>Ga0210113_1000401_pt1 | contig 10598 bp, 10 predicted proteins | sample MayberryNW_Catta_5_FD_185523 | JGI IMG/M metagenome (GOLD analysis project Ga0210113, IMG submission 185523) | Wetland microbial communities from San Francisco Bay, California, USA, that impact long-term carbon sequestration -... | ecosystem: Environmental > Aquatic > Marine > Wetlands ...
GCTTCGGGCTGCCGGTGCTGCACGGCAGCGTCGAGACGGCGCCGCTGGAGCGCGATCGGTACGATGCCGTCGTTCTCTTCAACGTGCTGGAGCACATCCTCGACCCGGCCGCGATGCTGAGCCGGATCCACGAGGTGCTACGTCCCGACGGCGTCGTGGTGGTCGGTGTCCCGGTCATCGATAGCGCCTACGCGCGGCTCCTCGGCGCCCGCTGGGGAGCGGTGACCGAGGCGCCGCGCCACGTCTCGATCCCGTCGTTCGACGGTATCGTCCGAATGCTTCGGCGCTGCGGCTTCAATGACATCGCGAGCGCGCCGGCTCCGCTCGCGGAACGCGCCGGCGATCTCGTGCTCTCGATCCTGCCGTCGGCGGCGACGACGATGTCGTACGGGCAAGGCACGCCGCTCGGCGCGCTGGCGCGACGGTGCGCGGCGGCGCTCATGATGGCGCCGGCGCTGGTGCTGGCGCTGGCGGAGCCGGTGTCCTGGACGCGGCCCGGGCGGACGGAGACGATGCTGTTCAGCGGGCGCAAGACGCTGGAGGGAGCCTGCCGTGTATCGTGAGACACGAGTGCACGTCGTGATTCCCGCGTACAACGTCGCGCCCCGTATCGTCGCCGTGCTGAAGTCGGTGCCGGACTTCGTCGACGCCATCACCGTCGTCGACGACGCGAGCCGCGACGGCACGGCGGACGCCGCCCGGGGCGCCGGCGACCCGCGCGTGCAGGTGCTTCGGCACGACGTCAACCGAGGGGTCGGCGCCGCGATGGTCACGGGCTTTGCCGACGCGCTCGCGTCCGGCGACGGTATCGTCGTCAAGATGGACGGCGACGGCCAGATGGACCCGGCGATGCTGCCGCGCTTGCTCGACCCGATCGTCGAGGGCCGGTGCGGCTACGCCAAGGGCAACCGGTTCCTGTTCGCGCGCGAGCTGGCCGCCATGCCCCGGCACCGGCTGGTCGGCAACTTCTCGCTCACGTTCCTGACGAAGCTCGCGTCGGGCTACTGGCACGTGTTCGATCCGCAGAACGGCTACGTGGCGATCGCCTCGTCGGCGCTGCGGCTGCTCGAGCTACACCGGCTCTCGCGGCGCTGGTTCTTCGAGAACGACATGCTCATCAATCTGAACGTCTTCAACGTGCCGGTGGCCGACGTTGCGATTCCGGCCCGATACGGCGACGAGCGATCGTCGATGAGCATCGGGCGCGTGCTGGTGTCGTTCCCGTTCCATCTCTTCCGCGGTTACTGCTCACGCTTCTATCGCAAGTACGTCCTGCGGGATTTCTCCCCGGTCGCCCTGTTCATGCTCGCCGGCATTCCCTTGCTGCTCTTCGGCATGTGCTTCGGCGGCTACACGTGGGTGCAGTCCTGGCGGCTCAACCGGTTCGCGTCCACCGGTACCGTCATGCTGAGCGTGCTGCCGTTCATCGTCGGCTTCCAGCTGGTGCTCCAGGCGCTCGTGCTGGAGATGCGCGAGAGCCCCGGTCCACGCTGACCCGGGCTCACCTCACCAGCCGCGCCGGATCGCCCGCGCGGATCGTTCCTTGGCGTAGCACCCGCGCGTAGAGACGGCTCCAGCCCGGGTGGCGCTTGTGCGAGACGCGGCCGAAGTCGCCGCCCGCGAAGGCGGCCTGGATGTTGACGCACGGTGATGTGAACCGCGTGATCTCCAGCAGCACCTCGTCTCCGAGACGGAGGCGGGCGCCGGGCTCGATTGCCGGCCAGTCCAAACCCTCCACGGTCACGTTCTCGCCGAGCGTTCCGGGTCCTATCGCGTGACCCTCCGAGGCGAGCGCCCGGATCGCCTCCATCGCGTAGAGGCACACGGCGCGGTCGGGTCCTCCGTGGTGGGCATGATCACGATGGGCGTCCCCCTCCACGCCGGCCGGCGTCACCCGTGCGGCGTCGACGGGACGCTTGGGGACGCCGCCGCTCGACACGCTGATCTGGACGATGCGGCCGGAATCGCTCATGCTGCTGCTTTCCGGCGGATCATGCGCTGGATCTTGAGCTCCAGCACGACCTCGTCGCGCTGGTTCAGCACGCGGTGCCGGTAGGTCACGATGCCGCGGTCGGCTTTCTTCGTTTCCCGCTTGTCGACGACCTCGACCTCCACGCGAATGGTGTCGCCCTCCAGCACCGGCGCCACCACGCGGATCTCTCCGCCGAGCCACGCCATGCCCGTCCCGTGGATCAGGCCCGTCTGCATGACGAGGCCCTCGGAGAGGGCGAACGTGAGGGCGCCGGGCGCCGCCCGGCGCCCGAAGACCGATTCGCGCTTGACGAACTCCATGTCGTAGAAGAGCGGCTCGGTGAAGCCGCAGAGATTCACGAAGTTCACGATGTCGGTCTCCGACACCGTCCGCGCCAGCGTCCGGTAGACGGCGCCGACGGCGTGCTCCTCGAAGTGGACACCCTCGGTCCGCATACGCTCACTCCCCCAGGTAGGCGCGGCGCACGTCCGCGTTCCCGGCCAGCTCGGCCGCGGAGCCCGCGAGGACGATCGAGCCCGTCTCGATCACGTAGCCGCGGTGCGCAATGGACAGGGCCATGGCCGCGTTCTGCTCCACGAGCAGGATCGTCGTGCCCTGACGGTTGATGGAGTCGATGGTGGCGAAGATCTGCTCGACCAGCACCGGCGCGAGGCCCATGCTGGGCTCGTCGAGCAGCAGCAGCCGGGGATTCGCCATGAGCGCCCGGCCGATGGCGAGCATCTGCTGCTCGCCGCCCGAGAGGGTGCCCGCCACCTGGGCGATGCGCTCCTTGAGGCGGGGAAAGAGGTCGAAGACCCGGTCGAGATCGCCGGCGATGCCGCGGTCGCGGCGCAGGTAGGCGCCCATCGAGAGATTCTCGCGCACGCTGAGGCGATTGAAGATTCGCCGTCCCTCCGGCACGTGCGCGATCCCGCGGGCCACGACCTCGTGGGCCGAGACGCCCGCCAGCGGGCGGCCCTCGAGCGTGATCGTCCCGCGGCGAGGACGCAGCAGCCCGGAGACCGTCTTCAGCGTGGTGCTCTTGCCCGCTCCGTTGTTGCCGAGCAGGGCGACGATCTCCCGCTCGCGGACTTCCAGCGCCACCCCGCGAAGCGCGTGGATCTCGCCGTAGTAGACGTCGAGACCGTCCAGCCGCAGCACGTCAGGATCCGGCCCGGGCGGCGGCGCGACGACCGAGGTACGCCTCGATGACGCGCGGATCCGCCTGGACCGCGCGCGGCGGCCCCTCGGCGATCTTCTCGCCGTGGTCGAGAACGGCGACGCGGTCAGAGACCTCCATGACCACGCGCATGTTGTGCTCGATGAGGATGATGGCCAGTCCGAGCTCGCCGACGAGGCGGCGCAGTAACGCCATCAGCGTCACGGCCTCGCCCTGGGTCATGCCGGCCGTCGGCTCGTCGAGGAGGAGCAGCGCGGGCTCGGACGCCAGGGCGCGGGCAAGCTCCAGGCGGCGCTGGTCGCCGTACGGAAGGTTCCGGGCGATCTCGTTGCCCTTGAGGCGGAGGCCAACGCGGTCCAGCAGCTCGGCGGAGCGGCGCCAGAGCCCGTGCTCGACGCCGCGGAACCTCGTCGTGCGGCCGAGCACGTCGAGGACTCCCAGGCGAACCCGGGAGTGCATGCCCACGAGGACGTTCTCGGCCGCCGTCATGTTGGCGAAGAGGCGGATGTTCTGGAAGGTCCGGCATACGCCGAGCGCGGTGATCTCGTCGGGCCGCAGACCGACCAGGGAGCGTCCCTTGAACGTGACCTCGCCCGCGTCGGGCTGGTAGAGACCGGTGAAGACGTTGAACAGCGTCGTCTTCCCGGCGCCGTTCGGGCCGATGATCGAGGCGATGCCCGTGTTGACGCCGAAGGAGACGTCCTGCAAGGCGGTGAGTCCGCCGAAGCGCTTCGTGATCCCTCGTGCCTCGAAGAGTTCGCTCACTTCCCGAGCTCGCGCTGGCGTCGTCGCGCCGGGAAGATGCCCTGGGGGCGGAAGATCATCATGAGGACCAGGATCAGGCCGAAGATCATTCGCTCGTACTTGGCCGGTTCCAGCTGTGTGGGCAGATCGGCGAGGTTGTAGCCGAGCACGGTCACCCCGGCGTTCTTCAACTCGTTCAGCCAGAGCGACAGACCCTTCAGCACCTGCAAGTTCAGCACGGTGACCACCGTCGCGCCGATGATCGCGCCCGGAATCGAGCCCATGCCCCCGAGGATGACCATGGCCAGCACGCCGATCGATTCGAGGAACGTGAACGACTCGGGGTTGATGAAGATCTGCTTCGCGGCGAAGACCACCCCCATCACGCCGGCGAACGACGCACCACAGGCGAACGCCAGCAGCTTCGCCCGCACGAGCGGGATGCCCATCGCCTGGGCGGCCAGCTGGTCCTCGCGTATCGCTTCCCAGGCGCGACCGATGTGCGAGTCCTCGAGCCGGCGGTTGACCAGGATGACGACCAGCACGATGGCGAGCGCCAGGAAGTAGAAGCCGAGCGCGTAGGGCAGGTCGAACGGCAGCGGCGGGCGCGAGATGGGGGTGATCCCCTTCGGACCGTTGGTGACGTTGATCGGCTTGTCGAGATTGTTCGCGAGCACGCGGATGACCTCGCCGAACCCGAGCGTCACGATGGCGAGGTAGTCGCCGCGGAGACGCAGCACGGGCAGTCCCAGCACGACGCCGGTGCCCGCGCCGACCAGCAGCCCGATGATCAGGAACGGATAGAACCACCCGGCGGCCATCGGGAAGGCCTCGACACCGAACAGGATGTTCCCGTGCGGTGACCCGAAGATCGCCCAGGAGTAGGCGCCGACCGCGAAGAACGCGACGTAGCCCAGGTCCAGGAGCCCCGCGAGCCCGACCACGATGTTGAGGCCCAGCGCCAGCGCCACGAAGATGCCGACCTGGGTCGCGACCTCGAGGTAGTACCCGTTGTAGGTCCCGATGGCGGGCATGATGCCAAGTAGCGCCGCCGCGAGCAGTCCGAGGCGGAGCCAGGTCGGAACGCGGGCGAGATAGACGAAGACCAGGCTCGACTGGAACACCAGGAAGACGAGGATCGAGCGCGGGAACATCGCGACGCCGGCGCCGGACAGCGCCACGAACGCGACCGCCGCCGCCGACTGGATCACGCGCGCTCCCGCACGACCTCGCCGAGCAGGCCCTTGGGCCGGAGGATCAGGATGAGGATGAGGACGGAGAACGCGAAGATGTCCTTGTACTCGGCGCCGAACGCGCCGTTCGTGAGCAGCGACATGTACGAGGCCGCGAACGCCTCCAGCAGCCCGAGCACCAGGCCACCGAGCATCGCGCCCGGAATGTTGCCGATGCCGCCCAGGACCGCGGCCGTGAACGCCTTCAGCCCGGGAATGAAGCCGGTGTACGGGTTGATCAGGCTGTACTGCACGCCGAAGAGCACCCCGGCCGCGCCCCCCATGGCGCCGCCGATGAGGAAGGTCAGCGAGATCATGCGGTTCACGTTGATGCCCATCAGGCTCGCCGCCGCCTGGTCCTCCGCCACCGCGCGGATGGCTGTGCCGATCTTCGTCCGGTTCACGATCGTGTGGAGGCCCCACAGCATGGCCAGGGCGGCGACGATCACGACGAGCGACTTCATGGAGATGTCGATGGTCTCCGTGATCTCGAATCGTCGGTTGAGCGCGTCCATCGACGGGTACACGAGATTGAAGGCGTTCCGCCAGAGCGACTCGAAGAGCCGGATGACGTCCTGCAAGAAGAACGACATGCCGATGGCGGAGATCAGCGGGATGAGCCGCGGGGCGCCGCGCAGCGGCCGATACGCGACGCGCTCGATCGTGACGGCCAGGGCGGCGCTGGCCAGCATCCCGGCCACCAGCACGCCGACCAGGACGAGCGGCCAGGGAATGGTCTCGAGCAGGCCGCCGGCGCGGAGCGCCAGGAGGATCTCGACGCCCACGAACGCGCCGAAGATGAAGATCTCCGAGTGCGCGAAGTTGATGAACTCGAGCACTCCGTAGACCATCGTGTAGCCGAGCGCGATGAGGGCGTACATGAAGCCGAGGATGATGCCGTCGAGGAGGACCTGGGGAAAGATCGCGAGGAGGAGCTCGAAGTCCATGGATGCCGGCGGGCGTAGGCGCCGGAGGGACGCCGGGGCAGAGCCCGGGACGTCCCCCGGCGCCAGGCCTGTCGCTAGTTCTTGGCGGCCGGGGCCGCGATCGCCAGCTGCTTGACGATCTTGTTGTCGCCCCACTTCTCCGGGTTGTCGCTGACGACTTCCAGGACGAAGTAGTTCGACTTCTTCCGGTCGCCCTTGCTGTCGAACTCGATGTCACCCGTGATGCCGCTATGCTTGACCTTGCGGACCTCGGCGGCGACGGCCTCTCTCGCGGGCATCTTGCCGCCCTTGGCCGCGGCCGCGATCGCCTTCAGGGCGATGGCCGCGGAGTCGTAGGCCTCCGCCGCATAGGGCTCCGGATTCTTGCCGAACTTCTTCTTGAACTCCTCGACGAATCCCTTGGCCCTCGGCAGCGCGGAGGCGGGGCCGGCGGCGGACGTATAGTTCATGCCGACCACCGCCTTGCCGGCGATCTTCGTGAGGTCCGATGAGTCCATCCCGTCCGGGCCCATGAACCTGGCCTTGATACCCTTCTCGCGCGCCTGCTTGAAGAAGGGCGCGGCCTGGTCGTAGATCCCGCCGAAGTAGAGCACCGCGGGGTTCTTCGCGCGGATCGGTGTCAGGATGGGGTCGAAATTCGACTTCTCCTCCGTCCCTTCGAAGCCCATGAGCTGGATGCCCTTCTTCTTGGCGTCATCCCGGAAGAACTCGGCCACACCCTGGCCGTACGTCGTCTTGTCGTGAACGATGTAGACCGACTTGGCCTTCAGGCCCGCCGCGAACTCCGACCCCACGACCCCCTGCACGTCGTCGCGCCCACAGACGCGATTGACGTTGGGATAGTTGCGGTCGGTGACGATCGGGCTCGTGTTGGCGGGCGAGATCATCGCCAGCGTGACTTCCTTGTACACGTCGGACGAGGGGATGGCGACGCCGGAGTTCAGGTGGCCGACGACGGCAATGATGTCCTTGTCGGCGATGATGTTCCGCGCGTTGGCGACGCCGACGTCAGGCTTGGCCTGGTCGTCGAACGGCACGACCTCGACCCTGAATCCCATCTTCTCGAGGGGGCCCTTGAACTTCTCGACCGCGAGCTGCGCACCGAGCTTGATGCCCTCACCGAGAGCGGCCTGGCCGCCGCTGAGCGGGCTCTGCGTCGCGATCTTGATCGTGCCCTTGCCCTGGGCGTCGAGGCCGGACCCCAGTGGCAGGAGGGCCATGGCCAGCGCCGCGCACACAGTGAGGACGCTGCGGATCGGAGTGCCTTTCATGAAATGCTCCCTCCTTGGGCGTGTCGAATCGGGGGGTTACGCGCCGCCATTATAGCGACGGCGCCTCCACGGTCAAGATGGCCGGGCGCTCCGGATGGCCTCCAGCAGGCGGCGCGTCGCCGCCGCCGGGTCCGGGGCGGCGCACACGGCCGAGATCACCGCGACGCCGTCCGCGCCGGCAGCCATCACCTCGCCGACGTTGGCGGCCGTGATGCCGCCGATCCCTACCAGGGGAACTCGGAGGGCCGGCCGGAGTTCCCGGACGAGACCGGGCCCGACGAGCTCGAAGTCGGGCTTGGTGGCGGTCGCGAACATGGAGCCGACGGCGACGTAGTCCGCGCCGTCGGCGCAGGCGGCGTGGGCCTGTGCGACGCTGTGCGTCGAGACGCCGAGGATCATTCCGGCGCGCAGCAGCGAACGGGCCGCGCGGGCCGGGAGATCCTCCTGGCCGAGGTGCACGCCGTCGGCGCCGAGGACGACGGCCAGGTCCACACGGTCGTTCACGACGAAGGTGACCCCGGCCCGGCGCGCGCGCGCCAGGAGCCGCTCGGCAAGCGGCAGCAGGCGGCCGGAGGGCCAGTCCTTCTCTCGCAGCTGGACCATGCGACAGCCCCCGTCGATCACCGCCGCCAGGAGGTCGTCGAGGTCGCGCCCGCGCGCGACAGCGCGGTCCAGAACGACGTACAGCGTCGGGTCCATCACCCCGTCAGGCGGGTCGAGTCGGCGCTGGTGAACCGTCCTTCCACGAACGCGGGATGCGCCAGGAGCCGTAGATGGAACGGAATGGTCGTCTTCACGCCCTCCACGACGGTCTCGGTCATCGCTCGACGCATCCGGGCGATCGCCTGGTCCCGGTCCGCGGCGTGGACGATGATCTTGCCGAGCAGCGAGTCGTAGAAGGGGGGCACGGCGTAGGGAGCCATGAGATGGCTGTCGACCCGGACGCCGTAGCCGCCCGGCGCCACCCAGCCGGTGACGCGGCCGGCGCTGGGCGTGAAGGTCTCGGGATCCTCGGCGTTGAGACGGCACTCGATCGCGTGCCCGTTGAAGCGTACGTCCTCCTGGCGATACCCGAGCGGCTCGCCGGCCGCGATGCGGATCTGCTCGCGGATCAGGTCGATGCCGGTGACCATCTCGGTCACCGGATGCTCGACCTGGATGCGCGTGTTCATCTCGATGAAATAGAACCGGCCCTGCGCGTCGACCAGGAACTCCACGGTGCCGGCGCTGAAATAATTGACGGCGGCGGCAGCCTGCAGACCGGCCCTGTACAGGCCGGCGCGCGTCTCCGCCGGCAGGGAGGGAGCCGGCGACTCCTCGATGAGCTTCTGGTGCCGCCGCTGGACCGAGCAATCGCGCTCGCCCAGGTGAACGCGCATCCCGTTGCGGTCGCCGAGCACCTGCACCTCGACGTGCCGCGCGCGCTCGACGAACTTCTCGCAGTAGATCTCCGACGAGCCGAACGCCGCGCCGGCCTCCGCCTGGCAGGCGGCGAACGACTGGGCCGCGTCGTCCCGGGATCGCACGATCCGCATTCCACGGCCGCCGCCCCCGGCGGAGGCCTTGAACATCACGGGATATCCGGCCGCATCGGCGGCCTCGAGCGCCTCCGCCTCGTTCTTGAGCGGCTGCTCGCTGCCGGGCACGACGGGAACGCCCGCCTGCCTGGCGATGACCCGGGCCTGGGCCTTGTCGCCCATGAGACGGATGGCCTCGGGACTCGGGCCGATGAAGTTCAGCCCGCACGACCGACAGATCTCGGCGAAGGCCGGATTCTCGGCGAGAAAGCCGTAGCCGGGATGGATCGCCTCGCTGTCCGTCACCACGGCGGCGGAGATGATCGACGGCATGTTGAGGTAGCTCGATCGCGCGTCGTTCGGCCCCACGCAGATCGACTCGTCGGCCATCCGGACGGGCAGGGAGTCGGCGTCGGCCTTCGAGTGGGCGATGACGGTGCGAATGCCCATCTCCCGACACGTGCGGATGATCCGGAGCGCGATCTCGCCGCGGTTGGCGATCAAAATCTTGTGGAACATCTAGCCCCCAAGCTGGCGGCGCCACTGCGACTCGAGCTCGGCGAGCCGCCACCCGTACACGGCCGGGGTCGCCGTCTCGATCGTGTGACCGGCGCCGAGGCGGCCCAGCAGCGTGCGCATCGAGGCCATGCCGCCTCGCTCCAGCAGATCCGCGACGACGAAGAGGGCGATCTCGTAGCCCGCGTGGGCGCGCACGGGGTCGGCGTCGCTCACCAGGGCCTCGAGGGTATCGAGGGTCAGCCGCCCCGAGGCCGCGAGACTCGTCGCGGGCACGCGGCCCTCGAGGGCCTGGGCCAGTCCCTCGTGGAGCCAGCGTGGAGCGCGGCCGCGCGAGCGGTGGTGGATCACGGCATGCGCGTACTCGTGAACGAGGAGACGCACGAGCTCCGGGCGTCGCGGAAGCCGGCCGCCCAGCGGAAGCCGGATCTTCCCGTCGAAGAGCCCGGTGACCCACGGATGTGCTCCGGCGACCGTGTCGAACTGCTCCCGGTCGTACAGGATGAGGATGACCGGCTCGTCCGTCACCGACCCGAGCTGCCAGACGACCCGCTCGCGAGCCGCTTCGAGGGCGGCCACGACCAGGCGCCGGGCCGCCGGATTCGCGCCCGTGCGGTACTTCACGACAAAGTGCCGGCCGTCCTCCCGCGCGAAGCCGCGCTCGACGCGCCTCTCGCGCTCCACCTTGTCGAGCAGGCGATGCGCCTCCTCGTGCGCCGGCTCGGCGGCGATCACGGCGCGCAGGTGGCCGACGGCGAGGTCGGGCTCGTCGCGATTGTCGTAGAGCCGTGCCAGCAGCAGCCGCACCTGCGCGTCGGGCTCGATGCGGGCGGCGGCCTCGAGCGGCCCCAGCGCGTCGCCGGGGCGGCCCGCGTGCACCGAGGCGACTCCCGCGCCGCGCAGGAGCGCGGGATCATCGGGCGTGAGCGCGAGCCCCTGCTTGAACAGCAGCGCCGCCTCGTCGGCGCGCCCGCCAGCAAGCGTCCGCCATCCCCAGGTCTCGAAGCAGCGCCCGGCATCCGCGCGACGCGCCGCGTTTGCCGGCGCCCCATCCGCGGCCTCGGCGAATCGCGCGCACGCGCTCGCGAACTGCCCCGCGGCATAGAGACGGAGCGCCTGCTCCGTGAGGGCCGTGGCGTCCGTCGCCATGACTGGTAGGGGCGTCGGCCGGTCCGGCTCGACCGGCGGGCGGGCGCTCCAGCGGCCGGCCACGGCGCCC
>Ga0210113_1000402_pt1 | contig 10595 bp, 10 predicted proteins | sample MayberryNW_Catta_5_FD_185523 | JGI IMG/M metagenome (GOLD analysis project Ga0210113, IMG submission 185523) | Wetland microbial communities from San Francisco Bay, California, USA, that impact long-term carbon sequestration -... | ecosystem: Environmental > Aquatic > Marine > Wetlands ...
CCGACGCCGAGCAGACCTGGCCGGCGCAGTAGAACGCCCCATACACCGCGCCCTTCGCCGCGAGCTCGAGGTCGGCGTCCGCGCAGACGACCACCGGGCCGTTGCCGCTCGCCTCGATCAGCGTCCGCTTGAGCCCGGCCGCGCGGACGATCCGCTCGGCCGTCGAATGCGAGCCGACGAAGGCGATCGCGTCCACGTCGTCGTGCGTGACGAGCGCCTCGCCCACGTCGCCCGCGCCGTAGAGCACGTTGACGACGCCGTCGGGAAGGCCCGCATCGGCCATCGCCTGCATGAGGTCCGCCATCGCGATCGGCGTCCACTCGGACGGTTTGACCACGAAGGTGTTCCCGACCGCGATCCCGGGCGCGATCAGCTCGGCGGGGATCATCGAGGGGAAGTTCCACGGCGTGATCGCGGCGTAGACGCCGTTCGGGCGGCGCAGCGTGAACATCCGCTTCGCCGCGTCCTGCGTGGGGATGACCGAGGACTCGAGCCGCTTCGCGTCCTCGGCCGAGGAGCGGAAGTTGTCCGCGATCTCGTCGATGTCGTCGAGCGCCTCGGCCTTGTACGGCTTGCCGTTCTCGAGGACGAGCGAGCGGGCGAGCTCCTCGCGGCGCTCCTCGACGAGGTCGGCGACCCGGTGCATGACCTCCGCGCGCTCGAACACCGAGAGCGCCGCCCAGCCCGGCTGTGCCTCGCGTGCGGCGCGGGCCGCCCGGGCCACGTCCTCGGCGGACGCGTCGGGGGCCTCGGCGAGCGTCTCCCCCGTCACCGGTGAGACGACCTCGCGCGCCCTGTCGCCGGTCGCGTCGACCCAGTCGCCCCCGACGAAGTTCTGCAGCGTCCGCACGGCCACCGCCATGCGCGAGAGGCTATCTACGCGTTCTCGACGAAGCGCTCGTAGGCCTCGTCGAGCACCTGGCGGAAGACGCCGAGGAACTCGTCCAGCTCCGCCTGGCCCGCGACGAGCGGGGGCGAGAACTGCGCCGCCGTCTCGGCGCGGTCGTCCACGCGCATGTAGACGCCGAGCTCGCGTGCGCGCGGCACGAAGAACTGCTTGATCAGGACGTCGCGCTCCTCGGGCGCGAACGGCGCCTTCGTCTCCTTGTCCTTCACGAGCTCGAACGAGTAGAAGCAGCCGTCGCCGCGCAGGTCGCCGACGAGCGGGTGCTCGTCCGCGAGCCGGCCGAACGCATCCTGGAAGACCGGGGTCATCTCCTGGACGTGCCCGATCAGGTTCTCCCGCTCGAAGACCTCGATGTTCGCGAGCGCGATCGCGCAGGAGAGCGGGTGACCACCGAACGTGATCCCGTGGATCAGCATCTTCTGCGGCGCGTCGAAGAACGGCTCGATCACGCGCTCGCTCGCGACGAGCGCGCCGAGCGGCGCGTACGCGGACGTGAGGCCCTTCGCCATCGTCATCAGGTCCGGCTCGATCCCGTAGCGCGTCGAGCCGAACCAGTCGCCGACCCGGCCGAACCCGCAGATGACCTCGTCCGCCACGAGCAGGACGCCGTGCTCGTCGCAGATCTCCCGGATGCGCTGGAAGTAGCCCTCGGGCGGGACGATCGAGCCCGCCGAGTTCTGGACCGGCTCCATGATCACGGCGGCGACGGTGGACGGATCCTCGTTCCGGATGATGTCGTCCACCTCGTCGGCGCAGCGAAGCGTGCAGGCGTCGTGCTCGGCACAGTACGGGCAGCGGTAGCGGTACGGCATCGGCGCGCGGAGGCAGCCGGGGAGGAGCGGCTCGAACTGCGATCGGAGGGCGGGGCTCCCGTTGATCGAGATCGCCCCCATCGTCGTGCCGTGGTAGGCGCTGCGGCGGGTGATGTACTTGTAGCGCGTCGGCTCGCCGCGCAGCCGGTGGTACTGGCGCGCGACCTTGAGCGCGGCCTCGACCGCCTCGGAGCCGCCCGACACGAGGAAGATCCGGCCGACGTCGATCGGCACGAGCTCCGAGAGCTTCTCGGTCAGCTCGAGCGCCGGCGGCGTGGCGAAGCCGACCCAGTTCGTAAAGAAGGGCAGCTTCTCGAGCTGCTCGCGGGCGGCCTCGGCGATCTCCGGGTACGGCCCGTAGCCGATGTTCACGCAGTAGAGCGCCGCGAGCGCGTCGAGGTAGCGGTTGCCGTCGGTGTCCCAGATGTGGCAGCCCTCGCCCCGCTCGATCACGATCGGCGAGGCGCCGGCCGGCGTGAAGTGGCGCCACAGGTGGTCGGAGGCGACGGTCACGGCGTGATTATCTCGCACCGCGCCGGGACGTGTGCGGGCGGCCGACGGGCGGCCGCCCGCGGGGAGGGCTAAGAGGACTCGGTGCCCTTGCCGAACTTCGTCAGGCCGCGCGAGAGGAAGTAGCCGATCGTCACCCAGGCCGTGATCTGCACCCAGTCCGACGAGACGACGGAGTCGGCAACGAGCGTCACGAAGCCGAGCACGAGGAGCACGAGGATGTAGACGATGAACTCCGGATTGGGGATCGTGAGCGGCGGCATCCCCTGCGCGTAGTTCGGCCGCTGGTAGCTCGGCGGCCCGGATGGTGGCTGTGTGGTCATGCCGTGCGGGTTCGCGGCGGCCGGACCGATTCCTCCGGGGGTTACGATGGGTCGCCCGGTGCGTCTCTTCCACTACCACCTCGTCACGAGCAAGGTGAAGCTCGTCGAGGCGCGCTACCTGGGACGGCTCGGGTTCGACCTCGTGGCCCGCTACGGCTGGATCGGCGAGGGGACGCACTGGTTCGAGCCGGGCAAGTCCTGGGACGAGCTCGAGGCGCTGGGATTCCGGCTGCGCCTGATCGAGCTGGCGCGCGGCGCGGTGAACGTCGTGCTCCAGCCCGGCCACTGGGAGGTTCCGCGCGTCGACCACGTCGGGATCGCGCTCGACGAGGACGGTTACGAGGAGATCGTCGACCGGGCGTCCGACCGGGGGCTGAAGATTCAGGATCATCCGGGGCGGAGGACGTTCATCGCGACACAGGCCGGTCTCCGCGTGGAGGTGCATCCGCCGCGGGACTGGATCGTGGAGACCCTCGAGCGCGAGGACGAGCTCCGGCTGGCCGAGCTCCACCTGCGCGCCGAGGATCCGGGCGCCAAGGCCCGGGCTCTCGCCGACGTGCTCGGCCTCGAGCCGCTCGGGCCGGAGCTCGTGATCGGCGAGTCGCTCGTCCGCTTCGAGGCCGGCGGCCCCGAGGGACGGCCCGAGCTCGTGGGCGAGGTGCTCGAGTGACGCGCTACGAGGACGCGGGTGTCTCGCTGGCCGCGGCCGAGGCCGTCGTCGACCGTCTCCGTGCGGCGGCCGAGTCGACGCGCACCGACGCGGTCGCCGCCGGGCTCGGCGGGTTCGCAGGGCTCTACGCGCTGGACGACGAGCGGCTGCTCGCAGCGTCGACCGACGGGGTCGGAACGAAGATCGTCCTCGCGCGCGAGGCCGGGCGGCTCCGGGACGCCGGCCGGGACCTCGCCGCCCACTGCGTGAACGACGTGCTGACGACCGGCGCCGATCCGCTCTTCTTCCTCGACTACGTCGCCGCCCACCGGCTCGACCTCGCGCAGGTGGCCGAGCTCGTGGAGGGCGCGGCGGAGGTCTGCCGCGCGGCCGGGTGCGCGCTCCTCGGCGGCGAGACGGCGGAGATGCCTGGCGTCTACCGGGACGAGGAGCTCGACTTCGCGGGCACGTGCGTGGGGCTCGTGCGGCGCGCCGACCTGATCGACGGCTCGCGCGTCGAGGCCGGGGATGCCGTCCTCGGGCTCCCGTCGTCCGGCCTGCACGCGAACGGCTTCTCGCTCGTCCGGCGGCTGATCGACGAAGGCGCCGCGTTCGACGCCGACCTCCTGCTCGCGCCGACGCGCCTCTACCTCGACGAGGTGCGCGCGCTCCGCGCCGCGGCCGACGTCCGGGCGCTCGCCCACGTGACCGGCGGCGGAATCCCCGGCAACGTCGCGCGGGTGCTCCCGGACGGCCTCGGCGCCGTGATCGACCCGGTCGCCTGGCAGCGCCCGCCCGTCTTCGCCTGGCTCGACGACCTGGGCGTCCCGGAGGAGGAGCAGCGCCGCGTCTTCAACCTCGGGATCGGGATGTGCGCGGTCGTCCCGGCAGCCGCGGCTCGTAACAGACTGTTACTGGGCGACGGCACGCCCGCGCCGGTGATCGGCCGAATCGAAGCCCGCGTGGAGGGGGTCGTGTTCGCGTGATCGGCGTGCTCGTCTCGGGCGAGGGGACGAATCTCCAGGCCTTGCTCGACGCGGGGCTGCCGGTGATCGCGGTCGCGTCGAACCTCCCCGGCGTCCGGGCGCTCGAGCGGGCCGACGAGGCCCGTGTGCCCACGGCCGTCTTCGCCCTCGCCGACTACGGCTCGCGGGCCGAGCGCGACAACGCGATGGCCGACTGGCTCGCCGACCACCACGTCGAGCTCGTCGTCTGCGCCGGGTACATGCACCTGCTCACCCGGCCGTTCCTCGACCGCTTCACGGTGATCAACGTCCACCCGTCCCTCCTGCCGGCCTTCCCCGGCATGCGCGCGGTCGAGGAGGCGCTCGCGGCCGGTGTCCCCGAGACCGGCGTCACGGTGCATTTCGTCGACGAGGGCGTGGACAGCGGGCCCGTCATCCTCCAGGAGGCGGTCACCCTCGAGGAGGGCGACACGCCGGGGACCGTCCGGGAGCGGATCCACGAGGTCGAGCACCGGCTTCTCCCGCGGGCGGCGCGTCTCGTCCTGTCCGGCGACGTAGCCTTGGGGCGCTGAATGCTCGAGCGCGCGCTCATCTCGGTCTTCGACAAGACGGGCCTGGACAGGTTCGTGCGCGACCTGCACGAGCTCGGGGTCGAGCTCGTCGCGAGCGGCGGCACGGCCACGTTCATCGAGGAGCTCGGCCTGCCGGTCACCCGCGTGGAGGAGCTGACCGAGAGCCCGGAGATGCTCGGCGGGCGCGTGAAGACGCTCCACCCGCGCATCCATGCCGGCATCCTCGCGCGGCGCGACCTCGAGGCCGACGTCGAGGCGCTCGCCGAGCACGACATCCAGCCGTTCGACCTCGTCTGCGTGAACCTCTACCCCTTCCGCCAGGTGGCGGCCAGAAAGGACGTCCGCGAGGAGGAGGCGGTCGAGATGATCGACATCGGCGGTCCGGCCATGCTCCGCGCGGCCGCGAAGAACTTCGTCCATGTCCTCCCGGTGTGCTCCGCCGACCGGTTCGGCTCGCTCGTCGCCGAGCTCCGCGAGACCGGCGGCGTGGGCATCGATACCCGGCGTGCGCTCGCCGCCGAGGCCTTCGCCCACACGGCCGCGTACGAGGCGTCTATCGCGGCCTGGTTCTCCGACCGCGAGACGTTCCCCGACGCGATGCTCGTCTCGCTCGAGAAGGTGATCGACCTCCCCTACGGCGAGAACCCGCACCAGCGGGCGGCCTACTACGCCGAGGCCGGCGCCCGCCGCCACCTCCTCTCGCGCGTCGACCAGCTGGCCGGGAAGCAGCTTTCCTTCAACAACCTCTACGACCTGGACGCGGCGCGGGCGCTCGTCCGCGAGTTCACCGTGCCGGCGTGCGCGATCGTGAAGCACGCGAACCCGTGCGGCTGTGCCCTCGGCTCGGACGCGGGCGAGGCCTACGCGAGCGCGCTCGCCTCCGACCCGGTCTCCGCCTACGGCGGCGTCGTCGCGCTCAACCGACGCGTCGAGGGCCCGCTCGCGGCGCAGCTCGCGGAGCAGTTCGTCGAGGTCCTGATCGCGCCCGAGTACTCGGAGGACGCGGCCGAGATCCTGCGCCGCAAGGAGACGACGAGGATCCTGCAGGATCGCGAGCGCCGCGGGCCCGCGCCCGGCGAGCGCGACCTGCGGCGCGTGCTCGGCGGGCTGCTCGTCCAGGACACCGACTCGGACCACGAGGACCGGGACGGGATGGAGATCGCGACGGGCCGCCCGCCCGACGAGGCGACCTGGGGCGACCTCCTGTTCGGCTGGCGCGTCGCGAAGCACGTGGCCTCGAACGCGATCGTCCTCGCGAAGGGACTGGCCACGATCGGGATCGGGATCGGCCAGCCGAGCCGGGTCGACGCCGTCCGGATCGCGCTCGACAAGGCGCGCGAGCACGGACACGACCCGACCGGCGCCGTGCTCGCCTCGGACGCGTTCTTCCCGTTCCCCGACGGGCCGCAGCTCGCGCTCGACGCAGGGATCCTCGCGCTCATCCAGCCGGGCGGGTCGAAGCGTGACGCGGACGTGGCCGCGGCGGTCGAGGCGGCGGGCGCGACGATGGTCCTGACGGGCCGCCGCCACTTCCGCCACTGACGCGCCGCGCCCGTACCCTGTCGAGGCCGAGGAACGTTTCTCCGAAGGGTCTCGTGATCGCAACCGATCCTGCATCGAAGCTGCCGGTCGCCCCGGCCGGGACACCGAGCGGCACGATCCGGCGCCTCGCGCTCGCGCTCGGCGGGGTCGACCTCCGCGTCGTCGTGGCAGGCGTCGCCGGAACCGCCGCGCTGGCCACGGCGTTCGGCATCTACCACCTCGAGACGGCGAGGGTCGATCCGGGCGCGAGCACCGACTTCTTCGACCTGGACGGCGAGGACACGTTCGTCACCGTCCTGACGAGCGTCGCCCTGCTCTGGGCCGCGTTCGCCGCCCTCGTCACCGGCTACCTCGCGGCCGGCCGCCTGCGGCTCCTGCTCCACTCCCTCGCGGGCTTGTTCGCGTTCATGGCCCTCGACGAGGGCCTCTCGTTCCACGAACGCATCGAGGCCGCGGCCGGCATCGACTGGCAGGAGCTCTACATCCCGATCTTCCTGATCGGCGCCGTGGCCGGCGTCGGCACGGTGATCGCTCTCCGCGGGCTGCGAGCCGCGCAGCTGACCTTCCTCGCCGGCGGAGGCGCGTGGTTCGTCGCGCAGGTGCTCGAGGAGGTCCAGTGGGGGTCGGACGACCAACCGATCCGGCTGTACAACTGGCTGATGGTTCCGGAGGAGCTGCTCGAGTACGTCGGGTCGGCGCTCTGGTTCGTCGCGCTCGTGCTCGTGATCCGGCACCTGCTGGCGCACGCCGCCCCCGCGACCGCCGCCGATTAGGCTTCGGCGGCATGCCCGGCTCCTACCCCACGATCGTCGACCTGGTCGGGAACACGCCGCTCGTCCGCTTCCAGCGGCTCTCCGAGGGCTACGAGCCGACGCTCCTGGCCAAGCTCGAGTTCCTGAACCCCGGCGGGAGCGTCAAGGACCGGATCGGCCTCGCGATGATCGAGGCGGCCGAGCGCGAGGGGAAGCTCGGGCCGGGCGGGACGATCGTCGAGCCGACGAGCGGCAACACGGGGGTCGGACTCGCGATCGCGGCGACCCTCAGTGGCTACCGCTGCATCTTCGTGATGCCGGACAAGGTGAGCCAGGAGAAGATCGCCCTCCTGCGTGCATACGGCGCAGAGGTGGTCGTCTGCCCGACCGCGGTCGAGCCCGAGTCGCCCGAGAGCTACTACTCGGTGTCCAACCGGCTAGCGGAGGAGATCCCGGGCGCGTTCAAGCCCGACCAGTACTCGAACCCGGCGAACCCGGAGGCGCACTACCGCACCACGGGCCCGGAGATCTGGGAGCAGACCGGCGGCGAGGTGGGCGTGATCGTCTTCTCGGTCGGGACGGGCGGCACGATCAGCGGCACGGCGCGCTACCTGAAGGAGCAGAACGCCGAGCTCGTCGTCGTCGGCGCCGACCCGGAGGGCTCCATCTACTCCTCGGACAGGGTGCACCCGTACCTCGTCGAGGGGATCGGCGAGGACTTCTGGCCGACCACCTTCGACCCGTCCCTCGTGGACGAGTACGTGACCGTCTCCGACCGCGACTCGTTCCTGACTGCGCGCCGGCTCGCACGTGAGGAGGGGATCCTCGTGGGCGGCTCCGGCGGCACGGCGGTCTGGGCGATGCTCGAGGTCGCGCGGCGCTACGGCCCGGACACCACGATCGTCACGCTCATACCCGACTCGGGCCGCGGCTACCTCTCGAAGCTCTACGACGACAACTGGCTGGCCGAGTACGGGATCCTCGAGCGCCGCCAGCCGGCGCCTCGGATCGAGGAGGTGCTCGCGTTCAAGCGCGCCGAGAACGGCGAGGTGCCCGAGATCGTCTTCGTCGAGTCGCACGAGAAGGTCGGCCACGCGATCGAGCTGATGCAGCGGTTCGGCATCTCGCAGATCCCCGTCGTGCGCCACCAGCCGGCCGAGTCGCTCGCCGACGTGGTGGGCTCGGTCCGCGAGCGCGGGCTGCTCGAGCGCCTGTACGCGAACGGCGACGCGCTGAACGAGGACGTCGCAGCCGCGATGGAGCCCCCGCTTCCCGCGGTCGAGCAGGGCGAGAGCGTCGAGACGGTGTTCCAGGATCTCGCGACCGGGTCGCCGGCGGTCGTCGTTGCGGACGAGGGCAGGCCGGTCGGCGTCCTGACGCGCGCCGACCTCCTCGAGTACCTGGCCCACGGCGGCGCTGCCTGACTCGATCTCGCTGACCGCGGCGCGGCGGCTCGCCGTCGCGGCGCAGGGCTACGCCGGGCGCCGCCGGCGCGGCACGGCGCACGACGTCGCGGCGGCGGTCCGGCGCGCGTCGTGCGTCCAGCTCGACTCGATCACCGCGGTCGAGCGAAGCCACCGGATCGTCCTCGGCGCCCGCGTGGGCGCCTACCCGCGCGGCATCGTCTCGCGGCTCCTGCAGGAGGGCCGGATCTTCGAGCACTGGGCGCACGAGGCCTGCGTGATCCCGATCGAGGACTACGGGCTCTTCAAGCGGCGCATGCAGGGCCGGCGAGTGCACCGCTGGTACGGCGACGTGATCGGCGGCGACCCGGCGCTCGCCGAGCGGGTGCTCGCCGAGATCCGCGAGCGGGGCGCGCTGGCGTCGCGCGACTTCGAGGGCGAGAACCCCGAGGGTATGTGGAACTCCAAGCCGGCCAAGCGGATGCTCGAGGCCCTCTGGAGCGCGGGCGAGCTCGCCGTCAACGGCCGCCGGAACTTCGAGCGCCTGTACGACCTGCCCGAGCGGGTGATCCCGCGCCGGGCGCTCGAGGCGCCGATGCCCGAAGAGGCCACGTTCCTGCGCGAGCTCGTCGTACGGGCAGTGCGGGCGCGCGGCGCGCTCACGGACGCCGCGATCGTCGAGCACTGGCGGTTCACGAACGGACTGCGGCGGATCCGCCCGCAGCTCGACGCGCTCGTCGCCGAGGGAACGCTGCGCCGGCTCGCGGCCGAGGACGGCGGAGCGCCGTTCTACGTCCTGCCCGACGCTCCGCTCGACCTGCCGAAGCCCACGGCCGCCGTGCTCCTCTCGCCCTTCGACAACCTGATCTGGGACCGGAGGTTCACCGAGCGGCTGTTCGGCTTCCGGCACATGATCGAGGTGTACAAGCCGGCCCACGAGCGGCGCTACGGCTACTACGTGCTCCCCTTCCTGCGCGGCGACCGGCTCGTCGGCCGCGCCGACGTGAAGGCCGACCGGGCCGCCGGGGTGCTCCGCGCGCTCGCCTTCCACCCGGAGGACGGCGTCCGCGAATCGGCCGCGCTGCGCACTGCGCTCGAGGGCGCGCTCGCTCGCCTTGCCCGGCTTGCAGGCCTCGAGCAGGTGGAGCATCATCGCGGCGCATGAGGAAGGCCGGGACGGCGCTGCTCGTGGCCGCCGTCGTCGCCGTTGCGGCGGCCGCGCTCGTCGACGCGGTTCGTCACGACGACCCGCCCGCGCGCGCGACGGTCGACCGTGCCGCGACGACCGGCGCCGGCAGGTCCGCGCCCCTCGCGCGGGCCGGCGTTCCGGGTGATCTTCTGGTCACGGTCCGTTCCGGCCGACGCTGCGAGCTCGTGAGCGTCGTGTTGCGGAGCCTCGCGCGAACGAGCTACATGGTGGACGTTCCCTGCCGCTTCGCCGTCTCGCCCGACGGCCGCACGGTCCCGTTCGCCTCGGGCTGCGGGCGCCGGAGCACGGTTGCGGTGGCGGATCTCCTCTCGGACGTCTCGACCCGAGTGGGCCGCGGCTGCCGACCGGTCTGGCGCCCGAGCGGCCTCACGTTCGTCCGCGACGGCACCGTCGTCGGGATCCAACGCGGCTGCGATCCGGTCCGCGCCGACTGCGTCGTCGAGCTGCTCGTGCCCCGGGACGCGCTCGTGGCCGCGGTTGCCGCGACAGAAGGGCCGGGAGGGCGGCCGCCTGCCGCGGTTGCGCTCGCCTGGCTGACCGAGACTCGGGCGCTCGTCGTCGCGACGGGAACCAACCAGCAACGCCTCCTCGCGTTCGACCGAGGCAATCCGAAGCGGCCCGCGAACGCCGGCTGGCCGGCCGGAACCATCCTCGACGTTGCGGTAGACGAGGACGGAGGCTGGGTGGTCACACGGTTCGAGGACGACTCGCGCTCCGCCTACCTCGTCGACTCCCGTGGCCAGATGACTGGCGTCCGCGGGCCCCGAGACCTTCGGGCAGTCGCGGTTTCGCCGGACGGAAGGTGGCTCGCGCGGGCGCGGCCCGGCAGCGTGTGCGTGTTCCGGCGCACCGAGCCGGACCTCTCAGTGGGTTGCCTCGACATGGATGCTGTGGATCTCGCCTGGCGGTGACGGGCCGTGGCTAGGATCACGCCGTGGACTTCGAGACCC
>Ga0210113_1000403_pt1 | contig 10594 bp, 8 predicted proteins | sample MayberryNW_Catta_5_FD_185523 | JGI IMG/M metagenome (GOLD analysis project Ga0210113, IMG submission 185523) | Wetland microbial communities from San Francisco Bay, California, USA, that impact long-term carbon sequestration -... | ecosystem: Environmental > Aquatic > Marine > Wetlands ...
CACCGACCGGTTCGGGCCGCGGGCCCTCATCCGGACCGGCATGGTGGTCTTCGCACTCGGCTTCCTGTTCTTCAGCCGGATCGACGGCGCGGTGGGGTTCTTCGTCGCGTTCTTCATGATGGCCGTGGGCACCAGCCTCGGGGGCTACCTGCCGATCAGCGTGGCCATCGTGACCTGGTTCCGCCGGCGCCGCGCGCTCGCGCTCAGCGTCAGCGGCATGGGCATGGCGCTCGGCGGCCTGCTCACCCCGATCGTCGTCGCCGCCCTCACCCGCTTCGGCTGGCGGTCGACCGCGCTCGTGTCCGGTCTGCTCGTGCTCGTGGTCGGCCTCCTCCTCGCGCAGCTGATGCGGCACCCGCCGGAGACGTACGGCCTGAGGCCCGACGGCGACCCGCGCCCGGCTCTCGAGGCAGCGGCGCGCCCGCTCGACCCCCGCAGCTACACCGCGCGCGAGGCGATGGCCACGCGCGCCTTCTGGTACATCTCGCTCGGCCACGCCGCCGCGCTGCTCGTCGTGTCGGCCGTGATGGTGCACATGGTGATCCACGTGACCGAGCGGCTCGGCTACTCGCTCCAGCAGGCGGGCGCCGTGGTGGCCCTCCTCACCGTGATGCAGCTCACCGGCCAGCTCACCGGCGGCTGGCTCGGCGACCGTTTCAGCAAGCGCTGGATCTGCGCGGGCTGCATGCTCGGGCACGCGGCGGCGCTCATGGTCCTGGGGCTCGCGACCGCGTTCTGGATGGTGCTCGCCTTCGCCGTCCTGCACGGCCTGTCGTGGGGCATGCGCGGGCCGCTCATGGCGGCGATCCGCGCCGATTACTTCGGCAGCGGCTCGTTCGGCATGATCAGCGGCGTGTCGTCGATGGTGATCATGTTCGGCATGATGCTCGGCCCGCTCGTGGCCGGCATCCTCGCCGACCGCACGGGGAGCTACGTGCCGGGCTTCAGCGTGCTGGCGGCGCTCGCGGCCGCGGGGTCGGTGGCCTTCGTGCGCGCGCGACGCCCGCGCTGAGCGGCCGACCCGCCGGGGGCGGCGCGGTCCGCTTCACACAACTTTACCCGGCCGACACACACGGTTCACCGCGCCACGGCACCGTGAGCTCCATGGGACGACGCCTCCCCGCGTCGCCCGGAAGGGAGCCACGATGAGCGACACGACACCGACCCCGGAGCCCTCGTCCACACCCGTGACCCCACCGCGGCGCCGATTCCTCCGCCGCGCCGTCGTCGGCACGCTGGTCGCCGGCGCCGTGGCCGGCATCGGCGCCCGCGCCCTGGCCCACGGCGGCTGGAGCGGCTGGCATCGCGGCGGGCTCATGCACGCCGCGCTCGATCCCGCCGAGGTCGAGGAACGCCTCGATCGCATGCTGAAGCACGTCTACGTCGAGATCGACGCCACGGAGGCCCAGCAGCAGCAGCTGGCGCCGGTCGTCAAGGCCGCCGTCCGCGACCTGCTCCCGGTCCGCCGACAGATCCACGACGCTCGCGGCCAGGCGGTCGCGCTGCTCTCGCAGCCCGGCGTCGATCGCGGCGCGCTGGAGGCCCTGCGTGCCGGGCAGGTCAGGCTCGTCGAGCAGGCGTCGCGCCGTCTGACGGAGGCGCTCGCCGACGTCGCGGACATCCTGACGCCGGAGCAACGCCGGACGCTCGCGGAGCGCCTCGCCCGGCGGCACGGCCGCCCCGGCTAAACTACGGGAGTGACCCGGCGCATCCTGCTGATCGAGGATGATCCCCGCCTCGCCGGCATGGTCTCGGAGTACCTCGGCGAGGCGGACCTTCGCGTCGAGGTCGCCGCGAGCGGGCAGGCGGGGCTCGCCCGCCTCGCCCGCGAGGCGTGGGACGCCGTGGTGCTCGACCTCATGCTGCCCGACATGGACGGCCTCGAGGTGTGCCGCCGGCTCCGCGCGACATCGGATACCCCCGTGCTGATGCTCACCGCCCGCGGCGACACGATGGACCGGGTGGTCGGGCTCGAGCTCGGCGCCGACGATTACCTCGCCAAGCCGTTCGAGCCGCGAGAGCTGCTCGCCCGGCTCCGCGCGATCCTGCGCCGGGGCGCCGCGCGGCCCGCCGCGCGGCTACGCTTCGGGCGGCTCGAGATCGACCGCGACGCTCGCGTCGTCCGGCTGGACGGCGCGGAGCGCCCGCTCACCGGGCACCAGTACGCGCTGCTCCTCGCGCTCGCCGAGAACGCCGGCCGGGTCCTCTCGCGCGACGCGCTGATGGACCTGGTCCGCGGCGAGGCACTGGAGGCCTTCGACCGCTCGATCGACGTGCACGTCGGACGGATCCGGGCCGCCATCGAGGACGACCCCCGGCGGCCACGCCGCATCCTGACCGTGCGCGGCGCCGGGTACGTGTTCGCGCGGCAGCAGGACTGATGCGCCGGCTCTACCTCCGCATCTACCTCGCCGTGCTCACGAGCCTGGCCGTCCTCGCGGTGGCCTCGGGCCTGCTCTGGCGCCACGTCGGGGACGCCGGGCCGGCGGGCACGGCGTTCGACGTCGCGGCCACCCTGGCGCAGAATGCGCTGCCGCCGGGGGATGCGCCACCGGCGGAGCAGCAGCGGGCGCTCGCGCGCCTCGCCGGCGGCATCGACGCCGACGTCGCGCTGTTCGCCGCCGACGGGACCCTGCTCGCGTCGGTCGGCGGCCCGCCGCCCGCACCCGGCACCGTCGGCGGACGCGGCCGCTGGCTGCGGGAATGGGGACGGCCTCTCGGCGCGGCGGTCCGGCTGCACGACGGCCGCTCGCTGGTGGCGCGCCTGCCCCACGGCCCTCCGCGTCCGGGCGGCCCGTTCCTGTTCATCCTCGCGCTGCTCGCGCTCGCCATCGGCGTCGGCGCCTATCCGGTCGTGCGCCGCCTGACCGCGCGGCTCGAGCGCCTGCAGGCCGGCGTCGAGTCGCTCGGCGCCGGGGACCTCGCGGCGCGGGTGCGGGTCGAGGGCCGCGACGAGGTCGGCCGCCTGGCCGAGAGCTTCAACCGCGCGGCGGCGCGCATCGAGGCGCTCGTCGGCGCCCACAAGTCGCTGCTCGCCAACGCCTCGCACGAGCTGCGGACCCCGCTCGCGCGCATTCGCATGGCCGTGGAGCTGATGAAGGACCGCGCCGACCCGGCGCGCCGGCGGGAGCTCGAGGCCGACATCGCCGAGCTGGACGCGCTGCTCGACGAGATCCTGCTCGCCAGCCGGCTCGACGTGCCCGCCGCGACCGACGCGAGCGAGCCGGTGGAGCTGCTCGCGCTGGCGGCCGAGGAGTGCGCCCGCTACGACGAGGCCACGCTGGACGGCGAGCCCGTCGTCGTGCGCGGCGAGGCGCGGCTGCTGCGCCGCCTGCTCCGCAACCTCCTGGAGAACGCGCGGCGGCACGGCGCGCCGCCGGTGGAGGTGCGGCTGCGCCGCGCGGGCCCGGACGCCGTGCTCAGCGTCTGCGACCACGGCCCCGGCATCCCGGCCGACGAGCGTGAGCGCGCCTTCCTTCCGTTTCATCGCGCGGCCCGCGCCGCCGACGGCCGCGGCGCGGGGCTCGGGCTGGCGCTCGTCCGCCAGATCGCCCGTCGCCACGGCGGCGACGCGCGCTACGTCGCGCGCGACGGGCCGGGCGGCTGCTTCGTGGTCACGCTCCCGGCGTCGCGCTGACGACCGCGGTCACTCCCCGGCGCTCCGATGACGCGGCTCGGCGCCCGTGCAGCGCCGCCCACACGCGCGCGGGCGTCATCGGCAGGTCCAGGTGCGCGACGCCGCGGGTGGCGAGCGCGTCCAGGACGGCGTTCACGGCCGACGGCAGCGCGCCGGCCACGCCCGACTCGCCGGCGCCCTTCACGCCGAGCGGGTTCGTCGTGCACGGCACCACGTGGTGGCCGACGCGGATCGCCGGAAGGTCGTCGGCGCGCGGCAGCAGGTAGTCCATGAACGACGCCGTCAGGAGTTGCCCGGTCTCGTCGTAGACCACCTGCTCGCCGAGCACCTGCCCGAGCCCCTGCGCGACCCCGCCGTGGATCTGGCCCTCGACGATCACGGGGTGGGCGAGCCGCCCGACGTCGTCCACCGCCGCGTAGCCGACCACGCGGACGAGCCCCGTCTCCGGCTCGACCTCGACCTCGGTGACGTGGCAGCCGTTGGGAAAGGTCATCTGGGGGGAGACGAACTTGGCGGTGCTGTCCAGCGCGCCCGCCGCCCGGCGCGCCAGGTCCAGGATGCCGATGGCGCGGTCGGTGCCCTTCACGCGGAACCGGCCGTCGGCGAACTCGACGTCGAAGGGCGCCGCCTCGAACAGCTCGGCCGCCAGCCGGCGGCCCTTGTCGACGGCGGCGTCGCACGCGAGCGCCATCGCGCTGCCGGCCATCATCAGCGAGCGCGAGGCGACGCTCGGCGTGCCGACGGGTACCTCGTCGCTGTCGCCCTCGATGAGGCGGACGGCGCCCGGCTCGATCCCCAGCTGCTGCGCGACGAGCCGCGGGTAGGTCGAGAGGTGCCCCTGTCCCATCGCCTGCACGCCCGTGCGCAGGGCCACCGTGCCGTCGGGCTCGAAGCGGAGGTCCACCGTCTCGTCGAGGATGCCGCCCGCCACCTCGAGAAAGCAGCAGAGACCGATGCCGCGCAGGCGGCCCGCGCGCTCGGCTGCCGCGCGCCGCGCCGGGAAGCCCTTCCAGTCGGCGAGGGCCAGCGCCTTGTCGAGCACGGTCTCGAACTCGCCGCTGTCGTACACCTGCCCGTTGACCGCGCGGTACGGCATCGCGCCCGGCGGAACGAAGTTGCGGCGCCGGAGGTCGACGCGGTCCACACCGGTCGCCCGCGCCGCCGCGTCGAGGAGCCGCTCGACGAGGAGGATGGCCTCCGGCCGCCCGGCGCCGCGATACGGGCCGAGCGGGGCGGCGTTGGTCAGCACCATCTTCACGTCGAGCTGGATGGCGGGGATCGCGTAGACGCTCGACAGGCAGTTCTTCGTGTTGCTGGTCGCGAAGATTGCGGCGTACGTGGAGGCATAGGCGCCGATGCCGACGAACGTGCGCACGCGCAGGGCGAGGATCCGCCCGTCCGCGTCGAGCGCCAGCTCGCCCTCCAGCACGCCGTCGCGCCCGGCGGTGTCGGTCAGGAAGCTCTCGAGCCGGCTGGCGCACCACTTCACGGGCCGGCCGACGCGGCGCGCGGCGTAGAGGATGGCCGCGTACTCGGCGTACGTCTGGCTCTTCATGCCGAAGCCGCCGCCGACGTCGTGGGTCAGCACGCGGACCTGCGCCGGCGGCACCCTGAAGACGAACTCCGCCAGCATGCGCCGCACGACGGCCACGCCCTGCGTGCCCGCGATCAGCGTGTAGCGGCCGCGGGCGGCGTCCCACTGGCCGATGGCCGCGCGCGGCTCCAGCGCGGCCGGCGCCAGGCGGGTGTCGAGCAGCCGGACGCGCTCGACGTGCGCCGCCCGCGCGAAGGCGGCGGCGACCGCGGCCGCGTCGCCGTCCGTCCAGTCGAGGGCGACGTTGCCCGGCGCCTCGGGCCAGATGACCGGCGCGCCGGGCGCGAGCGCGCGCTCGACGTCCACCGCGACCGGCAGCTCCGCCACGTCCACGCCCACCGCGTCCGCCGCGTCGCGCGCCTGCGCCGCCGTCCCGGCAACCACGATGGCCACCGGCTCGCCGACGTAGCGCACGCGCCCGACCGCGAGCGCCGGCATCGCGGCGCCGAACATCGGCCGGCCGTCGCGTCCGGCGAAGGCGACCGCGGGCGGGATGGCGCCCAGGCCCTCGGCGGCGAGCTCGGCCCCCGTAAAGACGGCCAGGACACCGGGCATCGTGTGCGCGCGCGCGGCGTCCACCCCGCGGAGCTCGCCGTGGCCGACCGGCGCCCGCACGAACGCGGCGTGCGTCTGGCCCGGCAGGTCGACGTCGTCGGTGAACCGCCCGCGTCCGGTGACGAGCGGCTCGTCCTCGCTCCGCCGCGCGTCGCGGTCGCTGCCGAATCGCAACAGGCTCTCGCTCACGGCCCCTCCTCGATCGGCGGATTGACAGGGCGCCGACGCGCCGAGTATAAGCGCTGTGCGTCACCGCGGACCCCCGACCGCCCAGAGCCGCTCTCACCGGAGGAGGCGCGATGTCAACGACGACGACCCGACCGCCCAGACCCGTCCGACGCCTCGCCCCGCTGCTGGTGGTCGCCGCGCTGCTCGCCGCCGCCGGCGTCCAGGCGCAAGGCGAGCCGATCAGGATCGGCTTCCTGATCCCGCTCACCGGCCCGCTCGCCACGCCCGGCCAGGACATGCGCGACGGCTTCACGCTGTTCTGGGAGCAGGTGAACCACCAGGCCGGCGGGCGCAAGGTCCAGGTCATCACTGCCGACACGACGTGCAACCCCGACCAGGCGCTCACGCAGGCCCGGCGCGTGGTCCACCAGGAGAAGGTGCACTTCATGGTGGGTCCCCTCTGCGGCCACGAGGGTCCCGCCGTCGCGCAGGTGAGCAAGGAGACCGGCGTGCCGCTCCTCATGGACACCGCCGGCGCCGACACCGTCACCAAGTGGGATCGCACGCCGACCGTCGTGCGGACCGCGGTGTCCGCGAGCCAGATCGGGCACCCGTGGGGCGACTACCTGTACCGGGAGCTCGGCCTGCGCAACGTCACCTTCATCGGCCAGGACTACACGTGGGGTCACGAGGTGACGCTGGGCGCCGTGCAGACGTTCCGGGAGCTCGGCGGCAAGGTGGCGAAGATCATCTGGAACCCGATCGGCACCCGCGACTACGGCCCCACCATCGCCGCCATTCCCGCGGACACCGACGGCGTGTCGGCGGTGGTCGTCGGCGTCGATCGCGTGCGGCTCTTCGAGGCGTGGTTCAACTTCGGGATGGACAAGAAGAAGAAGATCTACGGCGCCTACTGGATGCACCAGGACGTGCTGCCGCAAATGGACGAGCGCGCCGTCGGCCTCATCGGCAACTCGCTCCACTACGCGGCGGGCCTCGACACGCCGGAGAACCGGGCGTTCACGGAGGCCTTCGCGCGCAAGTACAAGCGGCTCCCCTCCTGGTTCGCGGAGTCGGCCTACACGACCGGGCTCTGGACGAAGACGGCGACCGACGCCATCAAGGGCCGCGTCGAGGACCGCGCCGCCTTCCTGAAGGCCGTCCGCACCGTCCGCATCAACGCGCCGCGCGGCCCGCTGCGCCTCGACGAGTACGACAACCCGATCCAGAACGTCTACGTCTCGAAGGTGCAGAAGATCAAGCACCCCGTCCTCGGCGAGGTGCTGACGAACGTGCCGTTCAAGACGTACCCGGCCGTCTCCCAGTTCTGGACGTGGAAGCCGGAGGAGTTCCTGAAGCGGGGGCCGTACAAGCGGTAGCCCGGACGCGAGCGAGGTGGCGACCGGCGCACTCCTGCAGGCGATCAACGGCACCTCGCTCGCCGCGCTGCTCTTCCTGGTGGCGAGCGGCTTCACGGTCACCTTCGGTCTCATGCGCGTCGTCAACATGGCCTACGGCGCGTACTACCTGCTGGGCGGCTACGTCGGGCTCTCGATCGCGCAGGCCTCCGGGAGCTTCGCGCTCGCCGTCGTGGGCGGCGGCGCCGCCGTCGTCGTGTTCGGCTTCCTCGTCGACCGCTTCCTCATCCGCCACACCGGCGAGAATCACCTGGCCCAGGTGCTGCTCACGGTCGGGGTGGCGTTCGTGGTGGGCGACGTGGCGCTCAAGATCTGGGGCGGCGACTCGCTCAAGGTGCCGGTGCCGCTCTTCCTCCGGGGCGCCATGGAGCTGCCGGGCGGCCTCGTCTACCCCACCTTCCGGTTCGTCCTGATCCTCTTCGGCGTGGCGGTGGCCGGCGTCCTCTGGGTCCTCTACACGCGCACGCAGATCGGCGCCGTCGTCCGCGCCGGCGTGGACGATCGCGAGCAGGTCGCCGCCACCGGCATCGACGTCGACCGCCTGTTCGCGATGGTGTCGGCGCTCGCGTCCTTCATGGCCGGCATGGCGGGCGTCGTGGGCGGCGCCTTCCTCACCCTCTATCCCGGCGCCGAGTGGGAGATCCTCATCGTGGCGCTCGTCGTCGTCATCGTGGGCGGTCTCGGCAGCCTCGGCGGAGCGATGATCGGCGCGCTCGTCGTGGGCCTGCTCGACGCCTACGGACGCTGGCTGCTGCCCGAGTTTTCCTACTTCGTCCTGTTCGGCCCGATGGCCGTCCTGCTGCTCTTCCGGCCGCGCGGCATCGCGGGCAAGGACGCGTGAGGTGACGCCCGCCCGCCTCGCCGGGGCCGCCGCCCTCGCCGTCGCCGCGGCGGTGCTGCCGGAGGTGGCCGGTCCGTTCTGGATGGGGCTCGTCACCCAGATGCTGGTCTTCGGTGTGCTCGCCCTCTCGGTGGACCTGCTGCTCGGGCACGCCGGGCTCTTCTCCATCTGCCACGGCTCGTTCTTCGCGGTGGCGGCCTACACCACGGCGCTGCTGGAGGTGCGCTACGCGGTGGCGACGGCGATGGCGGCGCCGGCCGGGCTGCTGGCCGGCACGCTGCTGGGGCTCGTGTTCGGCCTCGCCGTGCGGACCCGCGGCGTGTACTTCATCCTCATCACGATCGCGTTCGGCTACGTCGTGTGGGGCGTGGCCCACCGCTGGTCGTCCTTCACGGGCGGCGACAACGGCGTGACCAACGTCCCCTTTCCCGCCGTGGCCGGCGTGCGCATCGACTCGCACACGGAGTACTACTACCTCGTGCTCGTGGCGGTGGCGCTGGTGGCGCTGGGCTACGGCCGCGTGATCCGCTCGCCGTTCGGCCTGGCCCTGCGCGGCATCAAGGGCAGCGAGAGCCGGATGCGCACGCTCGGCTACGACTCGAACCGCCACCTCTACGCCGCGTTCGTCCTCTCCGCGGCGCTCGCCAGCCTCGCCGGCGTGCTGTACGTGTACTACAACCGCTTCGTGAACCCGGTGGCGGCGTCGTTCCCCGTGTCGGTGGAGGCGGCCCTGATGGCCATCATCGGCGGCACCGGCACCATCCTCGGGCCGTTCATCGGCTCGATCATCATCCTCGGCCTGCGCAACTGGGTGTCGAGCTTCTTCGAGCTGTACGCCGCCATCATGGGCCTCGTCTTCATCGTGGCCGTGCTGTGGGTGCCGGAAGGGCTCGTGGGCCTGGCGGCGCGCGTGCGCGGCCGGCGGGCGCCCGCGGGCCCCGGGAGCGCGACCGGATGACCGCGGCCGTCGAGGTCACGGGCCTCGTGAAGGAGTTCGGCGGCCTGCGCGCCGTCGACGGCGTCTCGCTCAGCGTGCCGCCCGGCGAGCGCCGCGTGCTCATCGGCCCGAACGGCGCGGGCAAGACCACGCTGTTCCACTGCGTCACCGGCACGCTCGCGCCCACCGCCGGCCGCGTCGCGCTCTTCGGGCGCGACGTCACGCGGCTGCCGGAGCACCGCCGCACCGTCCTCGGTATGGGCCGCACGTTCCAGATCTCCAACGTCATCGCCGACCTGACGTGCCGCGAGAACCTGCTGCTCGCCGCCGCCGGCACCGATGCCCGGAAGTGGGTGCTGCACCGTCGGATCACCGCCTTCGAGGACCTCGCCCGCACCGCGCAGGACAACCTGGCGCGCATCGGCCTCGAGCGCCGCGCGGACGAGGCGGTGCGCCGGCTGTCGTACGGCGAGCGGCGGCAGCTCGAGCTGGCGCTGGCGCTCACGTCGCGGCCGCGCGTGCTCTTCCTGGACGAGCCGTGCGCGGGCCTGTCGCCGAGCGAGCGGGCGCGCATCTCGCGGATGATCGCCGGGCTGCCGCGCGACCTCACGGTGCTGATGATCGAGCACGACATGGACGTCGCCCTCGGCCTGGCCGACCGCGTCACCGTCCTGCACCGCGGTCGGATCATCCTGGAGGGCTCCCCCGGCGAGGTGCAGACCCACCCGGAGGTGCGCGAGGTGTACTTCGGCCATGTCTGAGCCGCTGCTGTCGGTGCGCGAGATCCACACGTACTACGGCGACTCCTACGTCCTGCAGGGCGTGAGCCTCGACGTCCCCGCCGGCGCCGTCGTCGCGATCCTGGGCCGGAACGGCATGGGCAAGACCACGCTCATCCGCTCGGTGGCCGGGCTCACCCCGCCGCGGCGGGGCGACGTCGTCTTCAAGGGCCGCTCGCAGCGCGGCCGCCCGCCCTACGCCATCGCGCAGGACGGCATGGCGATCGTGCCGCAGGGCCGCCGCATCTTCCGCTCGCTCAGCGTGCGCGAGAACCTCCTGCTGCCGACGAGCCGGCTGGCCCGCCGCGGCGGGGCGGGGGACGGCGGCCGGCGGACGCGCTGGGACCTGGACGGCGTGCTCGCGGAGTTCCCGCAGCTCGCCGAGCGGATCGAGCACGCGGGCGGGGCGCTCTCCGGCGGCGAGCAGCAGATGCTGGCCGTCGGACGCGCGCTCATGGCCAACCCGGACCTGATCCTGATGGACGAGCCCTCGGAGGGCCTGGCCCCGCGCCTGGTGCAGCAGATCGAGTCGATCATGACTCGCCTCCGCGCGCACGGTCATGCCGTCCTGCTCGTCGAGCAGAACTTCGCGCTGGCGATGGCCGTCGCCGACCACGTCCACGTCGTCGCCGCGGGGCGCCTCGTCTTCGACGGCACGCCCCGCG
>Ga0210113_1000404_pt1 | contig 10592 bp, 7 predicted proteins | sample MayberryNW_Catta_5_FD_185523 | JGI IMG/M metagenome (GOLD analysis project Ga0210113, IMG submission 185523) | Wetland microbial communities from San Francisco Bay, California, USA, that impact long-term carbon sequestration -... | ecosystem: Environmental > Aquatic > Marine > Wetlands ...
CGCGACTCTGCTGATTGCACCGCAGACGACGGAGTTCGCGACGAAGGTCGCCGTGCTGACGGCCCTCGCGATCGTCTGCGTGACGCGGCCGCTCCTCGAGCTGCTCCTGCCCGCGCCCGGCTCGCCGCGCGACCGGGCGTCCGCCTGGACGCTCGGGCTCGTCCGGCGCGGCCGCTTCGCCGGCGCGCTCACCGTCGGGGCGGCGGCGTTCGCGGGCCTGGTCGTGCTGGCGGGCGGGCCGGCCAGGCCGTCGGCCGCAGAGGCGAGCTCCTTGCCCGCCGGCATGCGGCTGCCCGAGGTGACGATCGAGGCGACCCGCGGCGTCTCGGCCGAGGTCGACCCCGCGACCGCGCGCGCGATCGCACAAGACGTCGTCCTCGACCTGCGCGCGGAGGAGGAGGCGCTCAGGCGCCGCGACCGCGAGCGCGCGGCGAGTGGAGCGAGCGGCGCCTGGCTGGCGGCCCTCTGGCTGCAGATCGGCGACACCGCGGCAGAGACGGCCGCCGTGCCCCGCTACGAGGTCGAGCGTGTGCGGCTCGAGCTGCACCGCGCCGACTTCCAGGGCCCGCCGAGCGTCGTCGCCCGGCTGGAGGGTGCCGTCACGACGTCCACGTACACGCGGGACGCCGACCTCGTGAGCGCCGAGGGCCGTCAAGCGTTCACCCGGACGGTGGAGCTCGTCCTCGAGAGCGGCAGGTACCTGATCGTCCGCTCGGAGGGAGGGGTTCCGCTCGCCGCGCCAGCGGGCACGCCGGTCCGCGGCACTCTCGGCGGCACGACGTTCCGGGACGTCGCGAGCGAGGTCGGCCTGCGCTTCCGACAGGGCTCGTTCCGGTTCGGCATGTCAGGCGACACGACCGCGATGATGGGCGGCGGCCTCTGCTGGCTCGACTACGACGGCGACGGCTGGCTCGACCTGTTCGTCGTGAACTCGTACGCCGACACCGACATCGGCGAGTGGGAGGCGAGAGGCGGGCTCCCGCGGAGCGCCCTCTTCCGGAACGTCGGCGGCCGCTTCGAGGACGTGAGCGCACGAGCGGGCGCCGACCTCCCGCTTCGCGGGAACGCCTGCGTCGCCGCGGACTTGAACGCTGACGGCCATACGGATCTCTTCGTCACGAGCGCGGGCTTCAACGTGCCGACCGACGGCTGGGACGCGCTCCTCTGGAACGACGGCGACGGGACCTTCACCGAGGGTGCGAGCGACGCCGGCATCACGGCTCAGGGCTGGCACGCGGGCGCCGCGGTCGGTGACGTCGACGGGGACGGGCGCTCCGACCTCTTCGTGGCCTCGTACACCGACCCGAACATCCCCGTCGATTCCGCAGCCGGGTTCCCGACGAACCGCCTTCCCGTGCGCGACCTGCTCTATCTCAACCAGGGCCCCGACGCTGACGGGCACTCGACGTTTCGCGAGGTCGCACGCGCCGCGCGCATCGAGACGAAGGCGGTCGGGCACGGGCTCGGCGCGGTCTTCACGGACTTCGACGGCGACGGGCGCCTCGACCTGTACGTCGCGAACGACGCCGACCCGAACCAGCTGTACCGGAACGTCGCGGTGCCGGTGGGCGCCGATCCGGCCGGCGTCGGGTTCCGCTTCGAAGAGGTCGCGAGGCGGGAAGCGGTCGCCGACCCCAATGCCGGGATGGGTATCGCCGCCGCCGACTTCAGCCGCGACGGTCGCACCGACCTCTTCGTGACGAACGCTCGCGGCCAGCTCCACGCCGCGTACCGGAGCCGTCGGTCGAGCACCGGCCCGTCGTTCGCGGACGCGCGTCCGGAGCTCGCACAGGCCGTCGGCACGCAGTCAACCGGCTGGGGCGCCTCCTGGGCGGACCTCGACCTCGACGGGGACCTCGATCTCGTGCTCGCGAACGGCGCGATCCCGGTCGTCGAGCTCGCGAAGGACGCACAGCGGGTGCAGGTGATCGAGAACACCTCGAAGCCGGATGGGGTCGAGCGGTTTTCGCCAGTGGGCGGGCGCGTCGGGCTCGAGCGCGTTCCACGTGTCAACGGACGCGGCCTCGCCGCCGCCGATTACGACAACGACGGCGACCTCGACTTCGCGGTCAACTCGATCGGGGGCCGGCTGATCCTGCTCCGGAACCAGGCGCCGAGAAGACACTGGCTTGAAGTCGGCATCGCGACCTTCGCGCCGGGCGCGCTCGTCATCGCCGTCCTCCCCGACGGCCGGAAGCTCGTGCGCGAGGTGCGAGCCGGGAGCAGCTACCTCTCGTCCGAGGATCCGCGCGTCCACTTCGGCCTCGGGAAGGTCAAGCGCGTCCGCGAGCTGCGCGTCCGCTTCCCGGACGGGCGCGAGGTCATCCGTACGAACGTCGGCGCCGACCGGATCGTCACGGTCGGCTGACGACTAGCGGCCCGCGCGCTCCTGGAGTCTGCGGGCGATCGTGTCGAGCGTCACCGCCGCCAGCAGGATGACGCCGGTGACGACGTAGATGGTTCCCGTCGAGTAGCCGCCGATATTGAGGCCGTTCGCGATCGTCGCGATGATGAGCGAGCCGAGCAGTGCACCCCGCACCTCGCCGCGACCTCCGAAGAGGCTCACCCCGCCGATGACGGCCGCGGATATCGAATCGAGCAGCAGCGTGCCGCCGCCGACGTTGAGGTTCACGGACTGGAGCCTTGCGGCGAGGACCAGCCCGCCGACGCCGGCCATGATCCCGGAGATCGCGAAGACCAGGATCCGGACGCGCGCGACGTTGATGCCCGCACGCCTCGCCGCCTCCGCGTTGCCGCCGACCGCGTAGACGTGTCGCCCGAAGCTCGTCCGCTTTGCGAGGTACGTCAGCCCCACGAGGAAGACGAGCATGAGGACCGCCGCGAGCGGGAGCCCAAGAGGCTGCGTGCAGTTGACAGTGAGGGGTGTGCCCTCGGGACACGCCTTCGGCTTCGTCGCGTGCGTGCAGACCGCCACGACCCCGAACGCCAGAACGGCGACGCCGACGACCTTCGCGATGATCGGCAGCGGACGCACGAGGAGTCCGGCTCGCCGCTTGCCGATCACGCCACCGAGGACGCCGAGCGCGTACAGCCCGGTCACGGCCGCCGCGATGATCCAGCTCACGGTGGCGGAGAAGTAGTACGTCGCCGTCTTGTTGATCCAGTCCTCCTCGATGATGATCACGCCGCGCACCTGGAGGACCTTCAGGATCACGCCCTGCCAGATGAGCAATCCGGCCAGGGTCACGACGAACGACGGCACCCCCACCTTCGCGACGAACGTGCCTTGCGCTGCCCCGATCACCGCGACCACTGCGAGCGCCGCGAGGATGCAGGCCCAGCCCGGCCAGTTCTGACCGTCGGGGAGCTGGAGCTCGGCGGCGGTGAGCGCGGCAATGCCGCTCAGGAAGCCGATGGAGAGATCGATCTCCGCGATCAGCAGGACGAAGACGACGCCGAACGCGATCATCGTCACGCCCGCCATCTGGAGGATGACGTTCACGAAGTTCGAGGCGGTGAAGAAGTTGGTGGCGGTGAAGCTGAAGTACCCGACGATCAGGATCTCGCCGAGGACGACGGGAAGGACGCCGAGGTTCCCCGACTTGAGGTTGCCGAACGCGCGCTGCCAGATGCTCTGACTCTCCTCGTCGCCCCCCTCCGGCAGACCGATGCCCGGTGCGACGATCTCGGCGTCGGCGCTCACGAGACGATCTCCGGCGCGGTCTCGGCGATGCCGGCGACCTTCGTCGGGATGCCGGCGGTGATGGCCTGCACGACCTCCTGCTGCGTCGTCTTCACGCGCTCGTAGATCCCGACGTTGCGTCCGAGGCGGAGAACCGTGATCCGCGTCGCGGTCTCGAAGATGTCATGGAGGTTGTGCGAGATGAGGACGACGGCCAGCCCCTGGTCGGCGAGGCGCCTGACGAGCTCCAGCACCTGCTCGGTCTGGGCAACGCCGAGCGCGGCAGTCGGCTCGTCGAGGATGACGAGCTTCGAGTTCCACATCACCGCGCGCGCGACCGCCACGGACTGGCGCTGGCCACCCGAGAGGGTCGCGACGGCCTGCCGGATCGACCGGATGGTCGTGACGCGCAGACCCTCGAGCGTCTCGGCCGCGTGCTGCTCCATGACCGGCTCCTTGAGCCGGAACAGGAAATCGCGCGACTCGCGGCCGAGATACATGTTCTGGACGACGTCGAGGTTGTCGCAGAGCGCCAGATCCTGGTACACGACCTCGATCCCGAGCTTGGCGGAGTCGCTCGGCCCGTGGATATGGACCTCCTGGCCGCCGAAGAAGATCTGGCCCGAGTCGTAGCCGTGGATGCCGGCGACGCACTTGATGAGCGTCGACTTGCCGGCGCCGTTGTCGCCGACGAGCGCCATGACCTCGCCGGACCGGACCTCGAAGTCGACGTCGGTCAGCGCCTGCACCGAGCCGAACGTCTTCGAGAGGTCGCGTATCTCGAGGAGTGTGTCGCTCACGAGTGACCGGCCTGCGAGAGAAGCAGAGGAGGCGTGCAGGGCACGCCTCCTCTGCCGTTCAAACGCTTATTTGCAGAACTTCTTGTACGTCCCGGAGCACACGTCGCTCCGCTTCAGGAACCTGTCCTTGAAGAGCCGCGTGTAGTTCGCCTTGGTGATCGAGACCACCGGGATCACCATCGTCGGCTGCTTCCGCTTGCCGTTCGGCCGCGTCGAGTTCGACGGCGGCTTCTTGCCCTTGTACAGCGCGATCGCCGCCGCAATCGCCGCGTTCGCCTCGGCAGGCACGTACTTGTAGACCGTGTTGGTCTGCCAGCCCGAGATGATGTTCTGGACGCCCTGGACCGTCGCGTCCTGCCCCGAGAGCGCGATGGGCTTGAGCCCCTTCGCCTTCAGCGTCGCGACCACGGCGCCGGCGATGTTGTCGTTCGCCGCGACGGCGCCGTCGATCCGGTTGTTCGTCCGGACGAGGAACTGCTCGAAGATCGTCTGCGCGTTCTTCGCATCCCATTCAGGAACGAACTTCGCCGGGCCCTTCTTGACCTTCTTCCCCCGGAAGAGCGGGTTCAGGACGTCGTCGTTCCCGCTCTTGAACCAGAACGCGTTGGCGTCGGTCGGACCGCCCCACAGCTGCGCGAGGACACCGTTCGGGCCGTATGTCCCCTTCGCCTTCATCCCGGCGAGGACACCGCGTGCCTGGATGCGTCCGACCTGGTTCCCGTCGAAGGAGACGTACACCGAGCCGGTTCCGCCCACGATCTGTCGGTCGTAGTCGATCGTCTTGCCGCCTACGGCGGTGAACTTCTTCTGGATCGCGATCGACGTACCGGTGTCGAGCGACGTGATGATGCCGACCTTGGCGCCCGCGGAGATGCACTGCTCGGCCTGCGCGAGCTGCTTCTGCGGGTCGTTGAGCGCGTTGACGACCGTCGCCTTGATGCCCGCCTTCTTGAAGGCCTTCACGAACGCCGGCTTGTCGAACTGCTCCCACCGGACCGACGACTTCGTGTCCGGAAGGAGGACGCACACCGAGCCGGTCTGCGCCGGGCGCGCGGTTGCGCCGCCCGCGACGACAGCGACGGCGACGGCAGCCACGGCGACTCCGACGACGAGTGTCCACGACCTCCTGAAACCTGACCTCACTGCACCCTCCTTACTTGGTGTCTACGCCTGCGGGGGGACTCTAGTACGAATCCGGCCCGGGTCAATCCGCCGCCAGCGACCGGTACTCGACCGTCTCGCGCCGCCCGCTCTCCCCCGAGCGCACGATCGCGTCGCAGACCTCGGCCGCCCTGTATCCGTCCTCGAACGTCGCACCGTGGGGGCCGACCTGCGCGTCCCCGGCGATCGCCGCGAGCACGTGGTGCAGCTCGTGGACGAACGTGTCGCCCCAGCCGACGATGTGGCCGGGCGGCCACCAGTGCTCCCAGAACGGGTGATCCGTCTCCGAGACGAGGACGGTCTTGAACCCGCGCGCCCGGTCGCCGTCCGCGCGGAAGACCTGGAGCTCGTTCAGCCGCTCCATGTCGAAGGCCAGCGAGCCCTCGGTGCCGTTGACCTCCCACTGGAACGCGTTCCGACGCCCGAGCGCGAGCCGGGTCGCCTCGAGCGTGCCGACCGCGCCGTTCGCGAAGCGCACGGTCGACTCCACCGCGTCGTCGACCTCGCGCCCCTCGACGAACGTTTGCAGAAAGCCCCCGACCTCGTCGATCTCGCCGACGAGGTAGCGGGCGAGGTCAACGACGTGCGCGGCGAGGTCGCCGAGGGCGCCGGAGCCCGCCGCGGCCCGGTCGAAGCGCCACACGTCGGCGTCGGTGTCGCCCCAGTCCTGCAGGTAGCGGCCGCGGAAGTGGCGGATCGTCCCGAGCGCGCCCGCGTCGATCAGCTCCCGCGCGAGGCGGACGGCGGGCACGAAGCGGTAGTTGAACGCGCAGAGGTGCTTGACTCCGGTCGCCGCGACGCGCTGCCAGATCTCGAAGCTCTCGTCGGCGTCCCGCCCGAGCGGCTTCTCGCAGACGACGTGCTTGCCGGCCTCGGCGGCGGCGATCGTCGGCTCCGAGTGCAGGAAGTTCGGGCCGAGGTTGTCGAAGAGCCCGACCGCGGGGTCCTCGACGATCTCCTCCCAGCGCGTCGTCCAGCGCTCGAAGCCGTATCTCCTGGCCGCCTCGGAGACCGCGGTCTCATCCCGGCCGGCCACGGAGACGAGCCGTGGGACGAGCGGGGGCGGCCACGTCAGGTACGAGATCTTGTGGAACGCGTTCGCGTGCGCCTTGCCCATGAACGCGTAGCCGAGCATCCCGATGCCGATCTCACGGCCGCCGTCCGAGCGCACGCCTCACCCACCTCTCCGCGTCGACGTCTGCGAGATACTAGGCCGCTCCGACAGGAGGCGACACGGCGACCGCAGGAGGCGCGCGCGACATGAAGACCTCGCTCGGCATCTGGGCCCTCGGGCCGATGATCACGCGGTTCGTGCCGGGCGGCTACCAGCCCGAGCGGATCGGCGAGACGACCGCGCAGCGCGTGCGTCGCGCCGTCGAGGGGCTCGGCGACCTCATCGACGGCTACGAGTTCCACTACCCGCAGGAGCTGAGCCCCGACAACCTGGACGAGGTGCGGGACGCCCTGGACGGGCACGACGTCTACTGCCTCGCGACGGGCCTCCACCTCGACGCCCGGTTCGGCAAGGGCGGTCTCGTCTCAACCGACCCGGCCACTCGCGGGGAAGCGGTCGAGCGCACGCTGGAGGCGATCGACTTCTCGGGCGAGCTCGGCGCCCACTTCATCATCTGGCCCGGGATCGAGGGCTACAACTACCCGTTCCAGACTCCGTACGCGGACTCCTGGGCGTGGCTCGTGGACGGCATCGGGCAGGCGGCGCAAAGGTGCAAGGAGCAGGGCATCCTGCTCTTCCTCGAGCACAAGAACTCCGAGCCCGCGATGAAGATCCTCATGCGCAACGTCGGCATGACGCTGCACGTCATCCACAAGCTTCGGGCCGAGGGTCTCGACAACGTCAAGGTCAACATGGACTGGCAGCACCTGCTCATGAACGACGAGAGCCTCGGCGAGTACGCGGCGCTGCTCGCCGCGGAGGGACTGCTCGGCCACCAGCACGCGAACTCGGGCTGGGGGACGTTCGACGACGACAACATGGTCGGCGCGACGGCGTTCATGGAGACGCTCGAGCTGGCGGTCGAGCTCCGCCGCGCAGGCTACGGGGAGAACGGCGAGCGGCTCGGCTTCGACCTCTACCCGTACACCGAGGACGCCGTCGAGGCGGTCCGGCGGAGCGTCCTGCACTGGCGGTTCATCGACTCGGTGGCGGCGAAGATCGACGATGCCGCGTTGCGGGAGGCCCAGCAGCGCAAGGACGCGGTTCGCGCGTACGAGCTCGTGTACGCGGCGCTCGGCGCGGAATGACTCCCCTCGTCGGCCTCGACGTCGGTACGACCGGCGTGAAGGCGCTCGCCGTAACGCCCGACGGGGCGGTCCTGGCGTCGGCGGAGGAGCACTACCCGCTGTCGACGCCGCATCCCGGCTGGGCGGAGCAGGACCCCGAGGACTGGTGGCGCGCCTGCGAGACGGCGCTCGAACGGCTCGCCTGGGACGGAGGCCGCGTCGGGCTGTCCGGCCAGATGCACGGGCTCGTCTGCCTGGGCGAGCGCGGTGAGCTCCTCCGCCCGGCGATCCTCTGGAACGACCAGCGCACGGCCGCCGAGTGCGCCGAGATCGAGGAGCGCGTCGGGCTCGACCGCCTCATCGCGTTGACGGGGAACCGAGCGCTCACGGGCTTCACGGCGCCAAAGCTCCTCTGGCTCCGCCGGCACGAGCCGGACCTGTACGCGCGAATCCACCGGATCGTGCTGCCGAAGGACTACGTCCGGCTCCGCCTCACCGGCGAGTGGGCGATCGACACCGCAGACGCGTCGGGCACGCTCCTCTTCGACGTCGCCAACCGCGGCTGGAGCGACGAGGTGCTCCGCGCGCTCGACATCCCGGGCGAGTGGCTGCCCCCCGTGTCCGAATCGACGCTGATCGCCGGGGCCGGCGATCAGCAGGCCGGTGCCCTCGGCGTCGGCGTCATCGCCCCGGGAACGGTCTCGGTCGCGCTCGGGACGTCCGGCGTCGTCTTCGCAGCGCTCCCGGAGTACGCCCACGACGCGAGCGCGCGTGTCCACGCCTTCTGCCATGCCGTGCCGGGGCTGTGGGAGGCGATGGGCGTGATGCTGAACGCGGCCGGAGCGCTGCAGTGGTTCCGCGACGCGCTCGCGCCCGACGCCTCGTTCGAGGAGCTGACCTCCGAGGCCGGACGGTGGCAGGCCGGCTCCGAGGGAGTCGTCTTCCTGCCGTACCTCCAGGGCGAGCGGACGCCGCACGCCGATCCGGGCGCGCACGCGTCGTTCACCGGCCTGTCGCTGCGACACGACCGCGGCGCGCTCGCCCGTGCCGTGCTCGAAGGCGTGGCGTACGGGCTCCGAGACTCGCTGGAGCTCCTCCGCGAGCTCGGCGTCGAGCCACGGGCGGGGCGAGCCTCCGGCGGGGGCGCGCACAGCCGCCTCTGGCTCGAGATCGTCGCCTCGGTCCTCGAGCTCCCCCTCGAGCGCTGCGTCGTCGAGGAGGGGGCGGCGTACGGCGCCGCGCTGCTCGCCGGGGTGGCCGAGGGCGTGTTCGCCTCGGCGGAGGAGGCGGTGTCCGCCTGCGTGCGCGTGCGCGAGACGGTCGAGCCGAACGCTGCGTGGGCTCGTGTCTACGAAGATGGATACGCTCGCTACAGAGCGCTGTATCCCGCAGTCCGAGACGTCGAGGAGGGTTCATGAGGCTGGAGGGCAAGGTCGCGTTCGTCACCGGCGCGAGTCGTGGGATCGGGGCGGCGGTCGCCCGCTCCCTGACGGACGAAGGCGTCTCGGTCGGCCTTGCCTCGCGGACCGGCGACGACCTCGGGCTGCCGAACGCGCTCGGCCTCACCTGCGACGTGCGTGACGTGAGCCAGGTCGACGGAGCGGTCGCGCAGACGGTCGAGCGCTTCGGCCGCCTCGACATCTGCGTCTCGAATGCCGGCGTGGGCTCGTACCACACCCTCGTGGAGACGCCGCTCCAGCACCTCGAGGAGATGATCGACGTCAACCTCAAGGGCACGATCTACGCAGCCCGGGCGAGCATCCCGCACCTGATCGCCAGCGGCGAGGGCGACCTCGTCACGGTCGCGTCGGAGGCCGGGCGGCGCGGGTTGCCGGGCGAGGCCGTGTACTGCGCGTCGAAGTTCGGACAGGTCGGGCTCACCCGTGCGCTCGACCACGAGCTACGGGAGCACGGCGTCCGCTGCACGAGCGTCTGCCCCGGCGGCGTCGCGACCGGCTTCGCGCTCGAGGAGGGCTACGGCCGGACGCCCGACGTCCTCGAGGGGATGATGACCGCCGAGGACGTCGCGGAGGTCGTACTCTTCGTCCTGACGCGCCCGCGCGGCCACCGCATCCTCGAGACCGCCCTGCGACCGGTCAAGGAGGCGTCGTGGGGGTAATCCGCCTCGGCATCGTCTCGACCGCCGACATCAACCGCAAGGTCATCCCGGGCGCGCACGCCTCGGACGAGATCGAGCTCGTCGCGGTCGCGAGCCGCGCCCAGGCACGCGCCGACGAGTACGCGAGGGAGTGGGACATCCCGCGCGCGTACGGCTCGTACGAGGCCATGCTCGAGGACCCGGAGATCGACGCCGTCTACATCTCGCTGCCGAACACATTGCACCGCGAGTGGTCGATCAAATCGGTCGAGGCGGGCAAGCACGTCATCTGCGAGAAGCCGTTCAGTAGGCATCCCGAGGACGTCGAGGCCGCGTTCGACGCCGCCGAGCGCGCCGGGCTCCTGCTGACCGAGGCGTTCATGTACCGCCACAACCCGCAGACCGCAAAGCTGGTGGAGCTCGTCCGGGGCGGCGCGATTGGCGAGCTGCGGGTGATCCGCTCCGCGTTCAGCTACTCGCTCTACGACACCGAGAACATCCGCCTGCGGACGGACGTCGAGGGCGGGAGCCTCATGGACGTCGGCTGCTACTGCGTCAGCGGCTCGCGGCTCCTCGCGGGCGAGCCGGAGTCAGTCCACGGTCAGGCCTACATCGGGCCGTCCGGCACCGACTGGGTCTTCACCGGGGC
>Ga0210113_1000405_pt1 | contig 10583 bp, 8 predicted proteins | sample MayberryNW_Catta_5_FD_185523 | JGI IMG/M metagenome (GOLD analysis project Ga0210113, IMG submission 185523) | Wetland microbial communities from San Francisco Bay, California, USA, that impact long-term carbon sequestration -... | ecosystem: Environmental > Aquatic > Marine > Wetlands ...
CGCGGCACAGCCCCTGCTCGAGCCGATGTCCAAGGCCGTGCTGCACTTCGGCCCGGTCGGCACCGGCAACGCCTACAAGCTGGCCATCAACCTCATGGGCGCCGTGCAGATCGCCGCCGCCGCCGAGCTGCTCGCGATCGCCCAGAAGGCCGGCCTCGACCTCGAGCAGGTGGCGGACGCCGTGTCGACCAGCCAGGCGGCCAGCCCGCAGGTGGTGCGCAACACCCGCCGGATGGTGGCGATGAACCACCACGACGACGTGGTGTTCTCCGGCCGGCTGAGGAGGAAGGACACCGCCTACGGCGTGGCGCTCGCCGAGGGGCTCGGTGTCGACGCTGCGTTCGGCCGGGTCGCCCTGGCCCGCCTCGACGAGCTGCTCGCGGCCGGGCTCGGCGAGGTCAACGAGAGCGCCGTCGTCGAGGTCGCGCGCCGGGCCCGCGCGGGCGGCAGCTGACCTCCGCCGGCCCGGGTCAGCCGCGCGCGACGTCGTCGAGCAGCTGCTCCCACCGGTCCGCCATCCGGTGCGGCGTGTAGGTGGCCGCGGTCGCGAGCGCCGCCTGGCCCATCTCGCGCCGCCAGCCGGGTTCCTCGATCAGCCGGCACATCGCCTCCGCCAGGCCCACCACGTCGCCTTGTGGCACCAGCAGGCCGTCGACGCCGTCGGTGACCAGGTCGGCCGGCCCGTTGCGGCAGTCGAAGCTGACGACCGGCACGCCGACCGCCATGGCCTCGAGCAGCACCATCGGGAAGCCCTCGTTGCGCGAGCTGAGCACGAAGACCGACGCCTCGGCGAGCTCCTCGTCGAGGTGCCCGGCGAAGCCCATGAGCTGCACGCAGCGCTCCAGGCCGTGCCGGTGCACCAGTCCCTCGAGCAGCGCCCGCTCACCACCGGTGCCGTAGATCCGCAGCGACCAGTCCGGGTGCCGCGCCGACACCGCCGCGAAGGCCGGCACCAGCCGGTCGAAGCCCTTGGCGGGCACCAGTCGCCCGGCGGCGACGACGACCTTGCGGCCGTGCGTCGACCGGGCGCTGGTCGAGGGCGCCGCCGAGGGGATGCAGGCGACCCGGGTGCAGGTGGGGCCCCGGGTGCCCAGCAGGGTCCGGTAGTCCACGGCGTCCCGCCCGGTGAGGGTGACCACCGCGTCGAGACGGCCGTACGTCCGCCGGATCGCCCGGCGCAGCGCCCTCGGGTGGTTGGCCAGGAAGACGTGCTCCTGCGCGACCCGGACCACGCTCGACGGCGTCCATCGGGCCACCGTGACGGCCAGCCCCGGCCGGGTGGCCACGAGCACTCCCCCGTCCAGGCCGCGCAGGTAGCGCACCAGCCGCAGGTCGGTGCGTGCCGAGAAGCTGCGGTGGCGCCGCTCGGACCACGGCACCAGGACGCTCGGCAGCCGGCCGAGGCCGCGCTCCAGGCGGCCGACCGGCTCCGAGGTGGGCAGCGGCGGGACCCACTCGTCCGAGAGCACCCGTAGCCGGACCCGCGGGTCGAGCGGCAGCCGTGGCCCCAGGCGCCGCCGGTAGACGCTCACCACCTCGACCTCGTGGCGGTCGGCCAGCGCGGAGGCCGTCGTGAAGGTCGCCCGGATCGTGCCCCCCACCGAGAACGCGTCCATGAGCAGGAACCTGATGTGCACGCCGACCTCATCCGCCGAGGCACCACCCCCACCGCCCGCGCCGCGCTCGGCTCGCGGGGGATGTGCGGGCCTGGTGCTGCGCTGGTGCTTATGAGACGCACGGGACCAGTCCCCGGTTCGGACCGGCGCCGGCCGGGACACCGCCACGCATCCGGCGTTGACGAGCCTCTCGGGCCGGCGCAAGGTGAGAGGCGTTTGTCCGACCGCGCTCTCACGGGGAGATAGGGGTGGCTCATGACCAGCATCCGCACCGTGTCCGGCGGCTCGGCCGACCTGGACGACGCCCGGCTCGAGGAGCTGCGCACCGTCATCCGTGGCGAGGTGGTGACACCCGACGACCCGGGCTACGACGACGTCCGGGCCGTGCACAACGCGATCTACGACCGGCGGCCGGGGCTGGTCGTCCGCTGCCGCGGGACGGCGGACGTGGTCGACGCCCTGGCCCTGGCCCAGGAGCTCGACCTGCTGGTCGCGGTGCGGGGTGCCGGGCACAGCGTGGCCGGGCACAGCGCCCCGGACGGCGGCCTGCTGATCGACCTGTCGCTGATGACCGGCGTCACCGTCGACCGGGCGACCGGTGTGACGACTGTCCAGGGCGGCGCGACCTGGGGCGACGTCGACCGCGAGACCCAGCTGTTCGGCCGCGCGGTGCCCGGCGGCATCATCTCGACCACCGGGGTCGGCGGCCTCACCACCGGCGGCGGCCTCGGCTGGCTGCACCGGGCGTACGGCCTGTCCTGCGACAGCATCCGCTCGGCGCAGGTGGTGACCGCTGACGGCGCGGTCGTGCGGGCGGCGCCCGCAGAGGACGACGGCGACCCCGACCTGCTCTGGGCGATCCGCGGCGGTGGCGGCAACTTCGGTGTGGTCACGTCCTTCGAGTTCGACAGCCACCCGGTCGGTCCGATGGTCTTCCAAGCGGCGCCGGTCTACGCCATGGCCGGCTGCACGCCGGTCTTCCGGGCCTGGGTGGAGTGGTGCCGCACGGCCCCGGACGAGGTCACCAGCCGGGCGCTGTTGTGGACCTTCCCCGACGTGGACGCGCTGCCGCCCGAGATCCGTGGGCGGGACGTGCTGATCCTCGCCGCGATCCACTGCGGCCCGGCCGACGAGGGCGAGCAGGTCCTGGCGCCGCTGCGCTCGATGGGGACTCCGCTGGCCGACCTGAGCATGGCGCTGCCGTTCCGGATGGCGCAGAGCGGCTTCGACCCGTTCTTCGCCAAGGGCGAGAGCCGCAGCTACTGGAAGTCCCTCTACCTCGACGACCTGGGCGACGAGGCGATCGACCTGATCGTCGGCATGGGCATGGACCGGCCGCACCCGATGACCCTGGTGCACGTGCCGCTGATGGGCGGGGCCACCAGCCGGGTGGCCGCGACGGACAGCGCGTTCGGCGAGCGGGACGCCGCCTTCATGCTCAGCATCGACGGCAACTGGGCCGACGCCGGCACCGACGAGGCGGGCGTCGCCTGGGTCCGCGCGAAGACCGACGACGCGATGCGGCTGCCGAGCGCGCGCGGGACGTACCTCAACTTCAACTCCGAGGCGGTCGCGGACGACGAGACGCGGGCCGCGGCCTTCGGCGCCAACCTGGCCCGGCTCACCGCCGTCAAGGACCGCTACGACCCCCGCAACCGGTTCCGCCTCAACGCCAACGTCGCACCTTCGGGCGGGCTGCCCGGCCAGCGCCCGGCGGCCGAGCAGGTGGTCGACCTCGCCTCCGAGCGGGCCCGGTAGCGCACCTGGTAGCCCGCACGGCGAAGGGCCCGTCCGGACGGTGTCCGGACGGGCCCTTTCCTGGTCCTACGCCCGCAGGCGCTCGGCGTTCTTGTGCGAGCTACTCCTGAGTCGTCGCCGTCTCGACCGGCGGTGTGTCGGGCAGGGCTGCCTTCTGCTCACCGACGAAGGTGAACGCGGCCTCCTCGCCCTCGCCCTCGACATCGACCAGCACGATCTGCCCGGGACGCACCTCGCCGAACAGGATCTTCTCGGAGAGGACGTCCTCGATCTCGCGCTGGATGGTCCGGCGCAGCGGCCGGGCGCCGAGCACCGGGTCGTAGCCCTTCTTGGCGAGCAGCTCCTTGGCCGGCGGCGTGAGCTCGATGCCCATGTCCTTGTCGCGCAGCCGCTCGTCGAGCTTGGCCAACATCAGGTCGACGATCGTGATGATCTCCTCCGGCGTGAGCTGGTGGAACACCACGATGTCGTCGATGCGGTTGAGGAACTCGGGACGGAAGTGCTGCTTGAGCTCGTCCTGGACCTTGTTCTTCATCCGCTCGTAGCCGGACTTCACGTCGTTGTCCGCTGCGAACCCGAGGTTGAAGCCCCTCGAGATGTCCCTGGTGCCGAGGTTCGTGGTCATGATGATGACGGTGTTCTTGAAGTCGACCACCCGGCCCTGGGAGTCGGTCAGGCGACCGTCCTCCAGGATCTGCAGCAGCGAGTTGAAGATGTCCGGGTGTGCCTTCTCGACCTCGTCGAAGAGCACGACGGAGAACGGCTTGCGGCGCACCTTCTCGGTGAGCTGGCCACCCTCCTCGTAGCCGACGTAGCCGGGGGGCGAGCCGAACAGCCGCGACACGGTGTGCTTCTCGGAGAACTCCGACATGTCGAGCTGGATCAGCGAGTCCTCGTCGCCGAAGAGGAACTCGGCGAGCGTCTTGGACAGCTCGGTCTTGCCGACGCCGGACGGCCCGGCGAAGATGAACGACCCACCCGGGCGCTTCGGGTCCTTGAGGCCGGCCCGGGTGCGCCGGATCGCCTGGGACAGCGCCTTGATGGCCTGCTCCTGGCCGATGACCCGCTTGTGCAGCTCGTCCTCCATGCGGAGCAGGCGCTGCGACTCCTCCTCGGTCAGCTTGAAGACCGGGATGCCGGTGGCGACGGCCAGGACCTCGGCGATGAGCTCCTCGTCGACCTCGGCGACGACGTCCATGTCGCCGGCCTTCCACTCCTTCTCCCGCTGCGCCTTTTCCTGCAGCAGGGTCTTCTCGCGGTCGCGCAGCGACGCGGCCTTCTCGAAGTCCTGCGCGTCGATCGCCGACTCCTTGTCGCGACGCACGGACGCGATGCGCTCGTCGAACTCACGCAGGTCCGGCGGCGCGGTCATCCGGCGGATGCGCATCCGCGAGCCGGCCTCGTCGATGAGGTCGATCGCCTTGTCCGGCAGGAACCGGTCGGAGATGTAGCGGTCGGCGAGGGTCGCCGCGGCCACCAGCGCGCCGTCGGTGATGGAGACCCGGTGGTGCGCCTCGTAGCGGTCGCGCAGCCCCTTGAGGATCTCGATGGTGTGCGCGAGCGTCGGCTCCGCCACCTGGATCGGCTGGAAGCGCCGCTCGAGGGCGGCGTCCTTCTCGAGGTGCTTGCGGTACTCGTCCAGCGTCGTGGCGCCGATGGTCTGCAGCTCGCCTCGGGCCAGCATCGGCTTGAGGATGGAGGCCGCGTCGATCGCGCCCTCGGCGGCGCCTGCGCCGACGAGGGTGTGCAGCTCGTCGATGAACAGGATGATGTCGCCGCGGGTGCGGATCTCCTTGAGGACCTTCTTCAGCCGCTCCTCGAAGTCACCGCGGTAGCGGCTGCCGGCGACCAGGGCGCCGAGGTCGAGGGTGTAGAGCTGCTTGTCCTTGAGCGTCTCGGGCACCTCGCCCTTGACGATGGCCTGGGCGAGGCCTTCGACGGCGGCCGTCTTGCCGACACCGGGCTCGCCGACCAGCACCGGGTTGTTCTTGGTGCGGCGGGACAGCACCTGCATGACCCGCTCGATCTCCTTCTCGCGACCGATGACCGGGTCGAGCTTGCCCTCGCGGGCCTGCTGCGTGAGGTTGCGGCCGAACTGGTCGAGCACCAGAGAGGTCGACGGCGCGCCCTCGGCGGGGCCGCCGGCGGTCGCCGTCTCCTTGCCCTGGTAGCCGGAGAGCAGCTGGATGACCTGCTGGCGGACCCGGTTGAGGTCGGCGCCGAGCTTGACCAGCACCTGGGCGGCGACGCCCTCACCCTCGCGGATCAGGCCGAGCAGGATGTGCTCGGTGCCGATGTAGTTGTGGCCGAGCTGGAGCGCCTCGCGCAACGACAGCTCGAGGACCTTCTTGGCCCGGGGGGTGAAGGGGATGTGGCCGGACGGCGCCTGCTGGCCCTGGCCGATGATCTCCTCGACCTGGGACCGCACGGCCTCCAGGGAGATGCCCAGCGACTCGAGCGCCTTGGCGGCGACGCCCTCACCCTCGTGGATGAGCCCGAGCAGGATGTGCTCGGTCCCGATGTAGTTGTGGTTGAGCATCCGGGCCTCTTCCTGGGCCAGGACGACAACCCGCCGCGCGCGGTCGGTGAACCTCTCGAACATTGTCTGCGCTCCTCACGAGAGCGGTCGGGCAGGTGGTGCGACCAACGGCTTGACCCGCCGGTCACCTGTCCCTTCGCATGCTAGCCCCGCACGCTTACCGATCTGCTGCTTGTTCCGTACCTGTGGCTCTGTCGTTGCTTTTGCGTACCACTCGGCTCCAACTGCCCGTGACCCGAGGGTGTTCCGGCCGGGGGCCTTCCCCGCTACGCCACCAGCGAACGCCTCCCCGCCCGGACGTCACCCGCCTGGGTGCATGATCGGTCAATGCTCGACCAGCTCGCCCAGCCCGGCCAGCCCGACCAGCCCGACCAGCCCGGCCGGCCGCCGGACGTACGTCGCCTTGAGCCCGCCGAGCGCGACACCGCGCTGACCAGCACCGTCGCGGCGTTCGCGACCGACCCGCTGCTCCGCTGGGTGTGGCCCACGGACGACCGCTACCGCGCCTGCGCACCCGGCTTCTTCGGCCTGCTGCTCGACCTGCGGCGGGCCGGCGGGGAGGTCTGGGCGGCCCAGGGTGGCGCCGCGGTGGCCATGTGGGACCCGCCCGGGGGCCTCTACGCGCTGCCGCCGGCCGACCCCTGGCCGCCGCTGCAGGAGTCGTTCGAGCCTCGCGAGCGGGAGTGCTGGGCGAGCTACGAGCGGCACGTCGGCGAGCGCGAGGCCGCACCGCACTGGTACCTCGGCGTGCTGGCGACCGACCCGGCCCGGCAGGGCAGGGGCCTGGCCGCCGCGGCCGTCGCGCCGGTGCTCGCCGCCTGCGACCGCACCGCCGTCCCCGCCTGGCTCGAGACGGCCTCGGCCGCCAACGTCGCCTACTACGCGCGGCTCGGGTTCCTCCCGGTGCGTGCGGTCGACCTGCCCGACGGGGGCCCGCAGTGCTGGCTGCTCCGGCGCGAGCCGAGGGCGTCCACCGCGCGGGAGGAGACCACCTGATGTCCGCACCGGAGGTGCTCGTGGTGGTCGCCGCCGGGCCGGGGCTCGGTCGCTCGGTGGCGCTGCGGTACGCCCGCGAGGGCGCGGCCGTCGGCCTCGTCGCGCGGTCGGTGGAGTCCGCCGAGGCGCTGGCCGGCGAGCTCCGGGCGGCAGGGGCCCCCGAGGTGCTGGCGGTGGCCGGCGACGTCGGTGACGAGACGGCACTGCGAGCGGCCCTCGGCGACCTCCGCGAGCAGCTCGGGCCGGCGACGGCGATGGTCTACAACGGCTCCGCGTTCGTCCAGGGGCCGGGCTTGACCCTGGCCCCGGCCGACCTGCGGCTTGCCCTGGACGTCGGCGTGACGGGGGCGATGGTGGCCGCCCAGGAGGTCGCGCCGGCGATGCGCGAGGCGGGCCGGGGCACCCTGCTGCTCACCGGCAGCGTCGCCGCCGACCGGGCGTCCACCAGCGCCACGGCGGTCGGGGTCGCCAAGGCGGCACTGCGCAACCTGGCGATGTCCCTGCACAAGGAGCTGGCACCAGACGGCGTCCGCGTCACCACGGTCACCATCGACGGCGTCCTGCAGGGACCGAACGCGCTCGACCTCGACGAGATCGGCGACCTCTACTGGCGGCTGCACGCCCAGCCGGAGGCACCACCCGCGGTCGTGGTGCACCCCGGCTGAGCCGAACCCGGACCGGGTCGTCCGCGTCATCTCTCAGGTATGGCGGCGGCGTCCAGCGCCCCGCCGAGACGTGGGGAGGCGAATGCGATGTCGAACGAGTCAGCGACGACGCTGCGACGTCGGGGGTGGCGGGTCATGGGCGTCGGGGTCGCCGCCACGGCTCTCGTCGTGTCGTGGCCGACCGGCCCGACGGCGAGCGCCGGGACGGCGACCATGTCCGGGCCGCGCACCCTCAGCGCCGCGGTCGGCAACACCTTCGGCGGGGTGAGCCAGCAGGGCAACCCGGTGGTCGTCGACCTGAGCTCGACGCGTCGGAAGGTGGTCCGCATCGTCGGCGCGATCGACCTCACGTGCACGTCCGGCGCCTCAGGGACCCTCACGGACAAGTACACGGACCTCAGCGTGAGCCGTAGAGGCACGTTCAGGGTGGCCTACGGCCCGGTCACGCAGCGCAACGACGACGGCACCACGACCGACGTCCAGGTGCGGGTGACGGGGGCACTCAACGACACGAAGACGCGACTCAGCGGCACCTGGCGGATCATCCTGACCGACCACGACGCGGCCGGAGCGCTGACCGACACCTGCGACTCCGGGCTGGTGTCCTGGAAGGCGAAGAACTAGCCACATCGGGGCGAGCGACCTCGACCGCCTGCAGCCTGCCTGCATAGGGTCGGCCCGGTGCGCATCGCACTGTTCGTGACCTGCCTGGCCGACGGCCTCTTCCCCGAGGTCGGCAAGGCCACGGTGACGGTGCTCGAGCGGCTCGGCCACGAGGTCGTCTTCCCCGAGGCGCAGACCTGCTGCGGCCAGATGCACGTCAACACCGGCTACCAGCGGGAGGCCCTGCCGCTGGTGCGCCACCACGTCGAGGTGTTCGAGGAGTACGTCGCGCGGCACTCGGTCGACGCGATCGTCGCGCCGTCGGGCTCCTGCGTCGGGTCGGTCCGCCACCAGCACGCGATGCTGGCCGGCCGGGCCGGTGACGAGCCGCTCGCGGATCGGGCACGGGCGACCGCCTCGAGGACGTACGAGCTCTCCGAGCTGCTCGTCGACGTCCTCGGGGTGGACGACGTGGGCGCGCACTTCCCGCACCGCGTCACCTACCACCCGACCTGCCACTCGCTGCGGCTGCTCCGCGTCGACGACAAGCCGCTGCGGCTGCTGCGCAAGGTGCGGGGCATCGACCTGGTGGATCTGCCGGACGCCGACCAGTGCTGCGGCTTCGGCGGGACCTTCGCGGTCAAGAACGCCGACACGTCGACCGCGATGCTCGCCGACAAGATGCGCAACGTGCTCGGCACCGGCGCCGAGGCCGTCACCGCCGGCGACGCGTCCTGCCTCATGCACATCGGCGGCGGCCTGTCGCGGCTGCGCACGGGCACCCGCACGCTGCACCTGGCCGAGGTCCTGGCCTCGACCGAGGACCGGCCGGCGGCGACGCTGTGACCTCCGCCGGGCGCACCTTCCTGGGCATGCCGGCCGTGCACGCGCCGCGCGGCGTCGGCCAGCTGCGCGCCGAGGTGCCGTTCCCGGAGGCGGCCGGCACGGCGCTCGCCGACACCCAGCTGCGCCGAAACATCGGCCACGCCACCCGGACGATCCGCGCCAAGCGGGCGCGCGTCGTCGGCGAGGTGCCCGACTGGGAGGAGCTGCGGCTCGCCGGCCAGCAGGTCAAGGCCGCGACGATGGCCCGGCTGGACGAGCACCTGGAGCGGCTGGAGCGCGAGGTCACCGCGCGCGGCGGCACGGTCCACTGGGCGCGCGACGCCACCGAGGCCAACGCGATCGTCACCCGCCTCGTCCGGTCCACCGGCGAGCGCGAAGTGGTCAAGGTCAAGTCGATGGTCACCCAGGAGATCGGGCTCAACGAGGCGCTCGAGGCGGCCGGCATCGCGGCGTACGAGACCGACCTCGCCGAGCTCATCGTCCAGCTCGGCCGGGACAAGCCGTCGCACATCCTGGTGCCGGCGATCCACCGCAACCGGGCCGAGATCCGCGAGGTCTTCCGCCGCGAGATGGGGTCGTGGGGCCTGGCCGCGCCGGACGACCTGACCGACGAGCCGCGCCGGCTGGCCATGGCGGCCCGCGCGCACCTGCGGCAGAAGTTCCTCACCGCCAAGGTCGGCATCAGCGGCGCCAACTTCGGGGTGGCCGAGACCGGCACGCTCGTCGTGGTCGAGTCCGAGGGCAACGGCCGGATGTGCCTGACCCTGCCCGAGACGCTGATCACCGTGATGGGCATCGAGAAGGTGGTGCCGACCTGGCGCGACCTCGAGGTCTTCCTCCAGCTCCTCCCGCGGTCGTCGACCGGCGAGCGGATGAACCCCTACACGTCGGCGTGGACGGGGGTGACCGGGTCGGGCGGCGTGGTGGACGGTCCGCGGTCCTTCCACCTGGTGCTGCTGGACAACGGGCGCACCGCGGCGCTGTCCGACGACGTCGGGCGCGAGGCCCTGCACTGCATCAAGTGCAGCGCGTGCATGAACGTCTGCCCGGTCTACGAGCGCACCGGCGGCCACGCCTACGGCTCGGTCTACCCCGGCCCGATCGGCGCCGTGCTCTCGCCGCAGCTGACCGGCATCGAGGACAACGCGTCGCTGCCCTACGCGTCGTCGCTGTGCGGCGCCTGCTTCGACGCCTGCCCGGTGCGCATCGACATCCCGTCGATCCTGGTGCACCTGCGCGGGCGCCACGTCGAGGAACGCCGCGGCTCGTCACGCGTCCCGTCCCCGGAGCAGGTGGCGATGGCGGCCGCGTCCTGGGTGATGTCTGACCCGAAGCGCTTCGCCCGCGCCGAGCAGGTGTCACGCGCCGGTCGCGTGCTCGCCCGGCGGAGCTCGGGAGGCCGGATCCGCTCGCTGCCGCCACCGCTGTCGGCCTGGACGTCGTCCCGGGACGCACCCGCCCCGCCGCCCGAGACGTTCCGCGCCTGGTGGGCGCGCACCCGCGGGCCGTCGGGCTCGCAGGACGGTGCGCGGTCGTGAGCGACGCCCGCGCCGAGGTGCT
>Ga0210113_1000407_pt1 | contig 10559 bp, 12 predicted proteins | sample MayberryNW_Catta_5_FD_185523 | JGI IMG/M metagenome (GOLD analysis project Ga0210113, IMG submission 185523) | Wetland microbial communities from San Francisco Bay, California, USA, that impact long-term carbon sequestration -... | ecosystem: Environmental > Aquatic > Marine > Wetlands ...
GCGAGATATTCCGAGTTTCAGTTGCGACTCTGCCGCGTCAGGATCTTCGTGGTGGTTATACACCGGATAAAGTACCAACAGCGTGAGACACTACACTAGTAGTTGCTTAATGAGAGTTTGCCGTGTTAGAGAACCGCACGAATTTGCTTCATGCGCGACGCAGAAAAATCAACTGCTCGCCTTTCACACCATTGCCGACAGCAAGCGGGAAGTCGGTCAGAGCAGATAAAACTGCCCGGGAGGGAAAATGCGAATGTCGAGAGTTGTGTTGGCGACTTGTGCCGTATTGCTGTTGCTGGCGGAGACGCACGCTCAATCGGACTGGAAGAAGGAATGGGAAAAAACCATCGAGGCGGCGAAGAAGGAAGGCCAATTGAACGTCTACATCGGCGGCTGGGAAGCCGTCCTAGAATCGGGCGCGTTTCAAAAAGCCTATCCCGAAATCAAGGTGACCTCGGTCGGCGGGCGCGCCGGCGAGATCGCCAAGCGCATTCTGGCCGAGCGCCGCGCGGGAAAGTTCATTGCCGACGTGAGCAGCGAAGGCCTCGGCTCGAACTACCGGTCGCTGCACTTGGCCAAGAGCTTCGATCCGATCAAGCCCGCGCTCTTGCTGCCGGAGGTGACGGATGAATCGCTCTGGTATCAGGGCAAGCACCGTTACGTCGACCCCGAAGGGCAATTCGTCTTCCGTTACGTCGGCACGCCGCAGCAAGGAAACATCGCTTACAACACCAAACTCGTAAACCCGAAGGAGATTCGTTCGATCTGGGACCTCGTCGACGCCAGATGGAAAGGCAAAATCATCGCGCGCGACGTGCGCGTGCCCGGGCCTGGGAGCGCTCCGATGCGTTTTTTCTACCACCACCCGGCGATCGGCCCGACTTTCATCAAGAAGCTGTTCGGCGAGATGGACGTGACGCTCTTCCGCGACTTCCGCCAGAGCGTCGACTGGCTCGCGACCGGCAAAGCGAGCCTGTGCTTTTTCTGCGCGGACGCGGAGAAGGCGAAACTCCAGGGGCTGCCGGTCGACGAGTTCGTGAATTTCAAGGAAGGCGCGCCGCTCGTGACGCAATACGGCACGCTTGCGCTCTTGAACCGCGCGCCCCACGCGAATGCGGCGAAGGTTTTCATCAACTGGTTTCTCTCGCGCGACGGCCAGATCGCGCTGCAAAGATCTTTGGCTCGGGCCGGCGTTGAAACGGCCGATTCACTGCGCATCGATATTCCGAAAAACGACGTCAAGCCGGAGAACCGCCGCGCCGCGGGTGTCGACTATCTCGACATCGACAGCCGGATCGAATGGACGGACGTGAAGCCGGTGCTGGCAATTTTCGAAGAGGCGCTCGCGAATGCGGAAAAACAAAAAAAGTAATTGAACCTATGTTTAATCCTCGTGTGCTTCGGCCCTTCGAAAAATACCGGTGGAACAAACGAGACCTCTCCGTCATCCGTACGGCGGCCCCCTTCTTCATCTTCCCCCGAATACGGGGGAAGAAAGAGATGGAGGTGAATCAGCGGAGAAGATCCAAGCCAGACACAAGATAGACTGCCCTTCTCATCTTCAGCCGGGAATCGCCATGTGAAAACCTTCTAGGGCTCTCCGAAGCATCTCGTCGCGTTGTCCCAGAGCATTTTTCGCATGATCTCATCGCCCAGAGATTTCCACGCCAGTACCTTGTCGGTGGACTCCGGAAAGCGGGATTCGGCGTGAGGGTAATCGGACGAATACATTAGCAAGCCGTCGCCGAGAAAGTCGGTGACCATTCTGGCCATCTTCTCGCCTTCGTGGATCACGAGACTGGCGAAGAAGCGCCCGCTGGTCATGTATTCGCTGGGTTTATGAGCCAGATTCGCGGGCAGGGCGTAAGAAATATACGTGCTTTGATCGTCCATGCGCGCGCCCCAGAACGGCAGCCAGCCAAAGCCGGACTCGAGGATGCAGTAGCGAATATTCGGGTAGCGATCCATGATACCGGCGCCGAAGAATGCCGTCATCGCTCTCATCGCGCCCCACGGGTGCGAGGCGGTCCGCCCGATAAACGGGTTGTCCCAGAGATCGCGGTACCCGGGATAGCCTTGAGTAAAACTGTGATGCGCTATACAGAGTCCCCCCTCGTTGGCGGCGGCCCAGATCGGCTCCAGGTCCGGGTGATCGATGGGAACGCCTTCATCCAAGTGCGGATAGATCCCCGCGGCCCATGGCGTGCGCGACCATGTTTTGATTTCTTCCACTGATACGTCAATCGCTTTATTGCTCACCACGATGAGAGATTTGAGCCGATGTGGATACTTAATGCAAAAATCGTTCGTAAAGCGGTGATTCGCGCGAATAAATCCAATCTCAATCTCAACGTCGTCCGAAGCCGGAGGCGTTCCAGGAAGCATGAGCTGAACATCTACTCCTTCTTCATCCATATCTCGAATGCGCGCTTCGACATTGTCATCGGAGCCGCCCGGTGTCGGAAAGCGGCTACCCATAAATTTCGGGTAATGCCGCTCAACCTGTTCCCTCGGACCCGCTTCGCCTAAAATCCGCAGTTTCTCACGCCAGCCGGATCTTTTCGTAAACTGATAGCGGTGACGATATGGCGGTTCCAAAATCTCGCCGGCCCAGCCTACACGAAACGGAACTTTACAGTTCTCCCACTCTGGCAGCCGTTCACGCATATTGGCATCGAAATAGGGCTCCAGGGTTTCCGCATTTGGACTGAGGTGCGTATCCGAATCAAAAATCTTAAAACCTTGGCGCATGTGTGCTTCCTCCTTGCGCGCAAAGCAGCGACTTTTACGCTATCCATAACACAACCATCGGCCTCGCAACAGCGAGCAAAATTGCGGTTAAGTCTGCCCCCAAACGGCATTTCCCCAATGAGATCATCGTGGGCCGGTTATGTACGAATAAGCCGATCGCGCGAAGTAACCGTCACGCGTTTGTTTCTTTGAAATCTAGCAAAGCCGCAGCGATACTTGGCTTTGGCGCAGCATGGGCGATGAGCAGTGCGATATTATGCACGTTTGACGGAAATCTCCGACAGCGATATAGAGGGCGGCTACCACGAAAAAAAACAAATCCGGGAGGGCTTTGAAATGAGAGTTGTCGCACTGATCCTTTTCGCCCTTTTCCTTTCCCCGTCTCCGGCTTGGGTGCAGACGCGCAAGCCGGCAAGTCTGAACGAGCTGGTGAGCTATATGGGCGCGGACCGCGAGCAGATGCTTTACGCCGGCGCCAAGGCCGAAGGGAAGTTGATGTGGTACACCTCACTGGCGGGCGGCTCTTACAAAGCGCTCGTCGCAGCCTTCGAGGCGAAATACCCCGGGGTCAGAGTCGATGTCTACCGCGCCGGCGGCGCCGACTTGTTTGTCCGGATGACCGAAGAGTACAAAGCCGGGCGAAATCTTGTGGACACGATCGAGACCACCGAGGGCAATCTCATGTTCATGCGCGACTCTCGGCTGCTCCAGCCTTACAATTCGCCGGTGCTCAAAGCCTATCCCGACGATGCCAAGGAGGCGGCGGGAAAAGGGCTCTACTATTGGGCGCTCGCCCGCGAGTCCTACATCGGCTTTACCTATAACAAAAATCTCCTGCCGGCCGCGGCCGTGCCCAAGAATTTCGATGGTCTTCTCCACCCGGATCTCAAAGGCAAGATGGGCCTGCCGTTGGGAGGAGCGTCGGGCAGCAGAGCCATCGGCGCAATGATCAAGGCCAAAGGGGAAGAGTTCGTCAGGAAACTGAAAGAGCAGCAAATCAAGCTTTACAGTCTCGATGCGCCAGCGCTGGTCAACGTGATTGCCTCCGGCGAAGTCGTCGCCTCGCCGGCGATTTTTCAGAGCCATACATGGCTCGCGGCGTCGAAAGGTGCGCCGGTCGAGTGGGTGCCGATGGAACTTGTGCCCAACAACGTCGGCAGCGCGGCGATTGCGCTCAGGCCCCCTAATCCCCATGGCGCGGTTCTCATGGCTGATTTTCTCCTGAGTCCGGAGGGCCAAAAGGTCCTGGAAAAGTTTCGCTACGGCAGCGCAACGAAAGAGCAGCCATTCAAACGCTGGCGGCCGGAGCAAGGGCTCACTACCGAGAAGTACGAAAAGGATGTCGACTACTGGGAGAAGCTGCTGAAGCAGATCGGCCACAAATAGTCCCGGGCGTCGCCGGCTTTCCTATCGTCGCCTGTTTGTTGATCGTGCGGTCTGCAGCGAGGGCTCCGCACGCAACGAAACTTTATCGGCGGATCGTAGAAGAATATCCCGACTCGCCTTACGCGAATCAGGCGAAGACTCGTTTGGCTGAGTTGGAGAAAGCGCGTTAGGCAGCCCCTCGTCTCAATTGCTCAGAACGGCTGAAACAGCTCGATCGGATTGCCGGACGGGTCATCTATCAGTATCTGCTTGCCTCCATTTCCGGTCACAATCTGGTTGCGAAAGCGCCCGCCCTCCGCTTTCAATTTCTCCACAGTGACTTCAAGATCTTCGACTTCGAGCTGAATGCGATTCCAACCACCCGGAGTTGGCGTTTGGCCGTCCGGCATGGCCTGCCCCGCTCCGCCTGCGCCAGATCGGTTCAATAGCAGCTGCAAATCTCCGCGCGATAAACTTGCGAATCCTGGTGCCGGATGCATCTCCAGTTCGAAACCCAATAGGTCGGTATAAAAACCGATCGCCTTAGGGACGTCATGGACGATATAACGCACATTAACCTTACTCATAACTTTTCCTCCCAAGAAACAATGCGATCTTAGATCTTATAGTTTAGGATCAGGTCTTTACTTTTGCTATCCCAATCGTCGTAGCGAGTATTCGGCTGATCGTGGAATAGTGTAGATCCAAAAACACTGCCAATTCCATCTGGATGTAGCCGAACTCGTTGACCGCTTTCTCGATCAATTGATCCCGCGCCGTTTTATGGGAAATTCTCCGCGCGAATGGCTTCTCCAGAGTGGGCCGCCCGGCGAATCGTTGCCCCTTCGGTACCTCTCGGATCTGCTGCTTCGGGCTGAGCAGATGGCGCAGCCCTTCGGCAAAGCCTTCTACTCCCAAAAGGCTCTGGCCCTCATCATGGGCTTGCATCGGGCTTGGGGTCACTCACGAACCGACTCAAAAACATTTCATGATGCGATGCCATCCAGCGACCCGTTAGTCAAAAGGGCATGATTTTGGCCCGGATAGACTATTCTCAATCGAATTGCCGCGTCGATGGACTAAACCGTTCAGTTCAATCCTACGTCGAAATTGGTCTTTTTCCCCTCGATGAATCTGGTTTTTCTTCTGCCGCAAATAACACTTTTCATCGCTTGGCTCCGCGTGGTATGTAGCGGCCATGAAAAAAGCGGGCTGGGCGTCGGCGTTGGTTGCCGTGATACTGCTTGCTGTTGCAGTTATAGTCGAGGCGCAGCAGCCGGCGAAAGTCTCTCGGTTAGGGTATCTATCAAATACCGATGCAGCTACTGACTCCGCCCGCACCGAGGGAATTCGGCTAGCTCTGCGCGAGCTTGGCTACATAGAAGGACAGAACATCGCCATCGAGTACCGATATACGGAAGGGAAGGTCGATCGGGCCCCTGAGCTTGCGGCGGAGCTTGTGCGTCTGAAGGTTGATATCATCGTGGCTGCGACAGGGGACGTGACGATCCAGGCGGCCAAGAATGCAACCAAGACGATTCCCATCGTTATGACGGGCCAAGGATCCGATCCTGTTAGGGCAGGCCATGTTGAAAGCCTTGCTCGTCCCGGCGGCAATGTCACCGGCCTCACAGCCCTTACCAGAGAACTAGGCGGTAAGCGGTTGGAGCTGCTCAAAGAAGCCGTTCCCAAACTTTCCCGTGTCGCGGTTCTCTACGATCCGGCCATGCCGGGCAGTTTACACGAGGTGAAAGAGCTTCTCCCAGCCGACGCGCGTGCGCTGAAGTTGACTATCCAACCTTGGGAGATACGAGCGGTGAACGATTTCGAGAAAGTCTTTGCTGCGCTAAACAAGCAGCGCCCGGATGGACTCTACTCGCTCACCGCGGGCCCGGTAATTCGTACTAACCGAAAACGGATCGCGGACTTTGCGTTAAAGAGCCGGCTACCGTCGGTGGTAGGCGGCAGCGGAGAATCTGCAGAGGGTGGTGCCCTCATGTCCTACGGCGCGGACGTCGCAGACAGTTACCGGCGCGTAGCTATCTACGTGGACAAGATTCTCAAAGACGCCAAGCCGGCAGACCTGCCTGTTGAGCAACCGACTAAGTTCGAGTTGGTGATCAATCTGAAAACCGCAAAGCAGATCGGTCTGACGATTCCACAAAAAGTGCTGGCGCGGGCGGACAAGGTAGTCAAATAACCACCCGGCGCTGCCAGGATTGAACTGAATTCTCCTTCGATTCGATACGCTCTTCCAAAATCATTTATTATTCACCCTCATTGGCCCTATTTTTGTTGATGAAGTCCAAGAACAATTCAAACGAGGGGAATTGGGGGGTCAGGACTCTTGATTCTTGCGAGTCGAACTGCAGCGTAGCGGCTTGGAGCGCCTCGGCCCTCTTACGGCGCGCACGAAGCAGATATATCCGATTGGCTGGGCGTTCGTACTCGGCCTGTACGCGCAGCGTGCTTGTCATCGAAGCGTGACCGCCTGACCTGTGAGCCATTCATGTCCGCCGACGATTCAAGTCGCTTGGCTTCCGACCCGCCTCCGACGGACGATGAGAATAAAGTTGAACCCACAGTCCGCGACGCGCTCATCGGCGCGGCCATTGGGCTGCTGCTGATTTACTCCGGCACGCATATTTCATACTGGATCCTGAGTTGGTCCGTCATCGGCGTCGGCCTGATGTTTGTCGGGGTCATGAGCGCGTTCGTGATCTCGGTCATCTGGACGAAAGCGCCCCCCGCGCTCACCGGATCATCAGCAGAGCGCGCGGTCACGTGCGGAGGGATCCGCAGCTCGGCACGCTGATCCGCAATGTCGAGGCGGAGGCTTGGGAGGGCGACTTCAAGGCGCGGGACCGAACGGTGGAAATCCTCATCGACGGAAAAAAGGAGCCCGATCCGGCGCTCCTCGCCCGCGCGGGCGAGCTGGTGGCGGATTTCGATACCTTCGAGCGCCGGTTGAACGACTATCTCGCTGAGACCGCGAAGGAGTGGGCGTCCGATGCTCCGGAATTGGCTGCCGACATCAGTGCACTGCGCCTCGCTTCGATCAAGCTCCGATCGCGGCAACCTGTCCTGGTTGACTTCGATGGGCCGGACGTGGACGTCTACTGGTCGTGCGAATACGCGGACGGAGAGTTCAGCGGACTGGACTTTGACTCATAGTGGCCCAAAGGCCACCAAAGATGATGTCGTCAACAGCCGGGAGGCCGGAACACTACTACAAGTTTTTCTGGAAAAAATTTCTTACCCTGCTCTGGTAATCGGGACTCATCTGGCCGTGGGCAAACTCCTCATTGAACCAAAATTCAGCGCGTGGATTGTTGACCAGCGCTTGCTGCAACGTCTTGGCTTGCGAAAATGGCACCACCGCATCGGTGGACGAATGAGTGATGAGAATGGGCAGGGTAGTGTTGCGGATATTTTCCGCCGGTGACACATCTCTTACGTCGATCCCCAGAAACAGATTAGCCCAGAATCCGATCAGATATGCCATGGGATAATTGAGCAACGGCATTCTGAAGAGCTGCAAAGCCATTTCTGCAAGACTCGCGTAACTCGATTCTGAAACAACCGCTTTGATCTCTGGAGCTTTGTCAATCGCCATCAAACCGACCGCGCCGCCCATGGAAAAACCCCAAACGCCCACTTCTTTTATCCCTCTGCGTTTGAGAAATCGAATGGCCGCCAGGAGATCTTCGACCTCTTTAGCTCCGGCTGTTGAATAACGACCCTCGCTTTCTCCGAGGTAGCGGAAGTCGAACAAGAGCAGATTGAAATCGCCGTGCAGAAACGCCAGCGCTGGCAAGATATTTCCCTTGTCTGCGGGGTAGCCGTGAAGCAGGATCAAGGTCTTGTCTGCCTTTTTTGCGGATGGGATGAACCAGCCGCGCAGCGTGAGTCCGTCCGCCGTTGTGAACGACACTTGCTCGTAAGGCATGTTTAACTCGCGCGGAGTGATCGAGGAAACGATCTTCGGTGGGCGAATGGAAATATAAAACAGCCAAACGCTGGCAAAGATCAAAAGTGCCGAGACGATGAGAACGATGCGCAGGATAGCGTTCACTTGTACGCGGATTTTCCCTCAACCGGGAAGAAGCTGTCAACTTCACTCCAACCGTCTAGCAGAACAATCACTAAACTGTCGTTTTCAGCGATTCAGGAGAGAATTCGGTGTCACGTTGTCCGTGGTGTCAGCATCCATCGTAGTGTCACAACAGGGGATGGAAGTGGTTCGACATCAGGACTTAGGCGTAGAGAGCGCAATTGTGGATTACAAAACCTGGCAGAGCCGACTTGCTGTTCCCCATCACTTCGGCTCACTGATTTCGAATCCCAAGCTGCGTAGCAACGTGACTGTCTCTTCTTCCGTCAGGGTGCGCCCAAGTTTCTCGTGCTCCCTGATCAGATGCCGCATCATTTCGGGTTTGAGCACCATCCAATCCGGCACCTTGGCAATTGTCACACCCTCTTCCATTGTCGCCTCTCCGCTTGCCGCAACGTGATACGGGTCCTCCCAGAACGGCGATTCTTGCGCCGATTGTATTCTTGCGCCGTCCGCCCGGCGATTAACTGCTCTGGGCTATGACATCCCCGCCTGTGCCTTTCACTAAGAGATGCACGTGGTTCGACGACACTCAACGCCGCGCCGCACTCACGTTCGTGCCGTAACCAAGGTCCGCGTACCACTCGCCGCGCCCCTGTGGAGTGAGATCCAAGATATGCCAAACGGGACACAGCAGATCGATCCCGCGCTCTTTGATGTCGCTCGCGAGAGACGGATGAACTGAGTAGAAGTGGCGAGGGGTTCCGTCAGTATCTCGAGTGAAAACGGAAATGGTCGAATCCTGATTCCCTTCGCGGTCTTCGCTGCCGAGATCGTATTTGAACGTGTTGGCGCCGCAACTCAGTAGCCTGAGCCTGTGCCACCCGCGCGCGCGTGCATGGGCTCGTAACGCCATCGGATCGGCCGCGGCCACGATCGCAACGTCGACGTTCTGAGCCAGATGATGAGCGACACCATTCCAACCATCGATCCAGAGCGTGCACATGGGGCACGGCGTGGTGTTCTTCTTTCCGAACATGAACTGATAGACGACCAACGAACGATTGGGCGCGCTGAACAGTTCGCTCAGGCGGACGGTGCGGATCGGCGTGTCGCCGGCATCGAGGTTCGCCGGACCCTCTTCGAATGCATAATCCTGAAGCGCCGCGCCTTGCGGCAGCCCGCGGCGAAGTTCCGCGACTCGCTCGCGCTGGCGCATCAGCTCGATTTCCGCCAGTCGAAGTTCTTCTCGCTTGGACAGATATTGGTCGGATTCGTTCGGCAAATTGGTTTGTCGAGGCGTCGCTTTGGTTTTCTCCTGTGCCATGGCTCATACCTCCTTAAGCTTTTCGCCGACCTTGCTGGCTGCATGCACCGAATGCCTCACTCAATAGCGCGACGAATGAGCGAGCGCTTTTAGGACAGTCGTGCTTAAAAATATCCGACTGTTATTAAAGTATGCCAGGTTAAAAGGGAATCTGAAGTATGAGCCAAAAAAATCTTCCGACAGGCAAGCGGGAACGATCCGAAAGGTTAAGATTTGCCCGATCGGCGAGATCTGAACAATCCTCTTTTTTTCCCGTATGAAAAATGAAATAAGAAAACTTTCTGTTTAATCCAGATCAAACCGAGGTTCTTGATGGCGATCTTTACCGGCGAGGTGGGCTTACAGTTCACAACACATATCGCCAACCATTATACCGTGCCCCAGTGGATCGAGCTCGCGGAGCTGGCGCGCACGAACAACTTCGATCAGGTGTGGGTCAACGACAACCTGGGCTACAGGAACGTCTTTGTCATCTTGACTGCGATAGCGGCGCGGGTGCCGATCAAGCTCGGAACCGCGATCCTCGTGCCCTACTTCCGGAACCCCGTCGATGCCGCGGACGCATTCGCGGCCCTGTCGGAGCTCGTCGACGGCCGGGAGATCAGCGTGGGAATAGCGCGCGGCGATTACGCTCAGGCGGGCAACCAGATCAATCTCGTGAAACCGATCAGCTTCGTGAAAGAAACCGTGCAATGTATGAAGCGCTTATTCGAGAGAGAAACGGTTTACTACCGGAACTACCCGGTTCTTTCGTCTTTTTATCAGCTAAAAAAGGACTCGAGCATCCGCCTTCGCTTCTCGCCCAAGGCGCCCATTCGCTTCTATAGCGGCGGCAATGGCCCGAAGATCATGAGAATCGCCGGGCAGCTCATGGATGGAGTTTTGATCGGCGGATTCTTTATACCGTTGGTGAGAAGCGGCAAGCTGCGGCAGCTGCTCGAAGCAGCGGAGCTCGGCAGGACAGAATCCAACCGGCAGACGAGCCCAAGAAAAGTCTGCGAGATCAATGTCTCGGTTTCCGACGATTACGAGCGGGCGAGAATTTTTCCCAAGCGCTACATC
>Ga0210113_1000409_pt1 | contig 10542 bp, 12 predicted proteins | sample MayberryNW_Catta_5_FD_185523 | JGI IMG/M metagenome (GOLD analysis project Ga0210113, IMG submission 185523) | Wetland microbial communities from San Francisco Bay, California, USA, that impact long-term carbon sequestration -... | ecosystem: Environmental > Aquatic > Marine > Wetlands ...
TGTCTTATGCACAGAGGGACGATGCAAAGACAATCGTTAGACTGCATGAAGCAAGTCCAAGTGAGAAGTTTGTTGAGATAGCCATGTTTGGCGGCACATCTGACAAATTTTGGACTGCAGTAAACACTGAAGAATCGGGATATATTAAAGTGTATGAGCGAGACACCGGTGGTTGGAGTAAAGATGACTCAATAGTTGTTGGACATGGAAATAATCAAGGATTGTCAGTGAATAATGGGCAAAGGATAGTAACAGATAGGCTATCCCTCGATGGCTTCAATCCAAGTTACATAACAATTTATGGGAAGGATAGCTCAAATTCCCCATTGAATACATATGCTGGTACCATTTCATTTGATTTAATTTTTGGCGACCCTTCAGAGTCTCCAGTATTTTACCTCCCATTTGCTATGCTGGTAGGCGTTGGAGGTTTGGTTGTGGTCCTAGTAGTATTTAAAAAGAGAACTAATCCGCCTTAATATTCAACTAGTGGCTTGAATAAGCGAAATGGTCTCAACCATGAGGTAGAAAACAACAACAATACAAATAGAAAACGAATTGAGTCAGAAGATTAATGATCCGAGGCGCTATACCTAATTCCTGTGGTTATGTTGTTAGTTACCTCAACTGTGGTAGATATGATTTTCAATAATCACTAATTCTTGCTTATTCTCAAGTATGAGTGTCGGCTGCACAATTCAAAGTTGGACATCGTAAATCTCAATTCTCCTGCTCCTTATCCTCGCTGACTTAATCCGAAACATTAGTATAAGCTATTTTTGACTTTGGTATCTTATCCCGATAGTAACTACAATCGTTTTTGAGCTGACATATATCGCACCTAGGGCGTCTTGGTAGACAAATGTTTTGGCCGTACATTACAAAGGTATTATTGATCCTAGTCCAATTTTTCCTCCTAGCAGTCTTAGCTAGTTCAATCTCTGTCATTTCCGGAGTTTTGGTATTAACAATTCCAAGTCTGTTTGATATTCTATGAACATGTACATCGACAGGTATCGCAGGTTTGTTAAAACCATATACCAACACACAGTTAGCAGTTTTACGCCCTACTCCAGGTAACTGCAAAAGTTTTTCTACTGATTCTGGAACTCTTCCCTCATATTCTTCGGTTATAATTCTCGAAACACCCTTTATTCGTTCCGCCTTGACATTGTAGAACCCTATGCTCCGGATGATCTTCTTTATTTCTTCCAAGCTTGCACCCGCTAATTCTTTGCTACTCCTAAATCGCAGAAACAGATTGTGCACTATTTTGGTTGTGCTTTCATCTCTCGTACGAGCCGACAATATGGTTCCAATTAATATTTTGAATGGGTCGCTTCCTTCTTCACATCGTAGGGATTCGAGAGCAGTAATTCTGGGTGATCTTGAAGTGTACAATGTTGCTTCCATCTTCCTGAGAACCCTCATAATCGAGACCACAAATGATCATTTTCCCTTCCAGGGTTATAAATTTGATAAATAATCAGGTATATCAATTTGGTATCATGTCTTGAGACATTCTATTTGTATTAATGTTAGCTACAGGAAAGTGCTTCTTCTTGAGACGAAAGTGGTTCTTCTTGAATTGGTTCATTATCTGATAAAGAAGTATCTTATTATCACCGAGTGATTTGTAAGGTAGTTCAATAGAGGGAAAAGGGTATTTGGTAGAAAAGACAACCGATGATTCAACTACAAGGAAGCTAATCGTGATCTGTCTGACCGGAATGCCAGGTGCAGGAAAGTCCACAGTTGCGAACTCGTTGAAGGACAAGGGGTTCCTTGTAATAACAATGGGTGACGTAATTAGAGAAGAGGCCTTGCGGCTTAAACTCGACCTCAATGATACAAATTTAGGGAAACTGATGGTCAAGCTGCGCGAAGAGTTTGGTCCCGGGGCTGTGGCTGAATTAGTTATTAAGAAAATTGATCCAATATTAGTATCGATAGGCAATGGACATACTGCAGTTTTAATTGTTGACGGAATTAGAAGCATCGCTGAGGTAGGTGTTCTTAAACGTGTTGGGCAAGTACGACTTCTTGCGATACATGCATCAACAGATATTAGGTTTGTTCATTTAAAGGAGAGGAGAAGAACGGACGCTCCATTAGCTCAAAGTGATTTCATGGAAAGGGAGAGACGAGAATTAGACGTTGGTATAAGTGAGGTTATTGCACTGGCCGATGAGGTTATCGCCAACAATAGGCTTACTATCAGCCAACTAGAAGCAGCTGCGTTTGAAATCGTCACGAAATGGATCAATTCTTTGATGTAGAATTCATAGCGCTATTATCTTTTTTGTTGGATAAAAAAAGTGTTCTAGGGTCCATGGTAAAATACTTCAGGGAGATATCATTGTCTTTCCTAATTCACATCTTCTGTATCCATTACTCTCTGACTCCTATAGAATATGGTTTAGGAATACAATCTGATAATTCTTGAGCAGTCCGGATCATTGTAGCATATACTAGTCAGTATGTTGTTGTGTGTGGTTGTATTTCTGTATAAGCTTCCGAAAGTCATCACTCATAACAGCAGAATCATATAAAGTTCCACTATCAATCCTTCCAGAAGTATCACACCTTATCCATATTATATTTCCATCAAGATCGACCTCTAACAACCTAGACCTTTGAAGGTACCCCAATGTCGCAATGATTTTTGGAGATGAAAGACGTGGCTTAAGCATTTTCTCCAATTCCCTTAGTTTAGGATATTCACCAGATTCTAATCGTTCTCCTAATTTGTGAACAAAAAAATTAATATCATCATCGCTGATTTCATTTGCTGGTCTCTGTCCAGCTCTAATCCCATGTTTTCTCTTTGATTTCTTCGTAGTATTATGCTTCATTTCTGATGTTCTAAAACCTTTCTGAATATATTCAATAACCAAGCATCAAAGGTTTAACCGACATTTCCATGAGTAACAGGAAGCACTTTTGGGTTGTTAAACTCCTATATTAAACATTCGATCTCTAATCAGGTAATGATACATAAATCCCACCGTCTTCTGGTTTGATAAATACCTCATACGTTTTTAACGGCTCTTCAGCAGGAGGATTCAGCGGTATTCCCTTTTCTAGACTAAAAGCGGATAAATGAAGGGGGCATGTAACTGTTCTTTCATCTTCATTCAAGATTCCCATAGATAAATCTGCATATTGATGAGTACATATTCCATCAATTGCATAAATCTTGCCGCCTACCTTGGCAATCAATAGACGCTTATTGGCTTTGCTTTGACTGTTGTCAACATTAACTTCATAATCGAAACCCATAATATCACCTTCTTTCAAAATCTTTTCATCACACACTCTCAAATATGCAGTCATAGGTGATGAAAGATATTACTGATATTAATACATATAAAACAAAAATAAGATATGATGTTCTCCACTTCCGTTAGAAAGAAATGATAGCTTCTTACCGCTGAGCTATCAGCCTGCCGTAATCATGGCGGCACTTGATGAATACTATGAATTGTTGATACGCACTAGTACTGGATGAGTAGCTTTCTTCTCGTCTTTCATCATTTTTTGCTCCCTTAGCCTATTCTTGTATTTGAAATTTCTTGGTGTTCCTCTGAGCCTGTATCCGCAGCATGGGCACCAGAGACCAATCCAATTGAGAAAAATTTCACATACTTGACAACGCTTTTGACCAGCAGCATATCGTCCTGAGCCCACTGGTTTCTGGGCTTTATGTCTAATACAGATACCTTTACATGCCATTGGTTATCCAATTCACCTCTATTTTCCTTACCTCCTATTAATACGCAGAACATGCTTATAATATATTACAGAAATTCATGAGTAAGTGAAAATTCGGGTACGGTGCAGCCGCAGAATTCCTAAGTATCTAGGTCTAGTTGATAATAATTTGGCATTTTCTTCTACAACTAGAAAAAGAATTATGTAAATTTGACCTTTACAATAATAACGGCTATTAATGACATCATTAGAGTCATCCGACAGAAAATAGCGCAATCGGCGTGCATTATATTGCAACGAGATGTAATATTCATAAAATTCTTTCTTTTGTAGCTTTCAAAGAGGACCGTTATATCCATGAGCAAAGATTTATGGGCTCTAATATACAGTTAACAGCTTATTGATTTGACAGTTATCTTAAATCAAACCTCGCCTACTGGAGATCGCCTTGATTCGCTATGTTCTAACAATAGAAGAAAATTACGTATGTATGCTCTCCAAGTCCGTTCCACATATACTTAGTTCCACTTTTTGCTAATTTCACTAGTTCCTATGCTGCTAACTCATCTCATTGATAATACGATTTAACTGTTTGACAAAACAGAACTGCCGTATTTAGAAATTAAAGGAGTCAGTTGGCCAACTTCATATCTATTATGTCCTTTGGTTGTTGAAATTTGGTACATTCTTTCAACAATATCAAAATTGCTCTTATCCTATCCATACTTATCCACAAATCTGTTCTGACTTTTACTTTCTTTGCCTTAAATAGAATTTTTTGCAACTAATTAACTTCGGTGCCATACATAGTACACGTCCATCTTAAGTGATCGTAATGCGAAATGGATCTCAATGACTAACCTAAAGCTGTCGGATATAGCAATAATAGCAATCCTCATCATAGTCGCAGCTATTGTCATATACCTTCTTAGTCCTCTGATAATCGCCGTGGTAATTATAGCCATTGCTTATTTTGTTTACAGATGGTATATGAATCGCAAAAGAATGAACAGATACGCCTAATAGGTAGATCGATTCATCGTATGGGAGATCCAGTTCTCGCACTAGAATAAAGAATTGGATTTGATCATACTCATCAAAACGAAAAACCCTATCCGGTGAATCCTCTTGAAATCTATGATAGTCATACGCACATCATCGTACCACTTTTTATCTGCCATTTTTATGGGATCGTCGAGTTTCACTTAACGTTCCCATTACGTAGTCAAGAAGTTGCAAATCCTATCAATTTATGTAGGAACAAGAATATAGCTATCGAGTGGAATCCTTCGTACATTCAAGCAGAATTGATCAACCTTTAGAGAGAGTATTTGCCTGGCATATAAGGGAAGGCGCTTTCGAACGTCTAAAACCACCATGGGAACAATTCAAGGTAATTGGACGCAGCGGTAGCATTCAAAATAATGGGATTGTAAAGCTTCGAACAAAACTTGGACCCCTCTCCATGAAATGGGTAATTAAGCATGCCGAATACATCCCGGATAAACAATTCAAAGATATCCAGATAAAAGGGGTTTTCTCTTCATTTGTACATTCACATTCGTTTGAACGGTTTGGCACATCTTGCATGCTAGAGGATCGTATCGAATATTCACTTCCTGCTGGTCGAATAGGCAGTTTGGCAGCACATCGATTTGTGGATAGAAATCTACGGAAGATTTTTGACTACCGTCATCGAACTATCACTCAAGATCTTCGTACTCATTCTTTCATAAATAGTATAAGAAAAAGCGGAAGCCCATTGACTATAGCCATCACCGGCTCAAGTGGTTTTGTCGGAAGCGCCCTGATGCCTTTCCTCACAACAGGTGGACACAAAGTAGTTCCGCTTTCCAGTAGTCCATACGTTCTTCCATCTTTACAAACAGGTAAAGACCAAACTAGGAGTTACTTCAATCTAGATGCATTAGACAGCCATCATGTCGATGCAGTAATTAACCTTGCAGGAGAAAACATATTTGGAAGATGGACGAAGGAAAAGAAAAGAAAGTTATCTGAAAGCAGAATAAATACTACTACTACTTTGTGTGAGCGATTAGCCTCACTCAATGAGCCTCCGTCGGTACTTGTATCTGTATCTGCAATTGCGTACTATGGAAATAGGGGTGATGAGATATTATCTGAGGATAGTCAAGCAGGTACCAGAGCATCATCTGTTCCGAGCAAGATTCCATCTGTTGATTATTTATCAGATTTGTGTAGACAATGGGAACATACGACTCAGATAGCAAAAGAGGCTGGAATTCGCGTGGTCAATCTGAGACTGGGTATAGTGTTATCCTCGTCTGGAGGCCTACTCGCAAAGATTCTGCCTGTTTTCAAATGGGGTTTGGGAGGAAGAATAGGAAGAGGGAATCAATATGTAAGTTGGATTGCATTGGAGGATCTGCTCACGATTATATTATCTATGATTGCAGACGAGACTTTTAGCGGACCGGTAAACGCTGTTTCTCCTAATCCTGTTACAAACACCGATTTTACAGATACGTTAGGAAAGACCTTGTCAAGAGCTACAGTCGTCGCTGTTCCTAAATTTATGCTAAGAGGGATAGTAGGTCAAGAACTTACCGATGCATTGTTGCTTTCGAGCACTCGCGTAATGCCTTCGCGTCTAATTGAATCTGGTTACCAGTTTCGCTTTCCTTATTTGGAAATGGCTTTAAGAGACACCCTAGGTAAACATCAAAGGTAACGACACTTTTCTGTAAATTAATATTCAGACTTTACGTATATATTTGGCAGATTCTAGCGTATGAAATTCTGGAATCTTTTGGCTCTTGTTGCAACCCTATCAAGTTTTTATACTACAAATTCACACCTCATTAAACTAAATGACCTTGAGTACGAAAATTCCACAAACCATCGAAGGAACAAACATGGTGTTTTTGTTGTTGGGAGTAATAGGACTATTATTGACGTCAATAGTTATGACGGGAAATGCAACAGCATCATCAACAACAACAGATGCCACTATTGAAGATCCTGGGGAAATCAGTGCCATGATGAATCAAGCAAGTGAAGATATTCAAAATGAGTTAACCAGTCAAGGGGACAAGCTAAAGAATCAATTAGTTAGTACCTTCGGGTTTAATGAGATACAATCTCAGCTATCGCTTGGATATCAATTCGCATTTGCAGGAAACACCTCGGGAGCAATTTCTCATGTCGAGAGGGCAGATGAAGCCTTAGAGAAAACAATCGCATCTGTATTCCGTACAGGAGAGGAGGTTACCATGATATCGCAGAACAACTCATTGGCTCTTGACAATGGCACGCGACAAATCCTCGCGGCCGTCGGCAGCGGACTCACAGACCTAGGGGGCGAAATAAGAGATCAACGGAATAACATAATCGGGATGTTTGAATAGAATCAGTGGATAATCGGATTTATTAAAGGATCTTTAAGTTATAATTTTTATCCACATCTGACTTGCCAAGACCCAATGGAATTGGCTCGCGCCCGCTTTCCTCTTATTTTGTCAACCATGTTCTATAGACTTCTCAACAGAATGATCTAAGTTATGTCCCACGGGAATCGAAAATTAATTAAGTATCTATAATCTCTATTGGTAGAGTTGCATTGGAAGGCGAAAAAATAACGTTACAGCTATGGCAGTATAATTCGTGAACATGGTATTTGGTATTTTTTATGTTAGATGTAAAGACCACGTATTTTGATGAGTGGCATAATGGGCACCCTAAGAATTTCCTATTTTGAGGATTTATCTTTATTTTTTTCTTGGTATAATCGACACTCAACACAAGTTTTGTGTCAATTACGGATATAATGAATAAGATTCTTATTCACTTACTTCTCTTATTGAAATATTCAACATAACAAATTCATAGTTCACTCGTTCTGTACTCTTGTTCATACTCGCTGGCAGGAAAACTCTGCATATTCATGCAAACAATACAATTGATCTTCAAAAAATATGAATCTCGAATGGATCTCCAGTTTGGAACGGTATAGGAAATTGGACAAAATAAAATAAAAAGAAAATAAAGGTGAGTGGCTAATTTGTGCCTGTAATATTTTCTCCGGTGTCAGAAATGTTTTGTCCCAAAGCAAGCCTGGTTTCCAAAGTGTTGGAGATCGGAATCGCCTTCTCCCCATCTGTTAACATCGTTCTTGTTGTAATGTTGTTCAGTGACTCATCTTCGAATGTAGTAGCAAGTTGTATTTCTCCTGATTGATTAAGTAAGAGAGGTTGAGGAAATGAGGTAGTCCTTAGCAGAGTTTGATTCGCTGCGTATACTTCCATTACTGCGTTAATAGGAGCATCAGTCATAGACGGATCTAGCGATGAGTAATTCAGTAGTAGCTTTACCTGATTTCCTGGACTGTTGGTCAGTGGAACAAAGTGCGCATAATCTAATCTCTGCGAAACACTATTGCTACTGTAGTCCGGTTCTGATGCAGCGGTAGCCCTTTGCGCCTCTTGCTCAGCTATCCGCTCCGAAGATGACACGTATTCGTTTTCTTGTTCTGGTTGAATTGTATCGACTTGCCCAGCTACCGTCTGCTGGATCATGCTAAGAGCTGAAGATCCAAGAATCATTAGAGCGACGATCGTTACTGCGACGGCAATTGAGGTTCTTGGGGATGAGGATATTGTTGTTCTGATTGTATGTAGTGTAGTTCTTGGTGATTTTGTAATTAGAGACCTTTGCAAAGTGTATTATTTCATCTGTATGTATGTAAGGTATATACTTGCGCAAGTTCAAATTTCTTTACAACTGAATTCAGAAAATTTTGGGGCGATATACTACTGGTGTGGTTGGGCTTAAGTGCAGACATAGAATTGTTGTACCTGTGTCTTGAAATTTACTGTTTAGCTCAAAGTTACCCTTAGCACGGCAATACTCAATGTGATACCGGATCATGACCTGGGTTGACAGATCATGCGGGCTTAATAATTCTGCAGAGTGTTATCTAACATATTCAACCTTCAGGTAATTAAGCGAAGTGAGCACTATCATCACTATCGTCAAACCCTCATGATAACGTTAGAATTAGCTAAAACAAAGTTAAATGAACTAAATGTTCTAGTTAGGTACTTGTCCTTCTTACAGAACAATGGGTTTTCAGATCTAGGAAAGGGAAAAATTTTAGGTCAAATCCAACTTCTAAAAGAACTCATTAACGAGGAGGGAAAACATCCTGAATACAGCGAGGAGATAACTCAAGAGACGAATTCCACGTCCAACCACGAGGAGGTGGCAAACACAAATAACTACAATACGATAGCTCCTACTCTCATCGGTGACGAAGTGGAAAAGTATCTGAGGATGTAGGATCCCCATTCAATTAATTTGTCTTGTTTCATCAGAACGTTCTAGAAAGCCCCTGGATTTCGACCTCAATCTGAATTCAAACTCATGATCGCAGTTAATGTTATGTTCCGAGCATGTGGAAAAAATGTATATGCCACAAACATAGCAGCAATAGATTTACCTCATTATCCAGCCCACTTGCAGAAACCTTGGCTATCACATCCCAAGAGCCAGATTCAAGAGATATCAGCAAAATTGCAATCTCATTTCCTATCTGAAGTACGGATCCGAGACAGTGCAACGCTTTGTGATTAGATGATGTCCAAGTCAAGGCTTGCCTGAGATCAATTTCCAAATTGGTTCTCAACAATTCTTATGATATCTCTGTGGATGTCTTCCTTGCTTCGAGTTGCATCGATCACCTTCCACTTCTCTTTTTCTGCTAAGCTCAAAAAGGTTTCTCTTACCTTTTCAATAAATTCCTTCGCAGGGCCGAATCGGTTCTCATTCACAGGAGTACCTCGCTTTTCGGTGATTTGTACTGGCGCGTCAAGGATGATTGTCAGGTCTGAACGAGGCATATTTTCATCTAATATAGATAGCCATTCAGTGTCTAATCCGTTAACAGATCCGTACACTAGATTACTTTGATAGTAACGATTCATTATCACTACATACCCATCATTGAGATGGAAATTAATCACATCTCTGATTTCATACCTGTTTGCTGCGTAAAGAAGATGCAATACCTCAGGATTAGCAGGCATCTCGGCATAATTAAGGTATTTATCTATCAACTTGCCTACATCCGTTTGATAGTCAGGGAGATCAAAATGAGCCGTATTTAGATGCCTCTCTTTCCTCAAATAATGACTTAACATTTGTGCTTGGGTAGTCTTGCCCGACTTTTCGATTCCTTCAAGGGTTATAATCTTCCCAATCTTCGTCTTTGACAACTGAAGTTCACTATGAAATGGCTACCTTTTACTTTTTCTCTCATTAGGAAAATCCGAAGATAGGGTCAGATATTTGCAATGTAATTGTCACTGACCCGAGTATCTACAGGCTCTGCTATAACAACGAGGTCTTTCATAATCGACACTGTTCAGGAGGAGGACATCTTTGGGATATCGAGCCATAAGTGGCGGGAAAGAGCAGACTGTTTCATCATACAATCAGGCAGTTTAGTTTGAATATTCACATTCAGAAATTTAATACCCTATTCCTCTGGATCACGGTCTTCTCCTTCGCTTTCCTCACTTTCATAGTCTTGTAATTCATGAACTTCCTCCTTTATCTCTTCTCTCGCTTCATTATCTTCAGTTTCTCCACTCTTTGAATCCTCGACCATACAAGAGAATGGCTTGTCTAAAATAAAAGCATTCTATGATATATTTTATGGTAGATCGAGAAGAATAGTATAGATAATTGAAGGATTGTTTTATATTGGCTATTAAGGTATTACACTACTCAAGCAAAGAAATCGATTTGAATGAGTCAAGATAAAGAAGCGATAATAGTATTAATTCT
>Ga0210113_1000412_pt1 | contig 10464 bp, 10 predicted proteins | sample MayberryNW_Catta_5_FD_185523 | JGI IMG/M metagenome (GOLD analysis project Ga0210113, IMG submission 185523) | Wetland microbial communities from San Francisco Bay, California, USA, that impact long-term carbon sequestration -... | ecosystem: Environmental > Aquatic > Marine > Wetlands ...
CTCGGTCGCCTTGCCGAGCCAGGCGTCCTCCTGGGGCGGGGCGCCCACGACGATCGACGGGTAGATCGCGTCACGCCGCATCGTCATCGCGGTCAGATGGAAGATCGGGAACGGCTCCTCGGGGGAGTAGTAGCCCGTATGGTCGCCGAACGGCCCCTCGGTGCCGAGCTCGCCCTGCTCGATGTAGCCCTCGAGGACGATCTCGGCGTTCGCCGGCACCTCGAGGTCGACCGTCTTCGCCCCGACAAGCTCGACCGGCTCGCCCCGGAAGAACCCGGCGAGCATGAGCTCGTCGATGTGCTTCGGGAGCGGCGCGCTCGCCGAGTACGTCGTGATCGGGTCGCAGCCGAGCGCCACGGCGACGTCGAGTCGATCGCCCATGCCGCGCCAGTCGGCGGCGCCGTCCTTGTGGATCTGCCAGTGCATGAAGGTCGTGCGCGCGTCGATCTTCTGCATCCGGTACATCCCGACGTTGCGCTGCCCCGTGCGCGGATCGCGCGTGATGACCGCCGGGAGCGTCAGGAACGGCGCCGGGTCGCCGGGCCAGCAGTGCTGGATCGGAAGCAGGTCGAGGTTCGGCTCGAGCACCACCTCCTGGCAGGCGCCGCGCGAGACGGTCTTCGGCATCGAGTCGGCCAGCTGCTTCAGCTTGCCCAGGCCCTTGACCTTCTCCACGAGGCCCTGCGGCGGCTGGAGCTCGAGCACGTCCGCGACGCGGCGGCCGAGGTCGTCGAGCTCCTCCACGCCGAAGGCGAGCGCCATCCGCCGCTCCGTGCCGAACTGGTTGACGAGGAGCGGATGCTCGGAGCCCCTCGGGTTCGTGAAGAGGAGCGCCGGGCCGCCGGACTTGACCGTGCGGTCGACGATCTCCGTCACCTCGAGGTACGGGTCGACCTCGGCGTCGATCTCGACGAGCTCGCCCTCCCGCCGCAGCAGGTCGAGCCAGGAACGGAGATCCGATGCAGGCACCGGAATCGAGTCTATCCGGCTGCCTATGGGCTGCCCGCGCTAGGGGCGGCGGGCCGCCGCGCGGTCGTGGCGGCGGTGCGAGAGGTAGCGCCCGAGCTGGCCGAGGGCGATCACGCCCAGGAAGATCAGGGCGACGATCAGCATGCCCAGGATGATGTGGAGGCCCTCCTCGGCGACGTCGGCGCCGAGCGGGAGGTAGGCGAGCGCGCTCATCGCGGCGGGATTGTAGTAGCGCCGGCCGCCGTGCGCTCGGCGTGGCGGGCGAGCGCCCGGTCGACCGCATCGGGCCCGGCCGCGCGCACGGCCAGGTCGGCGAGCGCCCCGGGCTCGCCCCGGTCGCGGAGCTCGGCCCGCGCGACCGCCAGCTCCGGCTGGGGGCTCTCGAGACACGCGAGCGTCGCCGCCCAGACGACGCCGTCGGGCACGGGCCGGCCCGGCGCGACGTCGGCGCGAAGCTGCGCGCAGACCGAGAGCAGCGCGGCGAGCGCGGCGACCGCCTGCACGTCGCCAGTGTCCGCGATGCGGACGAGCCCGTGGGCGTAGAGGTAGTCGCCCAGCAGGATCTGCGTGTCGCGGTCGTCGGCGGCGAAGAGCCGCGGACGGCCGTAGTGCATGAGGTAGCCCTCGTAGATCGTCTCCAGCCCGAGGGCAAGGCGCGCGGGCGCGAGCGGCGAGAAGACGGCCACGGTCTCCCGCTCGTGCTCGGGCCGGAGCGCGGCCGCCCAGAGGCCGCTCTCCTCGGCCGCCTCGGCGGCGATCGTCCGCCAGACCGCGGCGCCGTTCGTCACGAGAGCCAGGCGGCGGCCTCTTCGGCCCAGTAGGTGACGATCACGTCCGCGCCGGCCCGCTTGATCGCCGTCAGGGACTCGAGCGCGGCCTGCCGCTCGTCCAGCCAGCCTTGCGCGGCGGCGGCCTTGACCATCGCGTACTCGCCGCTCACGTTGTAGGCGAAAAGCGGCGCGTCGAATCGCTCCCGGGCCGCCCGGATCACGTCCAGGTACGGCAGGGCCGGCTTGATCATGATCGCGTCCGCGCCCTCGTCGAGATCCATGGCGCACTCGCGGAGCGCCTCGCGGACGTTGGGCGGGTCAAGCTGGTAGCTGCGCCGGTCGCCGAACGAGGGCGCCGAGTCGGCGACCTCGCGGAACGGCCCGTAGAACGCCGACGCGTACTTGGCCGAGTACGCCACGATCGGCGTCCGCTCGAAGCCGTCCGAGTCGAGCGCCGCGCGAAGCGCCGCCACGCGGCCGTCGAGCATGTCGCTCGGGCAGACCGCGTCGGCGCCGGCCTCCGCGTGGGAAACGGCCGTGCGCGACAGCAGCTCGAGCGACGCGTCGTTTACGACCTCGCCGTCCTCGACCAGACCGCAGTGCCCGTGATCCGTGTACTCGCAGAGGCAGACATCCGTGAGGAGCACGAGCCCCGGCACGCGCGCCCGCACCGCGCGCAGCGCCTGCTGCACGATCCCGTCGTCGTCGTAGGCGCCCGACCCGACGTCGTCCTTCTCCTCCGGGATCCCGAAGAGCAGCACTGCGCCGACGCCCAGCCCGTGCAGGCGCTCCGCCTCGTCGGCCAGCTCGTCGACCGAGCGGCGCGCGATCCCGGCGAGCCCGGGCAGCGGCTCGACCACGCCCTCGCCGGGACAGGCGAAGAGGGGGAAGACGAGGTCGTCGAGCGAGAGCCGGGTCTCGCGGACGAGCGCGCGGAGCGCCCCGGTGCGCCGGAAGCGCCGTAGGCGGGTGACGGGAAAGGTCGCCACGCGCACAGCGTACGCCAGTCCGCGGGCCCGGCGGCGTCCGAGCGCCGTGGCACGGTGGAACGGGCCCGGGACACCATCGAGCGGCCCCGCAGACCGTGGATTCGCGCCCGTTCGACCACGAGCTGGACGGCGCCCGCCCCGCGGCGGGGCCACGAGCGACCGGCCCGTACGCGTGGGACTGGCCGGAGACCGAAGGCGCACTGGCGCTCGACTGGGAGGAGCCGCCCGCCCCGGAACCGCGGAGCGGTCGACATTTGAACGCCGTTCCGGCCTCGGGTACCGTGCCGCGGATGGCTAGTTCCCAGGCAGGGGGACTCGCCGCCAGGGCTGCGCTGCGAGAACGCGAGCGAACGAAGGTCCGCCGCGCCCGCCAGCTTGCCGCTCTCGTGGTGGTCGCGGCGGTCGCGCTGATCGTCCTCCTCCTCACCGCATTCAGCCCGGGCGGCGCCGATTCGATCGGCGAGGCCGGCCCTGCGCCGGCCCAGCGGCTCCTGCCCTCGGGGCCCCCGCAGCCGCTCGTGATCGCGGCCCAGGACACGCTCCAGATCAAGCTGCCGATCAACCAGGGGCGCGTGACCGCGATCGGCTACCACGCCTCCGGGCCGACGCCGCTGCCGCTCGAGCCGGTCGGGTCGCAGGCGAACGCGGGGCTCTTCGGCCGCCTGTGGCACCGAATCATCGGCGACGACGGCTCGGGCGTCCGCTACTACCAGCTCGAGGGCGGCGTCGGAACGCGAACCGGCGGGCTCGACGTGGGCGCCCCGGTCGGGACGGACGTGTACTCACCGGTCGACGGGACGCTGATCGCGATCTCCGACCAGATCGTGGACGGCAAGCCGTACGGCAAGCGGCTCGAGATCCAGCCGTCGGGCAACCCGGGCCTCGTCCTCGTCCTCACGAACCTCGACGCCGATCCGGTGCTGCGCGTCGGCTCGCCGCTCCTCGCCTCGGCGACGAAGCTCGGCCGGGTCGTCGACCTTTCGCCGGTCGAGCGCGCCGGCCTCGCGCGCTACACGCAGGACGAGGGACAGCACGTCCACCTGGAGGTGCATCCCGCCGCCTCGCTCGCGGCCCCGTAGGCTCACGCCGTGATCGGGGGCCTGCTCTTCGACTTCGACGGTCTCCTCGTGGACACGGAGGGAGCGCGGTACGGCGCCTGGCGCGACGTCTACGCGGAGCACGGCCACGAGTTCGAGCTCGACCGCTGGACGCAGAACGTCGGCACCCTCGCCGAGCCGTTCGACCCGGCGCTCCGCCTCGCCGAGCTGACCGGGCTCCCGCTCGATCCCGACGACCTGAACGAGCGCCGGCGGGCCCGGGAGCTCGAGCTCGTCCACGCGGAGGAGCTCCGTGAGGGCGTCGCGGTGCTGCTCGACGAGGCGGCGGAGCGCGGGCTCGCGGTCGCGATCGTCTCGAGCGCGAGCGAGCGCTGGGTGCGGAGCCACCTCGGCCGCCTCGGCCTGGAGCAGGTCTGGCGGACGATCGTCTGCGCGAACGGCGATCTCGACCGGGCGAAGCCCGCGCCGCGGCTCTACCTCGAGGCCCTCGACGCGCTCGGCCTGCGCGCCGACGAGGCGATCGCGTTCGAGGACTCGCTCCACGGGGTCCGCGCGGCGAAGGCGGCCGGGATCTTCACGGTCGCGGTGCCGAACCTCGTCACCGCCGGGCTCGCGCTCGACGAGGCCGACCTCGTCGTCGGCTCGCTCGGAGAGGTCTCGCTCGACGCGCTGCTCCAGCAGGCGGACGCGGCGTGAGGATCCTGTTCCTCGGCGACGTGTTCGGACCCGCGGGGCGGCGCGCCGTGCAGGAACGGCTGCCGTCGCTCCGCGACGAGCTCGGAATCGACTTCTGCGTCGTGAACGGAGAGAACGCCGCCGACGGCGTCGGGCTGACGACGAAGCTCGCGGAAAAGCTCCTCGCCGCGGGCGCGGACGTGCTCACGACGGGCAACCACGTGTGGCGCCAGCGCGACCTGCTCCCGTTCCTCGACGCGAGCGACCGGATCGTGCGCCCCGCCAACCTCGGCGACGCGGGCGCGCCGGGCCGTGCGCTCGCCGTCCAGCCGGCCGCCGACGGGACCCCGGTCGCGGTCGTCAACCTCCAGGGCGCGCTCTTCCTCGACGTGGCGGTGCACCCGTTCCTCGTCGTGGACGAGCTCGTCGCGGAGGCGCGCGAGCAGGCCGCGGTCGTCCTGGTCGACTTCCACGCCGAGGCGACGAGCGAGAAGATCGCGCTCGCCCGCATGCTGGACGGCCGCGTGACCGCGGTGATCGGAACCCACACCCACGTGCAGACGAACGACGCGCGCGTCCAGCCCGGGGGCACGGCGGCGATCACGGACGCCGGGATGACCGGCCCTCACGACTCGGTGATCGGCGTCAAGGCCGACCTCGCGATCGAGCGGATGCGGACGGGCCGGCCGGTGCGCTTCCAGCCGGCGGAGGGCGGCGTCAGGCTCGAGGGAGTCGTCGTCGAGTGCGACGCGGACGGACGGGCTACGGACTGCCGCGCGCTTCGCGTGCCCGTCCCGTGAGGGGCAAAAGCACGAGCAGGAGCGCGACGAGCAGCAGGTCGCGCGCGAGCACGAGCCAGACGGCCGGCCCCACGGCCACGACGTCCCAGTAGCGCCGCGGGAACCAGAGCTGCGTCGCGAGCAGCGCCGCCGCGAGGATCAGCGCTGGGCCGAGCCCGGCGCGCCCGCGGACGAGCGGCACGAGCGGGATGAGCCAGATGAGGAACTGCGGCGAGAGCACCTTGCCGAAGGCGACGAACGCGACGACGGCCGCGCCGGACGCTGCGAGGAGACGGTCCGGGCTGCGGCTCGACCGCGCGAAGAGGAACCAGACGAACCCGACCGCCGCCGCGAGCAGGACGGTCTCCGCGCTCGCGAGGTCGTCGGGCAGCTCGCCGACCAGGTTCTGCGAGCCGTGGCTCGTCTCGACGGTCGCGTCGTAGAGGTGCATCCGGTCGGCGGCGAGAAGGAGCGCGGCGCCGAGGCTCTCGACCTGGAGCGGCCGTCCGGTCTGGCGGGTGACGCTGTCGACCAGGCCGCCCGGCGCGAGCGCGAGGAACGGCCCGACGACCACGACGAGCACGGCGGCGAAGACGCCGAGCGAGAGGAGCGCCTCGCGTCGCCCGCGCTGCCGCCACACGAAGAGCACCGCGAGCGGCAGGAGGACGAGGGCGTAGAGCTTCGCCGCCACGGCCGCACCGAGGACGCCGAGCCCGAGCCGCGGCCGCCCGGAGACGAGGCCCGCGAGCGCACCCGTCACGAGCGCGGCCGGCCAGAGGTCGAACCGCGTCAGGATCACCTGGCCGAGCAGGAGCGGCGCGACCGCGGCGAGCGCGACGCCGGCGCCGATCTCCACGGTCGACGCGCCGGCGCCGGCGAGCGCGACGGCGACGAGGGCGATCGCGGCGCAGCCGCACAGGAGCATGAGGGCCTGGAAGGCCGCCTCGTAGTCGCCCGACGACCCGACGGCCGGCAGCAGGAAGGCCGGCAGCGCACCCGGCGGGTACTCGAGCTCGAAGTCCCGGTACGGGATCTGCCCGTTCGCCATCCGCTCGCCGTAGTCCTGGTAGACGCCGACGTCCGTGATGACGACGTCGTCGTAGTGGGCGCCGTGGAGGATCGCCCAGACGCCCACAAAGAGGACGACGCCGACCGCCGCGATCGCCGCGACGGTCGGGCGGTCAACCCGTAGGGACGAGCTGTCTGACCTCGCGACCATCGGGAGGAGGCTGGGCCGGCGGTGGAGCCCGGCGGGCGGCCGGCGCGAGGAAGGCGAGCGCCGCGAAGGGGAAGAACCACGGGATGTAGAGGTAGAACCAGTGCGTCAGCACGAGCTCGAACCCGATCAGGAGCGCGCCGGAGAAGGCCGCGACCGCGATCGGGCTCTTGCGCCGGGGCACGACGTAGAGCGCGAGGGCGCCCACGACCAAGACGATCTTCAGGATGCCCTGGAGCCAGGCGAGATCCGGGTAGCCGTACCGGTCCCAGTCCCAGATCGAGAAGGGCGAGGAGCGCGAGAGCTGCCAGCCGAACGTCCGGTCCCAGAAGACGCGGGCGGCGTGGATCGGGTCGGGCTCGAGGAGGAGGATCCAGAGGGACAGGGCCGTCCCGAGCGCGAGGCCGGCGCCGTAGACGGCGAGCCGGCGGGGCACCCCGGGCCCCGAGCGCTCCGGGTACGAGGCCCAGAGCGGCCAGAGGAGGAACGCCGCGAACTTCGCCCAGGCGGCGAGGGCGACGAACGTCCCGCGGCCGAGCGGGGAGGAGAGCAGCCAGAAGCCCCAGACGAGGAGCGCGGGCATGATCGCGTCGTTCGAGTTCGAGCTGGACGTGTACTGCGTGAACGGGTAGGCGGCCCAGGCGAAGGCGAGCGTCACGCCGAGGCGCATCCCTCCGAACCGCCGGCCGACGAGGAAGAGCCCCGCGATCGCGAGCAGGTCGAACAGGATCGACGTGAAGTGCGCGGCGGGGAGCTTGTCCCAGTGGCCCGTCCAGCCGAAGAGCAGCCACCCGGGGACGTAGCCGATGTACGTGACCGGCCCGTAGGTGTCCCCGCGCTCGTTCGCCGACTCGCACCGGCCGTTCGTCTGGATCCGCTCGCGGACGTAGCCCTCCGAGTCGGCCGGGCCGCACTCCTTGCCGTTGTCGGTCGGCATGTGGCCGTAGGGCATCTCGCCCTGGCCGGCGATCCGTTGCGCGCCGATCACGCTCGCGTACCCGACGTCGATCACGTTCGACGTCTCGGCGTTCAGCCCGATCCGGAAGCCGGTCAGGAAGACGGTGGCGGCGAGGAGCACCCAGACCGGCCAGACCGGCGGCGAGGACGTGCCGCCACGGCCGCGCGCGCCGATCCAGACGAGCCGCCCCAGGAGGTACAGGAAGGGCGGGTACACGAGCACCATCGCCGTGAACACGTCTCCCTGGTTGAACTCCCGGAGCGAGAGCGAGAACGAGAGGAGCACGAGCAGGTCGAGGTTCCGCAGGGAGAGCGGCCGCCGAAGGTTCGCAAGCCCGAGCAGGAAGACGGCGCAGAAGGCGAGCCAGATGACGGGCTCGTTGATCTTTTTGCCGAATGCGCCCTTGTAGCCGCGCGCCATCTTCCACGCAACCTGGGGGCCGGTCCAGGCCTCGGTCACGGTGGCGCTCGCGTCGTCCACCTTCGCCTCCGCGACCTGGCCGGCCGGCTCGGGGGCCCAGACCTTCACCTCCCAGGTGCGGCTGTCACGGTCGAAGGAGGCGTCCTTCGTGAGCTTCTCACCCTCGTAGCGGGCGACCCAGTCCTCGACCTTCGGGTGCGCGAGCGCGAGCGCGATCGCCTGCTTCTCCTTCAGGCGCGCGGGCTGGGTCTCGTCGCTCGGGACGAACGGCGTCCCGATCACGTTGCCGTCCGCGTCGTAGACCGGCGAGGTCGGCGTCTGCGCGCCCGCGGACGCCGCCGCCGCGAGCCCGACCAGCGCGACGGCCGCGAGGGCGAGGAGCGCCCTCAGCGGCGCCGGAAGCTCCACAGCTTGTTCGCCGCGAAGTTCCACGGGGTCACGAGGACGATTGCGGCCGCCTGCGCCGGGATCTTCCCGACGCCGAGCGCCACGAGCACCTGCAGGAAGAGCAGGTTGGCGGCGAGCGCGACCGTCGAGACGAGCAGGAACCGGAATCCCTGGTAGACGAGCTGCCCGCGCTGGCGGCGGAACGTCCAGAGCCGGTTCCACGTGTAGTTGTTCGTCACCGCGACGAGGAACGAGCACACGGCGGCGAGGATGTAGTGGACGCCCGCGTGCACGAGCGTCGCGTACACGGCGAGGTTGACGACGTAGCCGGAGAGCCCGACCGTGACGAACTTGGCCAGCTGCACCCAGTTCGCCGTCCGCCGGAGAGCCAGGTGCAGCCGCCCGCGGTCGGCGGCGCTCGGGGCGCCTGCGTCGAGGCCGTTCGGCATCCCGGGAAGGGTAGACGCGGCCCGGGCCCTCACCAGCGGGAGTGGAAGCCGCCCTCGCCGACGAGCGGCACGAAGCGGCAGGGCACGGAGCGGAGGATCGCCGGCCCTTCGGGGCTTCGGACGGCGACGAGGAGCCGCTGCCCTTCGGCGTCGCCGACCGGGACGACGAGCCGCCCGCCCGGGACGAGCTGGCCGTAGAGCGCGTCCGGCAGACCGGGCGCGGCGGCCGCGACCGCGATCGCGTCGAACGGCGCCTCGGCCGGAAGGCCGAGCGACCCGTCGCCCACGTGGACGTGCACCTCGCCGTAGCCGGCCTCGGCGAGCGCGGCGCGGGCACGCTCGGCCAGCTCGGGGATCCGCTCGATCGTGTGCACCTCGGCGCCGAGCTCCGCGAAGACGGCCGCCGCATACCCCGAGCCCGACCCGACGTCGAGCACGCGGTCGGCGGGCCGGACGGCCGCGTTCTGCGCGATCAGCCCGACCATGTACGGCTGGGAGATGGTCTGCCCGTAGCCGATCCCGAGCGGGGCGTCGTCGTAGGCGTGCCGCCGCTCCGCCTCGTCGACGAAGAGCTCCCGCGGCACGTGGCCCATGGCCTCGAGCACGCGCTCCTCCGTGATTCCGCGGCGGCGGAGCTGCCGCTCGACCATCCGCGCGCGGGCCGCGGCGGCGTCAGGCCGAGACAGAGACACGGGCCGTCCGCATCGACGCGGGCGGGTCGACGCCGAGCTCGGCGAGGACGAGCGGCGCCAGCTCGGTGAGCGAGGGATCGTCCGGCAACGAGACCCGTTCCAGCCCGGCGGTGACGAGCGGGACGCGCGAGTCGCCGGCGAGCAGCGAGCCGTGGCTGCCGCCGCCCGCGTGGCTCCTGCCGCCGAGGTCGGCGAGCTCCCAGCCCTCGCGCGCGGACACGAGCACCTCGCCCGCGTTCCGGCAGGCGAGCGCGTGCCAGGCGCGTGAGAGGCCGTCGGGGTAGCGCTCCTCGTCGAGGAGGCCGGGATCGCCGCTCGTGCGCCAGCCCTCGCCGTCGGGCCGGAAGCGCAGCTCCTCCCCTTCCCGTCGCGCGACGGCGTCCTCCCCCTCCCGGAAGAGGACGACGTCGGCCGCCTCCCAGCCGTCGAGCCGCTGCGCGAGCCCGCGGACGTCGAGCGGGCAGCCCGGCAGCCGGTAGACCATCCCGGAGCGGTTCGACCCGGTGACGACCGCCTCGGCCGCGGACGGGTCGCCGCGCCGCGGCGCGAGGAGGGCCAGGTCGGAAAACGGTTCCTGCAGCCGCGCGACGTGCTCGACGTGGGTCTGGCCGTGGTCGGAGCAGAGGACGACGCCGTAGCGCTCGACGAGCTCGTCCGGGCCGCCCGCCGCGTCCGCGAGCTGGCCGACCGCCGCGTCCGCCCGCGCCAACGCGTCGAGCGGCGAGGACGGGCCCGCGAGGTGCGAGGCGTAGTCGAAGTCCGGGAGGTAGAAGACGAGGAAGTCGAAGCCGTCGCGCGTCACGAGCCAGCGGCCGATCGCGCCGGCGTAGGCGTCGTTCGAGCCCTCCGTGCGCGACCGCACGGCGAGGCCGGCGCCGGTGTCGTCGGATTCGAAGAGGTTGAAGAAGAAGAAGCGGCGCGGCCCGTACGCGGCCTCGTACCAGCGATTTCGCGCCGCGAGCGCGGGCAGGCGGATCGGGTGACGGGTCCGGCCCCGGTACGAGGTGAAGTTGATCGCGGCGGGGGCGAGCCCGGCGTCCTCGACCGCCTCGAACACCGTCGTCGCATCGCGGTTCACGTGCTCGTGGCTCATCGCGAAGAT
>Ga0210113_1000416_pt1 | contig 10430 bp, 10 predicted proteins | sample MayberryNW_Catta_5_FD_185523 | JGI IMG/M metagenome (GOLD analysis project Ga0210113, IMG submission 185523) | Wetland microbial communities from San Francisco Bay, California, USA, that impact long-term carbon sequestration -... | ecosystem: Environmental > Aquatic > Marine > Wetlands ...
ACTACGTACCTCAGACCAGGGCGAACCGCACCGAGCGACGCTCGACGTCGGCCTCGGCCAGCCGCACCCGCACCGCCTCACCGACCGGCAGCTCGCCGTCGCAGGACGCCCGCACCGCCGGGTCGGCGAGCTGCACGGTGCCCGACGAACCGTCCCGGTCCACGTCGACGACGACCGCGTCGAACTCCTCGCCCTCGCGCCCGTGCAGCACCGCAGCCTCCATCAGGGCCACGCACTCGCGCTCGAGCTTCTGCCCGACCCGACCGGACTCGGCCATGGTGGCCGGCAGCCCGGGCAGCGCCGCCCGCACCCAGCCGGGCACCTCGTCGCCGGCGCACAGGGAGAGGCAGACCTCGCTGACGTAGCGGTCGACGAGGCGGCGCAACGGGGCGGTCGCGTGGGCGTACTCGGCGGCGACGGCGGCATGCGTGGCCTGCTCGGGCACGCCGCCGTCGAACGCGGTGTAGCCCGCGCCCCGCAGCAGCGACGTGGCCTCCTCGAGCAGCGCCGCGTGACGCGGGTTGGCCGGGTCGAGGTCGTGCACCACCTCGGCGTACGACCGGTCGCGCGGCCAGTCGACACCCAGGGCGCGGGCCGCCCGCCGCAGCTGCTCGAGCGCCTCGTCGGACGCCCGGGGCAGCGTGCGCAGCACCCCGAGCTCGCCGTGCAGCATCAGGTCGGCCGCCGCCATGCCGGTCAGCAGCGACACCTGCTCGTTCCAGGACTCGACCGGCAGGGTCGTCCGGTAGTCCAGCCGGTAGCGGGTGCCGTCCTCGGCGACCTCCTGCTCGGGGATCGGCAGGCTCACTCCACCGCGCTCGACCTCCAGCGCCATGCGCAGCTTGCCGACCTCGGCGAGCAGCTGCAGGCGCTCGTCGGCCCGCCCGCTGTCGACCAGGTCCTGCACCGCGACGTAGTCGAGCCGGTCCCGCGAGCGGACCTGCGCCCGCCGCACCTCCACCGCGGTCTGCTCTCCCTGCGCGTCGAGGTCGATGGTCCAGAGCACGGCGGAGCGCACCTCGCCGGGCAGCAGCGACGCGGCGCCCTCGGAGAGAACCGGTGGGTGCAGCGGCGTACGGGTGTCCGGGCTGTAGTGGGTCTCCCCGCGACGGTGCGCTTCGGCGTCGACCGCACCGCCGGGACGGACGTACGTGCCGACGTCCGCGATCGCGTAGCGCACCCGGTAGCCCCCGGCCCGCCGCTCGAGGTGCATCGCCTGGTCCAGGTCCTCGGAGCCGGGCGGGTCGATCGTGAGGAACGGCAGGTCGGTCAGGTCCTCATCAGGCAGCCTCGCCTCGCGGGCCGACTGCTCCGCCTCGGCGAGGACGTCGGCCGGGAAGTCGGCCGGCAGGTCGAGCTCGTCGCGGATCCGCGCGAACCCCGCGCGCAGCGCCCGCCCCCCTGCCTCGTCGCGGACCCGCAGGGCGAGGTGACGGCGTGGCATGGAAGGCACCCTAAACGGGGCGCCTGGGCCGGCCACGACGGCTGCCCAACCCCTCCAGCTGCGTCGACCGGTCGGCGTCAGTCCTCGAGCGGGTCGACCATGCAGGTGAAGACCTCGAGCGCGTCCATGTCGCTGGGTGGCTCGCGCAGGTACTGCCGTTCCCACTCCTCGGCGTCGGCGTAGCCGCTCCCCCGCACCGCGGCCGCAGCCGCCTCCACGTCGAAGGCCGTCGTGCGCAGCTGCACCGTCGGGCCGAGCAGAGCCCAGGCGGCGCCGGTCGTGCCGTACGACATGCCGACGCTGCCGGCGTTCACCGCCCGACGGCGGTCGACGAGGCGGTCGAAGGGCATGTGCGTATGCCCCATGACGACGGTCTTCTCCTCGACCCCTTCGAGCGCGCGACGCCACACCGGCACCGGGCTGTCGACGAGCACGAAGTCGTCGTCGCGGCGCGGCGTCGCGTGGCAGAACAGCACCGGCCCCAGGCCGTCGACGTCGAGGGTGACCGTCAGGGGCAGCCCGTCGATCAGCTCACGGTGCCGCGGCTGCATCAGCGCTGCGGTCGCGACGGCCATCCCTGCGTTGGGGCTCTCGAGCCCTGTCCCGTCGTACGCCGCCAGGAGCTCGCGCTCGCAGTTGCCGTGCACCCAGACGGCTCGGTCGCCCAACGACGCCAGCAGGTCCAGCGACTCGACCGGGACCGGACCGACGGCGACGTCGCCGAGCAGCACGACCCGGTCGGCCGACCGGACGTCCGGCTCGGCGAGGACCGCCTCGAGGGCGACCAGGTTGGCGTGGATGTCGGAGAGGACCGCGACGCGCATGTTGCGATCGTGTCTCAGGTCTCGCCGGGCGTCGCCCCGGTGCGCCATGGTTTCGCTCATGGGGGAACGCCGATCGGCTGCGGTGACCGTCGTCCTCGTCGCTGCCCTGGTCGTGGTCGATTGCGGCCAGGAGGGCCGACAGCGAGCAGGCCGCGCTGACCGCCATGGTCGAGGACGCCTTCCCGGGCAAGCAGGTCTATGAGGTCGCCTTCCTGGTCGACGCCGACGGGACGCTCGGCTCTCGGTTCGTCCTGCGCGCCGACTGGTGCGGTGCCTCCATGACCGGGTCGGTCGGCAAGGAGGGCGGGCGATGGACTGCCCGCCTCGACCAGTCCTGCGCCCAGCGGCTCGCCCCGCCGTACGACCCTCTCGACGGGTGGACCCGGACGGACGGACGTCGTGAACCTTCCCTGCACCACGGAGGGGACCACGGCCGACCGCACGACCGTGGTCGCCGCGCACGACGGGGTGCGCGTCGAGGTCGACGACCGCACCGGTTGGAACGGCGCCGGCCCCGACGTCTGGCGGCCGCCGCTCGACCGGGTCCCGTGCGGCCACGGCGGGACGCCGGACGTCTCCGACGCGCTGCCCACCGAGGGGACCGAGCAGGAGGCGCTGAGCGCGGCACTCGGCGTGCTGTCGCCGGACCACGCAGACAGCCGCGTGCGCCTCTTCGAGGACGGCTACTGGCGGATGCCCGGCCACGGCTTTGTCGTGCTGCGACCGGGCGAGGGCAGCGTCTTCTGGGGGCGTACCGAGCCGGTCGGCGAGGGCAGGTGGCAGGCCAACTTCACCGAGCTCACCTGCCCACCGGCCTGACCGAGCCGCGCCGGGGATCAGGGGGGCCAGAAAGACGGTGCAATGGCGCTGGTCCGGCGGCACGACCGGTTGAGGGTGGCGTTGGACCGTCTGATCGGTCCCGTGAGGGTACGCCGGCGTCAGCGGAGCGTGGCGTTGAGCCGGGCCGCCTGCCTCGTCAGGTGGTCGCGCTCGGCCACGCTGGGAGCCTGGCGGGCAGCCGCCGCGTAGAGCTGGGCCGCCCGCGCGAGGTCACCGTCCTTCTCGTGCAGGTGGGCCTCGACCGCGGTGTGCCGGGGCAGCGAACGGTCGAGCTCGGCCAGCGCGGCGAGCCCGGCGCGCGCGCCGTCGGCCTCGCCGACCGCGACCGCCCGGTTGAGGCGGGCCACCGGGCTGTCGGTCAGCCGGACCAGCTCGTCGTACCACTCGACGACCTGCACCCAGTCGGTCTCCTCGAACGTCCGAGCGTCCGCGTGCAGCGCGGCGATGGCCGCCTGCGCCTGGAACTCGCCGAGGCGGTCCCGGGCGAGTGCCGTCTGCAGGATGTCGACCCCCTCGGCGACCATCCGGGTGTCCCAGAGACCCCGGTCCTGCTCGGCCAGCGGGACGAGGCTGCCGTCCGGCCGGGTGCGGGCGGGACGCCGGGCGTGGTGGAGCAGCATCAGCGCGAGCAGCCCGAGCACCTCCTCGTGGTCGAATCGCGCCGCGAGCTCCCGGGTCAGCCGGATCGCCTCGGCGGCCAGGTCGACGTCACCGGAGTAGCCCTCGTTGAACACCAGGTAGAGGACCCGCAGCACGGTGGCGACGTCACCGGGCCGGTCCAGCCGCACGTCCGACACGGTCCGCTTCGCCCGGCTGATGCGCTGCGCCATCGTCGCCTCGGGCACCAGGTAGGCCTGCGCGATCTGCCGGGTGGTCAGACCACCCACTGCTCGCAGCGTGAGCGCCACCGCCGAGGCCGGCGTCAGTGACGGGTGGGCGCACAGGAAGTAGAGCGCCAGCGTGTCGTCCACCGAGGTGACCGGCCCGGGGTCCGGCTCCTGCCAGACCCGAGCCTCCCGGTTGAGTCGCGCGGCCTCCGCCCGGACGCCGTCGAGGAACCGGCGCCAGGCCACGGTGACCAGCCACGCCTTCGGGTCCCGCGGCGGGTCGTCCGGCCAGGCCCGTACCGCCTCGAGGAGCGCCTCCTGGACGGCGTCCTCGGCCGCCGCGAAGTCCGCTCCGCGGCGGACGAGGACCCCGATGACGGCCGGTGTGAGCGACCGCAGCAGGGCCTCGTCGACCGCGTTGCCCACCGTCACTCCGTGACGGTCGGTGCCTCGACCAGGAAGGGGCGCAGCTCGAGCCACTCGTGGATCGGCTTGCCACCTGCGCCGGGGGCGGCGGACAGCTCGCCGGCCAGCTCCACCGCGCGCTCGTAGCTGTCCACGTCGATCACCATCCAGCCGGCGATCAGGTCCTTGGTCTCCGGGAAGGGGCCGTCGGTGACCGGCGGGCGCCCCTCGCCGTCGTAGCGGACGAACGTCCCCTCGGGGGAGAGCGCCTGCCCGTCGACGAACTCCCCGGTCTTCTCCAGCCGGTCGGCGAAGTCGCGCATGTACTGGATGTGCGCGTCGACCTCGTCCGGCGCCCATTTGTCCATCGGCACGTCGTTGACCGCCGCTGGGGCGCCGCGGTAGTGCTTGAGCAGCAGGTACTTGGCCATCGTGGTTCTCCCTCGGTGCGTCGCGGCCCATTGTGGCCGCGCTCGACACCTGGGTCGGAGCCGCCGTCGGGTTCTCGACATCCCGGTGCCGTCCACGCCGAACCTTCTCCGGCGGCCGCCTCACTAGGCTCGGCGCCATGGCGGACCTCACCATCGGCTACGCGGCCATGCTCGAGCAGTTCCACCCGCGGGAGGCCGTCGACCTGACCGTCCTGGCCGAGCAGCACGGCTTCTCCGGCTGCATGGCGGCCGACCACTTCCAGCCCTGGGTGCCGCAGCAGGGCCAGTCGTCGTTCGTGTGGAACGTCCTCACGGCTGTCGGGGAACGTACGACCGGCGACCTCGGACCCGGCGTGACGTGCCCCTCCTTCCGCTTCCACCCGGCCGTCGTCGCACAGGCGAGCGCCACCCTGGAGGCGATGTACCCCGGCCGGCACTGGCTCGGCGTCGGCGCCGGCGAGGCGCTCAACGAGCACGTCATCGGCGGCTACTGGCCGGAGGCGGCGGCCCGGTCGACCCGGATGTTCGAGGCCATCGAGGTCATCAAGAAGCTGTTCGACGGGTCGGTCGCCGGCAAGGACGTCAAGCACCGGGGTGAGCACTTCACCCTCGAGACGACCCGGCTCTGGACGATGCCGGAGACGCCGCCGCCGGTCCTGGTCGCGACGGCCGGGCCGGTCAACGCCAAGCGCACCGGCAGGCTCGCCGACGGCATCATCACCGTCGGCGCGCCGCTGGAGAAGATCGGCGGCCTCTTCGACAAGTTCGCCGAGGGAGCCCGCGAGGCCGGCAAGGACCCCGACGTGATGCCGCGCGTGCTGCAGCTGCACCTGTCGTGGGCCGAGACCGACGAGCAGGCGCTGGCCAACGCGATGACCGAGTGGCCCAACGGCGGCATGAAGTTCGCCAAGGCCGACATCCGCTCGCCCCACGACTTCGCAGCGATGGCCGCCCTGGTGCGGCCCGAGGACTTCGAGGGGCGCATGGTCATCAGCTCCGACCCCGACGTGCACCGGGCGCACATCCAGCAGTTCGTCGACCTCGGCTTCGACCGGGTCTACCTGCACAACGTGGGGCGCAACCAGGCCGAGTGGATCGAGGTCTTCGGCCGCGACGTGCTGCCCAAGCTGCACCGGTGAGGGCGGCCTCGCGGTGACCGGCCCGCTCGCCGGTGTCCGTGTCATCGAGCTGCCGTGCATCGGACCCGGCCCCTTCGCCACGATGCTGCTCGCCGACCTCGGCGCCGACGTCGTGCGGGTCGACCGGCCGGGTGGCCCGTCGGTCGCCGTCGTGCCGCCGGAGCAGGACCTGCTCGGCCGCGGCAAGCGGTCGGTGGCGCTCGACCTCAAGGACCGCGCGGACGTCGCCCGCTGCCTGGACCTCGCCGCGCGCGCCGACCTGCTCGTCGAGGGCTTCCGTCCGGGAGTCGCCGAACGCCTCGGTGTCGGCCCGGCCGAGTGCCAGGCGCGCGCCCCGGGGCTGGTCTACGGCCGGATGACCGGCTGGGGGCAGGAGGGGCCGTACGCCGCGCAGGCCGGGCACGACATCACGTACGTCGCCACGGCCGGTGCCCTGGGCGCGCTCGGCCCGGCCGGTGGGCCGCCGACCGTGCCGCTCAACCTGGTCGGCGACTTCACGGGCGCGCTCTACCTGGTCGCCGGCCTGCTGGCGGCCCTGCTCGAGTCACGCGAGAGCGGGGTCGGCCAGGTCGTCGACGCCGCCATGGTCGACAGCACGGCGCACCTGATGACCGTGTTCCACGGCTTGCTGACCGGCGGCGCGTGGCAGGACCGTCCGGGCGTCAACCTCCTCGACGGCAGCGCGCCGTTCTACGGCGTCTACCGGACCGCCGACGACCGTTGGCTCGCGGTCGGGCCGCTGGAGCAGCCGTTCTACGACGAGTTCGTCGGCCGGCTCGGGCTGTCCCCTGAGACCGCCGACCGCTCGGACCCGGCGGTGTGGCCCGACCTGCACGACCTCGTGTCCACCGTGATCGGCAGCCGGACCCAGGCCGACTGGGTTGCCGTCTTCGCCGGCTCCGACGCGTGCGTGGCGCCGGTGGCCTCGCTCGCGGAGGCACAGCGGGACCCTCATCTGGTCGCCCGCGGCACGTTCGTCGAGCACCACGGGGTGGTCCAGCCGGCCCCGGCGCCCCGCTTCAGCCGTACCGCCGCCGCCCTGCACCGCCCACCGCCGTCAGCCGGCGAGCACACCGACGAGGTCCTCGCCGACTGGTTGCGACCCGACTGAGCCGGCACAGCGATGACTCCCGGCGCGGCGCCGAGTCTTCAGGCACATCCACCTTCCGCGCGCGAACCATGGAGGCACCTTGAAGCTGTTGCTCACGTCCGGCGGCGTCACGAACCCCAGCATCCACTCGGCGCTCGTGCAGCTCCTCGGCAAGCCGGTCGCCGAGTGCCACGCCCTCTGCGTGCCGACAGCACAGTGGGGCCACCCGATGTGCGGTCCGGCATCGGTGCGGGGCTTGCTCGCCGGCGAGCCCGACTTCCGTCACCTGTCCGGCTTGGGCTGGGCGTCGCTGGGCGTCCTCGAGCTCACCGCACTCCCCAGCATCGGCGCCGAACGCTGGGTGCCGTGGGTCCGCGAGGCCGACGTGCTGCTGGTCGACGGCGGCGACGCGACCTACCTGTGCCACTGGATGCGCGAGTCCGGGCTGGCGGACCTGCTGCCGTCGCTGTCCGACAAGGTCTGGGTCGGGGTGAGCGCCGGGAGCATGGTGATGACGCCGCGGATCGGTGCGGACTTCGTCGAGTGGCCGTCCGCGCCGGACGACCGCACGCTGGGAGTCGTCGGCTTCTCGATCTTCCCGCACCTGGACGCGTTTCCGGAGAACACCCTGGCCCACGCGCAGCGGTGGGCCGCGGAGATCGGCGTCCCTGCCTACGCCATCGACGAGCAGACGGCCGTCAAGGTCGTCGATGGCGCCGTCGAGGTGGTGTCCGAAGGGCAGTGGGCCCAGTTCGGGTCATAGCTGCGCGTCGGCACTGTGGTGCTTTCGTGAGCTGCCCACCCTCATGACGCCGGTCAGAGCAGGTGGGCGGCGTCGTTGAAGCGGCGCAGGGACGCCTGGCCGCTCTCGAACCACTGGATCTCGGTCAGCGTGGCCGGTGACATCTCCATCCGGTAGAGCGCCGACAGCGGCGCCCCCAGGGCGTCCGAGACCAGGACCTTGGTCGGGGTCACGTGGGTGACGACCAGCACCACCTGGCGCGGGTGCCGGGCCAGCAGCTGGTCACGGGCGCGGGTCACCCGGCGACGTACGTCGACGAAGGACTCCCCACCCGGCGGCTCGGCCCCGGGGTCGCCCAGCCACTCGGCCAGCTGGTCCGGCCAGCCCTCCCGAACCTCGGCGAACGTCAGGCCCTCCCACTCGCCGAAGGCGCACTCGCGGAAGCCGTCGACCTCCCGCACGTCCAGTCCCAGGGCGTTCGCCACGGCGTCGGCGGTCTGCCGGGTGCGGCGCATCGGCGACGACACCACCACGTCGAGGCCGCCGTTGTCCGCCAGCCGCTCGGCCACCGCCGCCGCCTGCCGCAGCCCCTCGGCCGACAGCTCGGGGTCGTGCCCGCCGGAGCCGCTGAACCGCTTCTCGGCCGTGTGCGGCGTCTCGCCGTGGCGCAGCAGCACCGTCGTCGTCGGCGTCCCCAGGTCGTGGTCCCAGCCGACCAGCCGGGCCCGCGGCTGGGCCAGCAACGCGTCGTCGGCGTCCTGCGCCCGCAGCTCGGCCGTGCTGTCGGCCTGCAACCACGCCTCCCCCCGGGCCGCGGCGTCGAGCGCCTCGTTGGCCAGCCGGTCGGCGTGCTTGTTGCGCTCCCGCGGCACCCAGACGTAGGTCACGTTCGACGGGGGCAGCACGTCGCGCGCCCGCAGCGCCAGGTCGCGCATGTCGGGGTGCTTGATCTTCCAGCGGCCGGACATCTGCTCGACGATGAGCTTCGAGTCCAGCCGGGCCTCGACCGACGCCGTCGGGTCGAGCTCGCGCACCGCCTCGAGGCCGGCGATCAGGCCGCGGTACTCCGCCACGTTGTTGCTGGCGGTGCCGATGTGCTCGGCCATCTCCCGCAGCACCGCCCCGGTGGCGTCCTTGACGACGGTGCCGTAGGCCGCCGGACCCGGGTTGCCGCGCGAGCCGCCGTCCGCCTCGACGACGAACCTGGTCACCGTCGGCTCCCGCGCGTCACAGCGTCAGAGGCCCGACTCGGCGGTGCGCACCAGGATCCGGCGGCACTCCTCGCAGCGCAGCACCTCGTCCTCGGGGGCGTCGCGAAGCCGGCCGATCTCGACGTTGTTGAGCTCCAGCCGGCAGCCCCCGCAGCGCCGCTGCTTCAGCTCGGCGGCCCCCACCCCGCCCTGCTGGGCGCGGATCTTCTCGTAGAGCGTGACGAGCCCGTCGTCGATGCCGGAGACCTGGGTCGCCCGCTGCGCGGTGAGCACCTCGACCTCGGCGTCGATCTCGGCCGTCGCAGTGTCGCGGGCGGCGGTCAGGTCGGTGGCCTCCGCGGTCGCCGCCGCCTGCTGGGCGGTCAGCTCGGCGCCGCGGCTCTGCGCCGACTCCAGCCGCTCCATCACGTCGAGCACGATCTCCTCGAGGTCACCCTGGCGGCGGGCCAGCGTCGCGATCTCGTGCTGCAGGCCCTCCAGCTCCTTGGGCGAGGACACCTGCCCGGCGTCGAGCCGCTTCTGGTCCCGGTCGGAGCGGGCGCGCACCTGGTCGACGTCGCCCTCGGCCTTCTTCAGCTCCCGCTCGAGGTCGCTCTCCTCGGTCCGGACGACCACCAGCTGGTCGCGCAGCGCGTCCTGGCGCTGCGACACGTCGGCGAGCTTGGCGTGCTCGGGCAGCGTGGCGCGGCGGTGTGCCAGCTGGGCGAGGCGGGTGTCCAGGTCCTGGACGTCGAGCAGACGCTGCTGGTCGGCGCGGGGTGCTTTCAGGGTGAGCTCCTCTGGTCGGCCCGGCGGGTCGCCCCGCGTCGGCTCAGACGGACGTCCACGGGTCGGTGACGATCGTCGAGACCCGGGTGTCCACGCTATCCGCCGCGGCCGGGTCGCGCTCGGCCAGTCCCGCGCGCAGCAGCCGCTCCGCCGCGGCCAGCCACGGCCACTCGGTCGCCCAGTGGGCGCAGTCGACCAGCGCCGGCGCACCGTGCTCGAGCGCCTCCGTGGCCGGGTGGTGGCGCAGGTCGGCGGTGACGAAGGCGTCGGCCCCGCTCGCCCGGACCTCGGCGAACAGGTCGTCGCCCGCACCCCCGCAGACCGCGACCGACCCCACCAGCCGGTCCGGGTCGCCGCCGACCCGCACCCCGCCGGCGGTGGCGGGCAGCGCGGCCCGCACCTGGGCCGCGAAGTCGCGCAGCGGCACCGGGTGCGGCAGCCGCCCCACCCGGCCGGTCCCGCGGGCGACCTCCGCCGGGGCCAGCGTCACCAGGTCGTACGCCGGCTCCTCGTAGGGGTGCGCCGACCGGAGCGCGGCGATGACGGCAGCCACGGCGGTGCCCGGCAGCACCATCTCGACCCGCGCCTCGGCGACCTGCTCCACCCGTCCGGGCTCGCCCACCGTCGGCCGCGTGCCTGGCCCGCCACGGAAGGTCCCGGTGCCCTCGGTGGTCCAGGCGCAGCGGTCGTAGCCGCCGATCCGCCCAGC
>Ga0210113_1000418_pt1 | contig 10417 bp, 11 predicted proteins | sample MayberryNW_Catta_5_FD_185523 | JGI IMG/M metagenome (GOLD analysis project Ga0210113, IMG submission 185523) | Wetland microbial communities from San Francisco Bay, California, USA, that impact long-term carbon sequestration -... | ecosystem: Environmental > Aquatic > Marine > Wetlands ...
CTCGATGACGATCAACTGCACCGCCTCGGTGGCGCTGGCCATGTACCTGGCCGTCGCCGACAAGCACGGCGTCTCGTGGGACCGCCTCGGCGGCACCATGCAGAACGACATGCTCAAGGAGTTCATCGCCCAGAAGGAGTGGATCTGCCCCCCCGAGCCGGCCGTGCGCATCGTCACCGACATGATCGAGTTCACCGCGCAGCACGTGCCGCGCTTCAACCCGGTGTCGATCTCGGGCTACCACATCCGCGAGGCGGGCTCCACGGCGGTGCAGGAGCTGGCCTTCACGCTGGCCGACGGCCTCGGCTACGTCGAGGCGGCACTGGCGCGCGGACTCGACGTCGACACCTTCGCGCCGCGCCTGTCCTTCTTCTTCGACATCCACAACGACTTCTTCGAGGAGATCGCCAAGCTGCGCGCCGCCCGCCGCATGTGGGCGCGCTTCATGAAGGAGCGGTACGGGGCGCGGCGGCTCGAGTCGATGCGGCTCCGGACGCACACGCAGACGGCCGGCGTGTCGGCCACCGCCCAGCAGCCGCTCAACAACGTCGCGCGGGTGGCCATCCAGGCCCTGGCGGCCGTGCTCGGCGGCGCCCAGTCGCTGCACACCAACTCCTACGACGAGACGTGGGCGCTGCCCACGGAGGACGCCGTCACCGTCGCGCTGCGCACGCAGCAGATCATCGCCGAGGAGACGGGCGTGACGCTCACGGTCGACCCCCTCGGCGGCTCCTACTATCTCGAGAAGCTGACGGACCAGATGGAAGCGGCCGCCATGGACTACATCGCGCGGATCGACGCCATGGGCGGCATGATCCGCGCCATCGACAGCGGCTACCCGCAGAAGGAGATCGCCGACGCGGCCTATCGCTACCAGCTCATGGAGGACCGCGGGCAGAAGGTGACCGTCGGCGTGAACAAGTACGTCATGCGCGAGGACAAGCCGATCAACTACCTGAGGATCGACGAGGCGGTGGAGACGGAGCAGATCGAGCGCGTCGGCCGCTTCAAGGCCACGCGCGACATGGCGAAGGTGGAGCGGCGCTTGAAGCAGCTCGCCGACGCCTGCCGCAACGGCCGCAACGTGATGCCGGTCCTGGTCGAGGCGGTGAAGGACTACGCGAGCCTGGGGGAGATCTCGGACGTCTATCGCGAGGTCTTCGGCCTCTACCGCGAGCCGATCATCTTCTGATGCGCGGGATGCCGGGAGGGATAGGGCGATGACGACGGGGACGCTTTCGCCCGAGCGCCAGCGCGCGATCGAGTACCTGACGACACGCGCCGAGGCCATGCCCGGCGCGCAGGTGCTCGCCCGCTTCCGCGCCGCCGTCGGCGAGCTGGAGGCGGCGGTGGAGGGGCTCGACGAGGTCGAGGCGCGCACGGCCTGGATTCCCGGCGAGTGGACCGCGGCCCAGGTCGTCGACCACCTGGCGCAGACGACCGCGCGGAACGTCGACGAGCTGCGCCATCTGGTGGAGGGCCGGCGGCCGCCGGCGCCGCCCGTCTACGAGGCGCTCGTCTCCGGCGCGGCGCACCGGGTGCCGTGGGAGGAGCTGAAGGCCGGGCTGGCGGAGGCGAACGCGGAGCTCGCCGCGCTGCTGGCGCGCGCGGCGGCCGAGGAGGTCCCGGCCGCGCGCACGATTCGCACGATCCTCGTCATCAACCGCACGCGAGACGACGGGACCGTCGAGCCGGAGCACTTCGACGCCGAGCTGGGGTGGAAGGGATACGCGCTGACGGCGCGCCTGCACCTGCTGGATCACCGCACGCAGGTGCGCAGGCTGCTGCGCGCGCGAGGGGAGAGTCAGTCATGACAGACGCGATCCGGATCACGAGGACCACGACGAGGAAGGACAAGCCGCGGGACAAGGACCTGGCCTTCGGCACCGTCTTCACCGACCACATGTTCGTGGCGAACTTCCAGGAGGAGAAGGGCTGGTACGACCCGCGCGTGGAGCCGTACGCGCCCCTGCCGCTCGACCCGGCCACCGCCGTGCTCCACTACGGCCAGTCCCTCTTCGAGGGGCTGAAGGCCTTCCGCGGCACGGACGGCACGATCCGCATGTTCCGGCCGCAGAAGCACGTCGAGCGGCTGAACCGGACGGCCCACCGCATGAGCATCCCGCCCCTCGACCCGGAGCTGATCCTCCGGTCGTGGACGACGCTGGTCGACGTGGATCGCGACTGGGTGCCGTCGTCGGTCGGCACGTCCCTCTACATCCGGCCGACGATCATCGCGAGCGAGCCGTTCCTCGGCGTGCGGCCCGCGAGGGAGTATTTGTACTACGTCATCCTCTCGCCGGTCGGCCCCTACTACCCGGAGGGGCTGGCGCCGACGAAGATCAAGGTCATCGACAGCTACGTCCGCGCGGTGGCGGGCGGGCTCGGCGAGGCGAAGACGGCGGCGAACTACGCGGCGAGTCTCTACGCGGCCGAGGAGGCCAAGCACGAGGGCTTCACGCAGGTGCTCTGGCTCGACGGCGTGCACCACACGTACATCGAGGAGGTGGGCACGTCGAACATCATGCTCAAGATCGACGACGAGGTGGTCACGCCGCCGCTGGCCGGCACCATCCTGGCCGGCGTCACCCGCGACTCCGCGCTGGCGCTCATGCGCGCGTGGGGCATGCACGTGTCCGAGCGGCCGATCACGATCGACGAGGTCGTGGCGGCCGCCCGCAACGGTCGCCTCCAGGAGGTGTGGGCGACCGGCACCGCGGCCGTGATTTCCCCCGTCGGCGAGCTCGCCTACAAGGGCGAGCGGCTGGTGGTGAACGGCGGCCGCATCGGCGAGACGGCGCAGAAGCTGTACGACACCATCGTGGCCATCCAGTACGGGAACGCGCCCGACACGCACGGATGGACCGTCGTGGTGGGGGAGCGCCCGGAAGCGCCCCGGCCGAGCCGGGGCGCTGCTCGATGACGGGGAGAGGCGACATGAGCGCCGACTGCGTGTTCTGCAAGATCCGGGACGGGCAGATCCCATCCATGAAGGTGTACGAGGACGAGGCGACGCTGGCCTTCATGGACATCAACCCGCTGAACTCCGGGCACTGCCTCGTCGTGACCCGGCGCCACGCGGCCACCCTCTGGGAGGCCGAGGTCGCGGATCTCCAGGCCGCCATCGCGACGGCGCGGAAGGTGGCGCTCGGCCTGCGCGAGGCGCTGAAGCCCGACGGCCTCAACGTGCTGCAGGCCAATGGCGCCGCCGCCTTCCAGTCGGTGCCGCACTTCCACCTGCACCTCATCCCGCGCTGGGTGCGCGACGGCAAGGGCTTCGACTGGACGCCGGTGCCGGGGGACCGCGAGCAGATCACGCGGATCGGCGAGCGGCTGCGGGAGGCGCTCCAGTGAACGCGGAGCGCACCGTGCGCGTCGTGGTGGCCAAGCCCGGGCTCGACGGCCACGACCGCGGCGCCAAGATCGTCGCGCGTGCCCTCCGCGACGCGGGCTTCGAGGTGATCTACACGGGGCTGCACCAGACGCCCGAGCAGATCGTGGCCACCGCGCTGCAGGAGGACGCCGACGCCATCGGTCTCAGCGTGCTGTCGGGCGCCCACAACTATCTCTTCAAGCGCGTGCTGGAGCTGCTGCGGGAGAAGGGGGCCGAGGACGTCGCCGTGTTCGGGGGCGGCATCATCCCGCCCGAGGACGCCGCCGCGCTCAAGGCGATCGGCGTGAAGGAGCTGTTCACGCCGGGGACGTCGACGCAGGACATCGTCCGCTTCGTTCGCGAGCACATCCGCGCGGCCGTGTGACCGATGCGCGTGCGGGGACGCGACCTCTGGCCGGCCGCGCTCACGGGCGACCTCGTCACCGAGACGCACTACGGCCGCGCGATGCCCTGCTATCCGGCCCGGCCCCGGACGCTGGGCGAGGTCCTGGACCGCGCCGCCGACCGCGTGGCCGGCCGTGACGCGGTCGTCGCGCCGGACCGCCGCCTGACCTGGGGCGAGCTGCGCGCCGAGGTGGATCGCACCGCGGCCGCCCTCCACGCGCGGCACGGCGTCAAGCCGGGCGACCGCGTGGCCCTGCTGTTCCTGAACTCCGTGGAGTTCTGCGTCGGCGTCTTCGCCTGCGCGCGGCTGGGCGCCATCGCCGTCACCCTCAACACCAAGCTGCGCGCCCCGGAGCTGGCCTTCATGCTCCAGAACTCCGGCGCCCGCGTGCTGCTCATGCACGACGGCGTCTGGGGCGAGATCGCGCCCATCCGCGCCGCCATCCCGTGCGAGGCGATCTACGTGGCGGGCCGTGCGCCGGCCGGCACGGAGCCGTTCGAGGCCCTGTGCGAGCGGGCCTCGCCGCCGGCGGTGGCGGTCTCCGAGGAGGACGTCGCCTTCATCATGTACACCTCGGGGACGACGGGCCGGCCGAAGGGCGCGATGGGCACCCACCTCGGCATCATCACGTCGAACGTGAGCTTCCAGCGCTGCATGGGGCTGCGCGACGGCGACCGGACGCTGGTGGCGGCGCCGCTCTTTCACGTCACCGGCCTCATCGGCCAGTTCCTCAGCATGGCATTCGTCGGCGGCACCACGGTGGTCATGCGGACCTTCGACGCCGCGGAGGCGGTCCGGCTGCTGGACGCCGAGCGGATCACCACGATGATCGCCGCGCCCACGGTGTTCACGATGATGCGGCAGCAGCCCGGCTACCGCGCCGCGGGACAGACGCTGCGGGCGGTCGGCTACGGCGGCGCGCCCACCCCGCCCGACGGCATCGTCGCCATGCGGGAGTGGCTCCCCGGCGCGACGCTGCAGAACGCCTACGGCATGACGGAGACGTGCTCGCCGACCACGCTGTCGCCGGCCGGCGAGGAGCTGCGCCGCATCTCGTCGGTCGGCTGGCCGGTGCCGATCGCCGAGGTCCGCACGATCGACGTCGCCACCGGGCGCGAGTGCGAGGCGGGCGAGGTGGGAGAGCTCTGGGCGTCCGGGCCGATGGTCGTGCCGGGCTACTGGGCGAATCCCGAGGCGACGGCGGCGTCGATGGGCGACGGCTGGATGCGCACCGGTGACCTCGCGAGGATCGACGCCGACGGCTACGTGACGGTGATGGACCGCCTGAAGGACATGATCAACCGCGGCGGCGAGAAGGTGTACTGCGTCGAGGTCGAGGACGTGCTGTGCGCGCATCCCGCGGTCCTCGAGGCCGCCGTCGTCGGCGTGCCGGATCCGACCTACGGCGAGGCCGTGAAGGCCTGCGTGGTGCCGCGCGCCGGCGCCGCCGTCGACGCGGAGGACGTGCGGCGCTGGGTCGCGGCGCGGCTGGCGAAGTTCAAGGTGCCGCGGGAGATCGTCGTCCTGGACACCCTCCCGCGCAATCCCAACGGGAAGGTCATCAAGCATGAACTTCGAGCTCTCTGACGAGCACCAGCGGGTCCGCGACGTCGCGCGGCAGTTCGCCGAGGCGGAGCTCGGCCAGAAGATCGCTCCCTGGGACGAGCGCCACGAGTTCCCGCACGAGATCGTGCGCAAGCTGGGGCCGCTGGGCTTCATGGGCGTCCTGGTCCCGGAGGAGTACGGTGGCAGCGGGCTCGACTACGTCGCCTACGCGCTGATCGTCGAGGAGCTGAATCGCGGCGACGCCTCCGTCGGTATCACGATGTGGGCGCACAACTCGCTCGGGACCAACCACATCGCCCTCTTCGGCTCGCCCGAGCAGAAGCGGAAGTACCTCCCCGCGCTCGCCAGCGGCCAGGCGCTGGGCGCCTGGGGCCTCACCGAGCCGGGCTCCGGCTCCGATGCCGCCGCGCTGCGCACCCGCGCCGAGCGCCGGGGCGACGAGTACCTCCTCAACGGCAGCAAGGCCTTCATCACCAACGCCTCCGTGGCCGCCACGGCGGTGGTGATGGCGCGCACGGATCCCGCGCGGGGGGCCAAGGGCATCTCGGCCTTCGTGCTGGAGAAGGGCATGCCGGGCTTCAGCGCCGGCACGCCGTACCGCAAGCTCGGGCTGCACGCCTCCGACACCGCGGAGCTGATCTTCGAGGACGCGCGGGTGCCGGCCGCGAACCTGCTCGGCGAGCCCGGGCAGGGCTTCGTGCAGGCGATGCAGGTGCTGGAGGGCGGGCGGATCGCGATGGCGGCCATGGCCGTCGGCATCGCGCAGGCCGCGGTGGACCAGGCGACGAGGTACATGAAGCAGCGCACGGCGTTCGGCAAGACGCTCGCCGAGTTCAACGGCCTGCAGGGCATGATCGCCGACGTCGCGACCGAGGTCGAGGTGGCGCGGCTGCTCACGCTGCGCGCGGCGTGGCTCAAGGACCAGGGGCGGCCGGCGATGCACGCGGCGGCCATGGCCAAGCTCTTCGCCTCGGAGGTCGCCATGAAGGCCGCGACCAAGGCCGTGCAGATCCACGGCGGCGCCGGCTACATCACGGAGTTCCCGGTGGAGCGCATCTTCCGGGACGCCAAGCTCACCGAGATCGGCGAGGGCACCTCCGAGGTCCAGCGCATGGTCATCGCCCGGGACATCCTCAAGGTGTCGTGACCGAGCTCATCGTCGTCGACCGCGTCGACAAGCGATACGCGACCTCCTCCGGGCCCGTCGACGCGCTGCGCGGCGTCTCGCTCGGCGTCGGCGCCGGCGAGTTCTGCACGCTCATCGGGCCGTCCGGCTGCGGCAAGTCCACCCTCCTCGGCATGCTCGGGGGCCTCGTGCACCCCGACGCCGGGCGCATCGTCGTGGACGGGCGCCCGGTGGAAGGGCCGGACCCGCGCCGGGCGGCGACCGTGTTCCAGGATCCCGGGCTCTTCCCCTGGCGCACGACCCTCGAGAACATCGAGTTCGGCCTCGAGCTGCAGGGCGTTCCGCGGGCGCGGCGCCGCGCCGTCGCCCAGGAGCTCCTGGCGCCGCTCGGCCTGCGCGACTTCGCGGCGAAGTACCCGCGGGAGCTCTCGGGCGGCATGCGGCAGCGCGTGGCCATCGGCCGCGCGCTCGCCATCGACACGCCGATCGTGCTGATGGACGAGCCGTTCGGCGCCCTCGACGAGCAGACGCGGCTGCTGATGGGCGAGTGGCTCCTGGACGTCTGGCGGCGGACGCGCAAGACCGTGGTCTTCGTGACCCACAGCCTGCACGAGGCACTCGCGCTGTCGACGCGCGTGATCGTGATGACGGCGCGGCCGGGGCGGATCAAGAGCGTGATCGAGCTGCCGCTGCCGTATCCGCGCGCGATGGAGTCGTCCGAGCTGGTCACCCTGCGCGCCAAGCTCTGGAGCGAGATCCGCGAGGAGTCCCTGCGGGCGATGGGGGAGACATGACCGTCGTCGTCCTCCGCGTGCTCATCGTCGTCGCCGTGCTCCTCGGCTGGGAGATCGCCGGCCGGCTCGCGAACCCGCTGCTGTACGTCCCGCCCTCCGCGGCCGTGCCCGCCCTCCGCGACCTCCTCGCGCTGCGCTCGTATCCCGACTTCCCGGAGCATTTGCTGCTCACCCTGCGCGAGATCGCGGTGGCCTACGGGCTGGCGATCGCGGCCGGCGTCGGCTGCGGCGCCGCGCTCGGGCTCAACCGGCTGGTGGGCCGTGCCTACGGCCCCATCCTGGCCGCGCTCTATGCCGTGCCCGCGGTCGTCTGGTACCCGTCGCTGATGCTGTTCTTCGGCCTCGACGCCGCCTCGAAGATCGCCTTCGGCTTCCTGCTCGGCTTCTTCCCGATCACGCTCGCCGTGCTGGCCGGCATCCGCCAGGTCAACCCGCAGCTCATCACGGTGGCGCGCGCGTTCGGCGCCTCGCGGCTGACGGTGTTCCGCAAGGTCATGCTCCCCGCGATGCTCTTCACGCTGGTCGGCGGGCTGCGCACGGGCCTGGCGCTCGCGGTCATCGGCGTGATCGTGGGCGAGGTCCTGGGCTCCAAGGCGGGCCTGGGCTCCCTCATCAACCACGCCTACGGCCTCTTCCGCACCGCGGACTACGTCGCCCTCGTGCTCGTCACGCTCGCGCTCATCGTCGCCTGCGACGCCGTGGCCAGCGCGCTCGAGCGTCGCGCCCAGCGCTGGACGCACCTCCAGTGACCCGTCGGGTCCGGCTCCTCCAGGCGGCGAGCGTGGCAGCGCTGCTGCTCCTCTGGGAGGCGGTGGCGCGGGCGGGCTGGGTGGACCCGCTGTTCGTCCCGGCGCCGAGCGCGGTGGCGGGCGCCTTCGCGCGCGTGGGCGGGCCTGCGCTCGGCGGGCTCGGCGACACGCTCGCGAAGACGGCGGTCGCCTACGTGCTGTCGGTGGTGCTCGGCGTGGGCGGCGGGGTCCTCCTGGGCTCGCTGCCGCGTGTCCGCGGCGCCGTGAACCCGCTCGTGGTGGCGCTGTACGGCATGCCGAAGATCCTCGTGCTGCCCTGGATCGTGCTGCTGCTCGGCTTCGGCACCACGCCGGCCATCGTGTACGGCACGATCCACGGCCTCTTCCCGATCCTCGTGCTGGTCACGGGCGCCGTGCGCGACGTCGACCGCCAGCTCGTCACCGTCGCGCGGGCCTTCGGCGCGCGGCGCTGGCAGCTCTACCGGACCGTCGTGCTGCCGGCCATCGTGCCCACCGTGCTCGCCGGCATGCGGCTCGGCATCGTCTTCTGCCTGCTCGGCGTGCTGATCGTGGAGATGTTCGCCGGTGTGCGCGGCATGGGGCACGTCATGTCGTCGCTGGCCAACGGGTTCCAGGCCCCCGAGCTGTTCGCGGCCACCGCGCTGGTGTCCGTGGCCTCCATCGTCATCGTCCTGTCGCTCGACGCCGTCAACGACCGCCTCTCCCACTGGCGAGGAGACGCCCGATGAAGATCGCCGACGTCGTCGTCCACCGGCTGTCCGTGCCCCTGCCGCGTCCCGTTCGCACCGCGCGCCACGACCACGCGCACGCCGACACGGTCGTGGTCGAGATGCGCGGCGACGGCGGCCTCGTGGGCAGCGGCTACTGCTTCGCGTTCGGAGCCCGCAAGGCCGCCGCGCTGGCCGCGCTCGTGGAGGACGTAACCGACCTCTATCGCGGCCGCCCGGCCGCGCCCCAGGCGCGCTTCGCGGAGGCCTGGCGCGCCATGCACTTCATCGGCCACACGGGACTGGCGGTCATGGCGCTGTCCGCGGTCGACACCGCGTGCTGGGACCTCGCCGCGCGCGGCGCCGGCCAGCCGCTGTTCCGCTATCTGGGCGGCGACCGGACGCGGGTGCCGACCTATGCGTCGGCCGGCCTCTGGATCGACTACAGCGTCGACGAGCTGCTGCGCGAGGCCGAGGCCTTCCGGGCCCAGGGCCATCGCGCCATGAAGCTGCGCGTCGGGCGCGCCGACCCGGAGGAGGACGTCGAGCGTGTGCGCATCCTGCGCGACGCGCTCGGCGGCGACGCCGCGCTGCTGGCGGACGTCAACCAGGGCTGGGACGAGCCGACGGCCATCCGCATCGGCCGGCGCCTCGAGGCCCACGACCTCTACTGGCTGGAGGAGCCGCTGCCGTACGAGGACCTGGAGGGCTGCGCGCGGGTGGCGGCGGCGCTCGACATGCGCATCGCCACCGGCGAGACCGACTACGGGAGCCTCGCCATCAAGCGCCACCTCGAGGTGCGCGCGGCCGACGTGCTGATGCCCGACCTGCAGCGCATGGGCGGGCCGAGCGAGTTCATGCGGGCCGCCGCGCTCTGCCAGGCGTGGCACCAGCCGGTCTCGTCGCATCTCTTCACGGAGACGTCCGCGCACCTGCTCGCGGCGGCGCCCAACGCGCTCATCCTCGAGCACATGCCGTGGTGGCAGGAGCTGTTCACGGAGCCGCTCACGGTCGAGGGCGGCTGCGTCGTGCTCGACGAGAAGCCGGGCATCGGCGTCGAGCTTTCGCCCGCAGCGCTGAAGCGATTCAGGGCCTGACCCGCCCCGGCGGCCCGGCCAGAAATCCCCCGGATCCCTGGTCGCTTTCGATGCGTGGGGCCCGGTGAGTCAGCGCGACACGCCCGCGAAATCGAGTCCTTGCGTGAAGAGAGCCCTGGAACAGCGCCTGCAATGACTCCCCCGCGGACGGCCGCGGGCCGTCCAGGGGGAGGACATCGCCATGGCCATCGTGATCAAGCCGGCCGAGCGCCGGGAGCCGGTGGATCGCCGGGAAGCGCCGCCCGTCAACTCGGTCTACCTGACCGACGAAGGCCTCCGTCACGCGCGCTGCGGCGCGGTGCTCGACTTCCTGCGCCGGCGGCAAGCCCTCGAGCTCGTGTTTCACTGCCGCGCCTGCCACGAGCACCTCACGCTGACCGAGTTCGCGCTCTCTCGCATCCCGCATGGGGCTCCCGTCGCCGCGCCGCGGGGACTCGACGAGGTGTTCGACGACGACGAAGCCTGAGATCTCAGGGACCTCCGGGGCGACTTCGTCCTTGACAGGTTGCGCGGCCTGCGAGTAGGGTCTGCCAACTGCGCGGGCGGAGTCGCCCTCTTCACACCGCCGCGCCGTCCAG
>Ga0210113_1000420_pt1 | contig 10408 bp, 8 predicted proteins | sample MayberryNW_Catta_5_FD_185523 | JGI IMG/M metagenome (GOLD analysis project Ga0210113, IMG submission 185523) | Wetland microbial communities from San Francisco Bay, California, USA, that impact long-term carbon sequestration -... | ecosystem: Environmental > Aquatic > Marine > Wetlands ...
GGCCTGCCGGTGCGGGCGCAGTCCGCCATCCTCGGCGACAATGCCGCCCGCCTCTTCCACCTCGAACCCGCGCGGGAGGCGTCAGGCCGATGAGCGGAGCGATGGGACGATCGGTGCTCCGGAAGGAAGACCCGCGACTGCTCACCGGCCGCGGCAAGTACGCGGCGGACTTCCGGCTGCCCGGCATGCTGCACGGCGCCGTGCTGCGCTCCCCGCACGCGCACGCGCGGCTCGGCGCCATCCGCGCCGGCGCCGCCCTGGGCCTGCCCGGCGTGGCGGCCGTCGTCACCGCGCAGGACCTCGGCGCGATCGGCCGCATCCCGGTCCGGCTCGGGCCGCGGCCGAGCATCGTGGCGTGCCTGCAGCCGCCGCTCGCGCGGGAGAAGGTGCGCTACGTGGGCGAGCCGGTCGCCTTCGTGGTCGCCGAGAACCGCTACGTCGCCGAGGACGCGCTCGAGCTGCTGGAGGTCGACTACGAGCCGCTGCCCGTGGTGACCGACGCGCGGCGCGCCGTGGAGCCCGGCGCCCCTGTCCTCCACGAGGCGATCGGCGGCAACGTGGTGGCGACGCTCGACACGAAGCGCGGCGACGCCGAGGCGGCGCTGGCCACGGCCCACACGCGCGTCCGCGAGCGGTTCGCCGTCCAGCGCCACACGGGCGTGCCGATGGAGACGCGCGGGCTGTCGGCGGCCTTCGACCCGGGCACGGGCGTGCTGCGCCTCTGGGGCGTGGCGAAGGTGCCGCACTTCAACCGCCGCGTGCTGGCCGACCTGCTCGAGTACCCCGAGCACCTCATCCAGTTCGTCGAGCTGGAGGTCGGCGGCGGCTTCGGGATCCGCGGCGAGTTCTACCCCGAGGACCTGCTGGTCCCGTGGACGGCCATGCGGCTCGGGCGCCCGGTGCAGTGGATCGAGGACCGCCGCGAGCACCTGATGGCCGCCAACCACTCGCGCCAGCAGTGGCACGAGACGGAGCTGGGCTTCGACCGCGACGGCCGGATCGTCGCGCTCGTCGACCGGTTCCTCACGGACATGGGCGGCTACATCCGGACGCACGGCGTCCTCGTGCCGGAGCTGACCGGCGCGCTCCTGCCCGGCCCCTACCGGATTCCGAACTATCTCTCGGAGATCCGCTGCGTCCTCACCAACAAGACGCCGACGGGCACCTACCGCGGGCCGGGCCGCTTCGAGTGCACCTTCGTGCGCGAGCGGCTGATGGACATCGCCGCCGCGCGCCTCGGCATCGACCCGCTGGAGCTGCGCCGGCGGAACTTCGTGACGCCCGCCGAGATGCCGTACGAGGTGGGCGGCGCGTCGCTGAACCAGCGCACCGTCTACGACTGCGGGGACTACGCGTCCGCCCTCGACCAGGCCCTCGACGCGCTCGACTACGAGGGGGCGCGGAAGGCGCAGGCGGAGGCGCGCCGGCACGGGCGCCTGGTGGGCATCGGCGTCGCCTCGCTGGTCGAGAAGGCCGGACTGGGGCCCTGGGAGTACGCGCGCGTGGAGGTCGATGCCACCGGGCACGTCGTCGTCTACTCGGGCGTCGCCGCCGTCGGGCAGGGCATCGACACCACGCTCGCGCAGGTGTGCGCCGACGAGCTGAACGTGGCGCCCGAGCAGATCACCGTCGTCCACGGCGACAGCGCCCGGGTGCCGTTCGGCGTGGGCGGCTTCGCGAGCCGCGGCGCCTCCGTCGCGCTGCCGGCGGCCTCCGCGGCTGCCCGCAAGGTGCGCGACAAGCTCCTCCGCGTTGCGGCGGCCACGCTGGAGGCGGCGCCGGAGGACCTCGTGCTCGCCGACGGCGCGGTGCAGGTGCGGGGCGTGCCGGACCGGCGCGCGACGTTCCGCGAGCTCGCGCGGGCGGCGGTGCCGGGCCCGCCCGGCATGGAGCCGGGCCTCTACGCCACGGACTTCTTCCAGGCGCCCAAGATGACGTACCCGTACGGCACCCACGCGGCCATGGTGGAGGTCGACGGCGACACGGGCGAGGTGCGGATCCTCCGCTACGCCATCTCGTACGACATCGGCAAGGCGGTGAACCCGATGATCGTGGACGGGCAGCTCGTCGGTGCGCTGGCCCAGGGCATCGGCGGCGCGCTCCTCGAGGAGCTCGTGTACGACGAGCAGGGGCAGCTGCTCACCAGCACCTTCATGGACTACCTCGTGCCGACGGCCATGGAGATGCCGGCGGTCACCGCCGTGCGCATCCTCGAGGAGACGCCGACGCCGCTCAACCCGCTGGGCGTCAAGGGCGCGGGCGAGGGCGGCAGCTCCGGGTGCGGCGGCGCCATCGCCAATGCCGTCGCCGACGCGCTGGCGCCGCTGGGCATCGCGATCACCGCGCTGCCTCTCACGCCCGACCGGCTCTCGGCCCTCATCCGGGCCGCGCGGGGCGCCGGCTGATGGCCGGCCCCTACGTCAGCCGGAGCATCGAGCGGACGGAGGACCCGCCGCTGCTGATGGGCCGCGCGCACTTCATGGCTGACCTGAGAATGGCCGGCGTGCTCGCCGTCAAGTTCCTGCGCTCGCCGCACGCCCACGCGAGGCTCGTCGACGTCGACGTCAGCGCCGCGCTGGCGATGCCCGGGGTGGAGGCGGCGCTGGCCGGCGCCGACCTGGCCGCGGTGACGCGGCCCATCCGCGCGGTGATGAGCGGCGCGGGCTACAAGGAGAGCGGCTGGCCGCCGCTGGCGCAGGGCAAGGTGCGCTTCGCCGGAGAGCCGGTGGCCGCGGTCGTGGCCGGTGACCAGTACCGCGCGGAGGACGCGCTCGAGGCGATCCGGGTGACGTACGACCCGCTGCCGGCCGTCGTCGACGCCGAGGCCGCCATGAAGCCGGGGGCCCCGGTGCTCCACGAGGAGATGGGCGACAACGTCATCTTCCACACGCGCTTCGAGAGCGGCGACGTCGCCCGCGCGCTGGCCTCGGCCGACATCCGGATCTCGGAGACGTTCCGCCACGCGCGCTGCTCCTCCTCGCCGATGGAGGGCCGCGGCGTGATGGCCAGCCTGGATCCCGTCGATGGCACGCTCACCGTGTGGGCCTCCACCCAGTCGCCGCACCTGATGCGCAGCGGCCTCGCGGAGGCGCTCGGCATCGCGGAGTCGCGCATCCGTGTCCTGTGCCCGGCCGTGGGCGGCGGGTTCGGTCCGAAGATGCATCTCTACCCGGAGGACGTCGTCGTGGCGGACCTGGCCCGCCGGCTGCGCCGGCCGGTCCGCTGGCTCGAGGACCGGCGGGAGAACCTCCTGGCGAGCGCGCAGGCCCGGGACCACGTCAACCACGTGGAGATCGGCGCCGGCAAGGACGGCCGGCTGCTCGCCATCCGCGCCACGCTCGTCTGCGACTCCGGCGCGTACTCCGTCTATCCCGTCACCGCGTCGCTCGAGCCGCTGACGGCGGCCGGCATCCTGCCGGGGCCGTACAAGCTCGCCGCGCTCGGCTACGACGCCTACGCCGTGGCGACCAACAAGTGCCCGGCCGGCGCGTACCGGGGCGTCGGCATGGCCCTCGGGACCTTCGTCCGCGAGCGCCTCGTCGACATGGTCGCGCGGCGCGCGGGGCTCGACCCCGCGGAGGTGCGGCGCCGGAACTTCGTCGAGGCCAGCGAGCTGCCGTTCGCGACCGCCTCCGGGCTCGTCGTCGACAGCGGCAACCCGCGCGAGGCGCTCGAGCGGGCCGTCGAGGGCGCCGACTACGCGCGGCGCCGCGCCGAGCCCCGCCGGACGGCCGGCGGCAAGTACCGCGGCGTCGGCATCGCCGCCTACACCGAGTTCACCGGGATGGGCTCCGGGACGTTCCGCCGCCGCGGGATGAAGCAGGTGGCGGGGCACGACGCCGCGACGGTGCGGGTGGAGCCGACCGGCGAGGTGCGCGGCTTCGTCAGCGCCGCCTCGCAGGGCCAGGGGCACGCGACCACGCTCGCGCAGGTGCTCGCCGACGAGCTCGGCGTCGCGCTGGAGGCGGTGCGCATCGTCGAGGGCGACACCGAGCGCTGTCCCTACGGGAGCGGCTCGTTCGCCAGCCGCAGCATGGTCGTGAGCGGTGGCGCCCTCGTGCTGGCGGCCCGCCGCGTGCGGGACAAGATCACGACCATCGCGGCGCACGTGCTGGAGGCCGCCCGGGAGGATCTCACGATCGAGGGGGGCAGGATCGCCGTCCGCGGCGCGCCGGGGCGCGCGCTGACCGTGGCCCAGGTCGCCGACCTCGCCTACCGTCCGGCCGGCGGCACGCTGCCGCCGGGCGTCGATCCCGCGCTCGAGGCGACCCAGTACTACGATCCGCCGCCGGCCACGTTTTCCAACGGGACCCACGTCGCGGAGGTGGAGGTCGATCCCGACACGGGCCAGGTCACGCTCACGCGGCACGTCGTCGTCGAGGACTGCGGCCGCATCGTCAACCCGATGATCGTCGACGGGCAGACCCACGGCGCCGTGGCCCAGGGTATCGGCAACGCGCTCTACGAGGAGCTCGCCTACGACGCCGGCGGGCAGCCGCTCACGACCACGTTCATGGACTACATCATCCCGGGCACCCTGGAGGTGCCCCCCCTCGAGGTGATCCACGTCGAGACGCCGCCGGCCGTGTCCGTCACCGGCTTCAAGGGCATGGCCGAGGGCGGCACCATCGGCTCCACCGCCGCGGTCGCCAACGCCGTCGCCGACGCGCTGGCGCCGCTCGGCATCGAGGTCCGGGAGCTCCCGCTCACCCCCGACAGGCTCTACCGACTTCTCAGGGAGAAGGATGCATGACGCTGAAAAGACGGATTGCCAGCACTGTGATACTTCTGCTGCTCCTGGCGACGCCGGCGCCGGCGCAGGAGCGCGTGAAGGTGAAGGTTGCCGCGCTGACGCTGCCGGTCTTCAATCCGATCATCGTGAATCTCATGAAGGAGAAGGGGTTCGACGCGCGCCACGGGCTCACCCTCGACGTCCGCGCGTATCCCTCGATCGCGGCCTTCTACGCGGCCCTGGCCACCGGCGAGGTGGACACCACGGTCGTGGGCGGGCCCACGGTCTTCCAGAAGATGCGCAACGAGGGCGTGCCGCTGAAGATCGTGGCGACCATCGTGCCCCAGTCCGATCTCGTCATCATCACCGCCAACCCGGCGATCAAGAGCCTGTCCGATCTGAAGGGCAAGACGCTGGCGGCGGACATGGGCTCGCAGCAGTACCAGGCGGTCGCGATCTACGGCCGCTCGAAGGGGCTCACCGTGGGGACCGACGTCACCGTGGTGCAGGCGAGCTTTCCGCTGGCGCGGACGCAGCTGGCGGCGGGCCGGGTGGACGCCGCCATGGTGATCGAGCCGATCGCCACCATGATGCTCAAGGAGAACCCGAGCTACCGGATGATCTTCAACGGCGGCGCCGCCTGGCGCGAGCTGACGGGCGAGGAAGGCTGGGAGTTGGTGGTGCCGCTGCGCGAGGACTTTATCAAGCGCTCGCCGGCCGCGGTGAAGCCGTGGATCGCCGCGCTCCAGGACGTCCAGCGCTACATCAAGGACAACGTGGAGGAGGCCGACGGGATCGTGGCGCGCACCGTCAAGCTCCCGCCGGGCGTCTTCAAGGAAGCCATCGCGAGCGGCCGCTGGGTCGTCGACGTCCGGCCGGCCTGGGGCGCGCGCGAGCGGAAGAGCCTCTGGGACATGTTCGAGCGCGCGGTGGCGGCGAAGTATCTCGAGAAGCTTCCCGACGAAGGAATCATCTATACCCCGTGACCGCGGGGCAGGGAGACTGCCATGACGAGACGCACCTTCGTGACGAGCGCCATCATCGCCGCGTGCGCGGCCGCCCTGGCGGTGGCGCCCTTCGCCGAGAGCCAGGAGCCGATCCGGGTGAAGATCGCGCGGCTCGCCTTTCCCTCGCTGACGACGCTGATGGTCGACGTCGTCAAGGACCAGGGGCTCGACAGGAAGCACGGGATCGACCTGCAGCCGCAGTCGTTCGGCGCGGTGTCCGCCTACTACGCGGCGCTGGCCACCGGCGAGGTCGACATGCTGCCGGCCGGCCCGCACGTGCTGCAGAAGATGCGGCTGGAGGGCGTGCCCATCGCCGCGACGCTGACGTACGCGCGGCTGAACGCGCTCGCCGTCATCACCGGCGATCCCGCGGTCAAGACGATCACCGACCTCAAGGGCAAGTCCATCGCGGCCGACATGGGGTCGTCGGAGTACCAGATCCTCGCGCTGTACGGCCGCAGCCAGGGGGTGATCTTCGGCAAGGACGTCACCGTGGTCCAGGCGGGGCCGCCGCTGGCGCGCACGCAGCTGCAGGCCAGGCGGGTGGCCGCGGCCATGACGTGGGAGCCGTCCGCCACGCTGACGCTGCGGGACAACCCGCAGTACCGCACGATCCTCACCGGCGACACCGCCTGGAAGCAGGTGGCGAAGCACGACGGCTGGGAGCTCATCCTGGCCGTCCGCGAGGACTTCCTGAAGCGCTCGCCCGAGGCGGTCTCGCGACTCCTCCGGATGTTCCAGGACGGAGCGCGGTTCATCAAGAACGACGCCGACGCCGCGGACCGGATCGTGGCGGCCAGCGTGAAGCTGCCGCCCGGCGTCCTCAAGGAGGCGGTCGCCTCGGGCCGCCTGGTCTACGACATCCAGCCCGCCTGGGAGGGCGAGCGCGCGGCCATCTGGGACATGTTCAAGGTCGCCGTCGACATCGGCTATCTGCCGAAGCTCCCCGACGAGGGCGCGATCTACAAGCCCTGATGAAGCGGGACCCCACCCTCGGCGGCGAGACGGTGGAGGCGCTGGAGGCGCGGAGCCCCTTCCGCTTTCCGCGGGAGATGGTCATCGGGCTGCTCGTGCTGGCCGTCGCCTGGCAGATCCTCTCGCTCTTCGTCCCGCCGTTCATCGTGCCGGGGTGGGAGCGCATCTTCGGGAGCCTGGTCACCCTCCGGATGGACTTCGTGCTGATCACGCTGGCGCGCGTGGTCGTGGCGCTGGTGGTGTCGTTCGTGCTGGGCCTCGGCTTCGCCGTCCTGATGTACGGGTCGACGCGAATCGAGCGCTACGGACGCCCCATCGTCCGCCTGCTGATGGCCGTGCCGGTCGTCTGCTGGATCCTCTTCGCGGTGCTCTGGTTCAGGTGGGTGGAGTTCCGCATCGCCTTCGTGCTCGTCGTCGTCTGTGCGCCCGTCTTCCTGGTCGACATCCTCGACGCCATGCGCGGGGTCTCGAAGGATCTCCGGGACATGCTGCGCTCGTTCCGGCCCACGCACGCGCAGCTCTTCACCAAGCTGGTGCTGCCGGCCACGCTGCCGGTCATGCTCACGAGCTGGAAGATCAACCTGAGCCTGGCCATCCGCGTGGTGACGATCGCCGAGCTGGTCGGCGCCGTGACCGGCATCGGCTACGGTCTCGTGGTCGCCCAGGAGCTGTTCTCCGTGTCCGAGGTCTTCGCGTGGACGCTCATCCTCGTGGCGCTGCTCTTCGCCGCGGAGGCGGTCCTCACGCACGTCGAGGAGCGCCTCCTCCGGTGGCGGGTGTGAGAGGGGCCGGCCCGATCGAGGTCACGGGGCTCCGCAAGGTGTTCCACCAGACGGGGACCGGCGAGGCCGTGGTGGCCATCGAGCGGCTCGATTTCGTCATCCAGCAGGGCGAGATGGTCGCGATCGTCGGCCAGACCGGCTGCGGCAAGTCGACCTTCCTCAACATCCTGATCGGGCTCGACCGGCCGACCGACGGCCGCGTCGCCGTCGGCGGCCGCGCGCCCTACGACGACTTCGACCACTTTCGCGGCGTGCTCGCCGCCGTCTTCCAGCAGGACCGCCTGCTGCCGTGGCGCACGGCGGTGGACAACGTGCGGCTGCCGCTCGAGCTGCTCGGCCGCGATCCGGGCGAGCAGCTGGCGCGCGCGCGAGCCTGGCTCGACCGGCTCGGCCTCGGGCGGTTCGAGCGCGCGTACCCTCACGAGCTGTCGGGCGGGATGCGCCAGCGCGTGGCCCTGGCGCGCGCGTTCGCCGTCGAGCCGGCGCTGCTCCTGGCCGACGAGGCGTTCGGGCACCTCGACGAGGTGACCGCGGCGGCGCTGCGCCAGACGTTCGTCGAGCTGGCGCGCACGGAAGGCAACACGGCCATCCTGGTGACGCACCAGCTGGAAGAGGCCATCGACATGGGCGGCCGGATCCTCGTCTTCGGACGGCCGGGACGGCTGCTCGCCGACATCAACCTCCGCACGTGGCCGGCGGCCTCGGTGGCCAGTCTGCGCGCGGACATCCAGCGGATGCTGCAAGACAACGCGGCCGATCCTCGGTTCTCCCCGGCCGCAGAGGAGCAGGCATGACGCTCGACGCACGCGCAGAGAGGGTGCTTGACCACATCGACGTGGACGAGCTGGTCAAGGTGGCCCTCGACCTGGGCAACATCGACAGCCCGACCGGCAGCGAGGGCCCCGTGGGCGAGTACGTGCACGACTGGCTCGACCGGCAGGGGATCGCCGCGCGGAAGGTGGCGCTGCTCCCCGACCGCCCCAACGTGATCGGGACCATCCCGGGCACGAGCCACGGCCGGAGCCTCGTCTTCAACAGCCACATGGACACGACGATCCACAAGGACGAGTGGTGGACGACCCGGCGCGCCGCCGACCCGATCCTGCACTCCGCGTGGCGGGAGGGCGACACGCTCTACGGCAACGGCGTCTGCAACGACAAGGGCCCCATGGCGACCTGGCTGCTGGCGGCCAAGGCCATCAAGGACAGCGGGGTGGCCCTGAAGGGCGACCTCGTGCTCATGGCCGTCGTCGGCGAGATCGGCGTCGAGCCCGTCGACGAGTTCCAGTCGCCCGAGTACCTCGCGAAGGAGCCGGGGACGCGCTTCGCCATCACGCACGGGGGCGTCGCCGACTACGCGCTCGTCGCCGAGGGCACGGACTTCGGGCTGGTCGGCGTCGAGGCGGGCAAGGCGTTCTTCAAGATCACCGTCTTCGGCAACGACCTGCCCATCTACACGCCCTACATCCAGCGCCCCACGCCCATCGACAAGAATCCCAACGCCATCGTCCGCATGGCGCCGCTGCTGCAGCGCCTCGACGAGTGGGCGTACGACTACGAGCGGAAGAACCGCTACGAGTGCGCGGGCGGCGTCATCGTGCCGCGCGTCAACGTCGGCGCCATCCGCGGCGGCGTCCCCTACAAGATCACGAAGACCGTCCAGCAGTGCGCGATCTACCTCGACGTCCGCATCACGCCGGTGCAGAACCCGCTCGACATCCGCGAGGACCTCCGCCGGATGCTGGCCTCGCTCGGCCTGGCCGGCGAGGTGGAGCTCTACACCTACCGTCCGGCCTTCGAGGCCGACCCCAGGAAGGTCGAGCCGCTCGTGGGCGCCATCACCCGCGCCCACCGGGCGCTCGTCGGCTCCACGCCGACGCACGCGCCGCCGCCGTTCTCGAGCATGTGGCGGGACATCAACTGCTTCAACGAGATGCGCATTCCCGCCGTCACCTATGGTCCGGGCGTGAGCGTCGGCGCCGGCACCTTCGGCATGAAGGTCGACGATCTGGTCATCGGCGCGAAGCTGTACGCGCTGACGGCGCTCGACCTGTGCAGCCAGGACCGCGTGTGAGCGGCACGGCGCGCGTCAACGGCGTCGAGCTGTACTACGAGGTCCACGGCGAGGGCGACTGGCTCGTGCTGGCCCACGAGTTCTCCGGCGGCTGCAAGAGCTGGCACCGGCAGGTCGACGTGCTGAGCCGCCAGCTCCGCCTGCTCGTCTACAACAACCGGGGCTATCCGCCGTCGACGGTCCCGGAGGACCCCGCCGCGTACTCGCAGGAGCAGTCGATCGAGGACCTGCGCCAGCTCATGGACCGGCTCGGCGTCGCGCGGCCGGTGCTCGGCGGCTTCTCGATGGGCGGCAGCATCGCGCTGAACTTCGCGCTCACCCATCCCGGCCGCGTCCGCGCGCTGATCCTCGCCGGCACCGGCACCGGCTCCATCGACAAGGCGCAGAACGCGCGCGACTTCGGCCCGATCGCCGACCGCTTCCTCGCGGAGGGGCCGGCCAGGGTGGGCGAGGACTACCTGCGCGGACCGACGCGGATCCAGCTCCTCCGCAAGAACCCGGCGGAGTGGAAGAAGCTCTACGCGGAGTTCTCGGAGCTGTCGCCGATCGGCATGGCCTGCACGCTGCGCGGGGTGCAGCTCAGGCGGCCGACGATGTACGAGCTCGAGGCCGGGCTGCGCACGCTGCGGGTGCCGACGCTGGTGCTGGTCGGCGAGGAGGACGCGCCCGCGCTCGAGCCGAGCCGCTTCCTGGCGCGCACCATTCCCCACGCGACGCTGAAGGTCTTCCCGAAGACCGGCCACACCCTGCAGCTGGAGGAGCCGGACATGTTCAACGCCGCGGTGCTGGAGTTCGTGCGGGGGCTGTAACCATGCCGGGCCCGCCGTCGGCCCCAGCG
>Ga0210113_1000421_pt1 | contig 10402 bp, 8 predicted proteins | sample MayberryNW_Catta_5_FD_185523 | JGI IMG/M metagenome (GOLD analysis project Ga0210113, IMG submission 185523) | Wetland microbial communities from San Francisco Bay, California, USA, that impact long-term carbon sequestration -... | ecosystem: Environmental > Aquatic > Marine > Wetlands ...
AGGTGGCGACGATCGTGTGCTCGCCGGGGGTCAGATCCGCCGCGGTGACGGAGGCCTGTCCGCCCGCGACGGTCGCCGTCCCCAGCGCCCGGGCGCCGTCCATGAAACTGACGCTGCCGGTCGGCGCGGGAGCGGTGGCCTCGGGAGCGGAGAGCGTCGCGGTGAACGTGACCGAGGCGCCGGACGCGGAGGGATTCGCGCTGGACACCAGCCGGATCCCCGCCGTGCCGCGGACCGAGAGGAAGAGCGGCGACGAGGTCGAGCGCGCGTTCTGAACGTCTCCTTCGTACGTCGCGATGATCATGCGCGGGCCGATCGCGAGCCGGACGCTGAGGACCGCTGTGCCCAGGCTGTCGACGGGAATCGTTCCCAGGAGTGTCTGGTTGTCGCGGAAAGTGATGACGCCCGTCACCCGCAGCTCCGAGGTGACCGTGGCCGCGACTCACGGACACGACCGTAGACCGCCACCTCAGCACCGGACGGAAGGTCGTCTGGAGTAGGGTGCTGACCGCGAACAGGACCGCCGGGGACCCGCTCCGGCACGACACGCGGAAGAGGCAACGTTGCGTCCGTCCGGCTCAGACCGACCGCGGCGCGGGGGCTCGCTTGGCAGGGTCCTCGCACTCAGCGGCCTTCTCCTGCTGACCCTCACGGCCTGCTCGTCAGACGAGTTGCCGACCTTCGCGATGCCGGACCGGGACGTCACGGACCAGGCGCCGCGGATCCTGTCGCTGTGGCAGGGCTCGTGGATCGCAGCACTCGGGGTCGGCCTGCTCACATGGGGCCTGATCCTGTGGCCGGTCATCGCCCACCGGCGCAAGCGGGACGCCACCGAGCTGCCGCCGCAGACCCGGTACAACCTGCCGATCGAGGTCCTCTACACCGTCGTCCCGTTCATCGCCGTCGCGGTCTTCTTCTACTTCACCGCACGTGACGAGGAACGGATCATGGAGGTCTCGGCGAACCCCGACCACAAGATCACCGTCACCGGCATCCAGTGGTCGTGGCAGTTCACCTACACCTCCGACGGTGGCGCCCAGACGACCGGCACGCCCGGCAAGCCCCCGACGCTGGTGCTGCCCGAGGGCGAGAGCGTGCAGTTCCGCCTGGTGTCCGACGACGTCGTCCACTCGTTCTGGGTGCCGGCGTTCCTGTTCAAGATGGACGTCATCCCCGGCCAGCCCAACACGTTCGAGATCGTGCCGACCAAGCAGGGCAACTTCGCCGGCAAGTGCGCCGAGCTGTGCGGCCAGGACCACGCGCGGATGCTGTTCAACGTCGACGTCGTGTCACCATCGGAGTACGACCAGAGGGTGGCCGAGCTCAAGGAACGCAACGACGCCGGGAGCGCCCAGTGACCCTGACCGCCCAGCCCCGCCCCGGCACCGGTGTCATCCGGCCGGCCCGCAAGGGCAACATCGTCGTCAAGTGGATCACCACCACCGACCACAAGACGATCGGCCATCTCTACCTGATCACGTCGTTCGTGTTCTTCCTCATCGGCGGCCTGATGGCGATGCTGATGCGGGCCGAGCTGGCCCGGCCGGGAAACCAGTTCTTCACCGGTGAGCAGTACAACCAGCTGTTCACCATGCACGGCACGATCATGCTGCTGCTCTTCGCGACGCCGCTGTTCGTCGGCTTCGCCAACGTCATCATGCCGGTGCAGATCGGCTCGCCCGACGTCGCCTTCCCGCGGCTGAACATGCTGTCGTACTGGCTGTTCCTGTTCGGCGGGCTGATCGCCTCGGCCGGCTTCCTCACGCCGGACGGTGCGGCATCGTTCGGCTGGTTCGCCTACGCGCCGCTGAACTCCGAGCTGTTCTCGCCCGGGCTGGGCAGCGACCTGTGGATCATGGGGCTCGCGCTGGGTGGCTTCGGCACCATCCTCGGGGCGGTCAACTTCATCACCACGATCTTCTGCATGCGGGCGCCCGGCATGACGATGTTCCGGATGCCGATCTTCACCTGGAACATCCTGCTTACCAGCGTCCTGGTGCTGATGGCCTTCCCCGTCCTGGCGGCCGCGCTGCTCGCGCTCGAGGCCGACCGCAAGTTCGGCGCCCACATCTTCGACCCGGCCAACAACGGGGCGATCCTGTGGCAGCACCTGTTCTGGTTCTTCGGCCACCCCGAGGTCTACATCATCGCGCTGCCGTTCTTCGGCATCGTGTCCGAGGTCCTGCCGGTCTTCAGCCGCAAGCCGATCTTCGGTTACAAGGGCCTCGTGTTCGCCACGATCGCCATCGCCGGCCTGTCGGTCACCGTGTGGGCGCACCACATGTTCCCGACCGGAGCCGTGCTCCTACCCTTCTTCTCGTTCATGACCTTCCTGATCGCCGTGCCGACCGGCGTGAAGTTCTTCAACTGGATCGGCACCATGTGGCGAGGGTCGCTGACCTTCGAGACACCGATGCTGTGGTCCATCGGATTCCTCGTGACGTTCCTGTTCGGCGGCCTGACCGGCATGATCCTGGCGTCGCCGCCGCTGGACTGGCCGATCTCGGACACCTACTTCGTGGTGGCCCATTTTCACTACGTCGTGTTCGGCACCGTCGTCTTCGCGATGAACGCCGGGTTCTACTTCTGGTGGCCGAAGATGACCGGCCGGATGCTCGACGAGCGCCTCGGCAAGATCCATTTCTGGACGCTGTTCGTCGGCTTCCACACGACGTTCCTCGTCCAGCACTGGCTGGGTGTCGCCGGCATGCCGCGCCGCTACGTCGACTACCTCGCGAGCGACGGCTTCACCGGCATGAACATGGTGTCGACGATCGGCTCGTTCCTGCTCGGCGCCTCGACGCTGCCCTTCCTGCTCAACGTCTGGAAGAGTGCCCACGGCCCCAAGGTCACCACCGACGACCCGTGGGGCTACGGCCGGTCGCTCGAGTGGGCCACGTCCTGCCCGCCGCCGCGGCACAACTTCGTCGAGCTGCCCCGGATCCGCTCCGAGTCGCCGGCGTTCGACCTGCACTACCCGCACGTCGCGGCGATGGACCAGCCGACGCAGGACAAGAACCTCCTCGACCAGGTGCTCGGCGAGCCCGATCTCGAGGGCGGACCGGGAGGCCGTCGATGAAGCAGACCCCACCGACTCGCTCGCTGCGCTCGCGACCCGTCGGGGGCCCCGCATGAAGGTCGAGGGCTGGCTCTTCGCGGCCGGGTTCTTCTTCTTCGGGATCGCCGCGGTGATCTACGGCGTGCTGGCCGAGGAGCCGGTCGGCACGGTGGCCCTGGCGTTCACCGCCGGACTGGCCTTCCTGGTCGGCTACTACCTGCTGTTCACCGCGCGCCGCATCGACCCGCGGCCCGAGGACTCCAAGACCGCCGAGATCGTCGAGGGGGCCGGCGAGCTGGGTTTCTACAGCCCGCACAGCTGGTGGCCGCTCGCCGTGGCCGGCTGCGCCGCCCTCACCTTCCTCGGCGTCGCGGTCGGTTGGTGGCTGTTCATCATCGGCGCCGGGGCGAGCGTCCTGGCCGTGATCGGGCTGGTCTTCGAGTACTACCGCGGCGAGCCCGCCGCCTGACCGGTCCAGCGGGTCAGTCGAGCCCTGACCTGCGGGAATGCCGATTCGTTATCCAGCCGGGCGGGCGTCAAGTGGACGATCCCCCGGGGGACAAGGGACACTGCTGGGGCGCTGGCTCCACCGCGGAGCGCGCTTCAGGAGGGTACGTGTGCTCGGGGATCGGGGCGGGGCAGGCATGAAGAACCGCAGGACGCTGGTCGGCGCCGCCGTGACGGCCGCCGCCGCGATGCTGCTCGTCTCGGGCTGCACGTCCAACACGAACCCGTCGCCGGCCCAGGCCGCGATCGAGGCAGCCAACGAGGCCCCGCCGGAGCCCAAGGCCGCCCTCGCGTTCACCCCCGAGTCGGCCTCCACCGACGTCGTCCCCGGCGAGCCGGTCACGGTCACCGCCACCGACGGCACCATCACCGAGGTCGTCCTGACCGACGACAAGGGCCGCACGGTCGAGGGCGAGACCTCCGCCGACCGGCTCACCTGGACCTCCAGCGACCCGCTCAAGGTCTCCCGGCACTACCGGCTGACGGCCTCCGCTGTCGACGCTGACGGCCGGGTCACCGAGCGGTCCGGCTTCTTCGCCACCGTGACCCCGCGCAAGGTGCTCGAGACCTCCATCTCGCCGCTCGACGGGCAGAACGTCGGCGTCGGCATGCCGATCATCGTGCGCTTCTCCGAGAAGGTCCGTGACCGGGCGGCCGTCGAGGAGGCCCTGCAGGTCACCTCGAGCAAGCCGATCGAGGGCGCCTGGAGCTGGGTCAGCGACGAGGAGGTCCACTACCGGCCCAAGGAGTTCTGGCCGGCGTACGACAAGATCAAGGTCGACGTGCAGCTGCGTGGCGTCGACGCCGGGCGCGGCGTGTGGGGCATGGAGAACCGCACGGTGAGGTTCCGCACCGGCTCCTCGATGGTCAGCGTGATCGACGTCGACGCGCACACCCTGACCGTCTACCGCAACGGCGCGAAGAGCCGGGTCATCCCGGTGACCACCGGCAAGGCCGGCTTCCTCACCCGCAACGGCACCAAGGTCATCCTCGAGAAGCACACGCTCAAGGTCATGGACGCCGCCACCATCGGCATCCAGCCCGGGGACCCCGAGTACTACCGCCTCGACGTGCCCTACGCGATGCGCGTCACCTGGAGCGGCGAGTTCGTCCACGCCGCCCCGTGGTCGGTCGGCTCGCAGGGCAGCGTCAACGTCAGCCACGGCTGCGTCGGCATGGCCCCGTCCAACGCCATCTGGCTGTTCAACCAGAGCACGGTCGGCGACGTGGTCAAGGTCGTGGGCTCGCCGCGCCCGCTCGAGCCCGGCAACGGCTACACCGACTGGAACGTCTCGTGGTCGGAGTGGCTCGAGGGCAGCGCCCTGCAGGGCTGACCGGCAGCGGCACCGGCGGCACCGGCGGCTCCGGCGCCACGCGTGCATCCGCCTCCGGGAGGGGGCAGGAAGACCGACGTGCCGACGACCTCGATCGCCGTCCTGACCCGTGACCTGCGGGTCCACGACAACCCCGTCCTGAGCCGGGCCGCCGCGAGCGCCGACCGGGTGGTGCCGCTCTTCGTGCTCGACACGGCGATCCTGCGCTCGGCCTACAACCGGGCCAACCGCGCGCAGTTCCTGGCCGAGTCGCTGGCCGACCTGGATTCCTCGCTGCGCGGGCGCGGCGTCGGCCTGGTCGTCCGGCGGGGCCGCTGGGCGCAGGAGGTGGCCCGGCTGGCCCAGGAGACCGGCTCGCACCAGGTGCATGTCGCGGGCGACGTGACGGCGTACGCCCGCACGCGGCTCGACGACCTGGCCGCGCGCCTCCCCGACGACGTCGGGCTGGTCGTCCACGACGACGCGCTGCTGGTCGTGCCTCCGGGCGAGGTGGCGGCGGCCGGCAAGGACCACATGTCGGTCTTCACGCCGTACTTCCGCAAGTGGGAGCAGATCCCGCTGCGCGCGCTCGAGCCGACGCCGCGCACCCTCGACATGCCGCGGGTGGCCCGCGGCGACCTGCCCGGGCCGGCCGACATCGCCCGCGGTGAGCCCTCGCCGGACCTGATGGTCGGCGGCGAGTCGGCCGGCCGCGAGCGCATGCACCGGTGGCTGCGCGACAGCATCGCCGACTACGACGACGACCACGACGCCCTGGGCAACGACAACACCTCGCGGCTCTCGCCCTACCTGCACTTCGGGTGCGTCTCGCCGGTCGAGCTGGTGACGAAGGCGGGGGAGACCCGGTCCAGCGCGGCGCAGGCGTTCGTGCGGCAGGTGGCCTGGCGCGACTTCCACCACCAGGTGCTGGCCGCGCGGCCGGACGCGACGCGCCAGGACTACCGGCCCCGCGGCGACCGCTGGCACTCGAGCGGCGAGGAGCTGACCGCGTGGAAGGAGGGCCGCACCGGCTACCCGATCGTCGACGCCGGGATGCGCCAGCTCGCCCGCGAGGGCTGGATGCACAACCGGGCCCGGCTGATCACCGGGCACTTCCTGACCAAGACGCTCTACATCGACTGGCGCGAGGGGGCGCAGCACTTCGTCGACCTGCTGCTCGACGCCGACGTCGCCAACAACACGATGAACTGGCAGTGGGTCGCCGGCACCGGCACCGACAGCCGCTTCAACCGCACCTACAACGTCACCCTGCAGGCCCGCCGGCACGACCCGACCGGCGCGTACGTCCGGCGCTACGTCGAGGAGCTGGCCGAGGTCGACGACGCCTACCTGCACGAGCCGTGGCTGCTGCCCGAGGAGCAGTTCGCGGCGCTGGGCTACCCGCCGCCGATCGTCGACCAGCAGGAGGCCAAGGAGCGCCTCAGGCGGGGCCGCCGCGCCAGCTGAGGCCCCGGCCCGACCTCTCGGGCCTCTCGGGCGGGACTGCCGGACCGGCTGGAGTGGTCGGCGTGCGACGGCACCGACTGTGATCACTTGTGGCCGACTGTGGCGTGCATGCCGCTGTCGACCGAGTTGATCACGGTACCGTGATCAACTCGGACCCGCGCGGGTGCCGTACGGTGGGGACCCCCAGGCATGGAGCCCAGATGACGATGGTCAGCGCGGACGGTTGGCGGGTCGAACGAGTCGTGCGGCAGGTGCCGGGGCGAGGGCCGTCGATGCGGCTGCGGGTGAGCTGGCGCGGCTACTGGCAGGCCGACTGCGAGACCAGCGACGAGGTCGCGGAGTACGTCGACATCAGCACCCTGGTGCCGTCCGTGACCCACCTCTACGAGCGCTCCTACGCGGTGACGCCGTGGAAGAAGGCCGCCGACCTGATCGAGCAGGAGATGGGCGGCCCGCCGAGCTAGGACGGGGTGGTGGTGACCCGTTCGCCGCGCTCGAGCTGCTCGGCGGCGCGGCCGATGTTGCGGGCCATGCCGCCGAAGACCACCCCGTGGAAGGGCGCCACCGCCCACCAGTACAGGTGGCCGAGCAGGCCGCGGGGATGGAAGACCGCCCTCTGGACGTACGTCGTCGAGGAGCCCTGGCCGGCGCGCCGCGCAGCCTCCTCGATGCCGAGCTCCAGCCAGGCCAGGCCGGGGAGGCGCATCTCGGCGCGCAGCCGCAGCAGCCGGCCCTCCACGCGCTCCTCGACCCGCCAGAAGTCGATCGTCTCGCCGACGTAGACCCGCTCGGCGTCGCGGCGGCCGCGGCGCAGCCCGACGCCTCCGACCAGCCGGTCGGCGAGGCCGCGGACCCGCCAGGCGAGCGGGAAGGAGTACCAGCCCCGGTCGCCGCCGATGCCTTCGAGCACCCGCCACAGCGCCGCGGGGGAGGCCCGCACCTCGCGGCGCCGGACGTCCTCGTAGAGCGAGCCGCCGGCCCAGTCCGGGTCGGTCGGCAGCGGGTCGCTCGGGGCGCCCGGCACCGACGCGGACGACCACCGGGTCGTCACCTCGGCGTCCTTGATGCGCTGCAGGGCCAGCTCGACCGCCCGGTCGAAGCCGAGCAGCCCCTCGGGCGGGTCGGGCACGTAGCGGGCGATGTCGTGCTCCTGGGCGACGACCTCGTTGCGCAGGGAGTCGACCAGGGGCCTGGCGATCGACGAGGGCACCGGGGTGATCAGCCCCACCCAGTGCGAGGACAGGGTCGGCGTCAGGACCGGCACCGGCACGATGACCCGCCGGGCCAGACCGGCCACCGCGGCGTACCGGTGCATCATCTGGCGGTAGGTGAGGACGTCGGGCCCGCCGATGTCGAACGAGCGGGACACGTCCGCGGGGAGCGCCGCCGCGCCGACCAGGTAGCGCAGCACGTCGCGGATCGCGATCGGCTGGATCCGGGTGTCGACCCAGCGCGGCGTGATCATCGCCGGCAGGCGCTCGGTGAGGTAGCGCAGCATCTCGAAGGACGCCGAGCCGGACCCGATGATGACCGCGGCGCGCAGCACGGCGGTGGGCACCCCGGACGCCAGCAGGGTCTCGCCGACCTCCAGCCGGGAGCGCAGGTGCGCCGAGAGCTCCTCGCCCTCGGGGGCCAGGCCGCCGAGGTAGACCAGCCGGCCGACCGAGGCGGCGCGGGCCGCGTCGCCGAAGCGCCGGGCGTTCTCGCGGTCGGTCCGCTCGAAGCCCCGGGTGCCGAGGGCGTGGATCAGGTAGTAGCCGACGTCGACACCGTCCAGGGCGGCGACCAGCGACTCGGCGTCGGAGGCGTCGGCGCGCACCATCTCCACGTCGCCCGCCCATGGCCGGTCGCGCAGGCTCTGCGGCGCCCGGGCCATCACCCGCACCCGGTACCCCGCCGCGAGCAGCTCGGGCACCAGGCGACCGCCGATGTAGCCGGAGGCGCCGGTGACCAGGCAGAGCCGGCCAGCCGCGGGGCGGGAGGTCAGTGGTGCCCGCTGCTCTCGAGCTCGTGCACCTCGGCGGGCGTCGGCGGCTCGACCCGGTCCTCGAAGTAGAACCGGGACACCTTGGCGCGCACCTTGGCCGCCAGGATCCTGCGGCGCGGGACCCCGTTGGCGTCGGTGAGCGGGCCGATCTCGGCCGGTTGGCGCACGAGGTGCTGGGTGAGCTCCCACTTGCGCGCGTCGGAGATGGGCTCGTGCACCTCGATCATCTCGCCGTTGGGCAGCCGCACGATGCGGCCGGTCTCACGCCCGTGCAGGACCAGGTCGCGGTCGCGGCGCTGCAGCCCGAGGCAGATCCGCTTGGTCACGACGTAGGCCAGCGGGGGCACGACGAAGATGAGCACCCGGAAGCCCCACGTGATCGAGTTGATCGACATGTTGAACGCCACCGCGATCAGGTCGTTGGCGCCGGCGGCCAGCAGGATCAGCCAGGTGATGAGGGCCATCACGCCGAGGCCGGTGCGGGTCGGCACGTTGCGCGGCCGGTCCAGCACGTGGTGCTCGGCGTTGTCGCCGGTCACCCAGCGTTCGATGAACGGGTAGAGGATCATCGGTGTGAACAGCAGGCCGGGGATGATCAGCGCCGGCCCGAGCACGTTCCAGGGGATGGTGAATCCGAGGAGCGTGGTCTCCCAGTTGGGGAACAGCCGCAGCGACCCCTCGAGGAAGCCCATGTACCAGTCGGGTTGGGAGCCGGCGGAGATCTCGCCCGGGGTGTAGGGCCCGAACAGCCAGACCGGGTTGATCGAGGCGAAGGCCGAGAGCAGCGTCGTCACGCCGAAGGTGATGAAGAAGAAGCCACCGGCCTTGGCTGTGTAGACCGGGAAGAAGGGGTAGCCGACGGCGTTCTTCTCGGTCCGTCCGGGCAGCGGGTACTGCGTGTGCTTCTGGTACCAGACCAGCATCACGTGCACCGTGATCAGCGCCAGGAAGATGCCGGGGATCAGCAGCACGTGGGCGATGTAGAGCCGCGGGATGATCTCCTCGCCGGGGAACTCGCCGCCGAACAGGAAGAACGTGAGGTAGGTGCCGACGACCGGCAGGGAGAGCAGCACGCCCTCCGTGATGCGCAGCCCGGTGCCCGAGAGCAGGTCGTCGGGCAGCGAGTAGCCCGCCAGGCCCTCGATGAAGCTCAGCATGATCAGGGTGACGCCGATCAGCCAGTTCGTCTCGCGGGGCTTGCGGAAGGCGCCGGTGAAGAACACCCGGCACATGTGCACGATCATGGCGGCGACGAAGATCAGCGCCGCCCAGTGGTGGATCTGGCGGATGATCAGGCCGCCGCGGACGTCGAAGGAGATCTGCAGCGTCGAGGCGTAGGCCTCGGACATCGGCACACCGCGCAGCGGGACGTAGGCCCCGTCGTAGACGACCTCCATGTGGCTCGGCTTGAACCACAGCGTGAGGAAGACACCGGTCAGCAGCAGGACGATGAAGCTGTACAGCGCGATCTCGCCGAGCAGGAAGGACCAGTGGTCGGGGAAGACCTTGCGGGCGCTGCGCTTGACGAAGTTCGCCGAGCCGAACCGCTCGTCGATCTCGTTGGCCGTCTTGCCGGCGATCTGCTCGAGCGCCATGCCTAACCCCGCTCCCAGAAGCTCGGTCCGACGGGCTCCTGGTAGTCGTCCCGAGCGACCAGGTAGCCCTCCTCGTCCACGTCCAACGGTAGCTGCGGCAAGGGCCGGGCTGCCGGGCCGAAGATCACTGCGCAGTCCCGGGTCACGTCGAACGTCGACTGGTGGCAGGGGCAGAGCAGGTGGTGGGTCTGCTGCTCGTAGAGGCCGACCGGGCAGCCGACGTGCGTGCAGACCTTGCTGTAGGCGACGATGCCGTCCACCGACCAGTCGAGCTGCTTCTGGTCCTGGATCTCGTCCGGCTCGAGCCGGATCACCAGCGTGGTGGCCTTCGCCTTCTCGTTCAGCGGGTGGGTGGCCTTCTCGATGCCCTCGGGCTGGACGTGGATGACCGTCCCGATCGGGATGTCGGCGGCCTTGATCGGGCGCCCGGTCGGGTCGGTGACCACCCGGCTGCCGGGCCTCCACCAGGTGCCGG
>Ga0210113_1000423_pt1 | contig 10395 bp, 9 predicted proteins | sample MayberryNW_Catta_5_FD_185523 | JGI IMG/M metagenome (GOLD analysis project Ga0210113, IMG submission 185523) | Wetland microbial communities from San Francisco Bay, California, USA, that impact long-term carbon sequestration -... | ecosystem: Environmental > Aquatic > Marine > Wetlands ...
ACGAGCTCCGGGCGGCCGGCGTGCCCGTGGAGCCGTCGCCGGAGTACACGACGGCCGCCGGCTTCGTCATGACCTCGCTGGGCTCCGTGCCCGCCGCCGGCACGTCGCTCGCGGGCGCCGGCTACCGGTGGACGGTCGTCGAGACGGCCGGCTCGCGCATCCGGAAGATCAGGGTGACACGAGGCTAGCGGCCCGGCTCGTCGTAGACCTTCAGGATGTCGGCGTGGGTCTTCGCCGCGTTCGCGCGGATGGCGAACGAGATCGCCTCGCGCACCTCGTCCTCGGTCGCACCGCTTTGCCTGGCACCTGCCAGGTCGCGCTTCGCTCAGTGGGTGTTGCCGGCGGCGAGGTTGGCGGCGAGGTAGCAGAGATAGGCGGTCTTCGGGTCGAGGACGCCCTTCTTGTACTTCCACGACGCGATCACGCGCTCTTCGATCGCCATGCCTTGTCTCCTAGGTTCCGGCGGCGGCGGCGGCGCCGTACTGCTCGAGGCCGGCCTCCAGGCCCCCGGGCGTCACGCGAATCGCCACCGGCCGCGCGAAGTTCAGCGTCGAGTACGTCTCCTGCATCGGCACCACCGCGTGCCCGCGCTTCGCGAGGCCGGCCAGCGCCGCCTCGCCGACGCGCGTGGACACGAGCACGTCGCCGCCCTCCGTGTGCAGCCGCGGTGCCTCGATCGCGGCCTGCAGGGAGCCGCGGCCGTCCACGAGGTTGGCGATGACCTGCGGGATCGCCGAGACGATGGCCCGGCCGCCGGGCGCGCCCACGGTGAGGTACGGGCGGCCGCGGCGGAAGCCGAGCGCCGGGACCATGTTGACGAGGGCGCGCTTGCCCGCCGCGATCGAGTTGGCCTTGCCGGGCTCGGGATCGAACCAGATCATGCCGTTGTTCAGCAGGATCCCGGTGTCCTTGACGACCACGCGCGAGCCCCAGAGCGAGACGGCGGTGTTCGTGAGCGACACCATGTTGCGCTGGCGGTCGACGGCGCCGACGTGGGTGGTGCAGTCGACGCCCGCGCCCGGACCGCGGCGCGGCGGCGCGACCTTGAGGCGCCGGATCTCCGCGGCCGCCTCGCGCGCGTGCTCGCGCGAGACCAGACGCTCCCAGGGCGCCTTCACCAGCGCGGCGTCCCCGAGATGCTCGAACCGGTCGCGGAACGCGCGCTTGCACGCCATCGCCCGCACGTGCAGCCCGTCCACGGTGTTCCAGCCGACCTTCGCCGCCGGGAACTCGGCGAGGATGCTCAGCATCTCGAGCGCGGTGGTCCCGCCCGTCGAGCCGGGTGAGAGCGCGAGCTCGAGGTCGCGATACCGCCCGGCCAGCGCGGGCCCCACCCGCACCTCGTAGGCCGCCAGGTCCTCGCGCGTGATGAGCCCGCCGTGCGTCGCCATCTCGTCGGCGATCGCCTGCGCGATGGCGCCCCGGTAGAAGGCCGAGGGCCCCTCGCGCGCGATGAGTGTCAGCGTCCGGGCGAGGTCGGGATACTGCACGAGGTCGCCCGGCTGCATCGACGGCGGCCGGTGGATCGACCGCCCGTGGCGGAGGTACGTGCGCGCGGCCTCCGGGAAGGCCGCGAGCTCCTCGAGGTGATGGGCGTGCTTCAGCGCCAGGTACCAGTCGTGCACGATGCCCGTCCGCGCGATCTCGATGGCCGGCGCCAGGACGTCGGCGAGCGTCATGGTCCCGTAGCGCTCGAGCGCCAGCGCGAGCCCGGCCACGGAGCCCGGCACGGCGACCGACCGATGGCCGAAGACGTTGGCGTCGTCCTCCACCCGCGGCCACGGGAAGAGCGCCTGCGACACGCCGCCGACGACCTTGTAGAGGGTCTCGTGCGCGGCCAGCGGCGCCACGCCGTTGAAGTCGAGGCAGACGGTCTCGCCGCGCCTGGCCAGGTGCACGAGCATCGTGCCCGAGCCGGCGATCGTCGACATGAACGGCTCCACCACGGTCATGGCGAAGGCGGCGGCCACGGCCGCGTCGACGGCGTTGCCGCCGCGCTCGAGGATGCGCGCGCCGACGTCGGCCCCGGCGGGGTGCTCGGCGACCACCATCCCGCGACGCGCGAGCGGCGTCTTCTTGGTGACGGACAGCGTGGAGCGGATCATGCGCGCCTCCCGGACGTCCGCGTCAGGTGCTGCTGGGCGGCAGGTACTGGGTGAGGTCGATCACGCGCGACTTCGAGAAGTAGACGACCCAGCCGTACGGATAGCTCCACGCCTCGTCGGCCTTGCCCCGGATCTCGGGCCAGTGATGCCGCGCGAAGTTCTGCATCTGGGCGGCGTCGCTGGTGGTGGTGAGCGGGGCCCCGAGGAGGATCTCCACCTGCCCCCGCTCCATCCCGACCGTCACCTGCTTGAGGGCGCGGAACGACATGACCGTCAGCGAGCTGGCCGCCTCCTGGTGCTCGCTGAGATACCGGCTGATGCGGTCGTCCATCTGGGTCTCGAAGTGCCGCTTCTCCTCGAAGGTGGGCGCGCGGCCGGTCTGCTGCATCACCCGCACGGTCCAGAACTCCAGCGCGGTGGGACCCTGCGTCGTGCGCTGATCGATGGTGGGTCTGAAGGTGGAGCAGCCGGCGGCGAGCAGCAGCACGAGGGCGACCCGGAGCGGCCTCACGCGACCCAGCATAGCAGAGACCGGCCGCTCAGATGAGCGCGCTTTCGAGGACGATGCCGCGATCGATGAGCCGCGCGGCCTGCGCCAGCAGGCGCACCGTCTCCAACGGCACCTCCGGCCCCTCGGCCAGCTGGCGCAGCAGGTCGATGAGCCGGCGCATCGCGCGCACCAGGTCGCCCTCGTGACCGCCGAACGCCTCCGAGACGATGGACGACCAGTCGTCCTCGCCCGAGGCCCAGCGGAAGACCGCCGGCATGAATCCCGGGTGGACGGCCACCGGCATGCCGAGGTGGCGCGCGCGCTGCGCCTGCCACACGCCGTCGGCGATCTGGACGAGCTGGTCGAGGCGACGCTTGAGCTTGGGGCGCTTCTTCAGGAAGGCGCGCGCCAGCTGCGGCTCGCCCGAGCGGGACTCCTCCAGCAGCGCCGAGCACAGCGCGGCCGCCTCGGCCACCGTGAGGTCGTCGAAGAGCGCGCGCGAGACGGTCTCGGCGAGCAGGAGCTCGTTGTCGTGCCGCAGCGCCGCGATGAGGCGCCCCTTGGGCTCCAGCCGGCCGTCGCGAACGGCCCGGTACTGCTCGAGGACCTCGACCACCCGCAGGAACTCCTGCCAGTAGGCATTCTTGAAGGCGTCCAGCGCGTCGCGGCGCTGGCGCACCCGCTCCTCCAGCCGCTCGAGGTCCCGCGAGGCGTGCTCGCAGCGCGTGGTGGCGCCCCACGGACAGCGGTGACACTCGATGGCGCCGAGCACCGCGTCGGGACCCTGCTCGCGCTCGCGGGCGATGAGCTCGGCGACGCTCAGCTCCTCCAGCTGCGCGGTGAGATGGCGCAGGCCCCGCGGCTCGCCGCGGCGGAGGTCGCGCGGGACGTGCAGCGGCGGCGTGGCCCAGAAGATCCGCTTGACGAGCCCGCTCTTGAGCCGGACCACCGCGCCGTGCGGCAGCAGCGCGTCGATGAGCGTGCGGTGGCCGCGAATGCTGTGGACGCCGAGGATCATGGCGAGGCTCGGCGCCCCCTTGCGCCGGACCAGCGCCAGGCGTCCCGGCTCGGCCTCGAGAGGGCTCCGCTCGCCGCGCCGGCCGCCCCGTCCCATCGCCTGGCGGCGCGCCTGCACCTCCTGGCGGGCCCGGCGATACCGCCCGATGCGCGAGAAGTCGCCGCACGGGGCCTCGTACGCCCGTGCGCGCTCGCGGGCGTCCTCCAGCGCGCGGACCTCGGCCTCCATCTCGCGGATCCGCTTCAGGTTCTGGTACTGGCCGAACGACGACTCGATCCGCTTGCGCAGCACCTCCGGCGGGGCGCCCGTGCCGAGCAGCAGGGCCGCCGAGCCGTACCCGAGCTTGAACTGGCTCTCGATGGGCTCGGGGGCGCCGTCCACGACGCGGAGCAGGTCCTCGAGCCCGTCGCGCGCGTCCAGCGCGATCACGCACCGGCCCTCGGGGTCGATGCCGCGCCGGCCCGCGCGGCCGGCCATCTGCGTCAGCTCGTTGTGCGACAGCGACCGGAAGCCCCGGTCGGTCCGCTTCGTGAGTCCCTGCAGCGCCACCGCGCGCGCCGGCATGTGAATGCCGAGCGACATCGTCTCCGTCGCGAAGACGACGCGACAGAGTCCGCGCTCGAACAGTGTCTCGATGAGCCGCTTCAGCCCCGGCAGGATGCCCGCGTGGTGCGTGGCCACCCCGACGCGGAGCCCCTGGAACACCGCCTGGCTCAGCGTCGACTCCCCGAGCGACGGGTTCTCGGCCACCGCCTCGCCGATGATGGCGTCGACGTCGCGGCGCTGCTCGCGCGTGATGAGCGGCCGGCCGTCGACGAGCACGTCCTGCATCGCGCGCTCGCAGCCGGCGCGGCTGAAGATGAAGTAGATCGCCGGCAGCCAGCCGCGCTCCTCCAGCGCCTCGATCAGCACCACCGGGTCGACCACCCGGCGCGTGTACCAGCGGCTGCGCGCGTCGGGGCCGCGCGACTCGTCGCCCACGACGCGGGCGGTGCCGCTCCGCACGTGGGCGATGTCGTGGATATCACCGGCGAGGTCGGCGACCGAGTAGTGCAGCGGGACGGGCCGCTGCGGGTGGAAGATCGGCACGATCGGCCGGTGCACGATGGAGATCCAGTCGGCGATCTCCTTGACGTTGGCGACGGTGGCCGACAGCCCGACCAGCAGCACGTCCTTCGGGGCGCCGACGATGATCTCCTCCCAGACGGTGCCGCGATCCTCGTCGCCCATGTAGTGGCACTCGTCGAGCACGATGTACCCGAGCTCGTCCAGGCCGCTCCCGAAGAGGGCGTTGCGGAGAATCTCCGTCGTCATGACCAGCACGCGCGCCTGCGGGTTGACCTTCACGTCGCCGGTGAGGATGCCGACGGCGTCCGCCCCGTAGGCGCGGGTGAAGTCGTTGAACTTCTGGTTGGAGAGCGCCTTCAGCGGCGTGGTGTACGCGATGCGCCTGCCGGTTTCGAGCGCCGCCTGGATGGCGTACTCCGCCACCAGCGTCTTGCCGCTCCCGGTCGGGGCCGAGACGATCACCGATTGATCCGCGTCGATCGCGCGGATCGCCTCGACCTGGAAGTCGTCGAGAGCAAAGGGAAATCTGGCGCGGAACCGCTCGAAACGCTCCACGCGAGTCACAGTACCATGTGGTAGGCTGCGCGGCGTGATCGTCTTCCACATGGCCGTCACCACGTCGGACGACTACCTCGTGCGCCGCGAGCCGCATCGCCGTGCGCACCTGGAGCGGCTCCAGGGCCTGCGCGCGGCCGGCATCCTCATCGGCGGCGGGCCGGCGCCGGACGGCAAGAGCGCCGACCTCTTCTACCGGCTCCAGCAGCCGCGCCAGGTCACCAACGCCATGGAGGAGGACCCGTACTTCCTGGCCGGCGCGTGGACCGGCTACACGCCGCGCTCCTTCAGCCAGTTCGTCGAGCCGTGGGAGGCCGTGCCGCTCGTCCTCGACGGCTCGCGGGTGGCGACCATCGTCGAGGGGCCGGTGGTGAACCACGACATGGCGCAGTTCGCGCTCGTCGAGCTGCGGGGTGCCGGCCGGCTCGCCTTCGGCGGCTTCTTCGACGACGGCGGCACGCTCGCCGTGCTCAAGACGCCGAAGCCCGACGAGGCGATCGCCTGGGTAGCCGGCTCCGGATTCTGGAACCACGCGGCGCTCACCGCGCGCCCCTGGCTCTACGTCCTCTAGAACCCGCCGTCCGGAATGTCGAGGGCGCTGCGGTCGCCGGCGACGATCGCGTCGACGCGGGTGTGGGCGGCCGGCAGCACGTAGTTGACGAAGTGCTTGGCGGCCATCACCTTGCCGCGATAGAAGGCCACGTCGTCCGGGTTCAGCTCGTCCTCGTCCCGGCGTAGCCGGCCCTCGGCCACGACCGCCGCGTCGAGCAGCAGGTGCGCCACCGCCACCTCGGCCATCGTCTCGAGGAAGGCGTTCGCCACCAGCGTCACCTGGTCGACCTTGCCGCCCATGAAGAACTCCAGCAGCGCGCCGGCCGCCCGCTGGAGCGCGGCGGAGGCCTCGCCGAGCGCGGCCACCTCGGCGGCGAGGCCCGGACGCCCGATGTGCTCGGCGACGAAGTCGCCGAGCTCCTTCAGGAAGTCGGCGAGGTCCGCGCCGCCGCGGGCGCCGAGCTTGCGCGAGACGAGGTCGAGCGCCTGGATGTGGTTGGTGCCCTCGTAGATCGAGAAGATCTTGGCGTCGCGCAGGTACTGCTCGACGGGATGGTCCTCGACGAATCCGGCGCCGCCGTGGATCTGGATGGCCATCTCCGCGATGCGGAACGCCTGGTCGGCGCCGTAGGCCTTGACCACGGGGGTCAGGAGGTTCACCTGCCCTGCGTGCCGCGTCGCCTCGGCCTCGTCGCTCCCGGCGAGCGCCAGCGCGAGGTCGGCGTGCAGCGCCAGCTTCACGGCCAGCGTCCGCATGCCCTCCACCTTCGCCTTCATCTCGAGGAGCATGCGGCGGATGTCCGCGTGCTCGAGGATCGGCACCCGCGGCGCGTCCGGATCCTTGAAGTGGCGCACCGAGGGCCCCTGCAGCCGCTCCCGCGCGTACGCCAGCGCGTTGAGGTACGCGGTGGACGCGAGGGCGATGCCCTGCACGCCCACCGCGATGCGCGCGCCGTTCATCATGCGGAACATCTGGCGCATTCCCTGGTGCGGCTCGGTCCCGACGAGGATGCCCCGGCAGCGGCCGCCGTCCCCGAAGTTCAGCACGGCGGTGGCGGAGGCGCGGATGCCCAGCTTGTGCTCGATCGAGGCGGTGGTGACGTCGTTCGGCTCGCCGAGCGTGCCGTCCTCGTTCACCCAGATCTTCGGGACGATGAAGAGCGACAGGCCCCGCGTGCCACTCGGCGCGCCGTCGATCCGCGCCAGCACCAGGTGCACGATGTTCTCGGAGAGGTCGTGGTCGCCGGACGAGATCCAGCACTTGGTGCCGGTGATGGCGTACACGTTGTCGCCGAGGGCCCGCGCGCGCGTCCGGGTGGCGCCGACGTCGGAGCCGGCGTGCGGCTCGGACAGGCACATCGTCCCCGCGAAGCGGCCGTCGAGCATGGCGGGCAGGAAGCGCTTCTTGTCCTCCTCGCGCGCGAAGACGTCGATGAGGTCGGCGGCGCCGTGCGTCAGCCCCGCGTACATCTGGAACGCGGTGTTGGCGCCGCTCTGCAGCTCCTGGAGGATCACGCCGACGGCGTTGGGACCGCCGAAGCCGCCCGCCTCGGCGGCGATCGTGAACGGCATCAGGCCCAGCTCGAACAGCGTACGCCACGCCTCCCGGAATCCGGGCGGAGTCGTGACGCGGCCGCCCTCGAAGTGCGCCCCGGCACGATCCCCGGGCGAGTTCAGCGGCCCCGTCACCTCGGAGGCGAAGCGGTACGCCTGGTCCAGCACGGCGTCGCACTCCTCGCGCGAGAGATGCGCGAACGTCTCGAGCGCGAACAGGCGGTCGACCTTCAGATGGTCGTACAGGGTGAAGCGCATGGCGCGCAGGTCGGCCTTGTAGTGCGTCGCCGGCGCCAGCGTCATCACGCGATCCCGGCCACCGCCAGCACCCGCCGCATCCGCTCGGCGGCCAGCTCCGGATCGCGCAGCAACCCCGCGCGATCCATCAGCACGAGCTGCTCGCTCAGGTGCACGATCGAGCGCGCGCTCTCGAGCCCGCCGACCATGCGGAAGTGGCCCTGGTGGCCGTTCAGGTACGCGGCGAAGACGACGCCCGCCTTGTAGAAGCGCGTGGGCGCGCCGAAGACGTGCCGCGAGAGCGGCAGCGTCGGCGCCAGCACGCGATCGAACGCCGCCCGGTCGCCGCGGTCCAGCGCGTGGAGCGCGGCCGAGGCCGCGGGCGCGATCACGTCGAAGATGCCGAGGAGGGCGTCGCTGTGGCCGTGCTCGTCGCCGCCGATGGTGGTCGGGTAGTCGAAGTCGTCGCCGGTGTACATGCGCACCGAGCCCGGGAACCGGCGGCGCATGGCGATCTCGCGCTTCTGGTCCAGCAGCGAGATCTTCACCCCGTCGATCTTCGGCGCGTAGTCGTGGACGATGGCCAGCAGCGTCTCGGCGGCGCGGTCGAGGTCGTGCGAGCCCCAGTAGCCGGCGAGCGCGGGGTCGAACATCTCGCCGAGCCAGTGGATGATCACCGGCGCCTTCACCTGCCCCAGGATGCGCCCGTAGACCTTCACGTAGTCGTCGGGGCCCTTCGCGCACGCGGCCAGCGCGCGGCTCGCCATGAGGATGACCCGGCCGCCCACGCCCTCGATGTACCCGCACGACTCCTCGTAGGCGGCCTCGACGTCGGCGATCGTGACGCGCGGCCCCGGCACGAGGTCGTCGGTGCCGGCGCCCGAGGCGATCACCGCGCCCGGGATCGTCTTCGCCTCGGCCACCGCGCGAGCGATCAGCTCCTTCGCCGCCGACCACGGCAGCCCCATCCCGCGCTGCGCCGTGTCCATGGCCTCCGCGACCGCGAGCCCCAAGGAGTAGAGATACCGGCGGTAGGCGAGCGTCGCGTCCCAGTCGATCGCGACGTCGAGCGTCGGGTTGACGTTCGCCAGCGGATCGGCCACCACGTGCACGGCCGCCATGCCCACCCGGCTGGTGATCGCTCCGCCCGGCGCCGTGATCGGCGGCTGACCCGACAGCGTGTAGCGGGCGAGCGTTCCGTCGGCGCGCGGCAGCGTCAGGGTCGGGGGCATCGGGCTCTCCTGGGGAACGGGATGCCGTCATTGTAGCGCGCGGACCGCGCGCCCCGCGAACGCCAGGATGGGCACGGGGCCCGTTTGACAGGGCGCAGGCGGGTTCGCTAAGGTTGGCGCCACTCTCGACGTCCCGCCCGCCGCACGCAGCCGAAGGAGGCCGGTATGGCAGCCAGGTCGACCGACAGGAGCCGGACCAAGTTTCTCCTGGACGAGAAGGACCTTCCGACCAGGTGGTACAACATCCAGGCGGACTTCAAGACGCCGGCGCCCCCCGTCCTCCACCCCGGCACCGGCAACCCGATCGGGCCCCAGGACCTGGCCCCGCTCTTCCCCATGGAGCTGATCAAGCAGGAGGTCAGCCAGGAGCGCTGGATCGAGATCCCCGACGAGATCCGCGACGTCCTGCGCCTGTGGCGCCCCTCGCCCCTCTACCGCGCGCGCCGGCTGGAGAAGGCGCTCGGCACGTCCGCGCGCATCTACTACAAGTACGAGGGCGTGAGCCCGGCCGGCAGCCACAAGCCGAACACGGCCGTCGCGCAGGCCTACTACAACAAGCGCGAGAAGGTCACCCGCATCGCCACCGAGACGGGCGCCGGCCAGTGGGGCTCGGCGCTGGCGATGGCGTGCGCGTTCTTCGGGCTGCAGTGCAAGGTCTACATGGTGAAGGTGTCGTACCAGCAGAAGCCCTACCGGCGGATCATGATGGAGACGTGGGGCGCGCAGGTCGTGCCGAGCCCGAGCCCGGACACGCAGGCGGGCAAGAAGATCCTGGAGCAGGATCCGGGCTCGCCCGGCAGCCTCGGCATCGCGATCAGCGAGGCGGTGGAGGACGCGGCCACCCGCGACGACACCAAGTACTCGCTCGGCAGCGTGCTGAACCACGTGCTCATGCACCAGACCGTCATCGGGCTCGAGACGAAGAAGCAGCTCGAGAAGGCCGACGACGAGGCCGACATCGTGATCGGCTGCGCCGGCGGCGGCTCGAACTTCGCCGGGCTCGCCTTCCCGTTCGCGGCGGACCGGCTCACGGGACGCAACAAGAAGGTGCGCATCATCGCCGTCGAGCCGAGCGCCTGCCCGAGCCTCACCAAGGGCACCTACGCCTACGACTTCGGCGACACGGTGGGGCTCACGCCGCTGGTGAAGATGCACACGCTCGGCCACGGCTTCGTGCCGGCGCCGCTCCACGCGGGCGGCCTCCGCTACCACGGCATGGCGCCGCTCGTCTGCAAGCTGTACGACGAGAAGGTCATCGAGGCGGTCGCGGTGGCGCAGGTGGCGACCTTCCAGGCGGCCATCCAGTTCGCGCGCACGGAAGGCATCATCCCCGCGCCCGAGTCCGCGCACGCGATCCGCGTGGCCATCGACGAGGCCCTGCGCGCCAAGCAGGAGGGCAAGCGCCGGACGATCGTGTTCAACCTGTCGGGCCACGGCAACTTCGACCTCGCCGCCTACGAGGCGCACCTGGCCGGCAAGCTCCAGGACTACGAGTATCCCGCCGAGAAGATCGCCGAGGCCCTGCGCGGCGTGCCTCAGGTCAAGGGCTGAGGCGATGCGACGGCGGCGATTCCTCGGGCTCGG
>Ga0210113_1000425_pt1 | contig 10357 bp, 4 predicted proteins | sample MayberryNW_Catta_5_FD_185523 | JGI IMG/M metagenome (GOLD analysis project Ga0210113, IMG submission 185523) | Wetland microbial communities from San Francisco Bay, California, USA, that impact long-term carbon sequestration -... | ecosystem: Environmental > Aquatic > Marine > Wetlands ...
CCGCCACGACTGCGCCTGCCGCGTGCGACCGGCCGACACCCAGCGACTTGCGAACAGGAGGCTGCCCGGCCAATAGCTGCGCATCGCGGGGGCGGCCTGCCGGCGGCGATGCTCGGCGTGCCGCGCAACGGCGACCGCGATCGCGGCGACCAGATCGGGATCGGGCTCGCCCGCGGCGCCCAGCGGCCGGACGCCGACGGGCGGTGCGGGGGTCGGCGCAGCGCGGTGCTCGAGCCGCAGCGCCAGCGTCAGCAGGCCCCACAGCAGGACGAGCAACCCGAAGACGATCGCCATGCCGGCGAGGGCGATGCGGATCCCGGTGCTCAGCTCGTCCATCGATCAGACCGGGAACAGGCCGTGCTTCTTCGGCGGGTTCTGCTGGACCTTCGTCCGCAGCAGCTCGAGCGCCCGGATCAGCCGAGGCCGTGTCTCGCGCGGCTCGATGACCTCGTCGATCTGGCCCACGTCGGCGGCCCGGTACGGGTTGAAGAACGCGTCGCGGTACTCGCGGACGTACGCATCGGAGGCTGCGGCCGGGTCCTCGGCAGCGCGGACCTGGCGGCCGTACAGGATCCGGACGGCGGCCTCGGCGCCCATGACCGCGATCTGGGCGCCCGGCCAGGCGAACGCAACGTCCGTGCGCATCTGGCGCGAGCTCAGCGACACGTAGGCGCCGCCCATGGCCTTGCGCGTGACGATCGAGATCTTGGGGACCGTCGCCTCGCAGTAGGCGTAGATGATCTTGGCGCCATGACGGATGACGCCCTGGTACTCCTGATCGACGCCGGGCAGGAAGCCCGGGCAGTCGACGAACGTGATGATCGGGATGTTGTAGACGTCGCAGATCCGGATGAACCGGGCGATCTTGTCGCTCGCGTTGATGTCGAGAACCCCGGCCATGACCGCGGGCTGGTTGGCGACGATCCCGACCGAGAAGCCGTCGAGGCGGGCGAACCCGGTGATCGCGTTCGGGGCGTAAGCGGGATGGACCTCGAGGAAGCTGTCCCGGTCGAAGACCATGCCCAGGATGGCGCGGACGTCATATGACTCGCCGTCGTCGTCCGGGACCACGGTGTTGAGGGCGTCGTCCATGCGCTCGGCCGAGTCGTACGGGGCGATCTGCGGTGGATCCTCGTTGTTGTTCTGCGGGAGGAAGCCGAGCAGCAGCTTGGTCAGCTCGATGGCCTCGGTCTCGTCGTCCGCGACCAGGTGGGCCACGCCGCTGCGCATCTCGTGGACGTCGGAGCCGCCCAGGTCCTCGATGGTGACGACCTCGCCGGTCACGGCCTCGATGACGTCCGGGCCGGTCAGGAACATGGAGCTCGTGCCGCGGGCCATGATCACGAAGTCGGTGAGGGCGGGGGAGTAGACCGCGCCGCCGGCACACGGCCCCAGGATCACCGACAGCTGCGGGATGACGCCGGACGCAAGCACGTTACGGACGAAGACTTCCCCGTAGGCCGCGAGGCTGGCGACGCCCTCCTGGATCCGCGCGCCACCCGAGTCGTTGAGCCCGATCAGCGGCACGCCGCTCTCGAGGGCAAGATCCTGGATGCGGCTGATCTTGTTCGACTGCACGCGCGAGAAGGAACCGCCGAGCACCGTGAAGTCCTGCGCGAAGACTGCGACCCGGCGGCCGTTGATCTTGCCGAAGCCGGCCACCACGCCGTCGCCGGGGTAGCGCTGCTCGGCCAGGCCGAAATCGGTCTCGTCGTGCGTCGCGAGCGCGCCCATCTCCTGGAACGAACCCTCATCGACGAGGAGGTCCAGGCGCTCGCGGGCGGTCAGCTTGCCTCGCGCGTGCTGCTGTTCCATGCGCGCCCGGCCGCCCCCCTCGAGCGCTGCCGCGCGCATGGCGCGCAGAACTTCGAGGTGGTCTCTCACGCCTGAAATCGTCCGTCGCGGCCGTGCCGCCGGGCACGGGCCAGATGTCCTGAACGGGCCCGCCGGTTGCACCGGGCCGTTGGGACGAGTATTCTCGGCTTTGTCCAGTCACCTGACGAAGTGGCGGAGACGCGGTGCGAAGGGCGCCAATGAGCGACAACATCGTGCTGCGCGGCGCACGGATCGTGGAACCGGGAGTGAGCGTCGGTCCCGCGACGACCGTCGCCGTCGAAGCCGACCGGATCGCCGCCATCGGCGACGCGGCGGGGAATGCCGCGGGACACGTCGTCGACATCGACGGACTGTGGCTGGTTCCGGGCCTCATCGACCTCCAGGTCAACGGCGCCGCCGGCCACGACACGACCGACGACCCAGGCTCCATCTGGTCGGTCGGTGAAGCGATCGCCGGGACCGGCGTGACCGCATTCGTGCCCACGATCGTCACCGCACCGGCAGGCAGGATCGACGAGGCGCTGCGGGTCGTGGCGGCAGGCCCGCCCGCCGGCTATCGCGGCGCGACGGTGCTCGGGCTCCATCTCGAAGGCCCGTTCCTGAGCCCACGGCGGCACGGTGCCCACGACCCTGCCCTCCTGCGCGACCCCGACGTCGATCTCGACGACCTGGAGCCCCTCCACGGACAACGTCCGCGTGAGCGGCTACCGGCTCTTCCGGGGCGGCACGTCGATCGGCACGACGACCGAAACGAGCTTCACGTTCACCGGCCTCACCTGTGCCACGGCCTACGACCTGGGTGTCGAGGCGTTCGACGAGGCGGGCAACGCGTCCGTGAGAGCGACGCTCAGCTCGTCGACGCTCGCCTGCGACACGACCCCGCCGACCGTCGCGATCGGCTCGCCCGGGGAGGGCGCGACCGTCTACGGGACGGTCCCGGTGACCGCGACCGCGGTGGACGACGACGCGGTGGCCGGCGTGCAGTTCAGGGTGGACGGGGCCCCGGTCGGCCCGGAGGTCACGGTCCCGCCGTTCCGCATCGACTGGAACACGCACGCGGCGCTTCCGGGCGCCCATGCCCTCACGGCGGTCGCCCGCGACGCGAGCGGCAACACGACCACGTCGGAAACGGTCACGGTCACCGTGGACAACTCAGCCAGCCCGCCGCCCGGCCTCGTCGCCGCCTACGCCTTCGACGAAGGGGGCGGATCGACGGCGGCGGACGCGTCCGGGCTGGGCCACACGGCGAGCGTCGTCGGCGGCTCCTGGACGACGAGCGGCCGCATCGGCTCGGCGCTCTCCCTGAACGGGACGAGCGACCGCGTCGACCTGCCGGCGCTCGGAACCTTCTACAGGACCGGCTTCACGTACGAGGCCTGGGTCAAGAAGCGCGGCGGGCAGACCGACGCCGCGGTCATGGGCTCCTGGACGTCCGGCGCGGACGGCGGGCCGATGATCTGGGCCGACCACGTCGTTGGGCGGTACCGGCTCACGCTCGGGAAGGCCCCGCTCGACGAGTACCTGGACTCCGGCCGCTCGCCGGCCATCGGGCAGTGGGAGCATCTCGCCGCGACGTACGACGGCGCGGTGGCCCGGTTCTTCGTCGACGGGGTGGAAATGGCGAGCAGGCCGTTCGCGGGGAACATGGGCGACTCCGACGTCTGGCGTCTCGGTGCCTACGGAGCCTCGCCCGGCGGGTTCTTCGACGGGGTCGTCGACGAGGTGCGGATCTACGACCGGGCGCTCTCGGCCGCGGAGATCCAGGCCGACATGGCGACCGGGGTCGCGCCGCCCGACCGGCAGGCGCCGACGGTGCCGGGCAACGTGCACCTGACGGCCACGACGGTGAGCTCGCTTGCCGTCGCCTGGGACGCGTCGGAGGACAACGTCCGCGTGACCGGATACCGGCTCACCGGGAACGGGGTCGACCTGGGGACGACGACGACCACGACCCACACCTTCGGCGATCTCGCGTGCGGCACCGAGTACGTCCTCGGCGTCGCCGCCCTCGACGCGGCGGGCAACGTGTCCGGCTCCGCGACGATCACCGCGACGACGAGCGCCTGCGACACGACGCCGCCCACGGTCAGCGTCACCGAGCCGGCCGCCGGAGCGACCCTCGCGAACACGGTGACCCTGTCCGCCGACGCGCAGGACGACGACCAGGTGGCAGGCGTGCAGTTCACCGTCGACGGGACGCCGGCCGGCGCGGAGGCGACCGCGCCCCCGTTCGCCGCCCTCTGGGACACGCGGACCGTCGCGAACGGTTCCCACACGATCCGAGCGGTCGCGCGCGACCGGTCGGGGAACGCGACCACCTCGGCGCCCGTCGTCGTGACCGTGCAGAACACGGCGACGTCGCCCGTCGGCCTCGTGGCCGCGCTCTCGTTCGACGAAGGTTCCGGGCAGACGGCGGGCGACACGTCCGGGAGCGGGAACGCAGGGACCCTTTCCGGCGCCGGATGGGGCGTGGGCCGCTTCGGCTCCGCGGCGACCTTCGACGGCGTCTCGGACTGGGTGACGATCCCGGACAGCAACTCGCTCGACGTCTCGACCGAGATGACCCTCGAGGCGTGGGTCCTGCCTGCCGAGCTCGGCAACTCCTGGCGCACGGTGATCTTCAAGGAGCAGCACGGGAACGTCGTCTACTCGCTCTACGCGGCCTCGGGAACGGGCGTCCCCTCGACGAGCGTCTTCGTGGGCGGATCCGAGAGCGACCTACGCGGCCCGAGCGCGCTCGCGACCGGCGGCTGGACGCACCTCGCGGCCACCTACAACGGGAGCACGCTGCGGCTCTACGTCGACGGCGCGCTCGTGGCCACGCGCGCGGCGGCCGGCTCCGTGCCGCCCTCCGAGGGTCCGCTCCGCATCGGCGGAAACGGCGTGTGGCCCGAGTGGTTCGCCGGTCGCATCGACGAGGTGCGCGTCTACCGGCGCGTCCTCTCGCAAGGCGAGATCCAGAACGACATGGCCACGCCGGTTGCGACCGACACGAACCCGCCGCACGTCCTCGCGACGACGCCCCCGAACGGAGCCGGGAACGTGAACGTGGGCGGGACGGTCGAGGCGACCTTCAACGAGGCCCTCGACCCGGCGAGCGTGACGGCCTCCACGTTCTCGGTGACCGGGCCCGGCGGGGCGGTCGTGCCCGCCACGGTCGCCTACGATCCGCTGAGCGGCACCGCGACGCTCACCGTCACGGCGGCCTTGCGCTTCGGGAGCACATACACGGCGACGCTCGCCGGAGGCACGTCCGGCCCGCGGATCCGCGACCTCGCCGGAAACCCGCTCTCGTCCTCGCGCACGTGGACGTTCTCGACCGAGGCCTCTCCGCCTCCGATCCTCGTGGTCGACGTGCCGGGGAACCCGTACGCGGCCTACGTCGGCGAGATCCTCCGGGCGGAGGGACTCCCGTTCACGGCGGTCGATCTTCCGCTCGTCACGGCCGACCTGCTCGACTCGTTCGACGTCGTCCTGCTCGGCCAGAGCTCGCTCACGCCGGGGCAGGCCGACCTGGTCACCGCCTGGGTGCAGGACGGCGGCAACCTGGTCGCCTTCCGGCCCGACAAGCGCCTCGCCGGGCTGCTCGGCCTGACGGATGCGGGCGGCGTGCTCTCGAACGGCTATCTCGGGATCGACACGTCGAGCGCGCCGGGCGCCGGCATCGTCGGCCAGACGATCCAGTTCCACGGCACGGCCGACCGGTACCTGACGGCCGACGCACGGGCGGTCGCGACGCTCTACTCGAGCGCATCGACGCCGACCGCCAACCCGGCCGTGACCGTCAACGACGTGGGGACGAACGGCGGCCAGGCGGCGGCATTCACCTTCGACCTCGCGCGCTCCGTCGTGCTGACCCGGCAGGGCAACCCCGCATGGATCGGACAGGAGCGCGACGGCGTCAACCCGATCCGCCCGGACGACCTCTTCTTCGGCGGCGCGATCGGCGACGACCAGCCGGACTGGATCGACACGACCCGCATCGCAATCCCACAGGCCGACGAGCAGCAGCGCCTGCTCGTCAACCTGATCGAGGACGTCGCGGCCGACCGGCACCCGATCCCGCGCTTCTGGTACCTGCCGCGCGGCGAGAAGGCCGCGGTCGTCATGACCGGCGACGACCACGCGCTCGGCGGCACGGCGGGCCGCTTCGACCGCTACCTCGCGCTCAGCCCGGCCGGGTGCTCGGTGGCCGACTGGGAGTGCGTCCGCGGGACGTCCTACATCTTCCCGACGAGCCCGCTCACGGACGCGCAGGCGGCGCAGTACACGAACGCCGGCTTCGAGGTCGCGGTGCACGTCTCCACGAACTGCCAGAACTGGACGCCGACGTCGCTCGCAGCCGACTACGTCCGTCAGCTGAACGACTTCGCGACGCTGTACCCGAGCGTCCCCGCCCCGGTGACGAACCGGACGCACTGCGTGGCGTGGAGCGACTGGGCGTCGCAGCCGAAGATCGAGCTCGAGCACGGGATCAGGCTCGACACGAACTACTACCACTACCCGGGCGCCTGGATCGGCACGAAGCCGGGCTTCATGACCGGCTCGGGCATCCCGATGCGCTTCGCCGATCTGGACGGCACGGCGATCGACGTGTATCAGGCCGCCACCCAGATGACCGACGAGTCCGGGCAGGCCTATCCGTTCACGGTCGACGCGCTCCTCGACAAGGCGGTCGGGCCCGAGGGCTACTACGGGATCTTCACGGCCAACATGCACACCGACCACGCCGACCACGCGGGCTCGGAGGCGGTCGTAGCATCGGCGCAGGCGCGCTCGGTGCCGATCGTGACCGCGGAGCAGATGCTCACGTGGCTCGACGGGCGCGAGGCGTCGTCCTTCCGCTCGATCGGGTGGAACGCCGGCACGCTGACCTTCACGGTGGAGGCAGGCGCCGGCGCCCGCGGACTGCAGGGGATGCTCCCGACGCACGCCCCGGGCGGGACGCTCACGGCGCTCACCCGGGCCGGCGGCGTCGTCGTCTACACGACCCAGACGATCAAGGGCGTCGAGTACGCGCTCTTCCCGGCCGTTGACGGCCAGTACGCCGCGCAGTACGGCTAGAGCTGCGGAAGCCGGCTACGCGGAGTGCGTGTGCTCGCGCAGTCCTGCCGCGCCGCCGGCTTCGGGCTCCGGCTCGTGCGCCCGGTACGCCCGTGGATTCTTGTGGAGTCCGAGGTACGCGTAGTTCCGCGCGCTCCCGCCGGCGGCGGCCTCCCTCCGGAGCTGGAGGAGCCGGCTCCGGGACGCGCGATAGGCGTACTTCCATTCGGGGATGGCTGTCCTGCCGGGCCATGCCGCAGGCGTCGCAAGCGTCCTCAGGGCCTCCTTGACCGCGAGCCGTGCGATGCCGACCCGCGCGTTCTGCACGGTCTCGTGGCGCCAGTGGAAGTCGATGTACGCGAGGCTCCGGCCCTTGCGATCCGCGCTCTGGAGCAGCCACGATCGCGTGATCCGGCCCGGGTCGAAGTGGTGGTCGACGGCGATGTCGAGGAGGACGAGGTGCCGGCCGCCGGCGTTCATGATCTGCCAGCCGAGCAGCGTTTCCTCGCCGGCGCCGAGCTCCCCGGGCCCGAGCTCGTCGTCGAACGCTCCGACGAGCTCGTAGGCCCCGCGCGAGACGGCCATGTTCGCGCCGATGAGCCCGGTCTCGAGCTCCTCGGCCGACTTGTGCTCCGTGGAAGCGACCACCGACGCCACGAAGGGCGTCGCATTGCACGAGCGCAGGAGCTCCGCTGTCCAGCGAACGCCGCCCTGCACGGTGTCGGCGCGCCCTGCGAGGATCGGTCGCGACATCCCTTCGATCCAGTTCGCCGGGAAGCGGACGTCGTCGTCCGTGAAGATGAAGACGTCGCCGAGTGCGCGTTCGATCCCGGCGTTCAGCGCCCGGCACTTCCCGGCCTTCGGCTCGACCACGTAGACCAGGTCCAGGTCGACCGACCGGGCGAAGTCGGCGACCACCCGCTCCGTCTCGTCGGTCGAGCCGTTGTCGATCACGACGACCTGCGCCTCGAGATCCGCGGGAACCGCGACCGAGCCGAGCGAGCGGAGCGTCTCGCGTAGGCTCGCCGCCCGGTTGCGCGTCGAGATGAGCACCGAGACGCGCTCGGCCCGCACGCGTCCGGTCTCCTCGGCCGACGGCGCGCCCATGGGACTAGTACGCGCCGCGCTTGCCGAGCACCACGGGGATCGTCTGGCAGAGGATCTTCAGGTCCCACCAGAGCGACCAGTTCGTCACGTAGAGGTAGTCGAGCTTCGTCATCTCGTCGAACGGGATGTCGTTGCGCCCGAGCACCTGCCAGAGGCCGGTGATCCCCGGCGTCATGTCGAGGCGCTTGCTCGCCCAGCCGGTGATCTGATCGGCCTCGTGGACGACGAACGGGCGCGGCCCGACGAGGCTCATGTCGCCGCGCAGCACGTTCCAGAGCTGCGGCAGCTCATCGAGGCTTGTGCGCCGGAGGAAGGCTCCGACCCGTGTGACCCGCGGATCCTGCCCCTTGATCTTGAAGAGCGGGCCGTCGACCTCGTTCAGGTGGACGAGGTCGAAGCGCTCCGTGTCCGCGCCGACCCGCATCGTCCGGAACTTCACGATCTCGAACGTCGAGCCGCCGCGCCCGCGGCGCTTCTGCCGGTAGAGCGCGGGGCCGGGGCTGTCGAGTCGCACGACCAGCGCGACAGCGCCGAGCACGGGGGAGAGGAGTGCGAGCGCGGCCCCGGAGGCGCAGACGTCGAACGAGCGCTTGAGGAGCCGGGAGCTGCGGCCGAGCCGCAGCGGCGGCAGCGTGACGACCGGCATGCCCTCGATGTCGTCGAGCGTCGCGTGCGAGGTGAAGATCTCGTTGTAGCGCGGCACGATCGAGATCTGGACGTCCGGCCGCCGGACCGTGCGCAGGAGGTCGAGCATCTGCTCGTGGTCTGCGATCGACGACGCGAGGAGGACGCGGTCGATGTCGTGCTCGTCCACGATGCGGGCGATGTCGCCGGACGTCCCGAGCGTGGGGCCGGGCACGTCGTCCTCGTCGACGGCCAGGAACCCGACCACGTCGAGGCCGTACTCGGGATGCGTGCGCAGCTTGCGGTGGACGAGCCTGGCCTCGTCGCCGCTGCCGACGATCAGCGTGCGGCGCCGCTCCATGACCTGCGGGAAGACCCAGCTCCGGACGGAGCCGCGGACGATCGGCACGAGGACGAGCGCCGCGCCGGCGAAGAGCGCCGCCTCGACGGCCGTGTACACCCACCAGTCGAAGAGGAAGCGGACGCCCTGGGAGAGGATCAGGTAGCCGAGCGACCCGGCGAGCATCGCGTGGAAGACGTCCCGAACCTCGTCGAAGCTCGAGACCGAGATCTTGAGCGCGTCGTTCTCGTACAGGTGGTAGCCGGTGAAGACCGCGAGCCACACGGGAACCGCGGTCACGGCCAGGAGGACGAGGAACCAGGTCGGCGCCGACACCGGCGGCAGCGGCCCCAGCCAGGCGGCCGCCAGGTAGGCGAGCGCGTACGCGACGACGAGGGCGAGCAGATCCCCGGTCGCGAGGATCCAGGTGCGGCCCCGGCCGAGCCGCCGCCCGCGCCGGGACGCCGCCCTCGTTGCCGGGATGACCTGCTCGACACCGGTGCTCATCGCCGGCGACTCCCTCGAAATCCGCATGCGCGCACGCAATCCACGCACTCCGAGCCTACGAGTCCACGGGTCGTCGCAACAGACCAGAACCGAGAAACCGCCCGCGCGGCGGGCACCTAGCCGACCGGGGAGGTCGAGCCCGGACGCGCGAGCCGGCGCCGCCAGCGCCGCTTGAGCCGGGGACCGAGACCCGTCCGGGCGGCCACGCCGCGCCCGAGTGCCACCGCGCCGCCGATCGCCGTGCGGACGGCGTTGATCCGAACGCCGCGAACCGTGCGGGCGAAGATGAGGACGTCCTCCTCTTCCCACGACTCGCTCCCGAAGCGGCGCTTGTACTCCGATTCGCCGTGACCGTAGTCGAGGGTGTCGATCGCGGGATCCGCGATCAGGTCCTCGATCACGCGCATGAGGAGGTACGTGCCCAGGCTGTACTCGGCGAAGGCCGGGTCGTAGCCGGGCGTCCCCACGAAGAACGTGCCGTTGAAGCCCGCTCCGGACCAGAACGCGATCGGCCGATCGCCGACCGAGAGCACCCAGCCGCGGAACCAGCCCCGCTCGAACGCGAGCCCCGTGAGCGCCCGCTCCTCGATCGTGTCCGCGAGCGCGACGCCGAGGCCGCGCTGGTAGGTCTTCACCGCGACCGTCTCGGCGGCGGCGAGGAACTTCCCGAGCTCGGCGGGCTCCCGGTAGACCCGGAGCGACAGGTCGTCGCCGTGGTCTCGGTGGAGGCGGTTGCGGTACACGCGCACGTTCTCCCGCGTCTTCTTCGAGCGCGACCGGAGGAACTCGTCGTACGAGTCGGGCAGCCGCAGAGCCCAGTGCGTGCTCGGCCGGGCAAGGTGGTTCCGAAGGGCCCAGGGGACGGCGGTGGCGGCGGCGTGCAGGTGGGAGCCGACCGGG
>Ga0210113_1000426_pt1 | contig 10340 bp, 12 predicted proteins | sample MayberryNW_Catta_5_FD_185523 | JGI IMG/M metagenome (GOLD analysis project Ga0210113, IMG submission 185523) | Wetland microbial communities from San Francisco Bay, California, USA, that impact long-term carbon sequestration -... | ecosystem: Environmental > Aquatic > Marine > Wetlands ...
CGCGAGCCTACAGCCGCCCCGGGGGGGATGCCTAGGCGGTCTGCTTCAGCCGCTCGTGCTTCAGCCGCTCGACGTACTGGTGCGCGGCGAGCGCCGCGGTCGTCGCGTCGCCGACCGCGTTCGTGATCTGGCGGACGAACTGCGAGCGCACGTCGCCGGCGGCGTAGATGCCGGGCACCGACGTTCGCATCGCGTCATCGGTCCTGATGTGTCCCTCGGCGTCGAGCTCGATCCGGCTCGCGAGGTCGGGGTCGAAGATGTTCGAGTGCGGCGTGAAGCCGATGAACGGGAACACGGCGTTCGCCGCGAGCTCCGACGCCTCGCCGGTGACCGTATCGCGCAGCGTCAGGTGCGACACCTTCCCGTCGGTGCCGTGGATCTCCTCCACGACCTTGTTCATGACCTCGTCCACCTTGCCCGTGGCGCGCATCTGCTCGACGAGGATCGGCTGGGCGCGGTATTCGTCGCGGCGATGGATGAGGCTCACCCTGCGCCCGTAGCGGGTCAGGAACGTGCCCTCCTCCACGGCCGAGTCGCCGCCGCCCACGACCGCGATGTCGGCGCCCTCGAAGAACGCCCCGTCGCACACGGCGCAGTAGGAGACGCCCTTGCCGGCCAGCTCGTCCTCGCCCGGGACGCCGAGCTTGCGGGCCTCGCCGCCGACGGTGACGATCACCGCCGGAGCGCGGTGCTCGTTGCCGCTGGCCGTGCGGACCACGCGATCGTCGCCCTCCGCCGCGATCGAGACGACCTCGTCGGTCTCGAAGGTCGCGCCGAACTTCTGTGCGTGGTGCTGGATCTTGTCCGCGAGGTCGGGGCCCATGATGTGCTCGAAGCCCGGGTAGTCCTCGACCTCGGCCGTGTTCCACAGCTGGCCTCCGGGAATGCCCTTCTCGAGCACGAGCGTCGGGATCCGGGAGCGCCCCGCGTACAGGGCGGCCGTCTGCCCCGCCGGGCCCGCGCCGACGATGATGATCTCGTAACTCCCCGTCCCGTTGGTGCCCAACGCAGCTCCCTCGATCGGACCTTTACTTCACTAACTGAAGTGTAGCCGCCGCCCCTCCGGCTGCCGCAAGCTTACCCTCCGCCGGCGGCGGCTCCGTGGGCCACGGCCGGCCGCTCGCCGCTGGCCCCCGTCTCCTCGGCGCGCCACCGCCCGACGGTGCGCCGCAGCTGCAGGTAGCCGAAGATCCCGGGCGGGATCGGCAGCCAGAACGCGATCACGCGGTAGGCGAGCACCGACACGAAGACGGCCGAGCTGGGCTCGCCGAACGCGAGGAACGCCGCGATCATTCCGGCGTCCACCGAGCCCACGCCGCCCGGGAAGAACGGCAGCAGGTTCGCCGTCATCCCGACGAAGAACCCCTGCACCAGCACCGCCTTCGGGACGTCCTCCCCGAACGCGTGGAAGCAGGCCCACAGCACCGCGATGTTCGCGGCCCAGAAGCCGGCCGCGCCGACGATCGCGAGCAGGCCGCTGCTCGGGTGGCGCAGGATGGAGAGCGCGGTGCGGGTCCCGGTCGCGATCGTGGCCGGCACGCTGGCGATCCGGCGCGCGAGCCGCACGCGCCGGTGCCCCTGAGCCCAGCGCGCCACGGCGCGCTCGAAGTCGGCGGGGATCAGCGAGATCAGGAACAGGATCGCGAGCGCGACCCCGGCCAGTGCCGCCGGCACGATCGTCATCCCCACCGGGCTCGGCCCGGGGAACAGGCCGACGCGCAGGAAGATGCCGGTGACGACGAGCGCGCCCAGGTAGATGGTGTAGAGCAGCACCAGGAACGCGACCATGCGGCTGGCCGCCTCGCGCGTGGCCATCCCGGCCCGCCGCAGCGCCCAGTACGTGAGCGCGATGCCGCCCGCGCCGCCCGCCGAGAACAGGCGCGTGGCGGCGAGCCCGGCGAGGGTGATCTGGTAGGAGGTGCGCCAGTCGAGCCGTTCCCGGACCTGGGGCGACTGGCCGGCCCCGCCGCCGATGACTCCGCGGAACAGCGCGATGTATGCGGCGAAGGAGAGGAGGTTGAAGCCCAGCGCGACCGCCATCCAGACGGGGTCTGCGTCCTCGATCTTCCGCAGCGAGTCCTCGAGGCCGGCCAGCTCCGGCAGCACGAGGTAGAGCGCCACCAGGATGATCACGACCACCAGCCCGTAGACGAGCAGCCGCCGCCCCCCGAGGGCCATCTCGCGCTCGACCTCCTCCGTGCGCGGCTCCTCCATCGCGCCGGTCGCGACCGGGTCGTGCTCGGACCCGCTCATGCCGCCCTCGCCTCGAGCCGCCGCACGCCGGCCACCACCTGCTCGAGCAGCGGCGCGGCACCCGGGCCGAGCCGCAGAATGCCCTCGGCCAGTGCGGCGCCGGCCAGCAGGTCGACCACGTAGTGCTCACCGAGGTAGACGAGCGCGAAGCCGAGCACGCCGGCGTAGGACCAGCCGACGGCTCCCGCGGCGCGCCCGGTCTCGGCGAGCATCCGGGCCGCCATCAAGGAGGTGGCGAAGTGAAGCGAGGGCATGGCCGCGAACGGGTTTCCTCCCAGAAAACCGTACAAAGGCGACCAGAGGCGACCCCACACGCGCCGGCCCACCTCGGCCATGATCCGCCGCATACCGGGAATCAGGCCCTGCTCGGCGGCCCACCAGGGTGGCGCGGTGGGCACGGCGAAGTAGCCGATCAGGCCGAGATCGAAAACCGCGCAGATCATGGCCGCCGCGCGCGGGAAGCGCTCAGGGTGGCGCCACAGGATCCAGGCGGCGGCCGCGTGCGGCTGCAGGAACCACGCCCAGTGCACGAACACGAGCACGTGGTCGAGCCCCGTCTCCGCGCCGGGCCGCGCCAGCACGCGCTGGAGCGCGACCGTCGGCGCCGTGCCGAAGACCGCGCGGTCGAAGCGGATCGGGTAGTGCACGAACATTCGCCGCTCGAGCGCGCGCGGGTCGTCGTAGGGCAGCTCGTGCAGGACGATGTAGGCCCACATCTGCAGGCCGTAGACCGCTGCGTCGCGCATCCGGCTGCGCGGCATGGCGACCGCCAGGCCGAACGGCGCCGCGACCGCGGCCGCCGCCGCGACCGGCTGGGGCAGCCCCAGACGTCGGCGGGCAAGCGGCAGGATGAATCCTCCGGCGATCGCGCCGAGGGCGAGGAGGCGCAGGGTCCTGGGCCTCACCCAGAGGCCGTGTCGAGGATCCGCGCCGCGACCGGCGCGGCGCTCACGAACTCCTCCGCGTCGGCGCGGGAGCCGATCACCGTGCCCCAGTGCATCGGCACCGCGATGCCGGGGTCGATCCGGCGCGCGGCCTCGGCCGCCTCGATGGCGGTCATCACGTAGGTCCCGCTGACCGGCAGCAGGGCCACGTCGACGCGGTGGGCTTCGTCCATCTCCGGGATCACATCGGTGTCGCCGGAATGGTAGATACGGCGTCCGCCGTCGCGGATGACGTATCCGACCGTCTCGCTCCCGAGCACGTGGAACGGGCGGCCCTCGCTGTCGAGCTTGTTCGTGTTGTACGCCGGCAGCGCCAGCAGCTCGAGCGAGCCCACGTCGACCACGTCGCCCGGCGCGACCGAGATCGTCTTGCCGCGCAGCTGCTCGGTGACCGTCGCCGGTGCGACCAGCACGGTTCCCCGTCCGGCCAGCCGCAGCACGTCCTCGCGCGAGAAGTGGTCGAAGTGCCCGTGCGTGATCAGGATCAGCGCCGCCGGCGGCCCCGGCGGCGCGCGATAGGGGTCGATGTACATCCAGCCCGCGGACGTGTTGATCCGAAAGCCGGCGTGTCCCAGCCATTCGATCCCGTCCAGTGGCGCGCGCTGCCGAGCAGCCATGTCGCCATATTCTTCCGCTCGTCCCCGATCAGGGGGCGCTCGTCCCCGACCAAGGAGCCGCAATGCCCTACGAGACCGTCGACCTGCGCATCGAGGACGGCGTGGCGGAGATCACGCTCAACCGGCCGGACCGCCTGAACGCGTGGAACGCCCAGTTCGGCGACGAGCTGCGCGAGGCGCTGCTGAAGGACGCCGGGCAGGACTCGGTGCGCTCCGTGCTGATCACGGGCGCGGGCCGCGGCTTCTCGTCGGGGGCGGACCTGAAGGAGATGCTCGAGCAGGGCGCAGCGGGCGAGATCCCCGACGTCGGCGAGATGCTGCGCACGCGCTACCACCCGATCATCAAGGGCATCCGGGAGCTGCCGAAGCCGGTGGTGGCGGCCGTGAACGGGCCCGCGGTCGGCATCGGGTGCTCGCTGGCGCTCGCCTGCGACCTGATCTGGGCCGCGGAGTCCGCGGTTTTCGGGCTCGCGTTCGTGAACATCGGGCTGGTCCCCGACGGGGGCTCCACCTTCCTCGTGCCGGTGGCGGCGGGCAAGGCGCGGGCGCTCGAGATGGCCCTGCTGGGCGAGCCGATCCCGGCCGCGCGGGCGCTCGAGTGGGGCCTGATCAACCGCGTCGTGCCCGACGACAAGCTGATCGAGGAGGCCCGGGACCTGGCGCGCAAGCTGGCCCAGGGGCCGACGCGCTCCTACGCGAACTCCAAGCGGGCGCTCAACAACAGCTTCCTGAAGATCATGGACGAGCAGCTCGACCTCGAGGCGGACATGCAGGGCGAGATGGTGAGGACGACGGACTTCATCGAGGGGGTCTCCGCCTTCGTCGAGAAGCGAGACGCTCGTTTCACCGGTAACTAAAGGGGCGCCAGTCTGGCCGCTTCTTACGAGGGATATAGAATCGCGCGCCGATGCGAGGTCGACCCCATTCCGCCCGGGCCGCGCTGATCGCCGCCGCCTGCCTGGCCCTCGTCGCCACGCTGCTGGCGCCGGCGACCGCGGGCGCGGACCTGCTCACCCCCGAGGCCGGACCGACCGAGAACGCGGTCAAGATCGACACGCTCTACAAGATCGCCCTCTACCTCGGGCTGGCGATCATCGGCTCGGTGTGGGCGATGCTGTTCTACGTCCTGTTCCGCTACCGGGGGCGGCGCGGCCGCTCGGCGCCTCAGATCAGCGGCAACCTGGCGCTCGAGATGGGATGGACGCTGGGCGCCAGCGCCGTCGTGGTGGCGCTCACGATCATCACGTACGTGTTCCTGCCCGACATCCGCAACCCCGCGGAGTCGGGCCCGGCGTCCCTGGCCGAGGCGCGCGGCAAGCAGGCCGCGGTCAACCAGCCGGTGCCGGAAGGGGAGGCGGTCGAGATACAGGTCTCCGGGCAGCAGTACCTGTGGCGCTACCAGTACCCGAACGGCACCTTCTCGTTCGAGGAGATGGTGGTGCCCCGCGACCAGACCGTGATCCTGAAGATCAAGGCGAACGACGTCGTGCACTCGTGGTGGATCCCGCAGCTGGGCGGCAAGCAGGACGCCGTTCCCGGATACACGAACGAGACGTGGTTCAAGGCCACCAAGAACGGCGTCTTCGAGGGCCAGTGCGCCGAGTTCTGCGGCGCCGGCCACCCTGCGATGGGCGCGCGGGTGCGCGTCGTCGACCCGGAGGACTACCAGACCTGGGTCGAGCGCCAGAAGCGGCTCGTCGAGGAGGGCCAGGAGCTCGCCCAGGAGCAGCGCGACCAGATCCAGCAGGAGGCCGCGACCCCGTGAGGCGGAGGAGCTAGAGCACAATGGCAACGCCCGAGTACGCCGCCCGCGCGCCCGAGATCATCATCCACGGCGAGGTCCCGCGCGACCGCGCCCGCTGGATCGACTGGGTGACGACCACCGATCACAAGAAGATCGGGATCCTCTACCTGTTCACCACGGCCTTCTTCTTTTTGGTCGGGGGCGTCGAGGCGCTCCTGATGCGGATCCAGCTCGGGTCGCCCGACAACACCTTCCTCGACCCGACCACCTACAGCCAGCTCTTCACGCTGCACGGCACGACGATGATCTTCATGGTCATCGTCCCGATCGCGGCGGGCTTCGGCAACTACCTCGTCCCCCTCATGATCGGCGCCCGGGACATGGCATTCCCGCGCCTGAACATGCTGTCGTGGTGGCTCCTCGTGCTCGGAGGGGCGGTGCTCTACGGGTCGATCTTCTGGGACCCGCCCGCGGCCGGGTGGACGTCCTACGCCCCGCTCTCGAGCCGGAACTTCCTGCCCGGCAACGGGATCGACGCCTGGATCCTGGGCCTCCACCTCGTCGGCATCTCATCGATCCTGGGCGCGATCAACTTCGTCGCCACGATCCACAACATGCGCGCCCCGGGCATGACCCTGAGCCGCATGCCGCTGTTCGTGTGGACGATCCTCGTCTACGCCTACCTGATCCTGATCGCGCTCTCGTCCTTCGCGGCGACGCTCGCGATGCTGCTGATCGACCGCAACTTCGACGGCGCGTTCTTCGACCCGCAGGCGGGCGGCGACCCGGTGCTGTGGCAGCACCTGTTCTGGTTCATGGGCCACCCCGAGGTCTACATCATGGTCCTGCCCGCGTTCGGGATGGTGAGCGAGGTGATCCCCGTGTTCGCCCGCAAGCCGATCTTCGGCTACCGCGCGGTGGCGGCGGCGACGGCGGCGATCGCCTTCCTGGGCGTGCTCGTCTGGGCGCACCACATGTTCACCGCCCCCATGGCGCTCGGAGTGCTCGGGTTCTTCATGATCGCGTCGTTCGCGGTGGCGGTGCCGACGGGCATCAAGATCTTCAACTGGATCGCGACGCTGTGGCGCGGGAACATCGAGTTCCGGCTGCCGCTGCTGTTCGCAGTCGGCCTGGTGGCGCAGTTCGCGATGGGCGGCATGACCGGCGTGATGCTCGCGATCTTCCCGGTGGACTGGCAGCTCCACGACACATACTTCGTCGTCGCGCACATGCACCACGTGCTGTTCGGCGGAGCCGCGTTCGGGCTGCTGGCCGGCCTCTACTACTGGTTCCCGAAGATGTCCGGCCGGATGATGTCGGAGGCGCTCGGGAAGTTGTCGTTCTGGCTGCTGCTGATCGGGTTCAACGTGACCTTCCTGGTGCAGTACTCGGCCGGCCTGTCCGGCATGCCGCGTCGGATCGCCGAGTACTCGGGCAGCGGACTCACCGAGTACAACGTGATCTCCACCGTCGGCTCGTTCATCCTCGCGGCGGGCGCGCTGGTGACGGTGGCCAACGTGTTCTGGAGCATCCGCAAGGGCCGCCACGCCGGACCCGACCCGTGGCGGGCGAACACGCTCGAGTGGTTCACCCCCTCCCCGCCGCCTGAGCACAACTTCGACGTGATCCCCACCGTCCGCAGCCTCGAGCCGATGAAGGACATCCGCCGCAGCGTGCAGGAGCGGGAGGCCGCGCTCGGGGACGGGGAGGTCACGGAGCCGCCCGCCAAGCAGCCGGAACCGATCCCGTGACGCGCGCGGTAGGGGAAGCAGACCGCCTGCGCTTCCGCAGGCTCGCCTACCTGACGGCGGCCCTCACGTTCACCCTGATCGTCGTCGGGGGCGTGGTGCGGATCAGCGACTCCGGGCTCGGGTGCGGACCGGCCGGGAGCGGCACTGAGGGCTGGCCGCTGTGCGGCGGCGGCGTCCTGCCGGCGATCGACACCAACATGATCGTGGAGTACACGCACCGGATCCTGGCCGCGGCCGTCACGATCCTGATCGCCTACCTCGTCTGGACGGCCTGGCGCCACCGCCGCTCCGAGCGCCTGCTGGTGCGGGTGAGCTTCGCCGCGCTGGGGCTGATCCTCGTGCAGGCGGCGCTCGGCGGCCTGACGGTCGAGGAGGGCCTGAAGCAGGAGCTGGTGGCGACGCACCTGGGCGTGGCGATGGTGCAGATCGCCCTCGTGATGCTGATGGGGCGCATCGGCGGTCCCGACCCGATCACCACGCTGAAGCCCGGCGGCACGCGTGCGATCCGGGTGCTGACCGGGCTCTCGCTCGTGATGCTGCTGGGGACGATCGTGGCCGGCGGCTACATGTCCGCCAGCGAGCTGCACGGCACGGGCGTCGAGCACCGCTCCGTGGACGCGCACATGGCGTGCGGCAAGGAGTTCCCCTCGTGCGACGGTGAGTTCCTCCCGTTCGGCCGCAGCGAGGCGCTCGACATCCACGTCACCCACCGGGCCTTCATGTACGTGACCGTTGCCCTGCTCCTCGCGCTGCTCGTGGCGGTCGTGCGCCAGCGCCGGCGATTCGACGAGGGCGCCGGCCGTGACCTCTCCGAGCAGGCCCGGTTCACGATCGCGGTTCTGATCGCGCAGGTCTTCCTCGGCGCCGTGAACGTCTGGGCCGGCGAGCACGCCTGGCTGATCGTCGCGCACCTGGCGGTGGGGACCATCCTGTGGGTCTCCCTGGTCCGGTTCGCGTTCACCCTCGCCTCCGTTCCGGAGGCCACAGCCGCGGCGGCGCGCGGGCGCACGCCCGCGAAGGCGGCACCCGCCTGATGGAAGCCGGCGCCCGCGCACGGCCCGCCTACCGCCGCCATTCGGCGCTCGCCGCGTGGGCCTACTCGGCCCGCGAGGTCCTCGGCCCATGGGTCGCGCTCACCAAGCCGCGCGTGATCTCGCTGCTGCTCGTGACGACGGCGGCGACCATGTTCGTGGCCGACCCGTCCCCGGCGGTGGGCCTCCTGATCGCGACGCTCGTGGGCGGCTATCTCGCCGCGGGCGGCGCGGGGGCGATCAACCACTTCATCGAGCGCGACATCGACGCGCGCATGTCACGCACGTCCCGCCGCCCGCTGCCGTCGGGCCGCGTGGCGCCGCGCCAGGCGCTGTGGTTCGGGATCGCGCTGGGCGCGCTGTCCTTTGCGCTCTTCGCCGTCGCGGTCAACATGACCGCGGCGTGGCTCGCGATGGCGGGCCTGTTCGGCTACGTCTTCGTGTACACGATGTGGCTGAAGCCGCGCACCACCCAGAACATCGTGATCGGGGGCGCGGCCGGCGCCGTGCCGCCGCTGGTCGGGTGGGCCGCCGCGACCGGCGGCCTCGAGCCGTCCGCGTTCTATCTCTTCGCGATCGTCTTCTACTGGACCCCGCCCCACTTCTGGGCGCTGGCCCTGCTGATCAAGGACGAGTACGCGCGGACCGGCATTCCGATGCTCCCGGTCGTCGACGGCGAGGCGGAGACCCGTCGCCAGATCCTCCTGTACGGGTGGCTGCTGCTCGCGATCACGGCGCTGCCGCTCGCGGGCGGGCTGTTCGGCGCCGTGTACGCGATCGGGGCGCTGGTGCTCGGCGCCGTCTTCCTCTACCTGTGCGTGCGCCTGCACCGCCGGGCCGACCGGCGCTCGGCCGCGCTCCTGTTCCACTACTCGCTGCTCTACCTGGCGCTGCTCTTCGCGGCGATGGCAGTCGACCGCGTCGTATGAATATCGAGGGCTTCGCCCACCTAAAGTCGCGTGAGCCGGCCTACGGCCGTCTCCGGGTGTAGATTTCCGCTTTCCGAATGGACCGTCGCCTCGCACGCAGGAACATCGCCACCGGGCTGATCGCCGGCGCGATCGCGGTGATCATCTTCGGCGCCACCTTCCTCGCCGCCGGCCTCTATCTCGACTGATGGCCCACCACCGAAACGGCGGCAACGGCGCACGCGAGCAGATCCACCTGCCCGGCAACACGCTGGTGCCCTTCTACACGGCGCTCGGCATCACCATCGCGCTGCTGGGGCTGATCCTCTCCTGGCCGTTCGTGGCCGTCGGGGGCGCGATCACTGCGGTGTCGGTCTACCTCTGGATCAAGGACGCCGCGGCCGACTACGAGCGCCTGCCGCGCGAGCGCTAGGCGACCTTCGCCCCGCTCCAGCACCTGACGATGTCGCGCATCGACAGGATGCCCTCCAGCTCGCCGCCGTTCACCACCAGCAGGTGACGGAAGCCGCCCTCGAGCATCGCCTCCGCGGCCTGCTCGAGGCTCCAGTCCGGGGACGCGGTGATCAGCTCCTCGGTCAGGTGGGCCGAGACGGGCTCCGCGGCCGCGTCCTCGTTCGCCGCCACCGACCTCAGGATGTCGCGCTCGGTGACGATGCCGAACCCCGGCCCGTCGGGATCCACCACGACCGCCGCGCCGACGTTCCGGTCGGTCATCAACCGCGCGGCCGCGCTCAGCGAGTGGCTCGGTCCCACGGTGAGGACCACGTCCGACATGCCGTCCCGAACCTGCATACACCCCTCCTCAGGGTCTCGTGACTATTGATGCAAGAGATTAGTCGAAACCAGAGATACTGCGCCGGCGATGTCGCAGGCGAAAGTGGAGTTCGTGCGCAGGCCCCTGGAGGTGCGTGAGCGCTCCCGCCGGACGGTCGATCAGCGGCTCTTTCTGCGGTTCCCCCGGTTGGGGGCGGCGGTCTTTCGCCTCACCTTCAGGCTGCCTCTCGGCTCGCGGATCCGCCAGGCCGTCGTGTGGCGAGGCATGCGGCTCGCGGTGGAGGCCTACAACCGCCG
>Ga0210113_1000428_pt1 | contig 10314 bp, 10 predicted proteins | sample MayberryNW_Catta_5_FD_185523 | JGI IMG/M metagenome (GOLD analysis project Ga0210113, IMG submission 185523) | Wetland microbial communities from San Francisco Bay, California, USA, that impact long-term carbon sequestration -... | ecosystem: Environmental > Aquatic > Marine > Wetlands ...
CGGGCCCACGTACGCGTCGTCTTCCGCCTCGCGTTCTTCGGACTCGCCCTTCTGGCCGGTCTCGATCGTGTCTTCTTCGGGCGTTCGCGCTTCGGACATGAAGACGTAGTTTCCGCTCGGCGGCCTGGCCAAACCGGGCGCCTCGATGTGGCCGAGCGCCGCGCTGACACGGTTGCCGGCACCCGCAAGCTCCCTGGGGTCGAGCAGGTTTGCAGCGCCGAACCCCGGGAACCTACGTGCACCAACCGAATCGAGAGGAGACGAGAGATGGCGACGAAGACGACGGAAGAGCACTCGGAGGGAGCGGTCGCCGAGGCGAAGGAGCGGGCTGCCGACGTGGTCGAGGCAGCCGGCACGCAGCTCGCCGCGAAGGCGGGCGAGGTGAAGGAGGAAGCGAGTTTTCAAGTCCGTGAGCAGGTCGATCAACGCTCGACGCAGGCCGGCCAGCAGGTGTCGGCGCTCGCACAGGCGTTTCGGCCCAGCGTCCAGAAGCTGCGCTCCGAGGGGAACACGTCGGCGGCGAACCTCGTCGACGGGATCGCCGGCCGCGCCGACCGGCTCGGGAGCTACATGCAGTCCGCGGACGCAGATCGACTCCTCGAAGACGTGGAGGACTTCGCCCGGCGTCGGCCCTGGCTGACCGCCGGAGCAGCAGCGCTCGCGGGATTCATGGCCTCGCGGTTCGTGAAGGCGTCGAGCGAGCGCCGCTACCAGACCGTCGACGGAGACGGCCTCGGGTCGGCCCCGTACGGGTCCAGGCGGAGCATCGCGGCCGAGAGCGGACGATGATCGCGGCCGATCGAGACGGGCGCTCCACGGCCGAGCTGGTCAAGGACCTCTCGCGCCAGGCGAGCCTGCTGGTGCGGCAGGAGATCCAGCTGGCCAGGACGGAAGTGGCCGAAAAGAGCAAGCGGGCAGGCGTCGGCGCAGCTGCGCTCACTGCCGCCGCGGTCGCGGGGCTGCTGGCCCTCGGCACGCTGACCGCCTTCCTGGTGCTCGCGCTCGACGACCTGATGCCGGCGTGGACGGCCGCGCTCATCGTGGGCGTGCTGTGGGCGGCGGTCGCGGTCGGCCTCGCGCTGTACGGGAGAGACAAGCTCGACGAGGTCGGCACACCTGTTCCGGAGAAGACGGTCGAAACCTTGAAGGAGGACGTGGAATGGCTCAGACATCCGACCAGTTGAAGGCGGACATCGAACGGACGCGCGACGAGATGGGGGACACGGTCGAGGCGCTCGCGTACAAGGCCGACGTGCCTACGCGGACGAAGGAGTGGCTCGGCGACAAGAAGGAAGCTGTCGTGTCGAAGGTGAGCGGCGCGTCGTCCAAGGTGGGAGAGCTCGCGCCGGACGGCCGCGGTCTCACGCGGAGCGCCGGGAACATTCGCTCCACCGCAGAGCGGAACCCGCTCGGGCTGGCGATCGCGGGGGCCGCGGTGGGCTTCGTCGCGGGAGTGCTCGCGCCCTCGACGAGGATCGAGGACGAGCGACTCGGGCCGATGGCCGACGAGGTCAAGTCGACGGCCGCCGACACCGGGCGGGAAGCCCTCGAGCGCGGCAAGACGGTCGTGCAGGAGGCGGGCTCGACGGCCGTCGAGACGGCGATGGCGTCCGGTGAGGAGCAGGGGCAGGAGCTGGCCGCCAGCCTGAAGGAGCACGCGCGCGAGGCGACGACCCCCGACCGGCCCGAGTCCGCAGGCTCGCGGACGATGGAGCCGTAGCCGGGCCCTGGTCCCCCAAACGCCGGGAACTCGACCCTGGCGGTGAGCCAACTGCCCGACGGCTCGCCGCCAGGGCTCGTCTATCGACGCGACTTCTCTCGACCGAGGACGAATCGCAACTTCTCGCAGAGGTGGACGGACTGTGGTTCGATCCGATCGCGCGCACGGGACGCCGGGGTTCGTCAGGCCCCGTACGAGCGCCAGCGCGACCGTACTTCTCGACGGGGCCGCCCTGGGAGTGATGGGCATATGCTCCCTGGATCCACGACGGAAGGAGCGGCATGCTGGGAGCCAAGAACGCTGGAGCGACGCTGGCCGTCACCGACCTCGCCCGGGCGCGGGACTTCTACGAGAACACGCTGGGACTGGAGGCGATCGACGAGAATCCCGGAGGCGTCCTCTACCGGAGCGGCAGCTCGGTCGTCCTCGTCTATCCGTCCGAGTTCGCGGGCACGAACAAGGCCACCGCCGCGGGGTGGACAGTCGGCGACGACCTCGAGGCCATCGTCGAGGAGCTCAGGGCGAAGGGTGTGACGTTCGAGCACTACGACGACCTGCCCGACACGACGCGCGACGGTGACGTCCACATGACCGGCGGCTTCAAGGCGGTCTGGTTCAAGGATCCCGACGGCAACATCCTGAATCTCACGAGCATGTCGATGTAACCCGCCTCGCCCCGGTTGTCCCGGCCTCGCGTTCGAGCACAGAGGCCCGGCTCTGCAGAGCGTCGTGGGATGCTCTAGCGTGGAGGGGTCGACAGAGGGGGCGAGATGCGCATCGAGTCTTCAGTCACCGCGATCTCCTGGATCCCGTCGGACGCGATCGAGGGGATGCCCAAGCTTCCGTTCGAGCTCGGCGTCGCGCGCTACGACACGCCGCCGCCCGATCGCCTCGAGGAGGGCGACCTGGAACGCCTCCGCGCCGAGGATCGGTTCCGTGAGGCGAATCGCCTCGCGGCCTGGATCGAGGTGGAGGGCGGACGGATCGCCGGACAGGGGTACGAAGGCGCGGGGCTCGTGGGCTCCACGACCTTCAATCTCGGGCTCACGGACATCACCATTCCCGGGGTCCCGTTCGAGGTGCTCCGCCACGACCCGGAGGTCGGAGAGGACAGCGTCCGCTTCGTGCAGACCGTGGGTGGCCGCGCCGGGTTCCCGGCACCCCGCAGGGTGACAGGACGACCCTTCGTCCGCATCCACTCGGCGACCGCCTGGACCACGCTCGCCCTGACGATCCGGGCGGACGGCTCCTCGGAGCACGAGCTCGTCGGCGCGAGCACCTTCCCCAGGCACTGGGTCTACGACGCCGACGGCAATCTCGTCGCGAAGTCGGGTGCGATCGACTTCAAGGCCTGGTACCGGGGAGCGCACGGCGAGAGGACGCCGTGGGGTGACGAGGACTCGGACGCGTTCGTCACCGCGGCCGAGAGCGCGCTCGAGCGAGAGATCTCGCGCGAGCTGCTCGCCGGCAAGGCGATCCCCGAGCGACGGACGCTCGAGCCGGGCGAGACGCTCGTCGAGCAAGGCGCACCGGGCGACGTCCTCTACCTCGTCCTCGACGGGGTGCTGGCGGTGCAGATCGACGGTGAGCAGGTCGCCGAGATCGGGCCTGGCGCGATCGTGGGCGAGAGGGCCTTGCTCGAGGGCGGGACGCGGACGGCCACCCTCCGCGCGCAGACTCGCTCCCGCGTCGCCGTGATACCGGGAGAGCTGATCGACCGGAAGGAGCTGGAGACGCTGTCGGCGACGCGGGGCGCGTAGAGCGTTCAGGCGCTTCCGGCCTGGCAAGGATCGGGGGTGACGTTCGCGGGCTCGCCGCGTAAGGTTTGAAGGTCGCCGGCGGCGGCGATCCCGAAGGGGAATGGGGAGGAAGGCGAGGGACATGTCGAGCACGTTCGAGCTGCGGTCGGGGAAGCGCGCGGTCGGCGTGCGCGCGGCCCCCACTGCACAGCAGGCGCTCCTCGACTACGTCCGCGGACTCGGCGTGCGCGACGACGAGATCGTGCGGCTCGGGCCCGATGCGGTGGCGTGGCGGGGGGCCGTGTTCAGGGCCGTCCCGGTCTCGCCCGACGGGGCTCGGCGCACCTAGTCGGCGCGCCGGCTGCGGCGTCCGAAGACGCGGGCGAGACGGATTCGCTCCGCGTAGGTCACCCTCAGGTCGCGAAGCTCGCCTCGGCTCAGCCGGGGCCAGCGTCGGAAGAGCGAGGTCAGGCGCTCGTCGCGCTGCACTCTCGCGCGCGTGAGCTCCGGCCCATCGAGCGCGGACAGGTCGTCGGGGAGTCTCTCGGTCATCGGAGTCCTCGCCTCGTGACTCGGGGACGCAGCGGTTCCTCGCAGGCGCGGCCGCCGCAGCGGCCGCGCCTACGGGCGCGACTCGCCGTCGGAGCTAGCGACGGGAGTACCCGAACCCGCCAAAAAGGGCGAGCACGAGAAGCACGATGAGCAGTACCCAGAGCCATGTCGGCATTTCCTCACCTCCGACTGCTTTCTTCCCGCCACGGCCGGGTGTTCAAACCCGCGGCGACAGGTCAGCCGGCCGCGATCGTGTCGAAGACCGAGCGCAGGTCATCGAGTGCGGCTTCTACGTCGCCGCGCGAGGCCTCTCCGAGCTCGGCCCGCTCAGCCGTCTCGCGGGCGGCCAGATAGGTGACGACGACGTCCCGCTCGTCACCCGCCCGGGCGACGGGATCGGTGACGTCGTAGCCGCGGGCGACGAGCATCCGCTCGACCAGCTCGGCGAGCTCGCTCAGCACTGCGTCGGGCGAGCTCTCGGCCTCCTCCTCGAGCGACGCCCGCGTGCTCTGCCACTCGTGCAGGTCCTGCCCCGGATCGACCGCTCGCAGGGTCTCGCCGTCGTCGACGGCCATCGCGCACCTCCCGAAGTCGTAGTCGCAGGCGGTTCCCGCGCAGCCGGCCGCGCAAACTAGAGGCCGAGGTGCGAGATGAGCTCCTCCGCGATCGCGAGCGAGGACGTCGCCGCAGGGGAGGGGGCATTCCGCACCCACACGGCGTTGCGACCCACGTCGAGCCGGAAGTCGTCCACGAGCGTGCCGTCACGGTCGACCGCCTGGGCCCGCACCCCGGCAGGGGCGGGGAGGACGTCCTCGATCGCGAGCTCCGGCACGTACCGCCGCGCCTCGCGCACGAAGGCTCGCTTGCTCAGCGAACGTGCGACCTCGTGCGCGCCCGAGGCCCAGTGCCTCCGCGCGACACGCCAGGTGCCGGGCCACGAGAGCGTGTCCCACAGCTCCGCCGGCGCGAGATCGCGCTTTCGGTACCCCTCGCGCGCGAGTGCGAGGACAGCGTTCGGCCCGACGAGCACGGAGCCGTCGACGGTGCGCGTGAGGTGGACGCCGAGGAACGGGAGCGACGGATCGGGGACGGGGTACACGAGACCGCGAACGAGATCGGTGCGCTCGGGGCGCAGGCGCCAGTACTCGCCGCGGAAGGGCACGATCCGCGGGGCAGCAGGCTCGCCGGCCTCGCGCGCGAGGCGGTCGGCATGGAGGCCGGCGCAGACGAGCACCCGATCGGCCTCCACGGTCGTCCCGTCGCTCAGCTCGAGACGAGGGTGCGGGCCCGCCCAGCCGACACGTCTCACCGACGTGCCCGTCCGCACGGTCGCGCCCCGCTCGCGCATCTCCGCCGCGAGCGCGCGGGACACCGCTCCGTAGTCGACGATCGCGGTCCTCGGTGAATGGAGCGCCGCGAGCCCGGTCGCGTGTGGCTCGAGCGCGCCGAGCTCCGCCGCGTCCACGAGCGTCGCCTCGGCCCCGTTCGCCTGGGCGCGTTCGAGGATCCGCTCGAGACGTGGCAGCTCAGCCTCCTCTACCGCTACGAGCACCTTGCCGCACTCCTCGTAGGGAAGGTCGTGCTCGGCGCAGAAGTCGCGCAGGAGCTCGCAGCCCCGCCGGCAGAGCCTCGCCTTGAGCGAGCCGGGCTCGTAGTACAGCCCCGCGTGGACGACGCCGCTGTTGCGCCCGGTCTGGTGGGACGCGAGGTCGGCCTCCTTCTCGAGGAGGACCACCTCCACCTCGGGGCGCTCGCGGGCGAGGAGGCGCCCGGCCGCCAGACCGAGGATCCCGCCTCCGACGATCGCCACCCGCATCCCCGTAGTCCCCCTCCGCGCCGACTCCGCGCGGAAGCCTAGATCGTCGATGGGGACCTCGTACTCGGCGCGGCAGCGCCGTAGAGTCCGCGCATGACGGAGCTGCGCGGAACGGACCGGGCGCTCGTCGCGGCGCGCGGCTCCTTCGACGACCCCGAGGCGTACATCGCCCGCGACCGGAGGGTTGCCCTCGCCGCCGGCGTCGAGCTGCCGGACCGCGTGTTCGGAGCGGCGCTCTTCGCCGACATCTCGGGGTTCACTCCTCTCACCGAGGCGCTTGCCGCCGAGCTCGGCCCCGAGCGGGGCGCGGAGGAGCTCACCGCCAACCTCAACCGGATCTTCAACGCGATCATCGCCGAGCTCGATCGCTTCGGCGGCGACGTCATCTACTTCAGCGGAGACGCGGTCACGTGCTGGCTCGACGGGGACGACGGCCTGCGGGCGCTCACGGCCGCCTTCGCCATGCAGGCCGCGATGTCGCGGGTCGGAGAGGTCGTCACGCCGGGCGGGACGAGCGTGAGCCTCGCCATGAAGGTCGCCGTCGCCGTCGGTAGAGCGCGCCGGTTCGTCGTCGGCGATCCCGAGATCCAGCTGATCGAGGTTCTCGCCGGCCGGCTCGTGGACGACCTCGCGGCGGCGGAGGGTCTGGCCGAGAAGGGCGAGGTCGTGCTCGACGAGTCCGCCTTCGACTCGCTCGGCGGTCACCTCGAGTTGGCCGAAATGCGCACCGACGAGGAGAACGGCAGAGCCGTCGGTGTTGTGGCCGGGCTCGCCACGCCAGCGCCGGAGGCGCCAGGTATCGACACGGAGACCCCGCTCCCGGAAGAGCTGGTGCGCCCGTGGGTCCTGCCCGCCGTGTACGAGCGGCTGCGGACCGGCCGCGGCGAGTTCCTCGCGGAGCTCCGGCCGGCGATCCCCTTCTTCGTGCGCTTCACCGGGATCGAGTACGACGGGGACGACGCGGCCGTCGACAAGCTCGACCGCTTCGTCCGCAGGGCACAGCGTGTCCTCACGGAGTACGGCGGCAACCTCCTCCAGCTCACGCTCGGCGACAAGGGCGCGTACCTGTACGCCGTCTTCGGGTCCCCGCACGCACACGAGGACGACCCGGCGCGTGCCTGCGCGGCGGCGCTCGACCTGCTCGAGCTCGAGCGCGAGACCGCCGCCGAGGAGCTGCAGGTCGGGATCACCCACGGCCGTCTCCGCAGCGGGACGTACGGTCACGACCGACGGCGCACGTTCGTCTGTCTCGGCGACGCAGTGAACCTCGCAGCGCGCCTGATGGCCAAGGCGCAGCCCGGGGAGATCTACGTCGAAGGCGCGATCCAGCGCAGTGCCGGAGACGCCTTCGCCTGGCGCCGTCTTCCTCCGCTGACGGTGAAGGGAAAGGCCGAGCCCGTCAGCGTGTTCGCGCTCACGGGCGCCTCGGAGGGCCGCGGTCGGCGCCGGACGCGCTACCTGCTGCCGATCGTGGGGCGCCGTGCGGAGCTCGAGGCCCTCGACACCGCGCTCGCACAGGCGCGGGAGGGAGCGGGGGGCGTCGTCGGCATCTCCGCGGACGCCGGCGTCGGGAAGTCGCGCCTCCTCGCCGAGTTCGTGCGCGGCGTGCGGGGCGAGGGCGTGCTGGCCGTCTACGGCGAGTGCCAGTCGTTCGGCTCGGCGACGAGCTACCTCGTCTGGCGGGAGATCTGGCGGCGCCTGCTGCGCGTCGAAAACGAGTCGGCGGAGCACGCGCAAGTGAGCGCGCTCCAGGACGAGCTCGAGCGTATCGACCCCGCGCTCGTGCCGCGCATGCCGCTCCTCGGGGCCGTGCTCAACCTCCCGGTCCCGGACAACGCCCTTACCGCCGCCTTCGACGCGGAGCTGCGCAAGACGTCGCTGGAGTCGCTCCTCGCCGGCTGCTTGCGGGCGCGCGCGGAGCAGGAGCCGCTCGTGCTCGTTCTCGAGGACTGCCAGTGGATCGACCCGCTGTCGCGCGACCTGCTCGAGGTGCTCGCCCGGATCGCGCCGTCGCTCCGCGTGCTCGTCGTGCTCGCCTACCGTCCCGCTGCGGAGCCGGGGGGCGGTCTCGGGCTCTCGGACGCGCGTGGATTCACCGAGCTGAGGCTCGACGAGCTCGAGCCCGCAGAGGCCGAGCTCCTCATCCGCTCGAAGGTGGAGCAGCTCTCGGGGGCGGGAACGGTGGCCCCGCCGGCCCTCGTCGAGCTCGTCACGCACCGCTCGCAGGGCAACCCCTTCTACGTGGAGGAGCTCCTCAACTACATCCGCGGCCAGGGGGTCGAGCTCGCAGACGAGGCCGCGCTGCGGACGCTGCGTCTACCCGAAAGCCTGCACAGCCTCGTGCTCAGCCGCGTCGACACGCTCTCGGAGGCGCCGAGGCGGACGCTGAAGGTCGCGAGCGTCGTCGGCCGCGCCTTCCGGGCGCCGGCGCTGCCCGAGATCTACCCGGAGCTGGGCGGCCTCGACGACGTCCGCGAGCAGCTCGGCGCCCTTCGCTCCCTCGACCTCGTCACCCTCGACCAGGAGGCGGACGAGTCATACGTGTTCAAGCACGTCGTGACGCAGGAGGTGGCGTACGAGAGCACCCCGTACGCCTTGCGGGCGGACCTCCACGAGCGCGTCGGCGGATACATCGAGTCGTCGGAGCCGGACGCAGTCGGCCGGAACCTCGATCTCCTCGCGCACCACTACTGGCTGAGCGAAAACCTGGGCAAGAAGCGCGAATACCTCGTCCAGGCCGGGAACGCGGCGCAGGCCAAGTACGCGAACGCAGCGGCGATCGACTACTTCGAGCGCGCCGCGCCGCTGCTCGAAGGACCGGAGCGCTGGCGCGTCACCCGCAGCCTGGGCGAGGTGCGCGAGGTCGCCGGCGACTGGTCCGGTGCGGAAGAGACGTACCGCGAGGCGCTCGCCCTGGCAGAGGGCGCCGGCGACGACTCCGCGAGCGGGTGGACCGAGACGTCGCTGGCGGATCTCTTCCTGAAGCGGGGCGACTACGACCAGGCGTCGCGCTCGCTCGCCGCAGCGCAGACGAAATTCGACGCGGTCGACGACGCAGTCGGTGTCGGGCGGGTGCTCCACCTCACGGGGACGATGGCCGCGAAGCAGGGCGAGCTCGCGGAGGCGCGGGAGGCGATGGAGGCGAGCCTCGCCGTGCGCCGCGAGCTCGACGACAAGCCCGCGATGGGCGCCCTCCTCTCGAACCTGGCCATCGTGGCCGAGTACGGGGGCGACCTCGAGCAGGCACGCGCGCTGCACGAGGAAGGGCTCGCCGTGCGTGTCGAGGCCGGTGACCTCGCCGGCGTCGCCGTGTCACAGATGAACCTCGGCGTCATCCTCTTCCAGCTCGGGCGCGTCGAGGAGGGGCGCGCGTTCCAGGAGCAGAGCCTCGAGCTGCGGCGCCAGATGGGTGATCCCTGGATGATCGCCCTCGGCGAGCACAACCTCGGCATCCTCACGCGGTCGCAGGGTGACTACGACACGACGAAGGATCTGTTCGCGGGCGCGCTCCGCGTTCAGCGCGACCAGGGCGACAAGTGGAGCCTGGCCTTCATGCTCGACGACATCGCCGTCCTCGCCGCGCTCGTCGGGGACGCCGCGCTCGCCCTCCGCCTCGCCGGCGCGGGAGCGGCGCTGCGCGAGGAGACTGGGACGACGCGGGGCGCGGTCGACCAGGAGGACCTCGACCGCGCTCTCGCGCCCGCCCGCCTGGCGCTCGGGACGCGCGCCGATGCGGCGTGGGACGAGGGCCGCGCGCTCGGCCTCGACGAGGCTATCCAGCAGGCGCTCGCGTTCTGCGAGCACGAGGGCGGCTCGCCAAAGGTCTAGTTCGGTCGGCGCCCTCTTGTAATCGTGCCGGTTGCGACTTAGGCTCCGCGCCACGTGACAGGGGGGAGCCTGCGGCGGCTGGGGGCCCTGGGACGCGCGGGGACGATCGCGCTCCTGGTGTCACTCGTGCTCTGGATCCCGTCGGCGTACTCGGTTCCCATGACGTTCGTCGTCACGACGACGACGGACGACGCGGGCGCCTGCGAGCTTGCCGCGCGCCTCGGTGAGCTTCACCGTCTGGACGCCCATGCCACCGCGGCCCTTGCGCGGGTAGTCGGAGACGCGCGTCCGCTTGCCGTAGCCGTTCTCGGTCACGACGAGCAGGTCGGAGTCGTCCTCGGCGATGTTGATCGCGATCACCTCGTCGTCGGCCCGCATCCGCATCCCCTGCACGCCCGAGGCGTCGCGGCCCATCGCGCGGACGGCCGACTCGTGAAAGCGGATCGCCTGGCCCTTGCGCGAGACCATGAGGATGTCGTCGTCGCCGGAGCTATGCCGGACGCCGACGAGCTCGTCGCCCTCACGCATCTTGATCGCGATGATCCCGTCCGCCTTCAGCGGGGTGTTGTAGGCGCCGAACTTCGTCTTCTTGATCACGCCGTTCTTCGTCGCGAACACGAGGAACTCGGCCTCGTCGTACTTGCGGGTCTGGATGACGG
>Ga0210113_1000432_pt1 | contig 10283 bp, 7 predicted proteins | sample MayberryNW_Catta_5_FD_185523 | JGI IMG/M metagenome (GOLD analysis project Ga0210113, IMG submission 185523) | Wetland microbial communities from San Francisco Bay, California, USA, that impact long-term carbon sequestration -... | ecosystem: Environmental > Aquatic > Marine > Wetlands ...
GAGCCAGTCCTTGACCTTTGCCTCATCGAGCTCGATGAGCGAGGGCTCCGTCTGCGGGTTGTAGCGCCCGACGATCTCGATGAAGCGCCCGTCGCGCGGCGAGCGCGAGTCGGCGACGACGACGCGGTAGATCGGGTTCTTCTTCGAGCCGATCCGCGTCAACCTGATCTTGACTGCCATCTGTCTCCTTCTGGCTTCCGTGTGGACGCTGGATTGTGCCTTACTACCCGCGTCCCGGCGGAGTCATCCCGGGGATCGCGGGCATCTTGCCCTTCCCCATCTGCTTCATCATCTTCGCCATCTGCTTGCGGGCGGCCATGAGCTTGTTCACCTCGTCGAGGGAGGTGCCGCTGCCCGCGGCGATGCGTCGCCGGCGCGGTGTCGAGATCAGGTGCGGCAGCCGGCGCTCCTGCGGCGTCATCGAGAGCACGATCGCCTCGACGCGGGCGAGCTGCTTCTCGTCGACATCGACGCCCTGGAGCTGCTTGCCGAGGCCTGGCACGAGCTTGAGCACGCCCTGCAGCGGCCCCATCCGCCGCAGCATGCGGTAGCTCGCGAGGAAGTCGTCGAAGGTGAACTCGCCGGCGCGCAGCCGGCGCTCCATCTCCTCCTGCTCGTCGAGCTCGACCGCAGCCTCGGCCTTCTCGATCAGCGTGAGGACGTCGCCCATGCCGAGGATGCGCGAGGCCATGCGGTCGGGGTGGAAGTACTCGAGCTGGTCGAGCTTCTCGCCGACCGAGGCGAGCTTCACCGGACGCCCCGTGACCGCCTTCACCGAGAGCGCCGCGCCCCCGCGCGCATCGCCGTCGAGCTTCGTCAGGACGACGCCGTCGAACGCGACCCGCTCCTGGAACGCCAGCGCGACGTTCACCGCCTCCTGCCCCGTCATCGCGTCGAGCACGAGGAGGACGTTCGTCGGCGTCGTCGCGTCGCGCACCTGCTCGAGCTCGTCCATCAGCTCCTCGTCGATGTGCAGCCTCCCCGCGGTGTCGAGGACGACGACGTCGAGCCCGTCCTTGCGGGCGGCATCGAGGCCGAGGCGCGCCGCGGCGACCGGGTCGCCGCGGTCGAGCGCATAGACGGGGATCTGGATCTGGCGCCCCAGCTGCTCGAGCTGGTCGATCGCGGCCGGTCGCTGGAGGTCGCAGGCGACGAGGGCGGGGCGCTTGCCTTCCTTGCGCAGCAGCAGCGCGAGCTTCGCAGCCGCGGTCGTCTTGCCGGAGCCCTGCAGGCCGGCGAGGAGGATGACCGTCGGCGGCTTTCCGAAGGCGAGCCGCGAGTCCCCAGAGCCCATCAGCGCCGTGAGCTCCTCGTGCACGATCTTCACGACCTGCTGGCCCGGCGTGATGCTCTTGAGGACGTCCTGGCCGAGCGCACGCTCCTTCACGGCGGCGGTGAAGTCCTTCGCCACCTCGAAGTTCACGTCCGCCTCGAGCAGCGCGAGGCGGATCTCGCGCATCGCCTTCGAGACCGACTCCTCGTCGAGCCGACCACGGCCGCGGATGTCGCCGAGCGCCCCCTGGAGACGGTCTGCGAGAGTGTCGAACATCGCCGCCGCAGTGTAGAGACGGCGCCGCGCTGGTACTCGCGAAGCGACCCTCGTACACTCGACGGACATGGCGGTTCGTGCCAATCCGAGCAAGGACCTTCCTTCGGGGACGGTGACCCTCCTCTTCGCCGACATCGAGGGCTCGACGAGACTCCTCTCGAAGCTCCGCGCGGACGGTTTCGCACCGGTGCGCGCCCGCCTGCGCGCGCTCGTGCGCGCCGCAGCCGCCGTGCGCGGGGGCCGCGAGGTCGACTGGGCCGGGGACGGCGTCTTCCTCGCCTTCCCGCGCGCGACGGAAGCTGTCCTCGCGGCGGTCGAGCTGCAGCGCGCACTCGAGGTCGAGCCGTGGCCGCCGGACGGCGTCGTGCGCCTGCGCATCGGAGTCCACACCGGCGAGCCGGACCTCGGCGAGGAGGGATACGTGGGAATGGACGTCGTGGTGGCGGCGCGGATCTGCGCGGCCTCGCACGGCGGCCAGGTCATCGTCTCCCGGGCGACGCGCGACTTCGTCGGCGACGACGTCGAGGGTGTCTCCTTCCGTCCGCTCGGCAGCCACCGCCTGAAGGACGTCCCCGGGACGGAGCAGCTGTTCCAGCTCGTCGCGCCCGGCCTGCAGGAGGCGTTCGCGCCGCTGCGCACGCTCGGAGGGACGGCGTTGCCGGCGCTCCACCACCGCCTCGTCGGGCGGCGCCAGGACCTGACCGGGACGCTCGCACTCCTCAGCCGCCCGGACGTGCGGCTCGTGACGCTGACCGGCCCGGGAGGCGCGGGCAAGAGCCGGCTCGCGCTCGAGATCGCCGCACTCAGCGCGCTCGAGCGGCCCGTGCACCTGATCGGGCTGGCGCCGGTCGCAGACCCGGAGCTCGTGCCCGCCTCGATCGCGCACGTCGTCGGCGTCCGCGAGGGCGCGAGGCCACTCGTCGAGTGCGTCGCCGAGGCGCTCTCGGGGACCGGCGCGCTCCTGCTGCTCGACAACTTCGAGCACCTCGCCCCGGCCGCGGCGCACGTCGGCGCGCTCCTCGACGGAGCGCCCGACCTCGAGGTCCTCGTCACCAGCCGCGCCCCCCTCCGGCTGTCCGCGGAGCACGTCGTCCCGCTCCACCCGCTGCCGGTCAACGACGCCGCGACGCTTTTCTCCGAGCTCGCCGCCGCGCGCGGAGTCGTCCTCCACGACGACGCGCTCCCCGCGGTCCGCGAGATCTGCCGTCGCCTGGACGGGCTACCGCTTGCGATCGAGCTGGTGGCGGCGCGGCTCGCCGTCCTCCCACCCGCGCAGCTTCTGCAGGCGCTCGACGAGGGGCTCACGCTGGACATGGAGGGCCCCGTCGACCTGCCCGAGCGGCAGCGCACGCTGCGCGCGACGATCGACTGGAGCTATGGCCTGCTGAGCGAGAGCCAGCGCGCCCTCCACCAGACCCTCGCCGCCTTCAGCGGGGGCTGCACGCTCGACGACGCCCGCAAGCTCTCGGGCTCGACGACGTTTTTCGGCGACCTCGAGGGCCTCGTCATCGGCAGCCTGCTCCGCAGCGACGTGTCGGACGGCGAAGTCCGCCTGTTCATGCTCGAGACGGTGCGGGAGGACGCGCTCGCGCGCCTCGCGGCCGAAGGCGGACTAGAGGACTTGCGCCGGCGTCACGCGGAGTGCTTCGTCACGCTCGCCGTCGATGCAGAGCAGGAGCTCGCAGGTCCGCAGCAGGCGGAGTGGCTCGACCGCCTCGAGCGCGAGCTCGACAACATCCGCTCGGCGCTCGACTGGTGCCTGACCTCGGGCCGGGCGGAGGATGCGCTCCGGGCAGCCTCCGCCCTCCTGCGCTTCTGGCGAGCGCACGGGCACATGACGGAGGCGCGCCGCTGGCTGTCGCTGGGCCTGAGCCTCTCGGAGGACGTTCCGGCAGAAGTTCGCGCGGACGCGCTCTGGACGGCGGCGCAGCAGGCGACGGCGCAGGGGGACTGGGACTCCGCGGTGCCCCTCCTCTCCGAGGCCCTCGAGCTCTTCCGGGCGGGCGGCCGCGGGAGGGAGACGACGTTCGCGCTCTCCGACCTGGGGTGGGTCGCCCTCATGCGCGACGACCTCGCCGCCGCGGCGGAGCTCTCCGAGGAAGCGCTCGCGACCGCCCGCGAGCTGGACGATCCGCGAGCGCTCTCGGCGGCGCTGAACGGCCTGGGCGAGGTCCGTTCGCTGCAGGGCGACCACGAGGGCGCGCTCGCCTGCTACGAGGAGTCGGTCGCGCTGCGGCGCGGCCTCGGCGATCCGCTCCTGATCGCCGACGCCCTCTACAACCTCGGCGCGTCCGCCGCACGGAGCGGAGACTCCGACCGGGCGCGGGCCGCGAGCGAGGAGTCGCTCGCGATCGCGCGTGAGCTCGGCGAGACGATCCATGTCGCCTCCGCGCTCTTCACCCTCGCCGAGCTCGACCTCCTGGAGGGCGATCTCGGAAGCTCGGAGAGGGAGATCACCGAGAGCCTGGTGATCTTCACCGGGCTCGAGAACGATCGGGCGCGCGCCGGCTGCCTGGTCATCCTGGGCGGCGTGGCGGCCGCCAGAGGCGAGCCGCAGGAAGCGGCGCTCCTGCTCGGCGCCGCGGCCCGCCTGCGCGGCGACTCGCCGCCGAACGCCTTCGAGCTCCCGATCCTCGAGCGCTTTCTGCCCGAGCTCGAGGCCGCGCTCGGCACCGACGAGCTCTCGAGGATGATGGCCGAGGGCGCGAGGAAGGACATCGACTCGCTGGCCCACGGGGTTGTCCCGGTCCCGAGCGAGGAGTAGGGTCGCCGCAGTCGCTCAAGGAGGCCGGGTATGAACTACGAGGAACCGAGGATGGAGTTCACGGACGAGGAGCGAGAGATCATCAAGAAGACCGCGGGCGTGCCGATGGAGAGGCTCGACGAGGCATACGAGAGCTTCGCCGAGGCCGTTCGGAACGCCCTCGGCGGAGACGACCTCGACGAGGACTTCTTCGACCACCGACCGTTCATCGAGACGGTCGTCCTCGTCCGACCCAGGGCGCACAACAACTGGGTCAAGGAGTACTGGGTCAAGGCGTACTAGGCGCCCGCTCGGTTGTGAGGCGGCGCGGCCCGAGAGCCGCGCCGCCGTCGTTCAGGTGGCCCAGGACGCGATCGCCGCCGGAAGCGACACGGCGCCGATCCGATCGATCATGTCCGGGTCCGCGGCGTAGAGGTTGTGGAGCGGCACCAGCTTGATCTCGGGCTCGCCCGAGATCTCGAGCTGTCCCATCACGGGCAGCAGCCGCTGCTGGAGGAAGCCCTGGAAGGCTTGCTCGGTCTGCCACACCTCGCACACCTCGAGACCCTCGTCCGTCAAGGCCGCCAGGTGGAGGACTCCGCCCGCAGCGGGGTTCACGTCGAGCTCGAGCCTCGCCATGACGGAGTCGTACTGGTCGGATGTCAGGCCCGGCCAGTGCATGAACATCGCGACAGCCATTCCCCAGCCTCCTTCCCTGTGTCGCAGCAGGGTGTCGGGCACAGCGTACGCGGGCCGTCCGCACCCTGCAACGGAGTTACCTCGGACGAGGGATTGAGCTCGGTCAGCCGGCGACGAGCGCGCGCGCGTAGTCGTGGGCATCGAACGGGCGCAGGTCGTCGACGCCCTCCCCCACGCCGACGAGCTTCACGGGCAACCCCAGCTCGTACGCGATCGCGATCGCAACCCCGCCTCGGGCGCTGCCGTCGAGCTTGGTCAGCGCGACGCCGGTGACGCCGACCGCCTCGCCGAAGAGGCGCGCCTGCTGCAGCCCGTTCTGGCCCGTCGTGGCGTCGACGACGAGCAGCGTCTCGTGCGGCGCGCCCTCGACCCTCGTGCCGATCACACGGCGCACCTTCTCGAGCTCGGCCATCAGGTTCGCCTGCGTGTGCAGCCGGCCTGCGGTGTCGATGATGGCGACGTCGTGGCCACGCGCGCGCGCCGCCTCGACCGCGTCGAAGGCGACCGCCGCCGGGTCCGCTCCGCGCGGGGAGCCCACGAAGTCCGCCTCGGCCCGCTGCGCCCAGATCTCGAGCTGCTCCTCGGCGGCCGCGCGGAACGTGTCCGCGGCGCCCACGAGCACCGAGCGCCCGTGATCCCGAAGCTTCCGCGCGAGCTTGCCGATCGTCGTCGTCTTCCCGGTGCCGTTCACGCCGACGACGAGGACGACGCTCGGCTCCCCGGCGAGCGCGAGCGACGGCGGGCCGCCGAACATGCCCTCGACCTCGTGGGCCAGCGCCTCCTCGAGCGGCCCGGGGTCCCCTCTCGCCTCGAGCCGGCGGACGAGCTCGGCCGTCGCCGGGACGCCCACATCGCTGCGGATGAGCGCCTCTTCGAGCCGCTCCCAGGCTGCCTCGTCGCCGGGGTCGAAAGCGGCCGAGGCCAGCTCCGCGGTCAAGGCCCGCCGGCTCTTCGCGAGCGAGTCGCGCAGGCGCCCGAAGACGCCCGTCCGCTCGGGCTCGTCAGCGGCCGTCGGCTCGTCGCCGAGCAACTCGGTCCAGGTGCGGCTCACGGGCGAGCTAGTCGCCCGTGAGCGGGGAGGGGTGTGGGGAACCGGAAGGTTCCCCACGCTCTCGGGAAGAAGGGGGCTCGCGGGGGAAACCTGGTATCCCCCGCGAACGCGAGCCGAAGAGGAGCGTTGCTCACGTTGCGGGAGGTTACGCGGCGCTCGCGGCGTGGGCGTGCTGCGGCAGGCGCCGCGAGACGACCTGCGAGACGCCGTCCGGCCCCATCGTCACGCCGTAGAGGACGTCGGCCGCCTCCATCGTCCGCTTCTGATGCGTGACGACGACGAACTGCGCCCGGTCCGCGTATCGGCGCAGGAGCTCGACGAAGCGCGCGATGTTCGTGTCGTCGAGCGCGGCCTCGACCTCGTCGAGGAGGTAGAACGCGCACGGGCGGGCGAGGAAGAGCGAGAAGAGGAACGAGATCGCGCCGAGCGCCTTCTCGCCCCCCGAGAGGAGCGACAGGCGGGTGATGCGCTTGCCTGCAGGACGAAGCTCGACCTCGACGCCCGCCTCCGAGCCCTCCTCGTCGGCCTCGACCAGACGGAGCCTGCCCTCGCCACCCGGGAACAGGGTCGCGGCGACCTCCTCGAAGTGCCCTGCCACCGCGGCGAACGTCTCCGCGAAGCGGCGCTCGACCGTGTCCGCGAGCTCGGCTCGCAGGCGCTCGAGCTCCTCGAGGCTCCGCTCGAGGTCCTCGCGCTGCGTCCGTAGGTCGTCGAGCCGCTCGCGCTCGGCCTCGTACTCCTCGCGCGCGAGCGGGTTCACCTGCCCGAGCGCGATCCGGCGCGCCTCGAGGCGCTCGGCACGGAGCGCGAGCTCGTCACGGTCGCCCCCTTCGGCCGGCTCGACGTCGCCCGCCGCCTCGAGCCTGCGCCGCGCCTCGTCCGTCTCCGCATCGAGCCTCGCCAGCTCGACCTCGGCGGTCGTCGAGCGGGCGCTCGCGTCGTCGAGCTCCTGACGAAGCCCGACCTCCGCAGCGCCCAGACGCCGGAGCTCCTCGCCGAGATCGCCGGTGCGGACCGAGCCCGCGTCGACGCGAGCCCGCAACGGGGCGTCGAAGCGCCCCGCCCGGTCCCGCGCGCTCGCCAGGCCGTCCGAGGCCCGCCGTGCGCAGCGCACCAGCCGCTCGAGCAGCTCACGGTCGATCGTGGGGCGGCGCACGCCCGGCGCGACCACGGCGAGCTCCGCGTCGGCGGCACGGGAGCGCTCGGCCGCGGCGTCGGCCTCCACCACTGCGGTCTGTGCCCGGCGGTCCAGGTCTTCCACGTGCGCGGCCAGCTCGCGGCGTCGCGCCTGGAGCTCCAGCAGCACCGCTTCCGCGGTCTCGCCGGCAAACCACAGCTCACCGCGGCTCGGGTCGTACCCGTAGCCTTCGATCGTGACCGAGGGGACGGTCGCGTCGAGCAGCGACTCGAGCGGCACGACCGGATACTCGGAGACGAGCTCGTGCGGCGCGCGGCCGGCGAGCACCGTGAGGCTGCCGAGCCCGTTCGCCCGCGCGCGCGCGAGCAGCTCGAGCCCCTCCGGCGCTCCCTCGACGAGCACCGCGGACGCGCGCGCCCGCAGCGCGGCGGCGACCGCCCGCTCCGACCCCGGCTCGACGTCGAGTGCCCCGAGCGCGAGGCGCGCGCCCTGCTCGGCGAGGGCGCGCGCGGCCGGCGGGAGGCCTTCCTGCTCCGCGAGCACGCGCGCGAGCGAGCGTAGGCGCTCGTGCTCGAGCCGCGCTTCCTCGGCGAGCTCGTCACGGGCGCGAGCGGCTGTGCGCGAGGCGAGCGCCGCCTCGTTGGCGGTGCGCTCGAGCCCGGCCGGGTCGACCCCGTCCCGAAGCGGGCCGGGGAGCGTGCCGAGCTCGCCCTGCAGGCGCTCGACGAGCGCTGACGCGGTCTCTCCTCGGAGCGCGAGGCGCTCGAGCCCGCCCTGGAGGCGATAGAGGGCGGCGACCGCCGCCTCTCGCCGGCCGGCCGCATCGGACAGCTCGTCCTCCGCACGCGCACGGTCCGCGAGCAGGCTCTCGAGCCGGGACTGCGCACCGCGGCGCGCAAGGGCGGCGGCGTCGCGCGCAGCCTCGGCCTCGGCGCGGCGCTCGCCCGTCGCTGCGAGGTCGAGCTCGGCGATACGCGCCTGCAGCGTCGCGATCTCGAGGCGGAGCTTCTCCGCGCGCTCGGCAGCGGTCGCCTGCAGCGCGAGCGGCCGGAGGCGCTTCTTCACCTCGTCCTCGACGTCGCGGGCTCGCTCGACCTGGAGCGCGACGCGCGCGAGCTTCAGCTCCGCGCGATGACGGCGGCGCTTGAACTTGCCGAGGCCCGCGGCTTCCTCGACGAGCGCACGCCGGTCCTCCGGCTTCGAGGCGAGCACCTGCTCGACCTTGCCCTGACCGACGATCGAGTGCATCGCGGAGCCGAGGCCGACGTCCGCGAGGATCTCGACGAGGTCGGTGCGCCGCACGCTCGCGCGGTTGACGAGGTACTGGCCCTCGGCACCGCGGACGAGACGGCGAGCAATAGCGACCTCGCTGAAAGCGAGGTCGTCGAAGGCGCCGTCCTCGTTGTCGAAGACGAGCTCGACCTCGCAGTGCTCGGCCCGCTTCCGGTCGCCGCCGCCGGCGAAGAGGACGTCGTCCGGCTTCTCCGCCCGCAGCTCCGACGGAGTGAGGGAGCCCGCCGCCCAGACGACGGCGTCGGCGATGTTCGACTTGCCGGAGCCGTTCGGGCCGACGACGACCGCAACGCCCGGCTCGAGCGTCAGCTCGAGCGGGTCCGCGAACGACTTGAACCCGCGGATCTTGATCGACTTCAGGTGCACCGAGGCGGCATTCTCGCCGTCGTCCCGGACGGCCCGCAGGTGCAACGGAGGCCCGCGGTGCGGGGCCTCCGTTGCATCCGGCTCGCGGCGCCGTACGCCGCGAGGGTCGTCGACGGGCGGAGCCGTGCCCGTATGGGCAGGTCAGCGCACCGTCACCTTCACGCTGCGGGTCTCCGTCGTCGGCCGACCGTTCGTCTTGAGCACGATCTTGAAGGTCGCCTTCCCGCTCGCAGCCTTCGAGAGCTTCATCGTGATCGTGTTCTTCGCGCCGGCCTTCAGCTTCAGGCCGGCTGCCTTCCCCGCGATCCCTGGGCCCGCCAGCGTCGCGGTGGCGGGAACCTGTGCCGGGCAGGCGACGCCGCTGAGCGTGTACGAGATCTTCGCGACCCGGCGGGAGACGGTGACCGTGCCGGGCACGTTCGCGGTCGCCGGCTTGGACTTGTCCTCCCCGAGCCGAATGGCCCCCCGGTTCTGGAGGAGAACGTAGATGTCGCCCGTCGGCCCCACGGCGATGTCCTTCGCGACGTAGCCCCCGGTGACCGAGGCCGGGGTCGCCAGCCGCTTGCCCGACGGCGAGTACTTCGTGATGCCGCCCTGCGACACGTCGCCGGCCCAGACGTTGCAGTCGCGATCGACCCCGATGCCACGGGTTCCGTCACCGCGCGTCAGCTTCCAGGAGGCGAGCTGCTTCCCGTCGGCCGAGAAGCGCCGGACGCGATCGTCGTCGGTCTGGGTTGCCGACGTGAGCAGGTAGATGCTGCCGTCCGGCGACACCTCGATCTCGTCCGCCCGGTAGTTCCCCGCGCCGTTCAGGCCCCCGCTCGGCTGACCCGTGCTCGTGAACTTGCGGTAGCCGCCGTTCCGGCTGCCCTCGACCGAGACGTACACGTTCCCGTCGGCGTCCACGGCGACTCCCCTCGCGGCTTCGGAGGGCGTCGCGATGGACGTCCTGAATGCTCCCCCGCCCGAGAAGGCCTGGACGCGCGAGTTCCCGTCGTCGGCGACCCAGACGGTCCCGTCCGGGGAGACGGCGACGTCCTCCGCCCTGAGGAACTGCCCGTTCCCGCTCCCGATCGTGCCCCACTTGCGCAGGAATTTCCCGGTCTTCGAGAGCACCTGGACGCGGTTGTTGTCGGTGTCCGCGATGTAGAGGACTCCGGCACCGTCGATCGCAATCCCGTTCGAAGCCGTGGCGAACTGCCCGTTCCCGGTCCCCGTCTGCCCGAACTTGCCCAGGATCTTGTACCCCCCGCCCGCCTGGCTCGCCGCGGTCGCGCCTGCGACCAGCGCGGCGGAGGCTGCGAGCGTCGTGATGACCATGACCATGCGTGCACCGCTCACGGTCGCTCCTTTCCTCGTCAGATGGCTGATCCGACGAGGCTAGGGGGCGCGCCTGGCCATCGCACCAGGGATTTCCCTAGCGTGAGTAGCTCGTCAGCGCAGG
>Ga0210113_1000433_pt1 | contig 10276 bp, 13 predicted proteins | sample MayberryNW_Catta_5_FD_185523 | JGI IMG/M metagenome (GOLD analysis project Ga0210113, IMG submission 185523) | Wetland microbial communities from San Francisco Bay, California, USA, that impact long-term carbon sequestration -... | ecosystem: Environmental > Aquatic > Marine > Wetlands ...
CGGCGCCGTGGAGCGGGTGCCGGACGACCTCGTGCTGCCCCCGCTCGAGTCGCTGGCCGAGGCGCAGCGGCTGCTCGACGCCGGGCGCCCGTTCCACGCCCACGAGGTGCTCGAGGGCACCTGGAAGGCCGCGCCGGAGCACGAGCGCGACCTCTGGCAGGGCCTGGCCCAGCTCGCGGTCGGGCTCACCCACCGGGCCCGCGGCAACCCGGTCGGTGCGGCCCGCCTGCTCCAGCGGGGGGCCACCCGGGTGGCTGGCTACGGTAGCGAGCCGCCGTACGGCATCGACGTCGCGGGCCTGGTCGAGGCGGCCCGCCGGATCGCCGCGGAGCCGGCCGTCGACGGCGAGCCGCCGCGCACCCTGCGCCTGCGCGTCGAGAGCCCGCCCACCTGACGCAGCGACCTGGACCGACTGCGATCAACTCGCACCGACTGTGGCCTGCACGCCGCTGTCGACCCGAGTTGATCACGGTGCCGTGATCAACTCGGGCGGGGCGAACGGGGCGGGCAACGCGGGGCGGGCGGTCAGGCGCAGGCGCCGGTGTCCACCTCGGCGGTGCGCCCGGCTCCGCGCCGGGCCACCGGCCGCACCTCGTCAACGGTCAAGGCGTAGCCGGTGTTGGCGTCGTCCAGCGACTTGGCGAAGATCACGCCGTAGACGTCGCCGCGGAGGCTGAGGAGCGGGCCGCCCGAGTTGCCGGGCTCGACGGCCGCGAAGAGCGAGAAGACCTCGCGGGTCACCTGGTCGCGGTGGTAGATGTCCGGGCCGCGGGCGTTGATGGTGTCGCGGATCCGCGCCGCCTCGAGCCGGTAGGCCCCGCCGCCGGGGAAGCCGGCCACGACCGCGTCGTCCCCGCGGCCGGCGCTCGGGTCCAGGTCGAGAGGATCGGCCCGCAGGTCGGGCGCGTAGAGCACGGCGAGGTCCCGGCTGGGGTCGTAGAGGACGACCCGCGCGTCGTACGTCCGGCCGAGCCCTCCGACCTGCACCTGCGGGTCGTCGACGCCCGCGACGACGTGGGCGTTGGTCATGACGTGCTGGGCTGCGAACACGAAGCCGCTGCCGTCGAGCCGTCGGCTGCAGTCCTCCGCTGTCCCGACCACCTTGACCACGCTGGTGCCCGCCCGGCGCACCGCGCGGTTGCCGGTGATGCCCGGAGTCGGCGGCTCGACCGGGCGGATCCGCTCAGGAGCCAGGCCGGCGAACACGGTCGGCAGCCCGTTGTCGTCCAGCACCCGGCGGAACGACGAGAAGAGCGTGTGCGCCTGGTCGGGCACCACCTCGTCCATCGCGGTGATCACCCGGGAGTCGCTGATCTGCCGCGACAGCGTCGGCAGCGGGCCCGGTCGCAGCGCGCTCGCCAGGAACCAGGTGACCAGCAGCATCGCGACGACGCTGACGAACGCGCCGAGACCCGCGTCCACGACCCGGGCGGGGCGCCAGGTCAGCCGGTCACGCACCAGCGAGCCGAGCCAGGCCAGCGAGGCCTGGCCGACGGTCGCCGCCAGCAAGACGATCGAGATCGCCAGCACCGACTGGGTGATCCCGGCCTCCAGGCCGGACACCAGTCCCGGCGCGACGATGAGGCCGCCGACGCCGCCGATGACGAACCCGGCGAACGCCAGGACGCCCACGACGAAGCCTTGCCGGTATCCGGAGTAGGCGAACGACGCGGCGGCGAGGAGCAGCAGGACGTCGAGCCAGTTCACCGGCTGCCCATCTCGCGGTCGATGCGCTCGAGCACCTCGGCCGGCAGGTCCTCGACCCGGGTGCGGTCCCACGGGCGCTCCCACCCGGCGAGGCGCAGCATGCGGTCGAGCAGCCCGGCGGTGAACCCCCACACGTAGAGCCCGGCCACGTCGAAGGCCGCCCCGGTGAAGCCGCTCGGGTGGCGGGTCTGGAACCGGTTGTCCGGGTCGAGCAGGTCGGCCAGCCGCACCCGGTGCACCGACGCGACCTCGACCTCGTCGACCACCGACACCGGGGACGGGTAGCGCCACCAGCCGAGCACCGGGGTCACGACGTAGTCGCTCACCGGGAGGAACAGCGCCGGCAGCGTGCCGACGACGGCGACGCCGGCCGGGTCGAGGCCGGTCTCCTCCGCCGCCTCGCGCAGCGCCGCCCCGACCGGACCGTCGTCATCCGGGTCGACGCCGCCACCGGGGAACGCGACCTGCCCGGCGTGGCTGCGCAGCCCGTGCGAGCGCTCGATCAGCAGCACGTCGGCGGAGTCCACGCCGCCTGCCTCGTCGCCGGCGAAGAGCATCAGCACCGCCGACTCCCGGCCACCCTCCTCGGGCGGCAGGAAGCGGCTCAGGTCCTCGGGCCGGACGGCCCGGGCAGCGTCCGCGAGCGGCCGCAGCCAGCCGGGCAGGTCGGCCGGCGGCGTCGCCGGGACACCGGGGGCCGTGTTCACAGCCGCACGCCCAGGTACTGCTCGACCAGGCCGTCCAGCTCGCGCTGCGAGGTGATCTCGCCGACCTTGCGGCCGACGACCTCGCCGTCGGCGGCCACGAAGAAGGTCTGCGGCGGCGCGTAGGCCCCGAGCCGCGCCACGGTGAGGTCACCGTCGCCGTCGTGCGCCGACGGGAACGGCACGCCGAAGTCGTCCTCCGACGCGAGCCCCTGGTCGCGGGTCGCCTTGTAGTGCACGCCGAAGAAGCGCAGCCGGTCGCCGGCCCGGTCCATCGCGTCGGCGAACAGCGGCATCTCGCGGTCGCAGTTGGTGCACCACGCGGCCCAGACGTTGAGCACCGTGGGTGTGCCGCGCAGGTCGGCGAGATTGACCGCCGGGCCGTCCTCGAGACACGGCAGCTCGAGGTCGGGCAGCCCGTCGTCGCGGGGTTGTGCGCGGTCCAGCTGCGGGCAGGTGCGGTCGGACGTCGTACGCCCGACAGCACTCGGCTGCGACCCCGCGGGGCCGGCCGACTCGTCGGACCCACCCTGGTCGGCGCCGCTGCACCCGGCGAGCGACGCGACGGCGAGCACCGACAAGGCCGCAGCGGCCGCCGCGCGGACTCCTCCGTGCGGCACGGTGCGCCGGCACCTCACGACGAGACCGCCACCTGGGCCTCGCTCTTGACCAGCTTCGCGGCCTTGACCGCGTCGACCTCGCCCTCGCCGTAGGCCGGGCACAGCGCCGCCACCGGGCAGGCGCCGCAGGCCGGCTTGCGCGCGTGGCACCGTCGCCGCCCGTGCCAGATCAGCCGGTGGCTGAGCAAAGTCCAGTCCTTCTTGGGGAACAGTGCGCCGACCTCGGCCTCGACCTTGTCCGGGTCGGTCTGCTCGGTCCAGGCGAACCGCCGGGCCAGCCGGCCGAAGTGCGTGTCGACCGTGATGCCGGGGACGCCGAACGCGTTGCCCAGCACGACGTTGGCCGTCTTGCGCCCGACACCGGGGAGGGTGACCAGGTCCTTGAGCCGCCCCGGCACCTCGCCGTCGTAGCGCTCGACGAGCGCCTGCCCGAGCCCGATCAACGCGTTGGTCTTGGCCCGGAAGAAGCCGGTGGAGTGGATCAGCTCCTCCAGCTCGGCCCGGTCCGCGGCGGCATAGTCGGCGGCCGTCGGGTAGCGCGCGAAGACCTTCGGCGTGACGATGTTGACCCGCGCGTCGGTGCTCTGCGCCGACAGGATCGTGGCGACCAGCAGCTCCAGCGGCGTGGTGAAGTCCAGCTCGCAGTGGGCGTCCGGGTAGGTCTCGGCGAGGACCCGCGCGATCCGCCGGGCCCGACGGGTCCGGCCGAGCGACGTCTCGTCGGAGACGTCGACGGCTCGCAGTGCTCCCGGGGTGCCGCCGCGCCTGCTCACCCGGGAGAGCCTACGGTCCGGCCCGACAGGTTCCTCAAAAGGCGGTCAAGTCCGTGCGGCGTCCGGGTGACAGCGGGTCAAGCACGCCGGGGGGCCCGACGATCCGACCAGCGTGACCGGCACCCCGCCCGCCGGACCGGAGGACCACGACGTGACGACGACCCACGCGGCCGACCCGCGCGCCCGGCGGCGCACCGCCGCCGGCGGCCAGCCGCCGCGCCGACCCGCGCAGCGCGCCCCGGAGCTGGCCCCTCTCGCCCTCGACGAGCTGCGCGCCTACCGGCAGGAGCTGATCACCGAGGAGGCCCGCGTCTCCTACTGGCGCCGCCTGGTGCAGGCCCGGCTCGACCTCGCGGTCGACGAGACCGCACTCGGCCGGCTGCGCACCGTCCTCACCGACCAGCAGCGCGCCAGCCGCCGGATCGCCGTCCAGCCCGTCGGCGGCCACGTCGAGATGCCACCGGTGCCCGACCTGGCCGTCCTCTGGGAGCGCGAAGGGTGCACCGAGGTGGCCAGCCGGCTGGCCGACGCCGAGCACCAGCTGTCGGCCTACCGGCGCGGCCTGCACGAGCGGCTGGACGCCGCGACCGGCGAGCTGATCGCGCGCTACCGCGAGGAGCCGTCCCTGGCCCTGCGGGCACTCCCCCTGGCACCCGACGCCGAGATGGGCGTGGCCTGAGCCGACCCTCCGCCGCCTCGCACGGCAGCCCGCAGCCGGGTGCGGCAGACTGAGCCCGGTCGAGGGCACGGGGTCGGTGAGAGGACGCACGTGGACGAGCAGCTGGGGCAGGGCGGCGCGGCCGCCGGAGCAGTGGGGCCGCTGGGCCGCTCGCCGCTCTTCGCCGCCCTCGATCCCGAGGCGCAGGAGGCCCTGCAGCGCCGGATGGACGTGGTCAAGCTGGCCCGGGGCGAGACCCTCTTCACCGAGGGCGACCGGGGTGACCGGCTCTACATCGTGACGACCGGCAAGGTGAAGGTCGGCCGCACCGCCGCCGACGGGCGCGAGAACCTGCTCGCGGTGCTCGGGCCCGGCGAGATGTTCGGCGAGCTCTCCCTCTTCGACCCGGGGCCCCGCACCGCGACCGCGACCGCCGTGACCGCAGCCACCCTCTCCGGGCTCGGCCACGGCGACCTCGCCCCGCTGCTCAGCCAGCGGCCCGAGGTGGCCGGTCGGCTGCTGGCCGCGCTGGCCCGCCGGCTCCGGCGCACCAACGAGGCCATGGGCGACATGGTCTTCAGCGACGTGCCCGGACGGGTCGCCAAGGCCCTGCTCGACCTGGCCCAGCGCTTCGGCGTCGAGACCGACGACGGGCTGCGGGTCACCCACGACCTGACCCAGGAGGAGCTCGCCCAGCTGGTGGGCGCCTCGCGCGAGACCGTGAACAAGGCGCTCGCCGACTTCGCGGCGCGCGGCTTCCTGCGGCTGGACGGCCGGGCCGTAGTGATCCTCGACCTGGAGCGCCTGACCCGCCGCGCCGGCTGAGGTCCACCTGCGGGTCAGGGCTCGGCGGCCAGGTAGTCGAGCTGGGCGCGCACCGACAGCTCGGCGGCCGGCCACAGCACCTCGTCGACGTCGGCGTAGACCACCCGCACCACCTCGGCCGCCGTCGTCGCGCCGTCGGCGACCGCCCGGCGCACCTGGGCGAGGCGCGCCTCGCGGTGCTCGAGGTACTCCCGGGCGAGCGCGGCCGCGTCGGGGCGCACCGGCCCGTGTCCCGGCAGCAGGGTGACCGGCCCGAGCGCGACGATCCGTCGCAGCGAGTCGAGGTACGGCGCCAGCGACCCGTCCGGGTGGGCCACCACCGTGGTGCCCCGGCCGAGCACGGTGTCGCCGGTGAGCACCGCCCGGGTGCCGGCCGACCCGACGACGAAGCACACCGAGTCGGCGGTGTGGCCGGGGGTGAGCAGCACCTCGACCGCCAGCCCCTCGGCGCCCGCCGCTCCCGACCGGCCCGAGCCGTCCAGGTCGACCGGCCCGGCCCGGAGCGGCCCGCCGGTCGCGACGCAGTGGGCCGGGTCGAGCGCGCGCACCGGCGCCCCGGTCAGCTCGTGGAACCGGCGGGCGCCCTCGGCGTGGTCGGGGTGACCGTGGGTGAGCAGGGTGAGCACGACCTCGCCCTGGTCGGCGACGTTGGCCACAGCGTGCAGGTGGTCCTCGTCCAGCGGGCCGGGGTCGACCACGACGACGCCGTCGCCACCGGCGGCACGCAGGACGTAGCTGTTGGTGCCGTCGAGGGTCATCGGGCCCGGGTTGTCGGCCCGGACCAGCGTGCACCAGCCGGGCAGCGGCACCGGCTCCGCGCCGGGGGCGCTGACGGTCACTCGACCACCAGCCGCAGCTCGCCGCCGGACTCGACCAGCCGCGGCAGGATCGGGCGCAGCCTCCGCGGCGCCGCGAGCGCACCGGCCACGTCGGAGTAGGCCGCCAGGTCGCGCAGCGCCTCGATCGTCGGCGGGAGCATCGCCATCTCCCCGGCCTCGTGCGCCCGCACGGCGGCCCGCACCCCGACCCAGGTCGCGTGGTCGGCCTCGCCGCTGATGTCGCGCGCCCGCTGCCCGACCGGCAGCGCGGCGGCGAAGAAGCGGGTGTCGAAGCGCCGCGGCTCGAACTCCGGGGTGATCCAGTGCGCGAACGGCGCGAGCAGGTCGCTGCGCAGCACCAGCCCGCGCCGCTCCAGCAGCCCTGACATCGACAGCGAGCGGTCCAGCAGAGCGAGGCGGTCGCGCTCCCAGTCCTCCGCCGTGGTGTCGCCGACCACCGATCCCGTCGACGGGCCGGCCAGCAGCACGCCCGACTCCTCGAACGTCTCGCGCACCGCCGCGCACACCAGTGCGCGGGCCAGCGGCTCGTCACAGCCGAGGTTCCGCGCCCACTCGTCGGGGGCCGGTCCCGCCCACGCCGGTGAGGCGTCACCGTCGCGCTGGTCGACCGAGCCGCCGGGGAAGACGTGCATGCCCGCTGCGAACGCCATCGATCCGGTGCGACGCAGGAGGTAGACCTCGAGGCCCTCGGGGGTATCACGCAGGAGGACGACCGTGGCGGCGTGCCGCGGTGTCGCCGTCTCGCGCGGGCCCGCCAGGTAGGCCAGGGCTCGTTCGCGCAGCGGGCCGGGCACCGCGTCGGGGGCATCCACCACCCGGCGATCGTACGGGCCCCTCCTGGCGCGCCTGTACGGTCGGACGGTCGTGCCAGGGGGAACGCCGAAGGGGAGTCGCGTGGCCGAGACGATGACGATCGCCGAGCTGGCGGAGCGGTCCGGGCTGACCGCCCGCAACATCCGTGCCTACCAGTCGCGGGGTCTGCTCTTCGCGCCGGAGATCCGCGGCCGGGTCGCGCACTACAACGGTGCGCACCTGGCCCGGCTGATGCTGGTCGGCTCGCTGCAGCGCGAGGGTTTCACCCTCGCCGCCATCAAGCGGCTCATCGAGTCGCCGGGCGACTACAGCGCGATCGTCGCCGACCGTCGCCGCCGGTTCCGCGAGGGCAGCTCCGACATCACGACGACCGTGCCGATCCCCGAGGAACGGATCCGCGCGCTGCTGCCCGACCTGCCCGAGGACCTGACCGACACCGGCCTGGCCTGGCGCGACGGCGACGGGCAGCTGGTCAGCCACACCGTGCTCGTGGCGGTCGGCCGGATGCTGGCGGCGCAGGGTGTCCCGCCCGACGTCGTGACCGCGCTGCAGCTCGACGCGGCCCGGACGGCGGCCGAGCTCGGCACCAAGCTGCGTGAGCACCTCGACGCGCAGCTCGAGCCGGGCATCGAGAGCCGCGACGAGCGGCTGACCGACCTTGCCCGGGTCGCCGTGCAGCTCAGCGCGACGGCGTACGAGATCGCCTTCCTGCAGGCGGCCACCCGGCGGCCGATCGACGGGCTATCCGACCTCGGCGACCAGCTCGACCTCGACCGGGACGTCGAGCGGTAGCACAGCCACCCCGACCGCGCTGCGGGCGTGGACACCCGCGTCGCCGAACACCTTGCCGAGCAGCTCGCTCGCGCCGTTGGCCACACCGGGCTGGCCGGTGAAGTCCGGCGCGCTCGCCACGAAGACGACCACCTTGACGACGCGGCGTACGGCCGAGAGGTCGCCGACCTCGCCCTTGATGGCGGCCAGCGCGTTCAGCGCGCACGCCGCGGCCGCCTCGGCAGCGACCTCCGGCGTCACCTCCGCGCCGACCTTTCCGGTCGCGACCAGCTCGCCGTCACGTCGAGGCAGCTGCCCCGCGGTGAACACCAGGTCGCCGCTGCGGACCACCGGGACGTACGCCGCCAGGGGCGGTGAGTCCGACGGCAGGGTCAGACCCAGCTCGGCGATGCGCTCCTCGGGGGTGCTCACTGCTTCTCCCGCTTCAGGTAGGCCACGACCTGCTCGCCGCCGCCCGGCCCGGGCACGACCTGCACGAGCTCCCAGCCGTCCTCGCCCCACGTGTCGAGGATCTGCTTCGTCGCGTGCACCAGCAGCGGCACGGTGGCGTACTCCCACTTCGTCATGCCAGGGACCCTAGGCCAGGGGCCATACTGCGCGGATGCCGACGTCCGACACCGCGCCCCCGCCCGGCCGCCCGACCGGCGACGACCGTCGGGTCGCCCTCGTCACCGGCGCCGGACGTGGCATCGGCCGCGGCGTCGCGGTGCGTCTCTCGCAGCAGGGCTACCGGGTGGCGCTCACCGCGCGCAGCGAGGACGAGCTGCGCACCACGGCCGAGGAGTGCGTCGGCGAGACGCTGGTCCTGCCCGCCGACCTGATCGACCCCGCGGTGCCGGACCGGCTGGTCGACGCGGTCGAGCAGGCCTGGGGTGCGCCCTCGGTGCTCGTCGCGAACGCCGGCGAGGGCCTGTCCGCGCCGATCGCGCGCTTCCCGGACGACGTGTGGGAGCGCCAGCTCGCCCTCAACCTGACGGCGCCGTTCCGTTGCGTACGCCGCGTCGTGCCCGGCATGGTCGAGGCCGGGTGGGGCCGGCTCGTCGTGGTGGCCTCGGTGGCGGCCAAGCGCGGCGAGCCCTACATCGCCGGGTACACGGCGGCCAAGCACGGCGTGCTCGGCCTGGTCCGGTCGGTGGCCGCCGAGCTCGCGCGCACGGGTGTCACCGCCAACGCGGTCTGCCCGGCCTACGTCGACACGGCGATGACCGACGGGACGGTGGCGACGATCGTCGCCCAGACCGGCCGGTCGCCGGCCGAGGCCCGGACGATCCTCGAGCGCAAGCAGCCCATCGGCCGGCTGATCACGGTCGACGAGGTGGTCGACACCGTGTGGTTCTGCGTCGCCAACGGCGGCGTCAGCGGTCAGGGGCTCAACGTCGACGGCGGCGCGGTGCAGGGGTGACGGGGGACGTCCTGTCCCGGGCCGCGCGCCCGCCGGACCTGACCGTCGCCTACGGGCCGAGGCCCGACCACCTGGCCGACGTGCGGCTGCCGCCCGGCGGTGACCCGGCGCCGGTGGTCGTCGTCGTGCACGGCGGCTTCTGGTCCGCCGAGTGGGACCGGGCGCACGCCGGGCCGCAGAGCGAGGGCCTGGCCGCGGCCGGCTACGTCGTGGCGACCGTCGAGTACCACCGGGCCGGGATGCCGGGCGGGGGCTGGCCCGGGACGTTCGACGACGCGGCAGCCGTGGCCGACCACGTGCCGCGGCTGGTCGCCGAGGCGGCACCCGGCCGGGTCGCGACGCAGGTCGCACCGGTGCTGGTGGGGCACTCCGCGGGCGGGCACCTGGCCCTGTGGGCCGGCAGCCGGCACCGGCTGCCGGACAGCTCGCCGTGGCACCGGCCGGCCCCGGTGCCGCTGGCCGGGGTCGTGATGCTCGCCGGCATGGCGGACCTGGTCGACGCCGACGAGCGAGGTCTCGGCGACCACGCGGCGCGAGCCCTGCTCGGCGGCGGGCCGGACGAGGTGCCCGACCGCTACGCCGAGGCCAGCCCGGTGCAGCGGCTGCCGCTGAGGGTCCGGACGGCGCTGGTGCACGGCACGGTCGACCCGACGGTGCTGCGCGAGGCGGTCGGGTCGCTGGCCGAGTGGCTTCAGCAACTGGCGCACGGCGAGGACGACAGGCCGGTCGTGCCAGCGCACGACCCCAAGTCGTCAGGTAGCGAGAGCACGTTTGCGCGCGACGTCATCGACATCGGCGAGATCCGCACCGGGATCTCGGAGATGGCGCTCGACGCCGCGCGCTGGCTGATGCGTCACGAGCGCTATGCGCGCACCGTCACCATCAAAGTGCGGTACGGCGATTTCACGACGATCACGCGCAGCCACAGCGAGATTGCCACTCGCGACGAAGCATCGATCGTTGCTCGCGCGCTGGCGCTGCTGGACAAGACGGAAGCGGGCACACGTCCCGTGCGGCTGCTCGGCGTCAGCGTCCACAATCTGTGTACGGAACCGGTTGGTCCCCCGCTCGATCCGCAGGGGACACTGCCGTTTGTCGAATGAAGACGGTGGGATTTACGGATTTACGGATTGCTAAATTCGT
>Ga0210113_1000438_pt1 | contig 10253 bp, 11 predicted proteins | sample MayberryNW_Catta_5_FD_185523 | JGI IMG/M metagenome (GOLD analysis project Ga0210113, IMG submission 185523) | Wetland microbial communities from San Francisco Bay, California, USA, that impact long-term carbon sequestration -... | ecosystem: Environmental > Aquatic > Marine > Wetlands ...
GGCCATAAAACGAACGTCCGTTCTCTTGAGGAGGAACCCATGTCCGCTCCCGTCGCCCGGTCACCCCGTCGCGCCACCCTGCTGGTCGTCGGCGTCCTGGCCACCCTGCAAGCCCTGATGGTCCTCGCCTTCGCCTGGCCGGCCGGACGCACCGACCCGCGCGACGTCCCGGTCGTGGCCGCCGGGAGCCCGGCCGCCGTAGCCGGCTTCACCGAACGGCTCGCCGCCGAGCACCCCGGCGCGCTCGAGGTCAGCCGGGTGCCGGACGGGGAGCGGGCCCGGGAGGCGCTACGCGACCGGGACGCCTACGGCGCGGTCCTGCTCGACGGCACCCGACCGCAGGTCCTCGTCGCCTCGGCCGCGAGCCCGGCGGTCAGCCAGCTGCTGTCGTCGATGGCCGCCGGCCTGGACGGGTCGGCCGGTCCCCCGGTCGAGGACGTCGTCGCGACCGGGCCGGACGACCCGCGTGGTGCCTTCCTCTCCGCGGGCCTGCTGCCCATCGTCATGACGTCGGTCATCGCCGGTGCGGCGCTCGCCCTGGTCGTCGGCGCCGCCGCCTGGCGCGCGGCCGGGGTCGGCCTGCTCGCCGTGGTGGGCGGTCTCGTCGTGACCGGCATCGGTCATGCGGTCGGCGGCCTGCAGGGCGGGTACGTCCTCGAGGCCGGTGTGGTCGGGCTGACCGTGGTCGCCGTGGCGGGCTCCGTCGCCGGGGCCGGGTCGCTGCTGGGACACGCCGGCATCCCGCCGGTCGCCATCGTGATGATGCTGCTCGGCAACCCGCTCTCCGGCGCGTCGTCGGCCCCGGAGATGCTGCCGCAGCCGTGGGGCGCGCTGGGACAGCTGCTGCCGCCCGGCGCGGGCTCGCAGGCCCTGCGGTCGGTGACCTACTTCGACGGGGCCGCGGCCGGGGCGCCGCTGGCCGTGCTGGGCGTCTGGGCCGCGGCCGGGCTGGGCCTGGTCGCGCTGGCCGGGCGGCGCGCGCGACGTACCGGGGCCTCCTCCGGCGCGGCGACGGAGGGAGAGCACGCGACGACGCGGGCGCTCGCGGCCTGACTAGGGTCGGGCGGGTGGCCGTCCCGACACCGCAGGAGTTCCACGCCAGAGTGCTCGCCCACGCCGGCCCGGGAGGTCGGCTGCGGGTGCCGGAGCAGGCCTGGTGGGAGATCTTCCCGTTCGAGCCCGACTCCCTCGTGGTCAAGCCGCTCGACCCGTTGACGCTGCCCGAGCCGCCCCGGTCCGGCGAGGGCGGCGTCGACTGCGGTCGGTGCGCCGACCCCACGGCGGACGCCGTCTGGGCGAACGAGCGGTGGACGCTGGTCGGGTTCGGCGAGCCGCGGCTGCCGTTGTCGGTCATGGTGATGCCCCGCGAGCACCTGGACTTCGGCGACCTGGACGACGCGATGGCCGGCGAGCTCGGGGTCATCTCGGCCCGGGTCGCACGTGCGGTCGAGGGGCTCGACGGCGTGGGCCGGATGCACGTCTACAAGATCGGTGACGGCGGGGCGCACCTGCACCAGTTCCTGCTCGCCCGGCCGGCCGGGATGCTCCAGCTCCGCGGGTCGTGCCTGACCCTCTGGGAGGAGATGCTGCCGGTCGTCCCGCCGGACGAGTCGGCGGCGGTGCTCCGGGTTGCGGTGGGGGCGCTCGCCGACCTGGGCGAGAGCCGGCTGTAGAGATGGCCGGACCACGTCGCAGGGTCGACCCCGAGCACGGCCGCGAGGCCCTCAACCGGGTGCTCGAGGCGCACACGATGGAGCCGGCCGACCTGCGGGACGCCGTGTGGTACCTGCTCGAGGAGCTCGCCGACCGGGAGCCGGGGCGGTCGGTCGAGGTGCGCGTCCCGCCGTACGGCGCGGTGCAGTGCGTCCAGGGGCCGCGCCACACCAGGGGCACGCCACCCAACGTGGTCGAGACCGACGCCATGACCTGGGTCTCGCTGGCCACCGGCGACGTCACCTGGGCCGAGGCGATGGCCGAGGGACGGGTCCGTGCGAGTGGCGAACGCGCCGACCTGTCCGGATTCCTGCCGGTCGTCTGAGACCCTGGCCGGGTGCCCGCACCTCGCACCATGGTCGCCCTCGCGGTAGTCCTCCTCGCCGCCCCGCTGACCGCGCTCGGCGCCGGGTCGGCAGCCGCCGACGACGTACCGCTGCCGGTCACCACGACCCGTGACGTGGTCGGGACCTCGGTGCGCGGGCTGCCGATGACGGTGGTCCACCGGACCACCGAGGGCGCCACCCGGCGGGTCCTGGTCATCGGCAGCATCCACGGCGACGAGCGGGCCGGGATGCGGGTCGTCCGGGCGCTGCGCGACCGGGTCGACCTGCCCGACCAGCTCGACCTGTGGCTGGCCCCGACGGTCAACCCGGACGGCACCGCTGCCGACCGGCGGACCAACGCCCACGGGGTCGACCTCAACCGCAACTTCCCCTACAACTGGCACACCAGCAGCCGCGGCGAGACCTGGTCCGGCCCGGGCCCCGTGTCCGAGCCCGAGTCGGTGGCCCTGCGCGACCTGGTCCGCCGGGTCGACCCCTGGCTGGTGGTCACCTTCCACCAGCCGCTGTTCGGCGTCGGGGTCAACGACGACCACCTGAGGGTCGTCCGCGCCCTCGCCCGGGGCATGCGGCTGCCGCTGGACGACTTCGCCTGCTCGGGCGTCTGCTACGGGACGTTCACCCAGTGGGTCAACAACCGGACCGACGGCGTCGCCGTCACCGTGGAGTTCGGTGCCGGCCGGGTGCCCGACTGGCGGATCCGGGCCGCCGCCCGCACCGTCGTCGACGTCGGTGCGAATCGACCATAAGGCGGCGAAAGTGCGCCTCAGACCACGGTTTCGACCACGATGTGGCGACTTTGCCACGGAATCCGTGGCTCGGCGGGGTCACCGCCGCTAGCGTGACCGCCCGTCGGGTCCGGTGGGCCCCCTGGGCGGACGTCAGGAGGTGTCGGTGAGCGACCAGCAGGCCGACGCCGTCCCCGCCCCCGTTCCCGCGGTGCGCCTGGTCGGCCTGCGCAAGGTCTTCGGGTCCGGCGCCGGGTCGGTGGTGGCCGTCGACTCGGTCGACCTCGACGTCGGCGACGGGGAGTTCTTCGCGATGCTGGGGCCTTCCGGCTCCGGGAAGACCACCGTGCTGCGGATGGTCGCCGGGTTCGAGAGCCCCACCGCCGGGCGGATCCACCTCGGCGGTCGCGACGTGACGTCGGACCCGCCGTTCGACCGCGACGTCAACACGGTCTTCCAGGACTACGCGCTGTTCCCGCACATGTCGGTGCTCGACAACGTCGCCTACGGCCTGATGGTCAAGGGTGTCGGCAAGTCGGCCCGCCGGTCGCAGGCCCGCGACGCGCTGGCGACGATGCGGCTCGCGGGCATGGACGACCGGCGGCCGGGCCAGCTCTCCGGCGGCCAGCGGCAGCGGGTCGCTCTCGCCCGCGCCCTCGTCAACCACCCCAAGGTCCTCCTCCTCGACGAGCCGCTCGGTGCCCTCGACCTCAAGCTGCGCGAGCAGATGCAGGTCGAGCTGAAGTCGATCCAGCGCGAGGTCGGCGTGACGTTCCTCTTCGTCACCCACGACCAGGAGGAGGCGCTGACCATGAGCGACCGGATCGCGGTCTTCAACGACGGCGGCGTCGAGCAGGTCGGCACGCCCACCGAGGTCTACGAGCACCCGGCGACGCCGTTCGTCGCGGGCTTCGTGGGCACCTCGAACCTGATCTCCGGTACGGCGTCGGGCGAGCTGCTCGGCGAGGACGGCACGTTCAGCATCCGGCCGGAGAAGATCACGCTGCGTCCGGGGGGGACCGCCGAGGGGTCGGTCGACGGCGAGGTCGTCGCCACGGGCGAGGTCCGGGAGGTGGTCTACGCCGGCCCGTCGACGCGGTACGTCGTCAGGCTGGACGCCGGGCCCGAGCTCGTGGCGCTGCAGCAGAACACCGGACCCGCGTCCGGCCGCCCGGCTGCCCCGCGGGGCAGCCGGGTCCGGCTGGGGTTCGCGCGGGAGAACGTCTACCGCGTACGGGGCGCAACCAGAGAGGAAGGGACGACATGACCCGAACCAAGCTGCTCGCGATCACCGCGGCGGCCCTGATCGCGCTCACGGCGTGCGGGGACGACGGAGGGGACGACGCCTCCGCGGACGGCGGTGACGCGGGCACCAGCACCGACCAGGGGTTCACCCCGCCGGACCTGAAGGCGCTCGACAAGCTGGGCGAGCCGGAGGGCGAGGTCAACATCGTCGCCTGGGCCGGCTACGTCGAGGACGGCAGCACCGACCCGGCCGTCGACTGGGTGACACCGTTCGAGGAGGAGACCGGCTGCCAGGTCAACGTCAAGACCGCGCCGACCTCCGACGACATGGTCAACCTGATGAAGACCGGTCAGTACGACGTCGTGTCGGCGTCCGGGGACGCGTCGCTGCGGCTGATCGCGTCCGGCGACGTCGAGCCGGTCAACACCGACCTGGTGCCCAACTACGCCGACGTCTTCGAGGCGCTGAAGATGAAGCCGTGGAACAGCGTCGACGGTGTCGCCTACGGCATCCCGCACGGTCGAGGCGCCAACTTGCTCATGTACAACACCGAGGTGGTGTCGCCGGCGCCCGACTCGTGGTCGGCCGTCTTCGACGACGCGTCGGCCAACTCGGGCAAGGTGACGGCGTACGACTCGCCGATCTACATCGCCGACGCCGCCGTCTACCTGATGGCGACCCAGCCCGACCTCGGCATCGAGAACCCCTACGCGCTCGACGACGAGCAGTTCCAGGCCGCGGTCGACCTGCTCAAGGAGCAGAACGCCCACATCGGCGAGTACTGGTCCGACTACACGAAGGAGATCCAGGCCTTCAAGAACGGCGACTCGGTCGTCGGCACGACCTGGCAGATCATCGTCAACCTCGCCCAGGCCGACAAGGCGAAGGTCGACGCCGTGCTGCCCAAGGAGGGCGCGACCGGGTGGTCCGACACCTGGATGGTGGCCACCAAGAGCGAGCACAAGACGTGCGCCTACAAGTGGATGGACCACATCATCTCGCCGACCGCCAACGCGCAGGTGGCCGAGTGGTTCGGGGAGGCTCCGTCCAACTCCAAGTCGTGCGCGGAGACGGCCGACGCGAAGCACTGCGAGACCTTCCACGCCGACGACGAGGCCTACTTCGACCAGGTCTGGTACTGGACGACGCCGATCAGCCAGTGCCTCGACGGCCGCACCGACGTCCAGTGCAAGGACTACGGCGACTGGACCACGGCCTGGCAGGAGATCAAGGGCTAGTCCTCGCATGAGCCAGCGGGACACCCGGCAGCCGTCGCCCGCGCGGCGGCTGTCGGGCGTCCTGCACCGGCACCCGGTGCTGCGGCTGACGTTGCTGCTCGCCGCACCGATGCTCGTGCTGGTCGTCATCTACCTCGGGGCACTCGCCGTCCTGCTCGTGTCCGCCTTCTGGACCACGGACGACTTCACCGGCGAGATCGTGCACGAAGCCACGTTCGACAACTTCCGCTCGATCGTGACCACCGAGGTCTACCGGACCGTCACCCTGCGCTCGATCGGCGTCGCGGCGGTGGTCACGCTGATCTGCGCGGTCGTCGCGTTCCCGATGGCCCTCTTCATGGCCAAGGTCGCCTCGCCCCGGTCGCGCCGGGTGCTGGTCGTCCTGCTCCTCACACCGCTGTGGGCCAGCTACCTGGTCAAGGCGTACGCGTGGCGGGCGATGCTGGCCGGCGAAGGCGTCGTCAACTGGGCGCTGGCTCCCTTCGGCCTGGCCGGTCCGGGCTTCGGGCTCACCGCCACGGTGATCGTGCTGACCTACCTGTGGCTGCCGTTCATGGTCCTGCCGGTCTACGCCGGGCTGGAGCGGCTGCCCGACACGATGCTCGAGGCGTCGTCCGACCTCGGTGCCAAGGCCGGCCGCACCATCCGGTCGGTCGTCGTGCCGCTGGCCTTCCCGGCGGTGGTCGCCGGCGCGATCTTCACGTTCTCGCTCAGCCTGGGCGACTACATCGCGGTGCAGATCGTCGGCGGCAAGAGCCAGCTGATCGGCAACCTGATCCAGGGCAACGCGGGTGCGGCGAACAACCTCCCGCTCGCCGCGGCCCTGGCTGCTGTGCCGATCCTGATCATGGTCGTCTTCCTGCTCGGCGTCCGTCGCACCGGCGCTCTGGACAACTTGTGACCTCCCCACGAAGTCCCTCGCTGCGCTCGCGACTCCGCGGGGGCCCCGAAACATGGGCAACGAGTCTGAGGGACGCCCGGTGATCCTGTCCCGAGGGGCGCGGACGGCCCTGGCCGCCGTCATGGCGCTGGGCCTCGCCTTCGTGTACGTCCCCCTGCTGGTGGTCCTGATCTCCTCCTTCAACACCGACCGCACGTTCGGCTGGCCGCCCTCGGGCTTCACCGTGGACTGGTGGCAGCGCGCCTGGCACAACGAGGGCGCCCGGGAGGCGCTGCTCACCTCGGTGAAGGCCGGCCTCGGCGCCACCGCCATCGCCCTCGTGCTCGGGTCGATGGCGGCGTTCGCGGTCGCTCGCTACCAGTTCTTCGGCCGCGAGGTGGTCTCGATCCTCGTCGTGCTGCCGATCGCCCTGCCCGGCATCGTCACCGGCATCGCCCTGTCCAACGCGATCACCACGTCGCTGGAGCCCCTGGGCGTCGAGTTCGGGCTCTTCACCGTCATCGTGGGGCACGCGACGTTCTGCGTCGTCCTCGTCTTCAACAACGTGCTCGCGCGGCTGCGCCGCACCGGCGGGTCGCTGGAGGAGGCGTCCATGGACCTGGGCGCCGGCGTCTTCACCACGTTCCGCCACGTCACCTTCCCCGCCGTCCGGTCGGCGCTGGTCGCGGGCGCGCTGCTCGCGTTCGCCCTGTCCTTCGACGAGATCATCGTGACGACCTTCACCGCGGGTGCCAGCGTGCAGACGCTGCCGCTGTGGATCTTCAGCAACCTGGCCCGGCCCAACCAGGCGCCCATCGTCAACGTCGTCGCGGCGGTGCTGATCCTGCTGTCCGTGGTGCCGGTCTGGCTGTCCCAACGGATCTCCTCGGACACCGCAGGCGGCCGGCTGTAGCCGGTCAGCCCAGCACGCGGCGTCCGGAACACCCGGTGCATCCCATCCGTAGGAAAAGGGGTAAGCGTGACGAATCGAGCCTGGGAGGACACCCATGCGCAGCACCCGTCCACTCGCCCTGACCGCCGCCGCCGTCGCGCTGGCCGCGGTCCCCCTCGCCGCAGCCGCGCCGGCCGGAGCCGGCCAGAGCCGGCCGCCGTACGCGATCGACTCGAGCGGCCCCGCCGCGGACGCCGTGTTCCCCGAGGGCGTGGCCACCGACAGCGCCTACTTCTACGTCGGCAGCACCACCGACGGGACCGTCTACCGCGGCGAGCTCGGCGGGACCACGGCGACGCGGTTCCTGGCGGGCGGGCAGGACGGCCGGACCTCCGCGATCGGGATGAAGGTGGCCGACGGCTACCTGTTCGTCGCGGGCGGCGCGACCGGGCGCTTCTTCGTCTACGACGTCGACTCGGGCGAGCTCGTGGGGTCCTACGCCGTGCCGGCGACCGGGGCGCCGACCTTCCTCAACGACGTCGCGGTCGCGCCCGACGGCACCGTCTACGTCACCGACTCGCAGCGGCCGGTGCTCTACGCGGTGTCGCCCGACTACGCCACCGACGGCGTCGAGACGCTGCCGGCCGGCTACGAGTACGCCGGCACCGAGCTCGTCTACCAGGCAGGCTTCAACGTCAACGGCATCGTCGCGAGCCCGGACGGTCGCTACCTGCTGCTGGCTCAGTCCAACACCGGCACGCTCTTCCGCGTCGACCGCGCGACCGGCGACATCACCGCCGTCGACCTCGGTGGGGCGAAGGTCAGCGGTGACGGCCTCGTCCTGCGGGGCCGCACCCTCTACGCCGTGGAGCGCGCGCCGCTGGACCCGCCGCAGACGGGGCCGGACAACGTCGACGGGCGGATCGTGGAGATCCGGCTGTCCGGCGACTGGACCAGCGGCACCGTGCTGGGCTACACGCGGGACGACAGCTTCGACGACCCGACGACCGCGGCGATCGCGCGGGGTCGCCTGCTCGTCGTCAACAGCCAGTTCGGCGAGCGGTCGGCCGGCGTCGCGCCCAGCACGCCGTTCACCGTGTCGAGCATCCCGCTGCCCTGACCCGCGGCTGGGGCATCAGCCGACCTAGAGTCGGGACCGTGGAGCAGTCGCCGCAGACCCGTCGAAGCCCCCGCTACCTGCGGTTCCTCGTGACCGGTGGCATCGCCGGGGTGCTGCTCGGTCTGGTGCTGACCGTGGGTCGCTCCGGGCAGGTCGAGCAGCCCTGGGTGCTCTTCCTCTACCTGGCGATCGTGCTGGGGGTGGTCGGCGGCATCCTCGGCGGGCTCGTCGCCGTCGTCCTGGAGTCCTGGCGGGCCCGGCGCCCCTAGACTGCTGGTGTGCCACGTGGTGACGGACGGCTCGGACACGACCTGAACCCTGGTGAGAAGGGCCCGCAGGACTCCTGCGGGGTCTTCGGTGTCTGGGCCTCCTACGGCGCCGGCGCCGACACCGAGGTCGCCAAGCTCACCTATTTCGGGCTGTACGCCCTGCAGCACCGGGGCCAGGAGTCGGCGGGCATCGCGGTGAGCAACGGCTCGCAGATCCTGGTCTACAAGGACATGGGCCTGGTGGCGCAGGTTTTCGACGAGGGCCATCTCGGCGCGCTGCGCGGCCACCTCGCGATCGGCCACACCCGCTACAGCACCACAGGGTCCAGCGTGTGGGAGAACGCCCAGCCGACCTTCCGGTCGACGGCCGCCGGCTCGATCGCGTTGGGCCACAACGGCAACCTGACCAACACCCGCGAGCTGCTCGAGCTGGTGGAGAAGCGCGCCGCCGACAGCGGCCAGCTGCCCTACGACGGCGCTGCGCCGACCAAGGACGAGACCCGGCGGTGGCGCGAGGGCATGCGGGGTCACGCCGCCCTGCACAGCACCACCGACACCGAGATCATCACCGCGCTCCTCGCGTCGTACCCGGACCTCTCCCTCGAGCAGGCCGCGATGCAGGTGCTGCCGCAGCTTCGCGGCGCCTTCTCTCTGGTGTTCATGGACGAGGAGACGCTGTACGCCGCCCGCGACCCGCAGGGGATCCGCCCGCTGGTGCTGGGCCGGCTGGACCGCGGCTGGGTCGTCGCCAGCGAGACGGCCGCCCTCGACATCGTCGGTGCCGCGCAGGTCCGCGAGATCGAGCCGGGCGAGCTGGTGGCCATCGACGAGCACGGGCTGCGGAGCCAGCACTTCGCCGAGGCCGAGCCCAAGGGCTGCCTGTTCGAGTACGTCTACCTGGCCCGGCCGGACACCCGCATCGCCGGCCGTTCGGTGCACGCGACCCGGGTCGCGGTCGGCCGGCAGCTCGCGGTCGAGGCGCCGGCCGAGGCCGACCTGGTGATCCCGGTCCCGGAGTCGGGCACCCCGGCCGCGGTCGGCTACTCGCAGGGGTCCGGCATCCCGTACGGCCTCGGTCTGGTGAAGAACTCCTACGTCGGCCGCACCTTCATCCAGCCGTCGCAGACCATCCGCCAGCTCGGCATCCGGCTCAAGCTCAACCCGCTGCGCGAGGTCATCGCCGGGCAGCGACTGGTCGTCGTCGACGACACGATCGTGCGCGGCAACACCCAGCGCGCGCTGGTGCGGATGCTGCGCGAGGCCGGGGCCGCCGAGGTCCACGTGCGGATCTCGGCGCCGCCGGTCAAGTGGCCCTGCTTCTACGGCATCGACTTCGCCTCGGCCGGCGAGCTGATCGCCAACGGGCTGACCGTCGACGAGATCTGCGCGTCGATCGACGCCGACTCGCTCGGCTTCATCTCGCTCGAGGGCCTGGTCGCCGCCACCGAGCAGCCGATCGACAACCTCTGCCGGGCCTGCTTCGACGGGGTCTACCCGGTGGAGCTGCCCGAGCCGGAGCTGCTCGGCAAGCACCTGCTGGAGGTCGAGCCGGTCGTCCCGGCGATCGTCCCGGGCCACGACGCGCTGACCCGCCCGTGACGGCGCACGAGGGCGCCAGCTACGCCGCCGCGGGCGTCGACATCGAGGCCGGCGACCGTGCAGTCGACCTGATGAGGTCGTGGGTCGCCAAGACGTCGCGGCCGGAGGTCGTCGGGGGCATCGGGGGCTTCGCCGGACTGTTCGACGTGAGTGCCCTGAGGACGTACGACCGCCCGTTGCTCGCGACCTCCACCGACGGCGTGGGCACCAAGGTCTCCATCGCG
>Ga0210113_1000441_pt1 | contig 10230 bp, 8 predicted proteins | sample MayberryNW_Catta_5_FD_185523 | JGI IMG/M metagenome (GOLD analysis project Ga0210113, IMG submission 185523) | Wetland microbial communities from San Francisco Bay, California, USA, that impact long-term carbon sequestration -... | ecosystem: Environmental > Aquatic > Marine > Wetlands ...
CTCGCCGACCGGGCCCGCCGGGACTGGCCGTCGGTCGCGGAGACCGTGCGCTCGGCCCCTGCCCTGGGCTCGGCTGCCGTGGTGGCCGTGCAGAACGCCTCGCACGCAGAAGGTGGCGACCGGCCCAGCGCCGAGATCGGTCAGGCCTACCTCGACCGGGCCGGCCCGTCGGATTTCGACGGCCCCGGGCACGCCGCGCACATCGCCTACAACACGGCGTGCGGCTGGGCCTCGGTCGGCGAGCTCGAGCGCGGACTGGCCGCGTTCCGGCGCGCGGCGGAGCTGGGCTTCACCGACCTCACCACGGTGGACAGCGACCCGGAGCTGGCCCCGCTGCGCCCGCTCGCGGGCTACGACGAGGCCCGCGGCGTCATCCGGCAGCGGGCCCTCGCCCAGGCCGACACCCCGCCGCCGGCGCGTTGACCGGCCGCCGCCGACTCCGGCGCTCGGCCACCCGACCGGGTTGTGTCCAACCCCTCCGGCACGGTGACGGGAGTCGCCTGGGGGAGGGGTCGAGATGGGCGAACGGTCGAAGGGTGGCAAGGGCCGGGGGGACCGCCGGGCCGGCCGTGCCGTGTGCGCGCTGACCGGCAAGGTCCGCTACCGCGACGGGCACGACGCGGCGCTGGCCCTGAAGAAGGCCCGACGGCTGCGGGCGAGGGCCGAGCAGGACGGCGCGGAGCACCGGATCCGGGTCCGGCGGAAGTACGCCTGCGAGAGCTGCGGCGGCTGGCACCTCACCAGCCAGCCCGCTCCCGAGTGGACCGCCGCCTGATCGTCGTGTGGAGCCAGTTCGCCGTATGGCCGCGCCGAGTTCGCCGGGACCGGTGGGGGGACACTCATGGAGGCCGGCAAGGGGGAGTCGGCCGTGGGAGGGAACCGGGGACGTTTCCGCGGAAACGTCTTCGTCCGGCAACTCGGCGGCCCAAGCCCGTGGGCACCGGGTGAAGTGGACCGGCTGGCAGGGCGAAAACGGGGACGGCAGCCGGTCCACTTCCTCGTGAGGTCCGGCGGGCAGGGACGTTTCCGCGGAAACGCCGCCGCCGGGCCCGGCAGGCGACTCAGACGTTGCAGCGGAGGATGAGCAGGGCGATGTCGTCGTCGCCGCTGTCGGCCCGGGTGGCGTCGAGCAGGGCGTCGCAGACTTCCTCCGGCGGGGCGCCGCCCAGCGAGGCGAACGCTGCGGCCAGGGTGTCGATGCTGTCCTCGAGCATCTCCTCGCGCCGTTCCACCAGCCCGTCGGTGTAGAGCAGTAGCGTGCTCCCCGGCGGCAGGTCGACCACGTGGTCCACCCGCTCGGCGCCTTGGTCCAGGCCCAGCAGCAGGTTGGGCCGGGCCTCGAGCCGCTTCACCGAGCCGTCGGCCGTCCGCAGCAGCGGCGGCAGGTGCCCGGCGTTGCTCCAGCGCAGCTGACGCACCCCTTCGGGCTTCGTCGGCAGGGACTCGACCCGGGCGAGCACGGCCGTGGCGAGCGTGTCGAGCTCCAGCCCGTTCAAGGCCCGGTCGAGGCGCTCGAGCAGCCTGGCCGGCCCGTCCTCCGAGTCGAACGCCAGGCCGCGCAGCAGGTTGCGGACCTGCCCCATCGTGGCGGCCGCCGTCCGGTCGTGCCCGCTCACGTCGCCCACCACGAGCATGGTGGCGCCCGAGGCGTTGACGAAGGCGTCGTACCAGTCACCGCCGACCTGGGCCGCCTCCAACGCGGGCTGGTAGCGGACGGCGATGTCCAGGGCGTCCGGGGTGGGTGGCTGGGTGAGCAGCGATCGCTGCAGGGTCTCGGACATCTCCTGCGCCGCGTCCGCGGCCGCCCGGTCGGCCTCGAGGTGCTGGGCCCGGTCCAGTGCCTGGCCGCACAGGGCGGCGAACACGTCGAGCAGCGCGATCTCTTCGGGTGTGAATGTCCGCTCGTCGAGCCATGACACGTCCAGGGCGCCGATGAGTCGCTCGCCGGCGTGCAGCGGCAGAGCCGCCCAGGCCGAGCGCCCGGTGGAGATGTAGACCTCGCCCATCGCGGGCGACCAGTCCAGCGCACTGCGCACGGTCGGGAGCAGGACACGACTGCCGGTGCGGGCGGCTGAAGCCACCGGGAGCGGGCTGTCGAGCGGTAGCTCGCTGTGCTCGATCTCCATCTGCGGCCCGAGGCGCACGCTGCTGGCGAGCGACACCACGCCCCTGCTGTCGTCCCGCACGGCCATCGCACCGCCCTGGGCACCCAGGACCGACAGCCCGCTGCCGATCACGGTCTGCGCCAGGTCGCGCACCGACTCGGCACGCACCAGGTCGAGGGCGATGCGGGACAGTTCCGCGATCTGCGACGCCGCCCGGCGCCGTCCGGCCTCCGCGGCCGCGAGCTCACGCCGGGCGAGGGCATCCGCGTCCTGGGCCCCGTCCGTGATGTCGCTGCCGGTGGCGACGACGAAGATCCCCTCGTGCTCGTCGTGCACCGGCGTCAGGGCGAGGTCGACGATCCGCTCCTCGCCGGAGGCGACGTAGTACCTGGTGGACGTACGCAGTGGCCGGCCGGACGAGACGACCTGCTGGCACCACGTCCGGACCTGGTCGGCCACCTCGTCGTCGAGGCGCCACCACCCGCACTCCCAGAACGGGGCCCCGATCGTGCTGTCGCGGTCGAAGCCGCATCCTTCGATGGAGAGCCGGTTGGCGTCGAGGACCCGGCCGGTGGCGTCGAGGATGCCCGAGAACAGGAGGGGCGACTCGAACAGGGCGTGGAACCACCGCGTCGACAACGGGTCACCGCCCGGTGCCCGGAGCCCGAGCCTCGGGCGGGCCGGGCCGGGCGACAGGTTGCCGACCACCTCGGACTCGTCCTCGCGCAAGGCCGTCCTCTCCGCCGCCGGGCAGCCGCGCACGGAGGACGTTCCTCCGGCAGGGGCTGTCCGCCTTCGACGTTACCCACGGGTCAGCCGATTCTCACCCGCCAATTTCGCCAGCGTCAGGAGGCGGCGCCAGGCGGCCCCCCACAGCCGGCGCCCCCGCGAGGCGGCCCCGCCACGGCCGGACGTCTCGCCGCTCGCCCCCCGCTGACGCCGCGAGTTGTGGCAGATTCGTCGACGTGGTGCTCGCTTTCGCCGAAGGACTCGAGCTCGACACCGCGCTGTTCGAGCTCCGTCGACGTGGGCAGGCGGTGCCGCTCGAGCCCCAGGCCTTCGACGTCCTGGCCTACCTGGTGGCACACCGCGACCGGGTCGTGCCCAAGGAAGAGCTGATGGACGCGGTCTGGGGCGGCCGGTTCGTGTCCGAGGCGGCGGTCACCAGCCGGATCAAGCAGGCCCGACGGGCGGTCGGCGACGACGGGCAGGCGCAGCGGGTGATCCGCACGGTCCACGGCCGCGGCTACCGCTTCGTCGCGCCGGTCGACGACGCGGCGGGGGAGCCGGCGGCGCCGCTGCCTCCGCTGCCGCGGCAGCTGCCGCCCGACGACGGCGGGCGGGTCGGCCCGGTGCGCTACACGACCAGCGACGGGCTGCACATCGCGTTCCAGGTGAGCGGGCGCACCGAAGGCAGCGGGCCGGACATCGTGCTGAGCTCCGGCTTCGTCTCGCACCTCGAGCTGGACTGGGCCGACCCGGCGCACGCGCACTTCCTGCACCGGCTCGGGACCATGGGCCGGCTGATCCGCTTCGACAAGCGCGGCACGGGCATGTCGGACCGGCCGCCCGGGGTGCCCGACCTCGAGACCCGGATGCACGACGTGCTCGCGGTGATGGACGCGGCGGGGTCGGAGCGCGCCGTACTCGTCGGCTACTCCGAGGGCGGGACGCTGTCGATCCTGATGGCCGCCACCCACCCGGAGCGGGTCCAGTCGCTGGTCCTCTACGCGACCTACGCCAAGCGCACCTGGTCGCCGGACTACCCGTGGGGCCAGACCCAGGAGGCCCGGATCGCCTACACCGACGAGCTGGTGACCCGCTGGGACTGGGAGGCCGACGCCCGGATGCGGATCCCGTCCGGCGACGAGTCGGTGCAGAGGTGGTGGGCCCAGCGGATGCGCGCAGCCGCGACGCCGACGACCGTACGGGCGCTCATGGACATGAACTCCCTCGTCGACGTCCGCCACACGCTGTCCGCCGTCCGGGTGCCGACCCTGGTGCTGCACCGCACCGGCGACAACCTCTTCCAGGTCGCGGAGGCGCAGTACATCGCCGACCGGGTGCCGGGTGCCCGGCTGCAGGTGCTCGACGGGGTCGACCACTTCGTGTCCGGCGACCCGGACCAGATCCTCGACGCGATCGAACCGTTCGTGGCCGAGACGCAGGCGCCGCCCGAGCCCGACCTTGCCCTGGCCGCGCTGGTCGCGGTGTCCGGCGCGGGCGGCGACGCGGTGGTTGCCGACCTGGTGCGGGCTCGAGGACGGGCTCGCCGCACCCCCGAGGGCCGGCCGGTCGTCGTCTTCGACGGGCCTGCAACCGCGGTCCGGGCGACGCTCGGCGCCCGGAGGCCGGACACCTCGATGGGAGTCGCGGTCGCCGAGATCGAGCGAGACGCCGAGGTCGTCTCGGCGTACGGCGTCACGGTAGCCCTGGACATCGCCGACGCGGCGCCGGCCGGCGAGGTGTGGCTCTCGGCCACCGTCGGCACGCTGCTGGCCGGCTCGCACGTCGCCGTCGAGCCGGCCGGATCAGCGCCGCAGATGGGCATCGACCGGCCGGTCCTCCGCCCCGCCTGACCCGATCATGAGGCGACCCGCCGGGTCGACGTCGGCGCGTCGCCTCAAGATCCTCCCGGTGGGGCACGACGGGGGAACACCCGGCGCGCGGAGGCCCCACCCACGGGTTCGGGTGAGGCCTCCGCGCGAAGGTTCTGCCGGGCCGGGTCAGGCAGCAGCCACGTCCACGGTGACCGGTACGCCGTTGGTGACGACGTCGAAGACCGCCGACCGGGCCCGCGACTGGTCGACCAGCTTGGCCAGCTGCTCGGCCGCGGCCTCGCCGTCCACGTGGAACACGACGCGGATGCCCTCGTAGCCGTTGCGCACGTCGGGGTCGATGCCGAGGATGCCGCGCAGGTCGATGTCGCCCTCGACGGTCGCGCTGACGCCGTTGAGGTCGATGCCGCGGGCGGCCGCGATGTTGGCCAGACCGCTCATCAGGCAGGCGCCCAGGGCGTTGAGCAGCAGCTCGGCCGGCGTCGGGGCGTGGTCGGCGCCGACGAGGACCGCCGGGTGGTCGGCCTCGATGGTGGTCGGGGCAGCGTGCTGGTGCTCCTGACCGGCTCCGTAGAAGCCGGTGATGGTGCCCTTGTTGTGCGTGCCGCTGACCCACTCGTGGGACGAGCGGAACTGGAAGCGGGCCAGCTCGGGCTGGTTCTTCACGACGCCGATGGTGGCGAAGAGCGTCTCGACGTCGACGCCGTTGCGGCGCGGTGCGGTGGTCTCGGTGAGAGACATGGGTGTTCCTCCGAACGGGTTGTGGTGGTTCTCATGCGGCGATGTCCGCCGCAGGAAAGGGCAGTGCTGCGAGGCTCTCCGCCTCGCGTTCGAGCGCGTCGGAGAGCTGGATCTGCAGCTCGACGAAGCGCTCGGGGTCCGGGAAGGCGCTCAGGTCCCGGGTGATCGAGAAGATCTCGCGCAGGGCGGCATCCCGCCGGGCGTGGTAGCCGGTGAGGGCGTCCTGCTCGCACTCCGGGTTGCGCAGTGCGGTGGCCACGGCGCCGGCCAGGAGCTCGGCGTCGCGGAAGGCGTCGGTGATCCCGTGCCCGGTGACCGGGTCGCGGTGGTAGCCGGCGTCGCCGACCAGCGCCCAGCCACCCGACGACCCGCCTGACCTGCCCGTCCCGTCGGGGAGCGGGCGGCCCACCGGGCGACGTACGACGTTGGGCAGGTCGGCCCGGCCGCGGACCGGGGCCAGCACCTGGCCGGCGCGAACCCGAGCCCCCAGCGACGGGGACGCGGCGGTGATCGCGGCGAGCAGGGCCTCGACACGGTCGCCGCCCGGTGGGCGGAACAGCGTCCCCAGCGTCCGGGTCGGGGCGCCGAGCCAGACGCAGGCCACGCCGTCGTTGGTGGGGAAGATGCCGGCGAAGGCGTCGCGAGCGACGTGGAACTCGTAGGCGACCCCCTCGGTCTCGAGGGGCACGTCGGCCACGTAGGTGTAGAAGGTGCCGGTGCCGGACGGCGACGAGTGCAGCACCTCGGCGCCCAACCAGCCGGCCATCCGGGACCGCAGCCCGTCGGCGCCGATCACGATGTCGGCCTCGACGGTCACGGCCTCCCCTTCCGGCCCGCGCCCGTCGACCCCGACCACCCGGCCGTCAGCCCGGCGGCGCACGCCGGTGACTGTCACGCCGGTGCGCAGCGTCGCGCCGGCCCGCACCGCGGCGTCCTGCAGGACGGCGTCGAGGGCGTGGCGGCGGGGCGCGACCAGGTGGTCGACACCGGACCGGTGCTTGATCCGCCGCACGTCCTGACCCTGGCCGAGCCGGAACAGGACCTCGCGGACGGCGGGTGCACCGGTCGCATGCACGTCGTCGAGGAGTCCCCATCGGGACAGCTGCACGACGCCGCCGCGGGCGATGCCGTGGGTCGAGACCGTGTCGCTCGGGAAGGGCGACCGGTCCAGGAGCACGACGTCGTGCCCGGCGCGGGCCAGCAGCATCGCGGTGGCGGCTCCCGCGACGCGGGCACCGACGACGACGACCTGGTGGCGATCGATCTGATGGGCTCGGTTGGTCACGCTGCAGAGACTGCGCGTCCCGCCCGGTCAGTGCTTGAGGACGGTGTGGAGACGGTGTGGAGATCGGGTGACGGCGCGGACGTCACCTGATCGACACGAGATCACCATGCGGGCGCCAAGCCTCATCCGGCGGTACGCCCGACAGTGCTCGGCATGACCAGCACCGCGTTCGGCCCCGCGACCCCGGCCACCGCCTCGACGGCTCCCTCGGCAGCACCTCCCAGACCGACCGCCGGGGCGCTCGACCGGGCAGCCGGCCGTCGCGCCTTCCTCGACGGGGTGCGGGCGATGCTGCCGCTGCTCGCCTCCGTGGCGCCGTTCGGGCTGGTCATCGGGGTGACCGTCGCCGAGGCCGGCGTCCCGCACCTGGCCGGCTGGTCGCTGTCCTGGCTGGTCTACGCCGGCAGCGCGCAGCTGGCCGCGGTCGGGCTGCTCGCGGACAGCGCGTCGGCAGCCGTGGTCGTGGCCAGCGTCGCCGTGATCAACCTGCGGGTCGGTCTCTACAGCGCGGCGCTCGCGCCGCACTGGCGGGGGACCAGCTGGTGGTGGCGGGTGCTCGCGGGCTACCTGATCATCGACCCGTCGTTCGCCGTCGGCAGCCAGTCCTACGACGGCTCGCGCCCGCCCCGGCTCGCCCACCGGCACTACCTCGGCGGTGCGCTGCTGCTCTGGGCCGGCTGGCTGGCCGTCACCGGTCTCGGAGTCACCGTCGGCGCCGTGCTGCCGGCCGCCCTGCGGCTGGAGTCGATCGGCCTGCTCTACATCGTGGGGCTGGTCGTGCTCAGCGCCCGCACCACCGCGACCTGGGTGGCCGTCGGGGTCGCGATCGTCACCGCGGCCGGCGCCTCCCTGCTGCCCCTGCACCTGGGCCCGGCCGTCGGCATGGTCGCCGGGCTGCTCGCCGGCTCGATCCTGCTGAGGAGGACCTCGTGAGCACCTGGACCGTCGTCGTTCTGGCCGGGCTGGCCGTCCTTGCGATCCGGCTGGTGCCGGTCGCGCTGCTCTCGACCCGCCCGGTGCCGGCCTGGCTGGCCCGGGTCGGCCCGCTGACCGCGCCGGTGGCCTTCGCCGCGCTGGGCGCCTCCTCGATCACCGGCGCGGCGGCCGGCGGGCCGGCCGAGCTGGTCCCGCTGCTCGCCGCGGTGGCGACGGCCGGGGTGGTCGCGCGAAGTACCCGCTCGACCTCCTGGGCCGTCGCCGCCGGCATGGCGACGCTCTGGGCAGGCGTCGCGCTGGTCGCCTACGCGGGCTGACCCCCCGGACCTTAACTGGGCAGCCGTCACCGATCCGGCGCCGGCCGCGCGCGGCGACCGTCGTGGTGTCACGCACACCACCACCGAGGAGATCCCGTGCGCATCCTGTTCACCTCCACCGCGGGGCTGGGCCACGTCCACCCGCTGCTGCCGTTCGTCCGCGCCGCCCAGGCCCGCGGCGACGAGGTCCGGCTGGCCATCCCGGCGGCCGCGCAGCCGGCCGCCGCCGGCTTCGGCGTCCCGCTGGTGCCGACCGGCGTGCCTGCTCCCGCCGAGGCCGGCCCGTTCTGGGCGGCCGTCACGGAGCAGGACGATCCCGACACCTACGTCATCGGCCGCTGGTTCGGCGGCATGTGCACCCGGGCCGCCCTGCCGGCCGTCCACGCGGAGGTCGAGGCCTGGGCGCCGGACCTGGTCGTCAGCGAGTCGGCGGAGGTCGCCGGGGCACTGTGCGCCGAGCTGGCCGGCATCCCGCACGTCACCGTCGGCTGCACCGCCCTGGCCGGTCCCGGCTACACCTCCCCGGTGCTGGTCGCCGAGGTCAACACGGCCCGCCGGATGATCGGGCTGCCCGAGACCGGCCAGGTGCCGTGGGACCGGGCCACCACGACGTACGTCACCGCGATCCCGCAGGTGCTCTGGGGCGCGCCGGACGAGGTGCCGACGGGCACCCGGCTGGTGCGCCACGAGGACCCCGAGGGGCCGGTGGACGTCGGGGTCCCCGCGCCGCGGGAGGCCGGTCGCCGGCCGACGGTCTACGCCACGCTGGGCAGCGCCGCACCCGGCTTCGAGTTCGCGGCCGGTGCCTACGCCTCGGTGCTCGCCGGGCTCGGCCGGCTCGACGCCGACGTCCTCTTCACGGTCGGGTCGTTCGACCTGAGCGCGGCCGGCCCGCTGCCGGCCAACGTCCGGGTCGAGCCGTACGTCGCGCAGTCGGCCGCGATGGCCTGCGACGTCGTGGTGAGCCACGGCGGCAGCGGCACCACGATCGCGGCGCTGACCCGTGGACTGCCGCAGGTGGTGGTCCCGCTCTTCGCCGACCAGCCGCACAACGCGGCGCGCATCGCAGCAGCGGGGATCGGCGAGACGGTGGACGCCCGGTCGGCGGCCGAGACCCTCGCTCCGGCCGTCGCGCGGGTACTCGGCGACCCGTCCTACCGCCGGGCCGCCCACCGGGTCGCCTGCGACCTGGCCGGGCTGCCCGCCCCGGCCGACGTGCTGGCGGAGCTGCTCCCGGTCGCGGTTCACTGACGAGGTGCCGGGAGAGCTGCGGGCGCGCGCCCTCGTCGGCAGGGACGAGGAGCTCGCCGAGGTCCGGGCCGCCCTCGCCGCGCTCGCCCGCGCGGAGGGTGGCCTGCTCCTGGTCACCGGCGAGGCCGGCGTCGGGAAGTCCCGCCTGCTCGCCGAGACGGTGTCGTACGCCGTCGAGGCCGGTGCCGCCGTCCTGTCCGGGCGTGCCGTCCCGGGCTCGGAGCCGTTGCGCCCGCTCAGCGAGGCGCTGCTCGGCGGCTACCGCGGCCGCCCGGCGCCTGACGCCGGGTCGCTGCGACCGTTCCGGGCCGCGCTGGGCCGGCTGCTGCCGTCCTGGGCCCGGACCGACGGGTCGGGCGCGCCGGATGCTGGGGTCGACGCCCCGGTGGTGCTCGGCGAGGCCGTGCTCGAGCTGGTCGCGGTCACCGGCCCGCCGGCCGGGACGGTGCTCACGCTCGAGGACCTGCACTGGGCCGACCCGGACACGCTGGCCGTCCTGGACCACCTTGCCGTGGCCGCCCGGGCGGGCCTGCTCCTGGTGGTCGCCAGCGCCCGGGCCGACGAGCCCGGCTCGGCCCTCGGGCGGTCCGCGCTCTCCGGCGGCCGGCGGATCGAGCTGACCCGGCTGCCGTCGGCGGCGGCTGCTGCGGTCGCCCTCGACTGTGCGCACGGGCACCCGCTGCCGCGAGACGTCCTGGACTTCGTCGTCGCCAAGGCCGACGGGCTGCCGCTGCTCGTCGAGGAGGTGCTGTCCGGCCTGGTCGAGAGCGGGGCGGTGGTGACCGGTGCCGAGTGGACCCGGGCCGGGGAGCTGGTCGCGGCGGTGCCGGCCGGGCTGCGGCACCTGGTCCAGACCCGGCTGGACCGGCTCGACCCGGCCGCGCGGGCCGTGGTCCAGGCGCTCGCGGTCGGCGGGCCGGACGTCGGCTGGCGGGAGGCGGCGGCCGCCCTCGACCTCGACGAGGCGGCGGTCGTGGCGGCACTGCGCGCGGCGGTCGAGGCGCACCTGCTCTCCGCGACCGGCACGGCCTCCGACC
>Ga0210113_1000443_pt1 | contig 10229 bp, 7 predicted proteins | sample MayberryNW_Catta_5_FD_185523 | JGI IMG/M metagenome (GOLD analysis project Ga0210113, IMG submission 185523) | Wetland microbial communities from San Francisco Bay, California, USA, that impact long-term carbon sequestration -... | ecosystem: Environmental > Aquatic > Marine > Wetlands ...
CACATCCCTCGGGAGAGCCGCTTCCTGTATGTCTTCCACCTCTCGCATACCATGTCCATTCATCATCTCCACCCGAGTTGTATTTGACCTGTCCTGTCATCTCCACATTCTTCCAGTCATTAGGTGACTGCATGTACCCTCTGCTTGCCAATACACTATGATCTTTGACCACATTATCTGGCTGATATCCTGACGCTGAGATTTTTGATATCGATGCTGTTCCCATCATGGTGGGACGATTGGGAAGGTTGAGTGTTGCGCTATTGGAATTGCTACGTCCTCTCTCATCAAATCATTGGCAGTAACCATCAAACAAAACATGGTGGACCACTTGCGATGCCACCAACCTGCCGAATAACTGTGGGCCGGCCTTTTAACATGTAGTCAAAAGAATAGGAAATGGAACTGTTCCATTCGGTAGGACATTCGAAGAAACAACCGACTTTCCCAGAACAACAAGCACCTTTTAATGGTACCGTTCGATTCGGTGCGACATTCGAAGAACGGCTTTTCGTGCCAATGACATTTTTTGATGGTGTAATAGAATAGAATGATCCGACATTCTGCAAGACCCGTTGAAGCTATCTGCTATGTAGGAGGTTTTGTAAAACTAAAAGATGTATATTGTACAACTAATTAGTGTCCCTATTTTTCATATACAATATATACATAGTTATACTCTATGCTTATATCAATCGTAATAGTTATTTTGATACTAATACCAACAGTAAATGTGTTTGCGAGCTCTGAACTAAATTTTTTTACTGAAGATGGTTATGTCATACAACGACAAGAGGAAAGACCGGCAACAAACGAAGATTTTGCTCCTGATAGTAGCTGCATGTTTGATGCATTTCAGCTAAAATGCATACCTGGAGCAGAGCAGGAATGTCCTGAGGGCTTTGGAAATAACGGCGATGCAACTTGCTTCTTTAGACATCCAGAAGGATGCCCTGAAGGCTATCATAGTACAGATGATGATGATACAGGACAATGTTATCCTAATTCCGAAGGATGCAATACGTATGTTGTACTGAACGGAACACGCCATGACTATGTATTGCTTACAGATAGACCAGATAAACGGGATATCTGTGCAGATCCACGTTACCTCAACTAATTAAAACGACCGAGAATTCTATGCTACAATTATTGCATCATACCCCTTTTACAATATGACCGCAAATGCAAATGCAAGTCCGAGGATGCTCTAAAACCTACCTCGGAACAAATTGAGTTCTAGATATGGAACTCTTTAATTTCCTTGTGAACTAGTCTCCGAATACATTTCGCCGAGAACTTTGGATTTGAAATAACAGGTAAGTTATCTTGTAACGCTGTCAATCAGGCAGTTAGCCAGTCTGCAGCAGTAACCTATATAGCGTTCTAGACCCTCATTTGAACTAGTATATTCAGAGTCGCCATCTGGTAGTAGGTCAAGATGCGAGGGAAAATGTTCTGAACAGTAACAATTGGTGCATTTTTTACATTGAGCGGTAGGGGGGCGTGGCTTGTTAAAGCAACTGATTATACAGCATACGCCTTCCTTCCTAGTCCTTCGGGTCCTATCATTTACATTTATCTCCTCATCTGTTGCTAGATCGTTAGTGAGCAAGTGCATGTCTGTCATCGATGTCTATCGTTGATTTCCAGGATGACAGGTGCAATGACAACCAGTAGGACCAGCAAAACTAAGAGAAGAGTATTCATGCCTATCTGTAAGACATTCTAATGATACTACCTATGAAAAGGCCTTGCTGCATGTTCAAACAAATCCAGCTCTGATAATTAAAAAGCATAAAAGAGGAATATCATATTAGTTGCACCCATAAGGCATCATGATATGGTGGATCGGAACCAACATTTCGAAACAAAACATCTTCATCTGGAGAAATAGTATGTGTTGGCAAGCCGCAAACGGAACAGAAGGAATGTACTAAACTCAGAACGTCTTTGTTCTGTGGTATCTTTCTATGACATGCCTAAAATCAGTATAAAAATAAGTGTTGGTATTCACTGTATTTATTGATGAAATTCTGTCTTAAAAAAATGAGAGAATGAAGGTGTTTTCTATGTTGGTGGTGTAATTTCTCTGACGCTGAGATTTTTGAAATCTATGCTGTTTCCATTGTCCCATCTAAATGAGGCTATTGGGCCACCCCAAGTAACGATTTGATCTCGTTCTCCATTACATTCGCCGCCTTCGCTACCCCATCCACCCTGATCAATGAAGTCGTATACTTTCTGCCACTGATTGTCATTGTTGGGATCCACCCATGATTCCATCTTTACTACTGTTTCTCCATTTACATGTATATTGTAGATTGCCACCTTGAAGCCTACAAATTTTCCGTCACCGTCTGCAGGGGAACTTCTCCATGGCTGGAAGACGTAACTTACGTGCCATTGTTCTTTTGCCCATCTTACGTCTCCTCCGGTGTAGGCAAGTGACCCTTTGTATGCAACACCCTCACATCCCTCGGGAGATCCGCTTCCTGTATGTCTTCCACCTCTCGCATACCAAGTCCATTCATCATCTCCACCCGAGTTGTATTTGACCTGTCCTGTCATCTCTACATTCTTCCAATCGTTGGGCGATTGCATGTACCCCATGCTTGCCAGGACGCTGTGATCTGTGACCATAATATCTGGCTGATATCCTGAAGAAGTAAAAATACCATACCTTACTTGACCGCTAGTTACCCTCCAAGATCCGTCACTATTTCTACTCATTGAAGGTTCACTTGTTCTGGGGTCATTTTGAGGGTCATCCATATTCATACCACTCTTCACCACCAGGTTTTGTTGGATAGATTTTCTTTATTCCGAATTTGTCATTTGTGCCTCCGTCGGTACTTGACACAGTGATAGTTACTGTTGCTTTGTTTATGCTTGTTGCACCTTTGCTATCACGGGCAACGTACGTAAAGCTATCTGGCCCAATGTATCCAGTGGTTGGTGTATACGTTACTATATTTTGAGCGCTAATTGTAGATAGCTGTCCATGCATTGGCTGATCAACTATACTGAAGGTTATGGGATCGTTATTAGGATCGGTACCTGATAGGGTAATATCTACTGCCGCATTTGTTCCTGTAGTTACACTCTTTGAATCTGCAGTAGGGGGTTGAATAAATTGCACTGATGAAAGAACACTTAGGTCAATCTCTGCGATAGCCAGCCACTTTTCTTGTAGGCCCGGAGTCTCGTCTATTCTAAATGTATTCTGTGCAGTAGCGGGGAGTTCTCTCAATGGAAATCTATCTGCTCCTTCTATTCCACTAACTTTCGTTCCATCATCAAAGAACTCCAATACTTTTACCCATTGGTTTGCGGGTTGGTTGTCATTATTCCCTTGGTCCTGATATACTTGTATTCTTACTCCTGCTTGTTCTTGTAATGCTACTGCCATGAATCCGACCCACCTATTATGTATTGATACGCCTTGCTGCTCAAAGTCTAGGTCTAAATTACCTGTATAATCTGGGTGAGGACATTCAGCTCTCAATCTTGGTTGGCCAGAATCTACCGCTATTGCTGGGTCGTAAACGCAGCCATCATATGGAGCAGAATCGGTATGCCTACCTCCCAAAAGCTTCATGGCCACGTCGTCAGAACCGCCTGAACTTCTGAAGTAGCCTACCATTACCAGAGAGGTTCCTGCTGCGTTCATGTTGTATCTGGCTCCGCCATCTCGTTCGTCTGTCTCGTATTCATAGTCCCATTGTCCCTTTATCTTGAAAGGCACTGTTATACCGTCCCTGGTGGTACTACCTCCAGGGGGTGGATTCGGCGGTCCAGTAGATGTTGGTCCCATCACAAATGCTTCCAGTCTTCCATCGCTATTGGGAACAACTGCAGGATCTGTATTCTCTCTAAGTGTTCCACCAAGGGATGTCCAGGATGAGGACCAGGTACCGCTGCCTGCAGAAGTCTGTGTCTTGTAGTATAATTGATTGTTGGTGCCCACAACGAATACCTGCAGCCTACCATCGTTATTCCTTGCAACTGCTGGACTTGTATCTGCTTTTATTCCTCCTCCCAATGGAGTCCATGATGATGACCAAGTGCTGCTGCCTGCAGAAGTTTGTGTCTTGTAGTATAGTGCATTGTGGGTACCTACAACAAAGGCTTGCAGCCTGCCATCGCTGTTTGCTACAACCACTGGATCAGTACTTGCTCTCAAACCTCCACCAAGAGAAGTCCAAGAGGAAGACCATGTACTACTGCCAGCTGACATCTGGGTCTTGTAATACAGTTGATTATTCGTTCCTACAATAAACACCTGTAGCCTTCCATCTGAATTCCTTGCTACAGCTGGACTTGTATCTGACTTTATGCCTCCACCCAAATATGTCCAGCCAGTCCAGGTACTACTGCCTGCTGTCGTCTGAGTCTTGTAGTATAATGCATTGTGGGTACCTACAACAAAGGCTTGCAGCCGGCCATCGCTGTTTGCTACAACCACTGGATCAGTACTTGCTCTCAAACCTCCACCAAGAGAAGTCCACGATGAGGACCAGGTACTGCTGCCTGCTGACGTCTGGGTCTTGTAATACAGCTGATTATTCGTTCCTACAACAAACACCTGTAGCCTTCCATCTGAATTCCTTGCTACGGCTGGACTTGTATCTGATTTAATACCTCCTCCAAGTGAAGTCCATCCAGTCCATAAACTGCTGCCGGCCGATGTCTGGGTCTTGTAGTATAACTGATTGTTAGTGCCTACTACAAACACCTGCAACCTTCCGTCACTATTCATGGCTGCGGCCAGATCAGTATTTGGAGCCATGGCACCGCTTAGAGATGAGTAGGCAGACCAGGTACTACTTCCTGGAGCTGTTTGCCATTTGTGGAAGAGGGTTCCAATTACATTACTTCCTCCTCCACCAGTAGCACCACCAAATACTGCAATCTCAGTTATGCTAGCCCATTCATTTTCAGTATTGCCATTTACAGTAATTCTCACGTATCTTCCTTCAGTACCTGCAGGTATAGTGTATTTCTCAGGAGAGGTCGTAGTCCCGCTACTAGTACCTGAGAATTGATTTGTAAAAGTAGTACCATCATCTGATACTGATATTATAAAGTTATTCTGTCTCACATCCCCACGATACCATGCTATGTCTACACTACAGATACTCTTCTTTGAACCCAGATCGAGTTCAACCCAAGAACCCTGTCCGAGGTTTGACCATCTGGTGTTGAGGTTGTTGTCAAATACGTTGGAAGGTACATTTCCATCATTCCCTGAAGCAGTTACTGCGGACACTGGTAGTTTATCACACGTCGCAAGAGCAGAGACTTGATTTTCCGATTCAGGACTTATCTGTAAATTTGACATCATGCTGTCGGCTAGTTTATTCACTGATACTTGTTCTTCTTCGGTAACAGGCCGAGGGTCCAGACTATTAGTTGTAGGAATAGATAATGGAATATTGGTTGTGCTACCGGTAGAAGAAGGGTTAGGTAAAGCATAGACAATTTCTCCTCGGTTCAGAGAGAGAGGAAGGAATAATATGATAACTAAGGACGTAAACACAAGCAATTTTTGAGCATTAGCTTTCTTTCTCTTAAGTAACTGGAAATACATACGAATTATGAAATACTACTCTAATATTTACGGATGTTTTATAATTTTGTACTTACTTAAATCTAAGAGTTTTCCAAGTAGCAATTATCAGCCAACTTTAGTACCTCTCAATATACCATAATAGTCTAATTTCGGTTTTGTACTCTAAAAATCGAGTATGGACTGCTACATATAATTACCTCAGAGGTTGCATGATTTATGTAGAGATTAGCTTCTAAGTTACAGAGACATTCTAACCCTATCGATGTCTAGTTTCAATCAATCCGGTAGCCACGTCAGCTAACATAGGAGTAAAGAGAGTAAAGTTCTCTTTACTGACAAGGGTGATTTCGACCGTTCTATCGTCTCCATATTCTTCCATAAGATTCTTTAAAACCTCGGTACCCCCAAATCCACTTCCCAAAATCAAGACTCTGGTAGGCTGAGCTCCTTTGATGTTCCTGGCCCACAGATTCCCTCCTCTCAATATTATCATAGTACTAGTCATAATGAATATCACCTGTAAACCTTCAATCAAAATTGACAGATCATCATACGGGGCCTCTACTCCAACAACGGATTCTGGAGAATTGGTGACTATCCAGAGCAGGCTCACAAAGACCGCTGCCCCTATTCCAATATAAAACCATAGCTTCGACCGTCTTTTTATTAATGGAATCATCCAAAATAATTGAGCCGCACCAATAACAAGATAGAATAAAACAAAGCGCCAGTCAAACTCTTGTCCAGTACTACTGGCTTGATTGCCAACAAATAAGGCGATAAGTATAAGGGTGCCTAAAATTCCAATTGCTAGAAAACAGTTCAAGGTTGATGAAAAGCTTTGCTTTATTCTTATGCCATTTGATGAGAAATACGACTCAGTCTATAATAATATCAAATATGCTACTGAGGAGGTGGGTTGTGCATGAGTTTTATCTACATGAGCATAAGCGCAGTATAATTGGAGCATAGTTTCCGTATTCATGCCCTGGGGTTATACAGGACTCCAGTTGCTCTTTGTCCTCTTTTTAACTTCCAAGCTCGTTATGAGCAAATTCTTTGCTTGCCTATCAGATGCTTCTGAGAATGAGTATACCGGACCCTATAGTATCGAATCTTACACAAGAGAAGACGATATCTAGATTCATTTATGGGCCAATCGTTTCAATGTACTCTAGCCCATAAGTGACTATAGTAGATTCTGAATCTGAGTAATTGATTCTGTGTTATCTGTTCCTTTATTGAGGAACTAAGTCTCGAATTAAGAGAGATACTTAGCAGAGAATTCAAAGAAAAAAGGTAAGGGCTAGTCAGTTTCGCCCCCATCATCATCATCATCTCCCCCAGCTCCGTTTCCTTCACCAGTATCTTCACCAGCTCCGTTTCCTTCACCAGTATCTTCACCAGCTCCGTTTCCTTCACGGCAAGATTGTTGATGTTACATTCACAAATGGAGACAGATCAAGAGCAAATGTTACTGCAGTAGATCCCTATATCGATGTGGCAGTCCTTAGCATTATTGAAAGTGAAAACAATACAATGCAACAAGCCAAAGAGCTAAACCCAGTTCCAACAGGGAATTCTTCAGCTCTGGTGGTGGGGGATCAGGTGATTGCAATAGGAAATCCATATGGCCTAGCCAGTACAATGACAACTGGAATAGTAAGTCAAGTCGGTAGACTTGTCCCAGCCCCCGGTGTTGGGTTTTCAGTTCCTGATGTAATCCAAACTGATGCTGCGATAAATCCTGGCAACTCCGGCGGTCCGTTGTTGAATCTACGAGGTGAAGTTGTAGGCATAAACTTTGCGGCATTACAACAAGGATTAGGTTTTGCAATACCAATAAATCTAATTCAGAAAGTAGTGCCCGTGCTCGTCGAGAAAGGCAATTATACTCATCCATACTTGGGATTCAGCGGAACTACACTTACATCTGATTTAGCTGCGACTATAGAGAATATCCCACCTGGTGTGAAGGGAGTTTACGTAAATACTCTGGTTGAAGGGGGGCCAGCCGATAAAGCAGGACTGGAAGGGCTTACAGTCGATCAATATTGCAGAAAACATGGTGGAGATGTAATAGTCGGGGTAGACGGTGATAATATTCGAGAATTTGAACAGCTAGTATCTTACCTGGAAGCGAACACAGTTCCTGGAGATAATGTCGTTTTAGATGTAGTTAGAAATGGAACTGATGTAGAACTAAATGCCATAATGGGAGAGAGACCTTCGCCTTCCTTTACTCGTGTCGCTAATCAAACTGAATTTACTTAAGATGATGACCTAGCTAAACTTCATTGTCACCGTTTTTACAAACTTAAACCAGTTAGCATAAGTTCTCTAACCTGCATATTCAGTTAGATATTTGTACATTGAGATTGAACTTCTTGGTTCTAAAGTACTGTCCTATCATTGTCCTAAATCCTGTAAAAGATTTGTAGTATGTTAATACCAGTAGATCGCCTTTGGATATATTCCAGCATTCTTCCAGTACCATGAACTCTGGTGACGCTGTTGGAAGAAAGACGCGTATTAAACTATCCTTATGTTCTTCAAGGTACCTTCTTACCTTACTAGATCTATAGTGGTGAGGAGCCTTATCCAGGAATAAATAACATTTTGGGAATTCATAGTAATGTATCTGCTTTAGGAATTCATAGAATGTATCTTCGTTGAAATGGTGGTACTGTCTAAATAACTGTCTTCCATCCAGAATGTCATGTACAAGCAGTTCAAAACTAGATTATATGAAAGCTTTCTGAAAGAGGAAGTTGAGGCACTTGGACAATACTTTACCCCTCGTAAAATCATTCAAACAATTGTTCGAATGACTGGAATTGATGAACCTACATTCCAGTTTTCAGATAAGCGATACTGTGATCCATTCTGCGGCTTAGGCGGATTTCCACTTGAATTGTTAAACATGAATGAAACAATACGGGAACGTTACAGACCTGACAGCGAGAAGCGTATCCAATTGCCCTTCGTAATTCAAGGGTTTGACAAGGGGCTTGAGCGCGACGACGAAAGGACTATTATTTTGGCAAAAGCAAATATGCTAATCTATCTTGCTGAGTTACTTTTTGCCAATCCTGACTGTTCAAAAGAATTTGCTAGAGTATTCAATGAAACATTCACGCTTTTTAAGGATAATCTTGGAACATTTGGTCACATAATATAGCTAAATATTCCTGTTGCATTTTCTAGAAGTAAACGAAAGACAATAATCGTGGGAGATCAAAAGACATTGTCAAAAAGCAAGTTCCTATCAAGATCGATAGATACGGTAGTCAGAAAGGATGGATTCTTCATATGAAGAAACTAGGAAAGATAGTAAGTTTTAGGAGCAGTTATGATATGGCGAGCCCAAGATAGAAAATGAATGATGATCTAGATACTTTCACATTCACATTCCAGATTGACGGAAACACCCTAACACTTAATAGATTAAATAAGCAGATTGACGAACAATTCGAGCATTTATATCAATATTACTTCCTTAAGCAAAAGTTTGATATGGATTTATTCAAGAAATCAGCTATAAAATTCTTTGAGGAATCCTCAGAGGTAAAGTCACATGAAAGATTCTTTAACAATTTTACTATACTATGGCAAATACTAATACAGAATGGTTCCTTCTTTTTTGCTGAACAGATATGGCAACTGGCAGTACAAATAGCTACATACTGGGAGACCCTAAACCAATCTAAATATAAAATCCACAAGGGTGCTGCATACTATTTCTGGGCGATAACTTGCATATTAAAAGAAGATCTGGAAAAGGGGTTTCTGTTGATGCATCAAGCCCTAGACGAAGATAAGAAAAATAGGCCTAATGATTTAACTTATACTCCCGCTTATGCATTCGTAAGACTTGATTATAGTCGACAAGAACAATACTTTAGAAATAAAATTCTTGAAGTAACAGAATTCCTTGAGCAGCAATTAAAGCTATATTGCTCATCAAGAAATGGCACCTTGTCATTAGATCAATTGAAATCTAAATTTTTAGATAACATGGACCTAATGGATGAGACATTTCTTTTCGTTTATCACCTATTTCATATTAAAAAGCTATTATCCGAATCCAGTCAGGGATTAACTCAAAATATATATGGATCGATACTAATGATGCAAATCATCTTTACATTTATTCTTGTAATAGATAATGTAATCAAGAAGAAGTATAAGAGCAAAGATCCTCATAAGCAAGCTCTAGTACATCTACTGGAATATCTTTCAAATGAATCAAATCTTACTATGGACATAGGTAAGTTAAAAGAGATTGCCAATAGAGCAAATAAAGATCTTCAATCGGTACTTATAGATCTTCTGAATTCGAAACCAATTTTTAAGAATAGTAAACTAAAAGAAATTGAAAATGATATTGGAATTGTGTATGCCCTTAGAAATCCTGCTGCACATAAAATATGCGATAGACCATTTATACATCAAAATTTCAAACAAATAGTAGATCGACTATTTAATGTATTCTACCTGGTAGTAGAAAAATTGTATATTGGAATAGCCTAGTGAACCTGAATTGGAGCTAATCGTTATAATGATTTACATGAAAATAGGATTGTAAATGCCTTCACTCTAACCTAATATTTTGATAACATGTCTCTCTATGTTTGTCTGGAGATCGCTAAAT
>Ga0210113_1000447_pt1 | contig 10217 bp, 11 predicted proteins | sample MayberryNW_Catta_5_FD_185523 | JGI IMG/M metagenome (GOLD analysis project Ga0210113, IMG submission 185523) | Wetland microbial communities from San Francisco Bay, California, USA, that impact long-term carbon sequestration -... | ecosystem: Environmental > Aquatic > Marine > Wetlands ...
CACGGCAGTGCCGGCAGCCCGAGACGACGTAGCCCTCCTCGGCTCCCTCGGCCTGGAGCCGATAGACGGACGCGGTGCCCTCGATGCCGCAGAGCGGGCAGCGCAGCCTCGCGAAGCCCCAGGCGCCGCCGCAGAAGTGGCAGGCCAGCCGCCGGTGGCCGCCCTCGACGACGTCGGCGAACCCGGGCGGCGCGCCACAGAAGGGGCAGACGCCTCGTCCCCAGTCGATGCCGTCGAGGTACGGGCGGGCGGGCGCCAGCCACGTCTCGAGCGCCGGGCGCAGCGCCGCGCACGCCAGGACGGCCAGCGCCTCGGGGTCGAGCCCGCTGGCCGCCTCGGCCGCGCCGTCGCCGATGCCGTCACGCGACGGCAGCAGCGATGCGGGCGTCACCGCGCCCGCGTCCCACGCCTGCGCCAGCCGCTGCAGCGCCGCCGCACGAGCGGGGTCGAGCGCGGCCACCTGCTCCATGACGCCACCGAGCAGGTGCTCCACGTCGTCGGCGGCGATCGACGGCCGCGCCTCGGCGAGCAGCGGGATGCCCGCCGCCCACTGCTCGCGGCACCGCCCCGCCGGCCACGTGAGCGCCGGCGTCGCCGGCGCGGCCGCCCAGCGCTCGAGGATCTCCGTGTACGGAGCCAGGCTGGCCGACAGGGCGCGGCGTCGCTCCAGGATGTCGCGCCACGGCTCTCGCAGGTCCAGGCTCGCCGAACCCCCTCAGACCTGGCCGGCGGCCATGATCACGTACTTCACGAGGAAGCCGCCGATCAGGACGAGCAGCGAGGTGAGCGCGGTGAGACCGAAGGAGCGCTTCTTCAGGGCGACGAGCCCCAGCACGAGGGGCAGGACGGAGCCGACGGCGATGGCCCCGCCCCAGAAGACCGCAGCGAAGCGCCCGTCCGTCAGCAGCCGCAGCGCGCTCGTGGATGCCGCCGACCCGGACGACTGCACGGAGCCGACGAAGACCGCGAGGGCGGCGATCTGGATGATGAGCGCCAGCACGGTCATGGCACGCACGCCGGCGACCTGGTCCGCCGCGCGGCGGCCCATCGCGATGAGGATCAGCGCGATGGTGGCGGCGCCCGTCGAGGCGCCGACGGCGAGGAAGAGCGCCCCCAGCGAGCGGCTCTCGATCCACAGGGGCCGGGCGGTCGCGCCGAGGAGCACGCCCGGATAGGCCGCCAGGAAGAAGCCGAACCCGGCGCCGATCACGCCGACGACGAGCTTCACCCGCGCGAGATCACGGGCCCGCCCGAGGTCCTCCAGCAGCGTGAAGAGCGCGGCCAGGAACGCGCACACCGAGAAGCCGAGCAGCGCCCAGGCGCCCATGCTCATCGGCGAATCGACGTTGAAGCGCATCAGCATGTTGAGGAACCGCGACGGCACGCCGAGGTCCACGATGAGGATGAGCGGGCACGGGATCAACGCCGCCAGCGCCACGTAGTAGCCGACGCGGACGACCTCGCGATGCCGCCTGGCGTTGAGGATGCTGGCGACGGTCGCGATGACGAACGCGCCGCCCGCGAGTCCCCCCAGGAAGAAGTAGACGTCGATCAGGAACGGCCAGTGCGGCGACTGGAGAAGCCCCATGGCTACTGCTCCTTCCCGCCGCGGCCGCGGAAGGCGACCAGGGCACCGATGCCCACCAGCAGCGCGGAGCCGACGGAGAGCAGCGAGTCCATCACGATGTTCTTCTGCGGCAGCTTCGGACTCTCCGGCAGCCCGTAGACGGACGGCCGCGACAGCAGCAGGAAGAACGCGTTGAGGCCGCCCAGGAAGCCGCGCGAGTCGGCTCCGTAGAGCTGGGCGTTCTTGAAGCCCATGGTCTTGAGCGCTTCCACGCGCTGCTGCGCCCGGGCCACCAGCTCGTCGCGGAACCCGAACTGGATCGATTCCGTCGGGCACGCCTTGGCGCAGGCGGGACCGAGGCCGTTGTGGATGCGGTCGTTGCAGAACGAGCACTTGCTGGCCGTCCCCGTCTGCTCGTTGAAGGAGACGACCCCGAACGGGCACGCCGACACGCAGTACCGGCAGCCGTTGCACACGTCCTGGTTGATGTGGACGGTGCCGTGCTCCGTCCGGTAGATGGCGCCGGTGGGGCACGCGTTCAGGCAGCCCGCGTCCGCGCAGTGCTTGCAGACATCGGACATGAGCAGCCACGCCAGATCGCCGTTCGGCTTGCCGCCCGGCTCCTCGATGAACCGCACCAGCCGGAACGTCTTGTCGGTGAAGTGGGTGTGGTTCTGGTAGGTGCCCGTCCAGTCGGGCACCTCGGCCCCGAGCTCGTTCCACTGCTTGCAGGCCACCTGGCACGCCCGGCAGCCGATGCAGAGCGATGTATCCGTGAACATCGCGAGCGTCCGCGCCATGGCTACACCACCCCCTTCTTCACGTTGCAGACGAAGGCCTTCGTCTCCTGGATGTAGACGTTGGGATCGCCCACCGTCGCGGACAGGTCGTTGGTGATGTCTCCCCGGCTGCCGGGCAGCTCCGGCACGCCGTTCCAGCCCCAGTGCCACGGCACGCCGATCTGGTGCACCGTCTTGCCGTCGATCACGAACGGCTTGAGGCGGTTGGTCACCATGGCGGTGACGTGCACCTTGCCCCGCGGGCTCATCACCGTCACCCTCTCGCCGTTCTGGATGCCGAGCTCACGGGCGAGCTCCTGGCTGATCTCCGCGAAGTGCGAGTGGTGCAGCTCGGCCAGCATCGGCAGATAGCGCGACATCACGCCCGACAGGTGGTGCTCGGTCAGGCGATACGTCGTGATGACGTACGGGTAGTCGGTCGAGCCGACCGGCGCGAGCTCGTTCCGGCCGTCGGGCACCTTCCAGATCTTCGCCACCGGATTGATCTGCTGGCTCGACAGGAGATTGCGCGCGGGCGATTCCACCGGCTCGTAGTGCTCCGGGAACGGCCCGTCGTTGAGCGGGCCGAAGAACCCGCCGACGAGGTCGGCGCGCATGATGAACGGCTTTTCACCGTTCTTGGCGTCGGGCGCCAGGAACGGGTTGAAGTCCGGCACGTCGAGGCCCACCCACTTGCCGGGCTTGTCCTCCGGCTTGGCGCCCGGCGCCTTCGGATCCCACCAGATCAGCTTCTTCCGCTCGCTCCACGGCCGGCCCTGCCGGTTGGCGGAGGCGCGGTTGTACAGAATCCTACGGTTGGCCGGCCACGCGAAGCCCCAGCCGTGCCCCAGGTAGTCGGCGCCGTCGGCGGGCTTGCGCCCCGCCGCCTTGTTGGTGAGCTGGCCGTCGGGCGTCTCGGTCACGACGCCGGTGTAGATCCAGCACCCGGACGCCGTCTTGCCGTCGTCGGTGAGGTGGGCGAAGGTCGAGATCGCCTGGCCCTTCTTGTAGACGACGTTGCCCGCGGCGTCGGTCACATCGGCCGTCGCGAAGCCGTTGACCTCCTTCAGGACCTGCAGCATGTCGGGGTGGTTGGGGTTGTCGCCGTACGTGAAGCTCGCGGCGAGGAACCCCTTGTCCCGCTCCTTCTTGGAGGCGGCGTACATCTTCTTCAGCGTGTTGGCCAGCGTGCAGAAGAACTGCGCGTCGGTCTGCACGTCGCCGGGCGGATTCACGGCCTTCTCGTGCCACTGGATCAGGCGCATGGTGTTGGTCAGGCTGCCGTCCTTCTCCGCGGCCGGCGCCGCCGGGATGAAGAACACTTCGGTCTTCACGTCGGCCGGGTTGGTGCCCGGCGCCTTCCACACCTCGGCGGTCTCCGTGAGGAAGATGTCGACCACCACCAGCCACTCGAGCCGCTGCATGGCCGCCCGGGCGAGCTTGGCGTTGGGGCCGCCCACGGCCGGATTCTGCCCGTCGGCCAGGAAGCCCTTGATCTTGCCCTCGTACATGTCGGCGAAGATGTGCTGGTGGCTGTAGGCGTCCGCCGACGCGCGCTTGGGCAGCCAGTGGTAGCCGTAGTCGTTGGCCGCGGTGGCGGCGTCGCCGTAGAAGGCCTTGAGCAGGCTCACCATGAACTTGGGCTTGTTGACCCAGTACCCGCCCTTCGGGGTTTCCTTCTCGAGGTACGTCTTGAGATCCGGGTGCGCGTCGCGCAGCGGCATCGCCAGGTAGCCCGGCAGCTCGTGGTAGAGCAGCTCGAGGTCGGTGGCGCCCTGCACGTTGGCGTGACCGCGGAGGGCGACGATGCCGCCGCCGGGGCGGCCGATGTTGCCCAGGAGGAGCTGCAGCATGCACAGCGCGCGGATGTTCTCCACGCCGTTGGTGTGCTGCGTGAGGTTCAGCGCGTAGGTGACGGTGCCGGTCTTGTCCTTCCCCGACGTCGAGCAGAAGAGCTGGGCGATCTCCTCGAACTTCGCCTTCGGGATCCCGCACACCCGCTCGACCATCTCGGGCGTGTAGCGGCTGTAGTGCCGCCGCAGGAGCTGGAAGACGGTGTTCGGGTCCCGGAGGCTCGGGTCACGCCTGGGATTGCCCTCGCCGTCGAGCTGGTACTTCCAGCTCGAGCGGTCATAGGACCGCCTGGCCTCGTCGAAGCCAGTGAAGAGCCCGCCGAGGTCGGTGGGCGTCTTGAAGGCGGGATCGATGAGGAACGAGGCGTTCGTGTAGTGGACGACGTACTCTTTGAAGTAGAGGTTCTTCTCCATCGCGTAGTGCATCAGGCCGCCGAAGAACGCGATGTTGGTGCCGGAGCGGATCGGGACGTGGATGTCCGCGGCCGCGCTCGTCCGCGTGTACCGCGGATCGACGTGGATCACCTTGGCGCCGCGCTCCTTGGCCTTCATCACCCACTGGAAGCCGACCGGGTGGTTCTCGGCCATGTTCGACGTCACCATGATGACGTCCGAGTTCTGGACGTCGATCAGGTTGGTCGTCATCGCCCCGCGACCGAACGTGGTCCCCAAAGCTGGGACCGTGGCGCTGTGTCAGACCCTGGCCTGATGCTCGTGATAGACGATGCCGAGCGTCCGGTTCAGCTTCGACAGGAGGTAGCACTCCTCGTTGTCGATGCAGGCCGAGCCCAGCGAGGCGATCGCCTCCAGCCGGTTGACGACGACCGGCCGGCCCTCCCGGTCCCGCTCCCGCTCGACGAAGTACTTCTCGCGGGTGTCGTAGTACCGCTTGGCGATCTCCTCGTACATCCAGGCGATCGGCTTCTCCTCCCACTTGTCCGAGCCGGGCGCGCGGTAGAGCGCCTTGGTGGGCCGCAGCGGGTTGTTGGAGAGCTGGATCGTCGCCGCCCCCTTCGGGCACAGCCGGCCCAGCGTGTGGGGGGTGTCGGGATTGCCCTCGATGTCGATGATCTTGCCGTCCTTCGCGTAGATCAGCTGTCCGCAGCCGACCGCGCAGTACGGGCACACGCCCGCGAAGGCCTTCGCCTCCTTGATCTTGAGCGACACCGCGGCCGCCTGCACGGGGGCCAGGTCGACGCCGGCGCCGACCGCGACGCCGGTCGCAGTGGCTCCCCCGTACTTCAGGAAGTCACGACGTGACAGACTCATGAGTTCCTCCTTCGCGGCAGACTGCGCCGTGATCAGGCAGACTCCGGGATCCTAGGAGAGGCTCACCACTCCGGGCTCGAGAGCTCGTCCCATACCCGGCGGACGACGACGATGCGCTCGGGGCGGCCTCCGGGCCCCTCGAGCCGCACGATGTCGCCCGCGTTGAGCGTGGCGAGCCCCGCCCGCGCCCCGTCGTCGGCGACGACGAGCGTCTGCTCGGAGCAGGTCAGGTCGGTACACGCGTCGGCCGGGCCCTTGACCCGGACCGCCCCCCGGCTGGCGTCGACGGACACGACGATGTGGCGGTCGCGCTGGAGTGCTTCGGTGAAGCTCATGCAGCCTACCTCCTCGTGACGACCCCCGGGCTCGATGGCTCGGATTGACCGCGGGGCTGGCGGTGCGGCTGGCCGGAATCCTAGGGCGGTCGGACCGGCCTGTCAAGGCCGGAACCCCACCAAATCCCTAATCTTGTGAAACTTTCCACGACGCGCCGTCGTCGCCGTGGACGGGAGCATACAGGCGGCGACACTCGTCAAGGAGCGCCTGGGCCGCCGCGCGGTCGGCGGCCTCGAGCCGCTCCATCACGCGTCGCCGCACCTCCAGAGGCACGATCGGTGCGTTGGTCATCGGGTTGTAGAGCTTGCCGAGCTCCCGGAGGATCCCGTTCACCCGCCGGGCGTCGTCGAGATGCGCCGACGCCTCGCGGAACAGGTCGAGCGCGTAGTCGTCCCGCTTGTCGCGGCCCTTGTCCTTGCCGCCGAACCGCCGCTTGAACGCGCGCTCGGCCGCCGATTCGACCCGTGGCTCCTCGCTCACGGGCTCGCCGCCTCCGGCTCCAGGGCCAGCGCCGTCCCGGCGTACAGATTCAGGCCGTCGGGACGAACGTACCCGCACACGGTGACGTTGAGCTGCTCGGCCAGTGCCACCGCCATCTCGGTCGGGGAGGTTCGAGAGGCGACGACGGGCACGCTCATGCGCGCGGCCTTCAGCAGCATCTCCGACGAGATCCGCCCCGTGGACAGAAGGATGAGGTCGCGCGTGTCGATGCCCTCGAGCAGGGCCCGGCCCTTCACCTTGTCGACGGCGTTGTGGCGGCCGACGTCCTCGGCGACGACCAGCAGGCGCTCGCCGTCGAAGAGCGCGGCGCCGTGGATCCCCCGCGACTTCTGGTAGTGCTCGGCCGCCTGGAACAGCTGCTTCATGCCGTGCGCGAGCTGCCGGGGCCGGACGACGACCGAGGAGTGGAGCCGCGGGAAGAGCCGGTGGTCGATGCGGAAGGTGATGCCGCCGCCGCACCCGGAGGTGAGGATGCGCTCGGTCGGCAGCGTCACCGGGCCCGCCAGGGTGACGTCGGCGCGGCCGTCCACGGCGGAGACGTCGAGTGCCACGACGTCCTCCGTGCCCGCGATGACCTTCTCCATCCACAGGTAGCCGACGACCAGGGCGTCCAGCATCATCGGCGAGCAGAGCAGGGTGAGGAACTTCTCGCCGTTGACGTAGACGGTGAGGGGCTGCTCGCGGACCACTTCGGCGGCCACCTCGCTGGTGCGCCCGCCGCGGACGGTGAGGTACGTGCGCATCGGACTCCGCGCGTATTCTAGCCCGGGTACCGCACCCGGACCAGCACGAGCCCGTGCGCGGGCGCCGTGGGGCCCGCGCGCGTGCGATCTCGCGAGGCGAGCGTCTCGGCGAGCCAGCCGACGCTGCGCGCGCCCCGGCCGACCTCCACCGCGCTGCCGACGACGTTGCGGACCATGTGGTGCAGGAAGCGGTCGGCGGAGATCAGCACGGCCATCCGCGCGCGGCGGCGGACGACGTGGATGGCGCGCACGTGGCAGACCGGCTGCGCGTCCCGCCCGGGCGCCGCGCAGAACGCGCTGAAGTCGTGCCGGCCGAGCAGCGACCCGAGCGCGGCGCGTATCGCGCCGTCGTCGAGCGGCGCCGGGACGTGCCACGCGAGACGCCGCCACAGGGGGTCGGCGACGGCGCCGTTGTCGATGACGTAGGCGTAGCGCTTGCCGGTCGCCGCGCGGCGCGCGTCGAACCCCGCCGGGGCCTCGGCGACGCCGACGACGCGGATCGACGGCGGCAGCGCCGCGTTCAGCGCGCCCTGGACGGCGGGCGCGTCGAGGGCCGCCGCGATCGTCAGCGATGCCGTCTGGCGCAGGGCGTGAACGCCGGCGTCCGTGCGGCTGGCGCCGATCACGCGGGGGTCGGCGCCCAGGAAGCGCCGGGCGGCCCCGAGCAGGGCGCCCTGGACGGTGGGGGCGTCGGGCTGCACCTGCCAGCCGCGGAAGTCGGTGCCGTCGTACGCCAGCACCAGCCGGAAGGTGCGGCGGGCCGTTATCGGGACGGGGGACGGCGGCGCGCCGCGCGCGTCGGCACGAGCGTCAGCCACACCACGGCCACCAGGAGAAAGAGCGCGATGCCGACGAGCGTGTCCCAGTCGAGGCCGGCCAGCACCGGGACGCCGTGCTCGCGGAGCCAGCGCTCCCGATCGAAGTCCTTCGGCTCGTAGCCGGCCGGGTTGTAGCCGGCCAGGGAGCCGAGCAGGCGCGCGACGCGCGGCACCGCGACGTAGGCGACGACGAAGACAGTGAGCACGACGGCAAGGTGAAATCGCCCGTGAGACCCGAAGTGCCGGTGAACGGCGCGTCGGAGCGACGACATGGCCGACTCCCCCGGGGCGCGGCGCCCCTACGAGTCGAGCAGCAACTCGGCGATCTGCACGGCGTTGGTCGCCGCTCCTTTCCGCAGCTGGTCGCCGACCACCCAGAAGCTGAGCGCGCTGGGGTGCGAGAGATCCTCGCGCACCCGGCCCACCCAGCACTCGTCCTGGCCCTCGACGGCGACCGGCATCGGATAGCGCTGCTGCGCCGGGTCGTCCCAGACCTTCAACCCGGGGAAGCGGGCGAAGAGGTGACGCGCGTCCTCGGCCGTCACCTTCACCTCCGTCTCCGCGTTCACCGCCACCGAGTGGCAGGTGAAGACGGGCACGCGCACGGTGGTCGGCGCGATCAGAAGGTCGGGCGCCTCGAGGATCTTCCGCGTCTCGTTGACGAGCTTCATCTCCTCGCCGGTGTACCCGTCGGGGCGGAAGGCGTCGATGGCGGGGATGAGGTTGAACGCGATCTGGTGCGCGAAGTGGCGCGGCACCATGGCCTCGCCGCGCGCCCAGGCGAGCGTCTGCTGCCGGAGGTCCTCGATGCCGTTGACGCCGGCGCCCGACACCGACTGGTACGACGTCGCCACCACGCGGCGCAGCCGCGCGGCGTCGTGGAGGGGCTTGAGCGGCATCACGGTCACGATCGTCGTGCAGTTCGGCGAGGCCACGATGCCCCGGTGGTGCTTGACGGCGTGCGCGTTGATCTCCGGGACGACGAGCGGGACCGCCGGATCCATCCGGAAGGCGTTGGACTTGTCGACCACGACCGCGCCCGCCCGCGCGATCATCGGCGAATACTCCTTCGACTGCGCGGTGCCGGCGGCGCAGATGGCGATGTCGACTCCCTTGAAGGCCGCCGCCTCGATCCGCTGGACGCGGACCGCCTCGCCCTTGAAGCTCACCGTCTTGCCGACCGAGCGCTCCGAGGCGAAGACGCGCAGCTCGCGCACCGGGAACTTTCGCTCCTCGAGAATGCGCAGCGTCGTCGAGCCGGCGGCGCCGGTGGCGCCCACCACCGCGACCGTCACTCCCGAGGTCATCAGCCCTGGCCCTCCAGCACCTTCACCACGTGGTCGCCCATCTCGCGCGTGCCGACCTTCTTCTCGCCCGGGCCGGCGATGTCGGCGGTGCGGTATCCCGCCTCCAGCACCCGCAGGACGGCGGCCTCGATCCAGCCGGCGGCCTCGCTCATGCTCAGAGAGTATCGCAGCAGCAGGGCCGCCGACAAAATGGCGGCCAGCGGATTGGCGACGCCGCGGCCGGCGATGTCCGGCGCCGTGCCGTGCACCGGCTCGTAGAGGCCGAACTGACGCCCGCCCGTGCCGACGGGGCCCAGCGACGCCGACGGCAGCATGCCCATGGAGCCGGCCAGGATGGCCGCCTCGTCCGAGAGGATGTCGCCGAAGGTGTTCTCGGTGACGATCGTGTCGAAGTGCGTCGGCTTGTGGACGAGCGCCATCGAGCAGTTGTCCACGAGCACGTGCTCGAGCGCGACGTCCGGGTAGTCCTTCCCCACCCGGGTCACCGTCTCGCGCCAGAGCTGCGAGACCGCGAGCACGTTGGCCTTGTCGACCGAGGCCAGACGCTTGCGCCGCTTGCGGGCCACCTGGAAGCCGACCCGGGCGACCCGCTCGATCTCCGGCGTCGTGTAGACCATGGTGTTGACCCCGCGCTCGCCGCCGCCGGCCAGCGCAACTCGAGCGGGACGCCGGGCAGCGGCAGAGGCACACGCTTCGGGCGCTGGCACAGCCGCGTGCGCGGGGCCCCGGAGACGTTCGGCGAGCTGCCCGTCTCCTGCCTCGCCGAGGAGATGGACACGCCCGGCGAGGGCCAGGTGCGCGCCCTGATCACGGTGGCCGGCAACCCGGTCGTCTCGACGCCCAACGCCGGGCGGCTCGAGCGGGCGATCGAGCTGATGGCGGCGGCGGAGGTGATCTACGTCGTGGCGCAGCGTCGCGCCTTTCCGGTCGCGACCTATCTCAGCTACCTGCTCAGCCAGCTGGAACGGCGCTCGCAGCTGTTGGACAGCCTGGGCGGGATGCTCGAGCAGCAGGCGCGCAGCATCGGCCCGCGCGATCTCTTGC
>Ga0210113_1000450_pt1 | contig 10167 bp, 9 predicted proteins | sample MayberryNW_Catta_5_FD_185523 | JGI IMG/M metagenome (GOLD analysis project Ga0210113, IMG submission 185523) | Wetland microbial communities from San Francisco Bay, California, USA, that impact long-term carbon sequestration -... | ecosystem: Environmental > Aquatic > Marine > Wetlands ...
CGCGGGCCCACGAGCGTGCGAGTGCCCGAGCCTGCTCAAGAGCGCGGTCATCACGGACCCGAGCCGCTTCCCGCTGGCGACGCGCCGCCGGCTGGACCTGCTCATCGGCAAGTACTACCCGATGAACGGCAGGCGGCCCGGAAGGGCGCGCCGTGGCTGAGCTCGACGTCCTCGGCATCGGCAACGCGCTCGTCGACGTGCTGAGCCACGAGAGCGAGGACTTCGTGCGCCGCCAGGGCCTGGCGAAGGGCACGATGCAGCTGGTCGACGAGGATCGCGCGCGGGAGCTCTACGCGGCCATGGGCCCCGGCGTCGAGATCTCGGGGGGCTCGGCCGCGAACACGGTCGTGGGCGTGGCCTCGTTCGGCGGCCGCGCGCACTTCGTCGGCAAGGTGCGGGACGACCAGCTCGGCGAGGTCTTTCGCCACGACCTGCGCTCGGTCGGGGTCGGCTACGCGACGCCCGCCGCCGCCAACGGACCGTCGACCGGCCGGTGCCTCATCGTGGTCACCCCCGACGCGCAGCGGACGATGAGCACGTACCTCGGCGCGTCGACGCGGCTCGGCCAGGCCGACGTCGACAAGCCGCTGATCGAGGGGGCGCGCATCCTGTACCTCGAGGGATACCTCTTCGATCCCCCGGCCGCGCAGGAGGCGTTCCGCGTCGCGGCCGGCATCGCCCACGCCGCCGGACGCCGGGTGGCGCTGACGCTCTCCGACCCGTTCTGTGTCGCCCGGCACCGGGAGGCGTTCCGCGATCTCGTGGAGCATCATGTCGACATCCTCTTCGCCAACGAGGCGGAGATCTGCTCGCTCTACCAGGTTCGCGACTTCGACGCCGCGGTGGCGCAGGTGCGCGGCCACTGCGAGGTCGCGGCGCTGACCCGGAGCGAGCGCGGCTCGGTCATCGTCGGGGGCGACGGCGTGCACGTGATCGCGGCCCATCCGGTCGACGCCGTGCTCGACACCACCGGCGCCGGCGACCTGTACGCGGCGGGCTTCATGGTGGGCCTCAGCCGCGGGCTCCCGCTGCCGGCGTGCGGGCGCCTCGGCGCGGTGGCGGCCGCCGAGGTGATCTCCCACGTCGGCGCGCGGCCGATGCGGTCGCTTGCCGAGCTCGGCGCGCCGTTGCTCGCATGACGACGATCACGGCGGTCGAGGACAAGTACCGGCGGCTCCTCGCGGTGCTGCGCGAGCTCGAGAGCGTCGTGGTGGCGTTCTCCGGCGGCGTGGACTCGACGCTTCTCGCCCGCGCGGCGAAGGACGCCCTCGGCGACCGCGCCGTGCTGGTGACGGCCGACTCGGAGACCTACCCGGCCGGGGAGCTGGAGGAGGCCCGGCGGCTCGCCGGCTCCATCGGCCTGCGGCACGTCATCGTCCGCACCGACGAGCTGGCCAATCCCGACTACGCCCGGAACGGCGCGAACCGGTGCTTCTTCTGCAAGGAGGAGCTGTTCACGCACCTGGCCCCCATCGCGGAGCGCGAGGGCTGCCGGGCGCTCGTCTACGGCGCGAACGTCGACGATCTGGGCGACCACCGGCCCGGCATGCAGTCGGCGAGGCGGCGAGGCGTGAGAGCGCCGCTGATCGAGGCCGGCCTCACCAAGACGGAGATCCGCGAGCTCTCGCGAACGCTCGGGCTCGCGACGTGGGACAAGCCGTCGTTCGCGTGCCTGTCGTCCCGCTTCCAGTACGGCGACCCCATCACCGCCGAGAAGCTGCGCCGGATCGACGACGCCGAGGCCTTCCTGAGGACACTCGGGTTCCGGCAGTTCCGCGTGCGCCACCACGATCGGCTCGCACGCATCGAGCTGGCCCACGAGGAGCTCGGCCGCCTCTGGGAGGACGACCGGCACGCGCGCATCGTGGCGCGGCTCCGCGAGCTCGGCTACGTCTACGTGACCGTCGACCTCGCCGGCTTCCAGTCCGGCTCCGCCAACCTCCTCCTGAAGCTCCGGCCCCCGACGGCATGATGGACAGCGATCGGCTGCGGCGGCTCCTCGACGACGTTGCGGCCGGGCGCGTGCCGCCGGACTCGGCGTTCGAGCGCCTGCGCCGGCTGCCCTACGACGATCTCGGCTTCGCCAAGGTCGATCTTCACCGCGCCCTTCGCGCGGGCGGCGCCGAGGCGGTCTTCTGCCCGGGCAAGACGCCGGACCAGGTGGTGCAGATCCTCCGGACCCTGGCCGCGGAGCACGCCAACGTCCTGGCGACGCGCGCTGACGAGCGGGTGGCCGCCGCGGTCGCCGCCTCGGGCCTTCCGCACGTCTATCATCCGCTGCCCCGGCTGATCGTCGTCCGGCCCGAGGCGCGCGAGGGCATCGGTCTGGTGGTGGTGGCGTCGGCCGGGACCGCGGATCTCCCGGTGGCCGAGGAGGCGGCGGTCGTGGCCGAGTCGCTCGGCAACCGCGTGGAGCGCGTGCACGACTGCGGCGTCGCCGGCCTGCACCGCCTGCTGGCGCACCGCGACCTCTTCGGCGAGTCGAACGTCGTGGTGGCCGTGGCCGGCATGGAGGGCGCGCTGCCCAGCGTCGTCGCGGGGCTCATCGATCGCCCGGTGATCGCGGTGCCGACCAGCGTCGGGTACGGCACCTCGCTGAACGGCCTCGCCGCCCTGCTCGCGATGCTGAACTCGTGCGCGCCGGGCGTCTCGGTCGTCAACGTGGACAACGGGTATGGCGCGGCCCATCAGGCCTCTCAGATCAACCGGCTGGTTTCTAAAGTACGCTGATTCGCGCCGCCGATGAGGCTTCTTATGACTTCGTTGCCCTCCTGCGGCACTCCCTGCGGCGTACGCGGCGTACGCCTCGGTCGGCCTCGTCGGGCGCCTCGTCCTGCTCGCTCCTCGGCGCCGCTGCCTTTTCGCACCGCGGGTGGAGCACGTGACCATGGGTAGGGTGGTGTACTTCGACTGTCCTTCGGGGGCGGCGGGGGACATGATCATGGCGGCGCTGGTGGACGCGGGGGTGTCGTTCGAGGCGCTGCGAGCGGAGCTGCGGAAGCTGCCGCTGCCCGGCTGGGATCTGGTGCGCCGCGAGGTGAAGAAGGGCGCGTTCCGGGCGACCAAGATCGACGTCGCGATCGACCCGGGCGCCCACCCGCACGAGCGCACGCTCGGCGACATCCAGGCGATCGTCGACGCGAGCCCGCTGCCCCCGTCCGTCAAGGAGCGGGCGCGGCGGATCTTCGAACGCCTGGCCGAGGCCGAGGCGCGCGTGCACGGCACCACTCGGGACGCCGTTCACTTCCACGAGGTCGGTGCGGTGGACGCGATCGTCGACGTGACGGGCGGGGTGCTCGGCCTGGCGCTGCTGGGTGCCGAGGCCGTGTATGTCTCGGCGCTTCCGCTCGGCGGCGGCTTCGTCGAGGGAGCGCACGGCCGCATGCCCGTCCCGGGGCCCGGCACCGCCGAGCTGCTGCGGGGGTTCCCCGTCGTCGACACCGGCGTCCGCGCGGAGCTGGTGACGCCAACCGGGGCCGCGATCCTCACCACGCTCGCCGAGCCGGCGACCCGCATCCCGCCCATGATCGTGCGCGCGGTCGGCTACGGCGCGGGCACGATGGACCTGCCCGGGACGCCGAACGTGCTGCGCTGCTTCGTCGGCGAGGCCACCGGCGATGCCGCCGCCGAGACGATCGTGCAGCTCGAGACGACCATCGACGACATGTCGCCGCAGCTCTACGAGCCGCTGATGGACCGGTTGCTCGAGGCCGGCGCGGTGGACGTCTTCCTCACGCCCGTGATCATGAAGCGCAGCCGTCCGGGGACGGTCCTGACCGCGCTCTGCCCACGTACGCGCCTCGAGACGCTCACGCGCCTGGTGTTCGAGGAGACGTCGACGATCGGCGTGCGCTGGACGGAGCGGGCGCGGACGACGCTGCCGCGCGAGACGGTGAGCCTCACCACGACCTACGGGGAGCTGGCCTTCAAGGTCTCCCGGCTGGAGGGCCGCATCGTCACCGTCACCCCGGAGTTCGCCGAGGTGGCCCGCGTCGCGCGCGCCAAGGGCCTGCCGGTGCGGGAGGTGCTCGAGCAGGCCCGCGCCGAGGGCCGCCGCCTGCTGCAGCAGTAACCCCGCCTGGCCGTTGACACGGCTGGGGGGCCGTCTTACCCTCTGACGCGCCCAATCGTCGAACCTGGAGGACCAGTCGTGAAACTGCCAGTCAAGATGACGATCAACGGCCAGAGTCACAGTCACGAAGTCGAGCCCCGCCTGCTGCTCGTCCACTACATCCGCGAGACGGTCGGGCTGACGGGCACGCACGTCGGCTGCGACACGAGCCAGTGCGGCGCCTGCACGGTCCTCATCAACGGGCAGGCGGTGAAGTCGTGCACGCTCTTCGCGGTGCAGATGGACGGCGCCAACATCACGACCATCGAGGGCCTCGCGAAGAACGGCGACCTGCATCCGATCCAGCAGGGCTTCTGGGAGAAGCACGGCCTCCAGTGCGGCTTCTGCACGCCGGGCATGATCATGGCCGCGCACCAGATCCTCGAGCGGTACCCGAAGCCGACCGAGGACCAGATCCGACACCAGCTCGAGGGCAACCTGTGCCGGTGCACCGGCTACCACAACATCGTCAAGGCGATCCAGTGGGCCTCGGAGCAGATGGCCGGGAAGAAGTGAGGCGGAGCCATGGCGACAGCGACTGAGCGCCTGTTCGGCAAGTCCGTCAAGCGGCGTGAGGATCCGCGGTTCATCACGGGCCGGGGCAAGTACGTCGACGACCTGAAGCTCCCCGGCATGACCTACGCGGCGTTCGTGCGGAGCCCGCACGCGCACGCCCGCATCAAGTCCATCGACGTCGCCGCGGCGAAGGCGCATCCCGGCGTCATCGCCGTCTTCACCGGCAAGGACATGACCGGTGTCAACTCGCTGCCGTGCGGCTGGGATCTCCGCAAGGCGAAGAACATCCCGGGCGTGGTGCAGGACCTGGTCATGCCGCCCCACATGCCGCTCACCTCCGACGTCGCACGCCACGTCGGGGATCCGGTCGCGGTGGTCATCGCCGACACCCAGGCCGCCGCCACCGACGCCGCCGAGAAGGTGAGCGTCGCGTGGGAGCCGCTGGCCGCGGTGACGGCGACGGAGAAGGCGACCGCGCCCGGGACGGTGCAGGTGCACGCCGACGCGCCCGGCAACGTGGCCTTCAAGTGGGCGCTGGGCGACGGCGCCGCCACCGACGCCGCGTTCAAGACGGCGGCGGTCACCGTGAAGAAGCGCATCGTCAACCAGCGGCTGGTCGCCAACGCGATGGAGCCGCGCGCGTGCGTGGCGCGGTTCGACGAGGCCACCGACGAGCTGACGCTGTGGGTGACGTCGCAGAACCCGCACGTACACCGCCTGCTGATGTGCGCGTTCGTGCTCGGCATCCCCGAGCACAAGGTCCGCGTGATCGCGCCCGACGTCGGCGGCGGCTTCGGCTCCAAGATCTTCCTCTACAACGAGGAAGTGGTCTGCTCGTGGGCCGCGCGCCGGGTCAAGCGGCCGATCCGCTGGACGTCGAGCCGTCGCGAGGCGTACATGACGGACGCCCACGGCCGCGATCACGTCACCGACGCCGAGCTGGCGCTGTCCAGCGACGGCAAGATCCTCGGGCTGCGGGTGAAGACGACGGCCAACCTCGGCGCCTACCTGTCGACGTTCGCGCCGGCGGTGCCGACGTTCCTCTACGGCACCCTGCTCAACGGCGTCTACGGCATCGGCGCCATCCACGTCGAGGTCACCGGCGTCTTCACGAACACGACGGCCGTCGACGCCTACCGCGGCGCGGGGCGGCCCGAGGCCTGCTACGTGGTGGAGCGCATGGTGGACGCCGGCGCCGCCGCGCTGAAGATGGATCCGGCCGAGCTGCGCAAGAAGAACTTCATCCCGAAGTTCTCGGGCGCGTTCCAGACGCACGTGGCGGTGGTATACGACAGCGGCAACTACGCGGGGGCGCTCGACAAGCTCCTGAGCGTCTTCGACTACAAGAAGTTCCGGACGGAGCAGGAGGCCGCGCGCAAGGCGGGCCGGCTGCTGGGCGTCGGCTTCTCCACGTACATCGAGGCCTGCTCCATCGCGCCGTCCAAGGTCGTCGGCGCGCTCGGCGCCGGAGCCGGGCTGTACGAGTCCGGCAAGGTGCGGGTCCATCCGACCGGCATGGTCACCGTCTACACGGGCTCGCACGCCCACGGGCAAGGGCACGAGACGACGTTCGCACAGCTCGTCGCGGACGAGCTGCAGATTCCCATCGAGCAGGTGGAGATTGTCCACGGCGACACGGGCTCGGTGCCGTTTGGCATGGGGACGTACGGGAGCCGCTCGGCCTCCGTCGGGGGCACGGCCATTCACATGTCGCTGGACAAGATCAAGGAGAAGGGCAAGAAGATCGCCGCCCACCTCCTGGAGGCCTCGCCCAAGGACGTCGAGTACGTCAACGGTCAGTTCCAGGTGATGGGCGTCCCGTCGAAGGCCATCCCGTTCGGCGCGGTGGCCCTGACCGCGTACGTGCCGCACAACTATCCCGAGGGGCTCGAGCCCGGACTCGAGGAGACGTCGTTCTACGACCCGTCGAACTTCTGCTTCCCGTTCGGCGCCCACGCCTGCGTGGTCGAGATCGAGCGGGAGACGGGCCAGGTGAAGCTCCTGAGGTATGTCGCGGTCGACGACGTCGGGAACGTGATCAACCCGATGATCGTCGACGGCATGGTGCACGGGGGCATCGCGCAGGGCGTCGGGCAGGCCCTCTGGGAGGGCGCCGTCTACGACGACCGGTCGGGGCAGCTCGTGACCGGCACCATGATGGACTACGCGATGCCCAAGGCGGACATGCTGCCGTTCTACGAGACGGACCGCACGGTGACGCCGACACCCGTCAACCCGCTCGGCATCAAGGGCGCCGGCGAGACGGGCACCATCGCGGCCACGCCCGCCGTCGTCAACGCCGTCGTGGACGCGCTGTCCCCGCTCGGCGTCGACCACATCGAGGCGATGCCCCTCACCGCCGCGCGCGTGTGGGACCTCATCAACACCAGGAGCAAGAAAGGCTGAACGCGACCGGGGAACATCGAGCGGGTTGCAGCGACCCGATATCACGATAGTTGAGCGGAGCCGGCAACCGCCCCTCTCGGGCCACCCACGGCGGAGGCGGACGCCACGCTCCGATACAAAGGAGAGCGTCATGTATCCAGCCGCGTTCGAATACCACACGCCCTCGAGCGTGCAGGAAGCGCTCGGCCTGCTCGGCAAGCTGGACGAGGCCAAGATCCTGGCGGGCGGTCACAGCCTGGTCCCCATGATGAAGCTCAGGCTCGCGCAGCCCAAGCACCTGATCGATCTCCGCAAGGTCCCGGGCCTGAGCGGCATCAAGGAGGAGGGCAGCACCCTCGTCATCGGCGCGATGACGACGCACTGGGAGGTGGAGTCCTCGAAGCTGCTGCAGGCGAAGTGCCCGGTGCTGTGCGAGACGGCGAAGATCATCGGCGACCCGGCCGTGCGCAACAAGGGGACCATCGGGGGCTCGCTCGCCCACGCCGATCCGGCGGCCGACATGCCCGCCACCGTCATCGCCCTCGGGGCGGAGTTCGTCTGCCAGGGGCCGAAGAACCGGCGGACGGTGAAGGTCGACGAGTGGTTCCAGGGCCTGATGGCCACGGCGCTCGGCGAGGACGAGCTGCTCGTCGAGATTCGCGTGCCCGCGCTCGCGGCCGGGACCGGCTCGGCGTATTTGAAGTTCGCGCACCCCGCCTCGCGCTTCGCGATCGTGGGCGCCGCCGCCGTCGTCACCGTCGACGCGCAGGGGACGTGCACGAAGGCGGGGGTCGGGATCACCGGCGCCGGCACCAAGGCCGTGCGTGCCCGCGGCGTGGAGGCCGGGCTCGTCGGCAAGCGGCTGGATGCGGCGACCATCGAGGCGGCCGCCCAGAAGGCCGCCGAGGGCGTCGACGTCCAGGCCGACCTGCAGGGCTCGGTCGAGTACAAGTCCCACCTCTGCCGCGTGTTCGCGCGCCGCGCGATCGAGGCGGCCGTCCAGAACGCCCGGAAGTGACCGCAGGCGGCGCGGCGGGACCCGGTCCCGTCGCGCCATGATCGCCGCGGTCGTGCTCGCCGCCGGATTCGCGCGGCGCATGGGCCGCCAGAAGCTCCTCCTCGACCTGAAGGGCAAGCCCGTCGTGCGCTGGAGCGTCGAGGCCGTGCTGCCGCACGTGGGTGACTGCGTCGTCGTGACGGGACAGGACGACGCCGGCGTGCGCGCCGCGCTGGCCGGCCTCGCCGTCCGCTTCGTCGTGAACCCGCGACCACAGGACGGGCAGGGCTCGTCCATCGCGGTCGGTGTGGCCGCGCTCAAGCCGTGGACGGCGGCCGCGGTCATCGTGCTCGGTGACCAGCCGCGCACGCCGCCGGCCGTGCTCCCCGCGCTGGTGGCGGCCTACCGTCGCGGCGGCAAGGCGATCGTGTCGCCGTCGTACCGCGGCACCCGTGGCACGCCGGTGCTCTTCGGGTCGGAGGTCTTTCCGGAGCTGCTCGCGCTGCGGGGCGACGAGGGCGCGCGGGCGGTCGTCGCGCGTCAGCCCGGGCGCGTGGAGACGCTGGTGGTCGACGCCGCGATGCCGCCCGACGTCGACACGCCGGAGGACTTCGCGCGCCTTCATGTAGAATAACGAGTCATGCGCGACGAGATCCGGAAGATCCAGGAGCTGATGGAGGCGGCGGAGTACGTCACCGACGCGCCGGTCGCCACGTCGGTGCACCTGGCGATGCGCCTCCGCAAGCCGCTCCTCATCGAGGGACACGCCGGCGTCGGCAAGACCGAGATCGCCAAGGTCATGGCGCGCATGCTCGGCACGAACCTCATCCGGCTGCAGTGCTACGAGGGCCTCGACGCCGGCACCGCGCTCTACGAGTGGAACTACCAGAAGCAGCTGCTGCACATCAAGCTGCACGAGACATCCGGACGCTCGGCGAAGGAAGAGGAGCGCGAGATCTTCTCGGAGGACTTCCTGCTGCGGCGGCCGCTCCTGCAGGCGATCACGCAGGAGCAGTCGCCGGTGCTCCTGGTCGACGAGGTCGACCGGGCCGACGAGGAGTTCGAGGCGTTCATGCTGGAGGTCTTCTCCGACTGGCAGGTGACGATCCCCGAGATCGGGACGATCAAGGCGACGCACCCGCCGTACGTCGTCCTCACCTCGAACCGTACCCGGGAGCTGTCCGACGCCCTGCGGCGGCGCTGCCTCTACCTCTGGATCGACTACCCGACGTACGACAAGGAAGTGCGCATCGTCGAGCGGAAGGTGCCCGGGATCGACGGCCGGCTGGCCGGCGACATCGCGCGGTTCATGGAGTCGCTGCGCGGCATGCGGCTCAACAAGGTGCCGGGCGTGGCGGAGACCCTGGACTGGGCACTGGCGCTGGCGTCGCTGCACGCCGATCACCTGGACGAGGCGGTCGTCCGGGAGACGATCGGCTGCGTGCTGAAGGACGCCGACGACATCCGGCGCTTCCGCGCGGAGGTCCAGAAGGCGGGCCTGGAGCCGTTCCTGCACGTCCCGAGCTGAGCGTGCCGCGCGACCTGAGCTCGGCCGTGGTGCGCTTCGCGGCGCGCCTCCGGCGCCAGGGGCTGCCCGTCACGCTGATCCACGTCACCGACGCCGTCCGCGCGCTCGAGCATCTCGACCTCGCCGACCGCCAGGAGCTCTACCTCGGCCTTCGCGCCGTGTTCGTGGGTCGGCCGGAGGACGTGCCCGCCTTCGACCGTGTCTTCGAGGCGTTCTGGCGCCCGGCCACCGAGGCGGACGCGGTGGCCGAGGCCCTGATGCCCTCCGTGCCCGACGAGACGCCGCCGGCCGAGCGCGAGGGCGAGCTCGGGCGGGAGTCGCTCGCCCTCGACGCGTGGAGCGACGAGGACGGCGAGGCGGGCGACGAGCCGCTGGGCGTGCCGGCCGCCTCGGAGCGCGAGGCGATGGCCGCGCAGGACTTCGCGACCTTCTCGGAGGACCAGCTCGATGCGGTCTACCGCCTGACCCTGCAGATCGCGCGGCGCCTGGCGCGGCGCATCAGCCGTCGGCGCCGGCCGTCGGCGCGCCGCGGGCGTATCGATCTCCGGCGGACGCTCCGCGCCAACGTCACGCGCGGCGACCTGATCGACCTGCGGTTCCGCCGCCGCAAGCGGCGCAAGGTGCGGCTCG
>Ga0210113_1000451_pt1 | contig 10167 bp, 12 predicted proteins | sample MayberryNW_Catta_5_FD_185523 | JGI IMG/M metagenome (GOLD analysis project Ga0210113, IMG submission 185523) | Wetland microbial communities from San Francisco Bay, California, USA, that impact long-term carbon sequestration -... | ecosystem: Environmental > Aquatic > Marine > Wetlands ...
CCACAACTTCAACGTCGCCTTCCGCGACGCGGACGACGTCGAGGTGGTCGCGTTCACGGCGACCCAGATCCCCGACATCGAGGGACGGGTCTACCCGCCCGAGCTGGCCGGCGGCCGCTACCCGGACGGCATCCCGATCGTCGCCGAGGACGACCTCGACGAGCTCGCCGCCGGCGGTGTCGACGAGGTCGTCTTCGCTTACTCCGACGTCTCGCACGAGCACGTGATGCACATCGGCTCGCGGGTGCTCGCGGCCGGCGCCGACTACCGGTTGATGGGCCCGCGCTCGACCGAGCTGCGCTCCGGGAAGCCGGTCGTCGCGATCTGCGCCGTTCGCACCGGCTCGGGGAAGAGCCAGACGACGCGCCACGTCGCGCGCGTGCTGCGCGGGGCGGGGCTGCGCGTCGCCGTCCTCCGCCACCCGATGCCGTACGGCGACATCGCCCGCCAGGCCGTCCAGCGGTTCGAGCGCTACGAGGACCTCGACGCGGCCGACTGCACGATCGAGGAGCGCGAGGAGTACGAGCCGCACATAGCCGAGGGAAACCTCGTCTTCGCCGGCGTCGACTACGGCGCAATCCTCGCGAAGGCCGAGGAGGAGGCCGACGTGATCGTCTGGGACGGGGGCAACAACGACACGCCCTTCATCGCGCCCGACGTCCACATCGTCGTCGTCGACCCCCACCGGGCCGGGCACGAGCGCCGCTACCACCCGGGCGAGACGAACCTCCGCATGGCGGACGTCTGCGTCGTGAACAAGCTGGACAGCGCGCCGCAGGAGGGCGTCGACGCCGTCCTCGAGTCGGTCCGCGAGCTGAACCCCCGGGCCGAGGTCGTGATGGCGAACTCGCCCTTCGCGGTCGAGGGCGACCCGGAGGAGATCCGCGGCAGGCGCGTCCTCGCGATCGAGGACGGCCCGACGCTGACGCACGGCGACATGCGCTACGGCGCGGCGGTGCTGGCGGCCCGGCAGTTCGGGGCTGCCTCCCTCGTCGACCCGCGGCCCTTCGCGGTCGGCTCGATCAGGGAGACGTTCGAGAAGTACCCGCACGTCTCGGAGCTCCTTCCGGCGATGGGGTACGGGGACAAGCAGATCGAGGAGCTGCGGCAGACGATCGAGGCTTCCGACGCCGAGCTCGTCCTGATCGGCACGCCGATCGACCTGCGCCGGATCGTGGAGCTCGACAAGCCGGCACTGCGGGTCACGTACCGCCTGGAGGAGGTCGGCGAGCCGACGATCGAGCAGATCCTGAAGGCACGCGGCATCGCGACGAAGGAGCCCGCCCTCGCCTGAGCGCCGGCGGCGGGTCGCGCCGCCCGTTGGTTCCCGCGGCGCGTGAAGGCCGTTGTGTTGCATCACCCGCGGCCGACCGCGGGGCGGCAGCGCGGGCAGGAAGCGGGAGCGGCGTCCGGAAACCGTTGCGCGTGATGCAACACAAGCTCTCCGCGGTGCGGGGCCGCTTCCGGCATGGCTGAGCGCGGGCCGACGGTCGTCGCGCTCGGCGGCAACGCGCTCCTGCGCAAGGGCGAGCGCGGGACCGCGGCCGAGCAGCGCGCCAACCTCGCCGACACGTTCGCGGCGGTCGCCGACGTGCTGCGGGCCGGCCCCGTGGTGGTCACGCACGGCAACGGCCCTCAGGTGGGCAACGAGCTCCTCCGCCAGGAGCTCGGCGCGAAGGAGGCGCCGCCCCTGCCCCTCTACCTCGCGGTCGCCCAGACGCAGGCCGAGATCGGCGCCCTCGCGGTGTCCGAGCTGCCGCAGATCACCGGGAGGCCGGCGGTCGTGATCCTCACGCGGGTGGCCGTCGCCGCCGACGACCCGGCCTTCGAGAACCCGACCAAGCCGATCGGCCCCTTCTACGACGAGGCCCACGCGACGGAGCTCGAGCGCGAGCGCGGCTGGACGCTCCGCGAGGACGCCGGGCGGGGCTGGCGCCGAGTCGTCCCCTCCCCCCGGCCGCTCGAGGTGCTCGAGCTCGAGAGCATCCGCGCCCTCGCGGCAACGGGCACCTCGGTCGTGGCGGTCGGCGGCGGCGGGATTCCCGTCCTCGCGCGGAACGGGCGGCACGACGGCGTCGACGCGGTGATCGACAAGGATCACGCCTCCGCGCTCCTGGCCGAAGGACTCGGCGCGTCACGCCTTCTCATCCTCACGCAGGTGCCGACCGTCTACCGCGCGTTCGGCACGCCCGAGCAGGAGCCGCTGGCGGAGCTCGTGCCAGGCCGTGACGACGCCCTCGTCCCCGAGCTTCCGGCCGGGAGCATGCGGCCGAAGATCGAGGCGGCCTTCCGCTTCGTCGAGCGGACGGGCGGCGAGGCGCTCATCACGAGCGCCGAGGGGATCCGGGACGGGCTGCCGGGTACCCGGGTCGTCGCGACGCCGGCTTCGTAAGATGCGCGCGTGATCCCGGTCCACCTCAAGGGACGCAGCTTCCTGCGGGTCAACGACTGGGAGCCGGACGAGCTCCGCACCGTCCTGGACCTCGCCGACCGCTACAAGGCCCGGCTGAAGCAGAGCGTCGCCGACAGGCCGCTCGAGGGACGCACGCTGGCGATGATCTTCACGAAGCCGTCGACGCGCACCCGCGTGAGCTTCGAGACCGGCATCTGGCAGCTCGGCGGCACGGGCCTCTACCTGAGCGCCAACGACCTCCAGCTCGGGCGCGGCGAGACGATCAGGGACACCGCGATGGTGCTCTCCCGCTACGTGAACGGGATCATGATCCGCACCTTCGCGCAGGCCGACGTGGACGCCCTCGCCGAGCACGGGTCCGTCCCGGTCCTGAACGGGCTGACGGACGACTTCCACCCCTGCCAGGCGCTCGCCGACGTGATGACGATCCGGGAGCGCCTCGGGGAGCTCGAGGGTGTGCGGGTCGCCTACCTCGGGGACGGCAACAACGTGTGCCATTCGCTCATGGTCGCCTGCGCGAAGCTCGGCGCCAGCTTCGTCGCCGCCGTGCCCGAGGGCTTCGAGCCGGACGACGAGGTCGTCGGCTGGGCGCGGGCCGCGGCCGAGGCCTCCGGCGCGACGGTCGAGGTCGTCCACGACCCGGTCGAAGGGGCCCGCGGCGCCGACGTGCTCTACACCGACGTCTGGACGAGCATGGGCCAGGACGAGGAGCGCGAGCGCCGCCTCCAGGCCCTCGCCGGGTTCCAGATCGACGACGAGACGCTCGAGCTCGCCTCGGACCGCGTGATCGTCATGCACTGCCTCCCCGCCCACTACGGCGAGGAGGTGGCCGAGTCGGTCCTCCACGGGCCCCGCTCGGCGGCCTGGGACCAGGCCGAGAACCGCCTGCACGCCCAGAAGGCGCTGATGGCGCTCGTGATCCCGTAGGGGCCGAGCCCCCTGCTCCCGCTCAAGGACAACATCCCGACGCGCCGGTTTCCGGTCGTCACCGTCGTCCTGATCGGGGCCAACCTGCTCGTCTGGCTCGTCGTCCAGGACGCCGGCCGGGAGCCGGGCTTCTCCCAGTCGCTCCTCGAGCTCGCCTACCGGCCGTGCGAGGTCGAGGGCTCGTGCCCGGGCATCGGCGAGGGCTGGCTCGCCAACGCGTTCATCTCGATGTTCATGCACGGGAGCTGGATGCACCTGCTCGGCAACATGCTGTTCCTCTGGATCTTCGGGAACAACGTCGAGGACACGCTCGGCCGCTTCCGCTTCGTCGTCTTCTACCTCGGAGCGGGCGTCGCGGCCGCGGCGCTGCAGACGGTCGTCACGCTCGGATGGGGAGCGCCCGGCGACCCGGCGATCCCGAACGTCGGCGCGAGCGGCGCGATCGCGGGCGTCCTCGGCGCCTACATCGTCCTTCACCCGGGCGGCATCGTCCTCACGTGGATCGCGCCGATCTTCATCGTCCCGGTCCCGGCGTTCCTCTACCTCGGCATCTGGTTCGTCTTCCAGCTCGTCGCCGGCAGCTCGTCGTTCGTCGCGCCCGAGGAGAGCGGCGGCGTCGCGTACTTCGCCCACATCGGCGGCTTCGTGTTCGGCCTCGCGACCGTGCGCCTCTTCACGCCCCGGAGCCCGCGCGGTGTGCCACGCTCCTCCTGGTGACCTTCGAGGAGCACGTCGAGAACGCCGTCGCCTCGCTCCCCGCCGAGCTGCGCGAGGCCATGTCGAACGTGGACATCGTCGTCGAGGAGGCAAACGCGGAGGAGCCCGACCTCTACGGCCTCTACGACGGCGTCGCGCTGACGCACCGCGACTCGGGCTACGCGGGCTCCCTCCCCGACAAGATCTCGATCTACCGGCGCCCGCTCGAGGAGGACTTCGGCCACGACCCCCAGCTCCTCGAGGAGGAGATCCGCGTCACCGTGCTCCACGAGATCGGCCACCACTTCGGCATCTCGGAGGAGCGGCTGGACGAGCTCGGCTGGCGCTGACCGGGCCGATCCGGCCGGCCGCGCGACCCGTACGGTTCGGCGGATGCGACGCGCCGCCTACCGCTTCCTCACAACCTGGGTGCTCGACGCGCCGCGCGAAAGCGTCTTCGACGCTGTCCACGAGGTCGAGCGCTGGCCCGACTGGTGGCGCGGGGTCGAGTCGGTCGAGCGACTGGGCGGCGGAGACGGCGACGGCGTCGGAAGCGTGTACCGGCATCGCTGGCGCAGCGTGCTGCCCTACACGGTGCGGTTCGACATCGAGACGACGCGGGTCGAGCGGCCCCTCCTGCTCGAGGGTCGCGCGAGGGGTGAGCTCGAGGGCACGGGCCGCTGGCGGTTCGCCGCGAGCGACCTCACGGTCGTCACCTACGAGTGGAACGTGCAGACGACGCGTCCCTGGATGAACCTGCTCGCGCCGGTCGGGCGGCCGGTCTTCGTCTGGAGCCACAACGCCGTCATGCGTCGCGGCGCCACGTGCATCGCCCGGCGGCTCGGCGCAACCCTCGTCGCCGCGTCGTAGGCCGCCGGCCGCGGGCCGCGTTACCGTTCGGCCGGGGTCACGCGGAGCGAAAGGATGTCCGATGGCGGAAGTGGTTCAGATTCCAGGCGCCGGAACGACGGCGAAGATCCGCAACATCATCGGCGTCGCCGTCCTGACGGTGGTGACGCTCGGGATCTACCTCGTCTTCTGGTGGTACTTCGTCAACCGTGAGCTCGCCGACCTGGGCCGTGCGCGCGGGACCGACGAGCTCGGCGACAACCCGACCAAGTCGACGCTCGCGCTCTTCCCCGGCGCCCTGATCATCGTGCCGGCGCTCTGGACGACCGTCACGACCTTCCAGCGCGTTCAGAAGGCGCAGTCCCTGACCGGCGGGAACCCGATCAACGGCTGGCTCGGGCTCGTGCTCTACCTCGTCCTCTCGCCGGCCATGTACGCGTACATGCAGAGCGGCCTGAACAGCGTCTGGAAGACGATCGGGCAGCCCGCGGAGCCGGCTCAGAGCACGTAGACGAACTCGACGAGGCCGTCGCCGCCGTCCGCCTGGCCGACGAGCCGGAAGCCGCACTTCTCGAGCACGCGGATCGACCCTGCGTTGTGGCGGGCGACGCGCGCATGGAGCGGCCGCGTCTCGAGCTCCTCGAGGAACGCCTGGAGCGCCCGGGTGGCGATCCCGCGGCCCCAGAACGGCTTGCCGATCCAGTAGCCGACGAGGCGCTCGCCGTCCTGCGGCCACGAGACGACGTTGCCGACCACCTCGCCGTCGGCGACGACCGTCCGCGCGACCACCGCCTCGTCGCCGAGGACGCGCTGCTCCCAGTGCACCGTGAACGCCTCGCGGTCGCGGGACGCGAACACGGCCATCGCGGCCGCCTCCTCATCCAGCTGATGCTCGTAGAAGACCGGCAGGTCGGCGGACTCGACCGCGCGGAGCAGCACCACCACGGCTACGGCCAGCGCGGCGGGCTCGGCTCCTGCGGCTCGAGCGCGCCCCAGTCGGCGCGTGGCGGCGCGAAGATGTCCATGACGACGCAGCCGTCCGGACCTGCGGTCGCCGTGTGCGGCACACCGGCCAGGATCCGGTAGGTCATTCCGGGGCCGATCTCGCGGGTCTCGTCCCCGATCCGGAAGGTCATCGTCCCGGAGAGGACGATCCCGAGCTGCTCGTTCGCGTGGTGGTGCTCGGCCGCGACGGCGTTCGGGTCGAGCTCGACGATCGCCATCGTCATCTCCTCGCCGACGACCGCCCGCGCGAGGATCCCGTCCCAGATGGGAAGCGGCCGCAGGTCGCCGAGCTGCTCGAACGCGCTCACGCCCCGATCCTACGCCACGCGGATCTGCAAGGCTTCTGCGCATGGGGGTGCTGCTGCTCGCCGGGACGCGGAAGGGACTCTTCCTCCTCGAGGCCGCCGACGAGCGGCGCGACTGGAGCCTGCGCGGCCCGCTCCTCGAGGGCTGGGAGGTCTTCCACGCGATCGTGGACGGACGCGACGGCACCCTCCTCGCCTGCACGAACAGCCCCGTCTACGGGCCGACCGTACATCGTTCTTCCGACCGGGGCGAGACGTGGGAGCGCGCCGACGAGCTCGGGCTGCCGGATGACTCCGGGCTGACGCTCGAACGCACCTGGCACGTCGAGCCGGGCCGCGCCGGGGAGCCCGGGCGCCTCTGGCTCGGCGGGGCTCCCGGCGTCCTCTTCCGCTCCGACGACGGCGGCGCGACGTGGACGCCGAACGAGGCACTCCTCCGCCACGAGACACGCGACCGCTGGAACCCCGGCGCGGGCGGGATGTGCTGCCACTCGATCCAGCTCGACCCCGACCGGCCGGAGCGGCTGCACATCGCGATCTCGGCGGCGGGCCACTTCCGGAGCGACGACGGCGGCGAGAGCTGGCGGCCCGCCAACAAGGGGACGGCCGCGGACTTCATGCCCGACCCGTACCCGGAGCTCGGGCAGTGCGTCCACAAGCTCCTGCGCTCGCCGGTCTCGGAGCGCCTCTGGCAGCAGAACCACTGCGGCGTCTACCGCTCCGACGACGCCGGCGACTCGTGGACGCGGCTGGACGGGAACGGGCTGCCGAGCGACTTCGGCTTCCCGCTCGCGCTGCACCCGCGCGACGCCGACACCGCGTTCGTCGTCCCGATGGGCGGCGGCGACGACCGCCTGACCACGAACGCTCGCCTGGGCGTGTACCGGACGGCCGACGGCGGCGAGAGCTGGACGCTCTCGTCCGCCGGCCTCCCCGACCCGGCCTACGCCGTCGTCCTGCGCGAGTGCCTCGCCTCGGACGCGCTCGACCCGTTCGGGGTCTACCTCGGGACGCAGAGTGGGTCGCTCTTCGGCTCGGCCGACGAGGGGGCGACCTGGTCGGAGCTCGCCCGACAGCTCCCGCCGGTGCTCTCGGTCGAGGTCGCCGCGTGGTCGTAGTCCTCCTGCCGTCGATGCTGGCCGCCGAGGCCGGCGGGCGGAAGCGCATCGAGCTGGAGGCCGCGACGATCGAGGACGCGCTGCGCGGGCTGCCGGTCGCAGACCGCCTCTTCGACGAGCACGGCGCGCTCCGGCCGCTCGTGAACGTCTACGTGGACGGCGTCGACGTGCGCGAGCGCGACGGTGTCGGCGCGCGGCTCGAGGGCGCCGAGGAAATCCGCCTCGTCGCGGCGATCGCCGGCGGCTAGTACCTAGTCGACGAGCTTCTGCGTCATCGCGTGGATCGCGATGCGCCACGTGAGGAGCGCGAACGCGACCAGGAAGACGACGCTCCCGAGATCCGACCATCCCTCCCACCCGAAGGCCGCGTGCCGTACGAGCCGCACGCAGTGGTAGAGCGGGTTGAAGTTCGCCAGGAACTGCGCCCACTCGGGGAGCTGGGTCAGCGGGAAGAACGTCCCGGCGACGAGGAAGAGCGGCGTCAGGACCGCGCTGACGACGTAGTTGAAGTTCTCGAACGAGGACGCGAAGCCGGCGACCGAGATCCCGAAGCCCGCCCAGCCGAGGCCGGCGAGGAACGCGATCAGTGGCACGGTCAGCATGCTCCAGCGCGGATCGAGCCCGAAGACGATCCCGACGAGGAGCGGGACGCAGCCGTAGACGCCGGCCCGCGTGGCGATCCAGAGGGTCTCGGCCGTCACGAGCTCCTCCGTGTCGACCGGCGCGGCGAGGATGGCGTCGTAGGTGCGCTGGAACTGGTACTTCACGAAGGTCCCGAACATGGCCGGGAACGCGCTCGAGAAGAGCACGGCCGTCGCGACCGTCCCGGTCGCCACGAACTCGACGTAGTCGTAGCCCGCGATCGAGGAGACGAGCGACCCGAAGCCGAACCCGAACGCGAGCAGGTAGATGGTCGGCTCGACCGTGGACGAGAAGGTCGAGGACTTCCAGTAGGAGGAGAAGTTCACCATCTCGCGCACGAGGACGCCGGTCAGGGCGGGGCGCTCGAGGCGGCCGATCGTCTGCGTGGTGGCGCGTGCGCTCACTCGATCTCCTCGCCGGTCAGGAGGACGAAGACGTCCTCGAGGTTGGCCGGCCGCCGCTCGCCCTCCGGGGCGCGGCCGTCCGCGTTCTCGACGCCGAGCACGGTGACGCTCGTGCCGGTCCGCCGTGTGCGAAAGCCCTCGGCGCGCGCGGCCGCCTCCGCCTCGGCGAGCTTCGGCGGCGGCCCGTAGACCTCGACCGCCTCGCGTCCGGCGTGCTCGGCGACGAGCGCGCCCGGCGGGCCCGCGGCCACCGCCTTCCCGTGGGACATGATCATCACGGTGTCGGCGAGGCGCTGCGCCTCCTCGATGTAGTGCGTGGACATCAGGATCGTCGTCCCTTCCGCGCGCAGCGCGTCGACGAGCGCCCAGAGCTCCTGGCGCACCTGCGGGTCGAGCCCGACGGTCGGCTCGTCGAGGAGCACGAGCCGCGGCCGGTGCACGAGCGCCCGCGCGATCAGCAGCCGCCGCCGCATCCCGCCCGAGAGCTTGTCCACCCGGGTGTCGCGCCGGTCGACGAGGTTCGCCATCTCGAGCGCCCGCTCGATCGCGTCGCGCCGCTCGTGGCGGCCGATGCGGTAGAGGTGTGTGAAGACGAGCAGGTTCTGCTCCACGGTCAGCGTCACGTCGAGGTTGTCGAGCTGGGGCGTGACGCCGAGCTCCGCGCGCGCCTGCTTCGACTCGTCCGGCAGGCGGAAGCCGAGCACCTCGAGCTCCCCCTCGTCGGCGATCGCCTGCGCCGTCAGGAGCCGCATGGTCGTGGACTTTCCCGCGCCGTTCGGGCCGAGGAGCCCGACGCAGGTCCCGAACGGCACGTCGAGGTCGAGCCCGTTCACGGCCGTGATCGGCCCGTAGCGCTTGACGACGCCGCGCAGGCGGATGGCGAGGTCTTCGCTCACGCGTGCAGCTTGCCAGTCCGGCCCCGGGCCGCCGGACGGGGGTCGCTAGCGGTCGAGGAGGGCCGCGTCCAGGAAGGCGATGACCCGGCGCTCGTACTCGGCCGGCGCGACGTCGATGCCGCCCGTGTGGTCCGCGCCCGGGACGAGCCAGATCGCCTTGGGCTCGCCCGCGGCGGCGAAGTACTTCGGCTGTCTGACGTCCTCGCCGCCCATGCCGGGCCTGGCGTAGATCAGGAACACCGATCGAGGCGCGATCTGCCCGATCGTGTCCACGATGCGCGCGGGCGGGCCGTGGTTCGAGAACACCGTCGCGGCCGCCGTCATCCCGAGCTTCAGCGGCGCCGCGAGCACGCGCTCGACGCCGGTCAGGTCCGCCTCCCCGAGCGGGAAGCCGGCGCCCTCGGAGACGACCGCCCTGAACGCGGGCTCGCGCGCGGCCGCGACGAGCAGGATCTCGCCGCCGACCGACGACCCGAGGCCGCCGATGCGATCGGGGTCGACGTCCGGACGGCGCTCGAGGTACGCCGCCGCCGCGGCGAGGTCGCGTTCGCCGGCCCAGCGGACGAGGTCGCCTTCGCTCCGCCCCTGCCCGCGCGGGTCGAGCAGCAGGACGCCGTAGCCGTTGTCCACGAGCATGCGGGCCTCCTTCACCGCCGAGGCGCCCGGGTAGACGACGACCGCGGCACGGTTCGCCGACGGGACGTACCGGGCGACGAGGTCGAGGGAGTCGCTCGTCCTGACGGTGACGGTCTCGTAGGGCACGCCGATGTCGGGCGGCGCCCCGATGCGGCCGACGTGCGTGTAGCCGTAGGCGAAGGAGATCGGGAACACGACAAACGCGACGATCACCGCGGCGGCGAGCACGCCCACGATCGCTTCGAGCGATCGGCGGACGTAGCGCCGCCGCCGGCT
>Ga0210113_1000453_pt1 | contig 10132 bp, 10 predicted proteins | sample MayberryNW_Catta_5_FD_185523 | JGI IMG/M metagenome (GOLD analysis project Ga0210113, IMG submission 185523) | Wetland microbial communities from San Francisco Bay, California, USA, that impact long-term carbon sequestration -... | ecosystem: Environmental > Aquatic > Marine > Wetlands ...
CCCGGATGAACGCGCGCTTGGCCAGCTCGCCGTCCTCGGCGAGCCGGTCGAGCTCGGCGCTGCTGGCCACCTTGCGGGCGGCCTGCAGCTTCACCGCACGGCGCCCGCCCAGCGTGTCCAGCCCGTCGAGGAGGTGGCGGGCGTAGAGGCCGGCCTCGATCCGCTGGGCCAGGTCGACCTCGGACGCGGCGTCGAGCAGCGGCGACCGGCCGATCTCGTCCAGGTAGAGCCGGACCAGGTCGGGGGTGCCGACCTCGTCCTCGACAGCGTCGGTGTCGAGGGTGCCGGTGTCGGGGCTGTCGAGGGCCGTGACGTCGGTGGGGGCGCCGGGGGAGGTGGAGCGGGAGTCGTCGTGGGGGGAGCGGGACAGTGGCAGCTGGGTCAATGCGGTCCCTTCGTGCTGGTGGACATCTCTCGCAACGATCGGGAGCGCCGGAAGATTTCCGGCCCCGGCTGGGGGGTACGCGGCGCGCATGGCGACGCAGCTGCAGGTGGGCGACCTCGAGGACCTCCGCCCCGACGACGAGGACCCGGTGCGGCGCACCGCGGGGTGGGTCCGCGCGGTGCTGCGCGCCGGACTGCTCGAGCTGCCCGGCTGGGTGTCCGGGATGGCCGGGCAGCGCCTGGGCGCCCTGCAGACGCTCGGCCGGGCCGACCTGGACCTGGCCCGGCTGGCCGAGGGCCACGTCGACGCCGTCACCGTCCTGGCCGAGCTCGCCGGACCGGAGCCCGGCGACGGGCTGTGGGCTCTCTGGGCGGCGAACCCGCCGGTCGACCGGGTCCGTGCGGAGCCGGACCGGCCGGGCTCCGACCACTGGCTGCTCAGTGGCACCAAGCCCTGGTGCAGCGGCGCCGGGTGCGCCGACCGGGCGCTGCTCACCGCCGAGGCGCCCGACGGCTACCGGCTGTTCGCCGTCGACCTGCGGGGTCCGGGTGTCCGGGTCCTGCCGGGGAGCTGGCCGGCCCCCGCGATGCGGGGCAGCGACAGCCGCTCGGTCGAGCTGACCGGCCAGCCGGCGACCTCGGTGGGTGCGCCGGGGGCGTACCTCGACCGGGCCGGGTTCTGGCCCGGCGCGGTCGGCGTGGCCGCGGTGTGGCTGGGTGGCGCCCAGGCCGTGGCCGCCCGGGTGGCGGTCGCGAACGGCCGGCGGCCCCTGGACCCGCACGGGCTGGCGCACGCGGGTGCCGTCGACGCCGCCCTGAGCGCGGCCGAGGCGGTACTGGCCCGGGCCGGCGACGAGATCGACGCCGACCCGGACGACCGCTCCCGCCGGGCCCACCTGGTGGCGGCACGCGCCCGCGCCGTGGTGGAGCAGACGGTCGGCGAGGTCGTGGACCGGGTCGGGCGGGCGCTGGGCGCCGGGCCGCTGGCCCAGGACGCGCGGCACGGGCAGCGCGTCGCGGACCTCGGGCTGTACGTGCGGCAGTCGCACGCCGAGCGCGACCTGGAGCAGCTCGGCCGGCTGGCCCTCGGTGATGGTGGGCGCTCGTGGTGACCCTGATCGAGCCGCTGGCCGGCACGCCCGAGGCGTCGTGGGCGGACTGGTCCGCGCCGGCCGGGTGGCCGCGGCTGCGGCCGGCGCAGCTGTGCGACCGGCCGGTCGTCGTCCTGGCCGCGCACCCGGACGACGAGGTGCTCGGGGTCGGCGGCCTGGTCCGCCTGCTGGCGGCGCTCGGCGCGCGGCTGCGGTTCGTGTGGGCGACCGACGGCGAGGCGTCGCACCCGGGGTCGGACGCGCCGGTGGTGCGCGACCTGGCCGCGGTCCGCCGGGCCGAGTCGGCGGCCGCCCTGCGCCGGCTCGGTGCCGGGCAGGCACCCAGGGTCCGGCTGGAGCTTCCCGACGGCGGCCTGGCCGGGGCCGTCGACGACCTGGCCCGCCGGATCCGCTGCGTCGTGCACCCCGACGACCTGGTGCTGGCCCCGTGGTCGGGCGACGGCCACCCCGACCACGAGGCCGTGGGCGCCGCCGCCCGGTCGGTGAGCCGGCAGGTGCTCGAGTACCCGGTCTGGGCCTGGCACTGGGCCAGGCCCGGCGACGGCCGGGTGCCGTGGGACCGGGCGCTGCGGGTCGACCTGGACACCCCGACCCGCAGCGCGAAGGCCGACGCCGTCGCCTGCTTCCGCAGCCAGGTGGCGCCGGTCGGCCCCAGCTCCGAGGACGGCCCGGTGCTCCCGCCCGGCGTCCTCGCGCACTTCGCCCGGGACCACGAGGTGCTGCTCCGGTGACCGTGCGGCCCGACTACTTCGACCAGGTGTACGCGGGGGCCGACGACCCGTGGGACCTGCGCGGCCGGTGGTACGAGCGGCGCAGGAGGGCCGCGGTCCTCGCCGCGCTGCCGCAGGAGCGCTACCGCCGCGGCTTCGAGCCGGGCTGTGCCGTGGGGGCGCTCACGGTGGGTCTGGCCGAGCGGTGCGACGAGCTGCTGGCCGTGGACCGCCACGAGCGACCGGTGGCCGCCGCAGCCGAGGCGCTGGCCGGTCTCGAGCACGTGCTGGTCGCCCGGCTGGACGTCCCGGCGCAGTGGCCGGACGGCTCGTTCGACCTGGTGGTGCTCTCGGAGATCGGCTACTACGTCGCGGGTGGGGACCTGGCCCGGCTGGCCGGGCTCGCCGCCACCTCGGTCAGGCCCGGCGGCACGCTGCTCGCCTGCCACTGGCGGCACCCCGCGCCGGACCATGCCGTCCCCGGTGACGAGGTGCACCGGGTCGTGGCGGCGCAGCCGGAGCTGGTGCCGGTGGTGCGCCATCTCGAGGAGGACTTCGTCCTCGACGTGTGGACCCGCGGCGCCGTCGCGTCGCCGGCGCGCGCCGAGGGACTGGCGTGACCCGGTCGCTGCGGTGGGTCGGGGTGGTCGTCCCCGCCCGTGACGAGGAGGACCTGCTGCCCGGGTGCCTCGACGCGCTGGACGTCGCCCGACGCGAGGCGAGCCGCCGCCACGGCGTGGACGTCGACGTGGTGGTGGTCCTCGACGGCTGCCGGGACGGGTCCGCCGACGTCGTCGCCGGTGCTCCGGGGATGCTCGCCGTCCCTGGACCCGGGCTCGGGGTCGGCCCGGCCCGCGCCGCGGGCGTCGCCGCGCTGCTGCGACGGCACCGGCACCGCGCGGCCGAGGTCGGCTGGCTGGCGACGACTGACGCCGACTCGCGGGTGCCGGCGGACTGGCTGGTCCGGCAGGTGTCCCTCGCGGACGCGGCGGCCGACGTGGTGCTCGGCACGGTGGTCGTCGACGACTGGGGCGGGCTGCCCGAGTCGGCGGAGCGGCAGTGGCGGGCGACGTACGTCGCGCGGGACGGGCACGGGCACGTCCACGGCGCCAACGCCGGGCTCCGGCTGGACACCTACCTCGCGGTCGGCGGCTTCGCGGACCTGGACCGCGACGAGGACGTGGCGCTGGCCGCGGCGACGGCGCACCGACGGGTGGTGCGGACCGCGAGCATCCCGGTCGTCACCAGCGCCCGGGTGCGCAGCCGCGCGCCCGGCGGCTTCGCCGACCACCTGGCTCGGCTGGCGTGACCGACGTCCGCGCTCCGGGCGGCTGGTGCGTGCGGTCAGTGCGCCGGCAGCCAGGGCTCGGGGTCGACGAGGGCGGCGTTGACGTAGAGCTCGAAGTGCAGGTGGCAGCCGGTGGAGTAGCCGGTCGAGCCGACGGTGCCGATGACCTGGCCGGTGCCCACCTCGGCGCCGACCGCGGTGCCCAGTCTCGTCTGGTGGTTGTAGGTCGTCGTCAGCAGCACCCCGTCCACGGCGCCGTGCGACACGACGGTCCGCCAGCCGTACGCGCTGTTCCACCCCGCCGCGACGACGACGCCGTCCCGGGCCGCCCGGATCGGCGTGCCGCACGGCGCGCTCAGGTCGGTGCCGGTGTGCAGCTTGTAGACGCCGGTGATGGGGTGCACCCGCATGCCGAACGGTGAGGAGATGCGGCCCTGGACCGGCCAGGAGAGGGTGCCCGGACGGCCCGGGACCGTCGCGCCGTCGCGGCGGCCGCCGGCCCCGGCCTCGGCTCGTGCGCGGGCCGCCAGCTCGGCGGACAGCTCGCTGGACACGCTGTCGCGGCGAGCGTGCGCCGCGTCCTCCTCGGCCTGCGCCGCCTTCGCGGCGGCCAGCGCGGCCTCACGGGCGGCGACCAGCCGGCCGACCTGGTCCTCTGCTGCGCGGGCCTGGGCCTCCAGCTCGGTCACCGCGGCCAGCTCGCGCTGGGCGCGGGCGTCGGCGGCGGCCAGCTGGTCGCGGACCGCCTCGAGGTCCTCGGTCTGCGAGCCGTAGGTCTCCTGCACGTCGACCAGGTCGTCGAGCATGTTCCGCTGGCTGCTGACGATCGTCTGGAGGCTGACCAGCCGCTCGGCGAAGTCGGCCGGTGAGCGCGCCTCGAGCAGCATCGACATGTCGCCGATCGACCCGCCGCCCTGGTACGCCGCCCGCGCCAGCCGGCCGATCTCCGCGCGCTGCTCGGCGACGTGGGCCGCGGACTCCTCCGCGGTCTGCGAGCTGAGCATGAGGCGGACCTGCGCGGCGCCCCGGGCCCGAGCTGCGGCGTCGGCCCGGCGCCGGGCCTGCGCGAGCAGCGCTCGGGCGTGGTCGGCGGTCGCCTGGGCACCCGGCAGGGCGGACTCGGCCAGCCGGAGGTCGGCGGCCGCCCGCACCATGGCCTCGCTGGACTCCGCGAGCTCGTCGCGCACCTGGCGCATGACCTTGTCGATGTCGGCCTGCGACGGTCCACCGCCGGCCGGTCGGCCGTTCTGGCCGCTGCCGCCGCTGCCGCCGCTGCTGCCGCTGCCCGGCTGGTCGGCCGCGTGGCTGACCGACGTCGGCACCAGTCCGAGCACCAGTGCCATCGCCGCGACCGCCGCTGCGGTCGCCGGCCGCCCGCGTCGCCGCACCCGGCGCCTCGCGCGCCCGGCCTGCGGGCGCGGGCGGAGCAGGCGCGACAGGCGCGACATGGGGCGTCCTTCAACGGTCGGGGAGCCCCCGCGGGCGGAGGGCCGTCCCCTTGTCCGTCGGCGCTCGCCACCCCTGACTTGACCGTCGGCCGCCCGGTGCGCCGGCGGGCGGGCGGCGCGCGACCCCTGCCTGCGACCTCAGGACGCGGCGCCGGCGACCTCGCCGATCGTCGGGACGAGCGAGCGGAGGTGCTGCTCGAGCATGGCGGCGACCACGTCGGCGGAGAACCGGGCACGGACCCGGTCGACCGCGGACAGCCCGAAGCTCTCCTGGCGCATCCGGTCGGGCAGCAGGGACCGGATCGCCGGCGCCATGCCGCCCGGGCCGACCAGGAGCCCGGTCACGTCGTCGGCAACCGCGTCGGCGAGGACCCCGACGTCGGCGGCCACCACGGGCACCCCGCACGCCATCGCGGACAGCGTGGTGGTGACCTCGGCCTCGGTGTCGTCCGCGACCACGAGGAGCTCCAGGGACCGCAGCAGCCGAGGGGTCGATGCGTCCCACTCGTCCGGGGTGGGGAGCGCGACGACGTGGCACGCGGGCATCGAGCGGAGCCCGGCCAGCAGCCCCGTGCGCACCGACCCGTCCGACGGCGTCGCGACCCCCACCCGGTGGGCTTCGTCGGCGCGGTGGTCCGGGGGGCTGCCCGGAGTGCTGCCCGGCGTGCCCCCGGCGGGGCGGTCGGCGGGCTCGGCGTCGGTGAACTGCGTCGTGTCCACCGCCTCCGGGAGGACCCGCAGCCGCGGCCGCGGGACGCCGCGGCCGACCAGGCGGTCCAGCTCCCCGGCGCTGGGCACCAGGACCAGGGCGGAGCTGCGCATCAACGCGGTCTCCATCCGGTCCTCGTCGGTGCCCGGCCGGCGACCTGGCCGGGCGAGCCGCAGCGCGACGGGGACGTCGAGCTCGCGGGCGGCGAGGTGGGCGGCGACACCGGCCTCCCAGCCGGCGGCCAGGATCACGTCGGGGCGGCCGGAGTCGCCGGCGCGGGCGAGGTCGTCGCTGTCCGCGACGACGCGACGGGCGGCGGTGGCCGCGTCGGCCACCGCCTCGACGCGGACCACCGGTGAGACGTCGTGGCCGCGGGCGAGCAGGGACGCCGCGGTCAGCTCGGCGACGTGGTGCGACGCGGGGGAGTGGAGCAGGACGATGCGCATGGGCTCTCGCTCGGGGGTCGGGTGCCGGAACGGCATCAGGGCAACCGGCGCCGGGTTGCTGCAGCGCGCGTGTCGTCGCTGGTCCCTTGCTCCGGAACGGTCGACGGCAAACGTCCCCACCGGTCAGGACGTCGACTGGCGCCGCTGCAGCTCGTGGATGAGGTCGCGGCGACTCATCGACGACCGCCCCTCGATGCCGGCCCGCTTGGCCAGCTCGTAGAGCTCTGCCCTCGACACGTCGAGCCGCCGGGGCGGCGGTTCGTCGGCGCCCTCGGCCTGCAGGGCGCGGTCCCGGGACTCGGCGTAGGCGCCACCCAGCTCACGCATCTGCTTGCGCGGCAAGGCATCCGACATGGGCGCCAGGACCCCGTTCGCGAGCGCCTCGCCGTGCCGGCTGAGCAGTGCGGTCAGCTCGTGCTGCAGGGCGGTGGTGCCGGGCCCGCCCTCGGGTGCTTCCGAGAGGCGGTGCAGCGCGTCGTCGATGGCGTCGTCCTGCGACCGTACGTCGGACAGCGCCTCGGTCGCGCCGACCCCCGCGCCGCTGACGACGTCGTCGGTGAGCGACTCCTCCTCGGCGGCGCGGTGCGCCCGCACGAGATGGATCAGCTCCTCGCGCCACCGCTGCTGGCTGGGGCCGGGCGAGCAGGCACGCCGCACGAGGCGGAGCATCCGCTCGTGGTCGGTCGCGGTGAGTCGCGCGATGCTGCTCGGCATGGAGTCGGGGTACCCATGAGCGCGCGCGTCAAGCCCGCCGCCCCGGTCGGCGGCGGGACCCGCGTCAGCGGCGTCCGCGCTCCCGGGCGGTGAACGGGACGACGTACCAGACGACGACGAACCACGTCAGCAGCGCGGCGGAGATGACGAACGGCCAGGTCCCGCCGAGGGCCACGTCGAGGATCAGCAGCACCGCGCCGTTGATGGCGAGCAGCAGCATGATCAGCCCGCCACGGGCCATCGTGTCCGCGCCGGCCACCAGCCGGGGCTTGAGCCCGCGCCGGAACACGATGCGGTGGAAGGGCACCGGCCCGATCAGCAGGGCCGCGGCGACGGCGCTGGCGACCAGCGTTCCGACGTACAACCCGAGCTGGAAGTCGGTGATCCGCACGAAGCGCTGCGTGAACGCCAGGGTCAGCAGGAAGGCGAAGAGGAACTGCACGCCGGTCTGCGCGACCCGCAGCTCCTGGAGCAGCTCGGCGTAGCGGCGGTCGGCCCTCTCGTCCTCGGTCTCGGACCGCGCGTCCCGGTGGTCGTCGTCACGGTCGTCGTCGTCACGGTCGTCGGGACCGTCGGCCATGCGCCCTCCTCGGCTCAGGGTGGCGGAGGCTACTGCGCCCCCTCCGCCTCGTCCTGGCAGGTGTGCCCCGGCACCGGGTCGGCCACGCACCGGAGCGCGACATCGGTCCTGGGCACGACGCCGAGGACCCTGGTGAGCTGGGTGAGGGCCAGCACCCGCACCACGGCACGGCCGGTCGCCACGACGTGCACGGTGCCGTCGAGCCGGTCGGCGCGCTCCTTGGCCCGGACCAGTGCGTTGACCCCGGACGAGTCCATGAACGCCACCCCCGTCGCGTCGACCACCAGGTGGGCGCAGCGGTTCAGTGACGCCATCAGCTCGTCACGGACGGCTGGGGCGGACTGGAGGTCGATCTCGGTCGGGAGGTGGACGACGCCGACCTCGGGAGACTTCGGGGGGTGGGCGGCATGCTGCGTGGTCACGGGGTGCTCCTACGAGCGACGTGGAGTCACACCGGCCTGCTGCAGTGCGGTGCCCTGACAGTAGGTCGGTCCACCGGCTGGGGCAAGCCGAGGCGCGCGTTCCCCAGGCGCCCCGTAAGGTCTCCGCCGTGCCGCCGAAGACCGCCGACCTCCGCCTCCGACCGCCCGGCGTCGACGACGAGGCCACGGTGCGCGCCGCGCACGAGGCCCTGCTCGCCGACGACTTCTTCTTCGCGCTCGACCTCGACGAGGGGGTCCCGTTCGCCGACTGGATCGAGACGCTCGACCGGCACCACCGCGGTGAGGTCGTCCGGCCGGACCGGGTCCCGGCGTCGTTCCTGCTGGCCGAGGTCGACGGCGAGGTGGTCGGCCGGACGTCGATCCGCTTCGCGCTCAACGACTGGCTGCGCCTCGAGGGCGGCCACATCGGCTACGGCGTGCTGCCCCAGCACCGGCGACGCGGCTATGCGACGGAGATCCTGCGGCAGAGCCTGGTCGTGGCCCGGGCGCACGGCGTCGACCGGGTGCTGGTCACCTGCGACGACGACAACGCCGGGTCGGCCGCCGTCATCGAGGCCAACGGCGGCGTGCTCGACCCGGAGCTGCCGCTGGCCGGTGAGCCGCCGAAGCGGCGCTACTGGGTCGACTGACGCGTCACGCCTCGGTGGTGGCCTCGGCGGGCAGGTGCCGGCGCGACTGCACGACGCGGAACCGGCTCGCGACGTACGCCGCGTCGGTCAGGGCCGAGTTCGCGGCCGGGTTGGCGCCGGTCGCGTGGAAGTCGCTGAAGGCCGCCGACTGGTTGACGTAGACCGTCTCGGTGAGGTTCTCCGACAGAGCGACACCCGCGTCGAGCGCGGCCTGCTCGGCAGCCTCGAGGACCTTGTCGTCGGTGGAGTAGACGGCGGCCGTGATGGCGCCGTGCTCGCGGACCGAGTCGCGCAGGATGCGCAGCGAGTCCTGCGTGCTGTCGGTGGTGACGAGGAAGGACACCGGCCCGAAGCACTCCTGCAGGTAGGTGTCGCGGTCCGCCTCGCCGACCTGCACGACCGTCGGCGTGCGCACCGTCGCGTCGGGGAAGTCCGGGTGTGTGACGGCGCGCGACGCGAGCACCACGGTGCCGAGAGACGGTGCCTGCTCCAGCCGGTCGCGCACGCCGTCGTTGACGACGGCGCCGAGCAGCGCGCTGGCCCGGGCGTCGTCGCCGAGCAGCTCGTCGACGGCGGCTGCGAGGTCGGCACCGAGCTGATCGACGGTGCGGTGCTCCCCGTCGGCGGTGATGCCGTCGCGCGGCACCAGCAGGTTCTGCGGCGTCGTGCACATCTGACCGCTGTACAGCGACAGCGAGAACGCGAGGTTGGCGAGCATGCCGCGGTAGTCGTCGGTCGAGTCGACCACGACCGCGTTGACGCCTGCCTTCTCGGTGAAGACCACCGCCTGGTGGGCGTTCCGCTCCAGCCAGGTGCCGAAGGCGGTCGACCCGGTGTAGTCGATGAGACGGACCTCGGGGCGCACGGCCAGGGACTTGGCCAGTCCCTCGCCGTCGCGCTCGGCGGCCAGCGTCACCAGGTCGGGCGAGAAGCCCGCCTCGGCGAGCACGTCGCGCACGACGGCCACGGTGATCGCGAGCGGCAGGACGGCACGCGGGTGCGGCTTGACCACGACGGCGTTGCCGGTGACCAGGCTGGCGAACAGTCCCGGGTAGGAGTTCCAGGTCGGGAAGGTGTTGCAGCCGATCACCAGTGCGACGCCGCGCGGGACGACGGTGAAGCGCTTGGCCATCCGCTGCGGCGGACGCTTGCCCTGCGGCTTCTCCCACACCGACTCGGCTGCGTGCCGGGTCATCTCGGCGTAGGCATAGGCGACTGCCTCGAGGGCGCGGTCCTGGGCGTGCGGCCCGCCGGCCTGGAAGGCCATCGCGTAGCCCTGCCCCGACGTGTGCATGACCGCCTGCGCCATCTCGTGGCTGCGGGCGTTGATCCGCGCCAGCGCCTCGAGCACCACGCCGGTCCGGACGTCCGGCCCCGCGTCGCGCCAGGCCGGCATCGCCGCCTGCGCCGCGTCCAGCAGCGCGTCGACGTCGGCGTGCGGGTAGGTGACGCCGAGGTCGAGACCGTAGGGGGACGTCTCGCCGGGCACGACTCCGTCGGTGCCGGCCTGGGCCAGTGGGAACGCGGCGCCCAGGTAGCCGTCGAACGCCGCCTTGCCGTCCTTGGCCGACTGGCTGTCCGGGACGCCGCCGGGCTCGGGGGAGCCGTACGCCTTGAGGCTCTCGGGGTAGGCCGACCAGTAGGTGCGCTCCCGGATCGCGGTGAGCGC
>Ga0210113_1000456_pt1 | contig 10127 bp, 5 predicted proteins | sample MayberryNW_Catta_5_FD_185523 | JGI IMG/M metagenome (GOLD analysis project Ga0210113, IMG submission 185523) | Wetland microbial communities from San Francisco Bay, California, USA, that impact long-term carbon sequestration -... | ecosystem: Environmental > Aquatic > Marine > Wetlands ...
GCCCCGGGAACGCCGGCACGGTGTTGCGGTCATGCGATGCGTCGGGCACGGGCGCCGTCGTCTTCTCGGCCACATCGGTCGACGTCTACAACCCCAAGACGGTCCGTGCCTCGGCCGGCTCGCTCTTCCATCTGCCCGTCGTGCGGGAGGCGGCGACGCTCGACGCCGTGGCGAGCGCTCATGCCCTGGGTGCCCGGGTCCTCGCCATGACACCGGACGCCGCGACGGACCTGTACCACACCGACCTCTCGGGGCCGATCATGTTCGTGTTCGGGAACGAGGCGCACGGGTTGTCCCGCGAGGTCGCCGCGGCGGCCGATGCCCGTGTGCGTGTCCCGCAGTCGGGCGGGGCGGAGTCGCTCAACCTCGCCGCCGCGGCCACGGTCTGTGTCTTCGAGTGGCAACGGCGCAGGCTCACGGCTCCCGAGGCGTTGGAGAGCATCGTCGCGGCCGCCGCTCACGACATCAGGTCGCCGCTGACGGCGATGAAGGGGTTCGGATACGCGCTCGAGCGGCGATGGAGCGCGATGGACGAGTCGCAGCGAGCCATGATGCTGCAGGGGATCGTCCACGACGCCGACCGGATGGACACGATCCTGCGGCTGCTGGTGGACGCCGCGCGGGTGGTCGGCGGCGACCTCGAGCTCTTCCGCGAGCAGGTCGACGTCGCGGAGTTGGTCGGAGCGGTCGCCGTGGCTCAACGCCGGGACCCCGGCCACCCACCCGTCGAGTGGGGGGGCGGAGCGGTCACGGCGTTCGTCGATCCCGGCCGGCTCAGGACGACGATCCTCGCGTTCTGCGAGTCGCTCGTGTGGTGGGGCCGCGACGGAGCCATCCGCGTCGACGCCTCGATGCAGGGCGGTGTGCTGCGGCTTCAGGCCTCGCGGACGGTGTCCGATCTCGCCGACGACCAGGTCGAGGCGCTGTTCCTGCCGCGGCGCCCGGGCGCAGGGGCCGGAACCAAGATCGGGCTGTTCGTCGCGAGAGGCGTCGCGGAGGCGCAGGGAGGCCGCTGCTGGGGGGCCGTCTCGGGCGGGCGGCTCACGTTCCACCTCGAGCTGCCGGCGGGACCCGCGACGCCGGCGAGCTGATCCCCTCCGTCGCCCGTCGGGCTCGTGACGGCCGTTAGACTCTGGCCCCTGATGGACCCCGAGGAGATGATCCGCTCGTTCGAGCTCGAGCGGGATCGTGGTGTGAGCCGGTTCGGTGACGCCGCGACGCTCGAGGAGCTCGAGGATGCCCAGGTCGCCACGATGGGTCGCAAGGCGCAGCTCAGCACCCTCCAGAAGGCGCTGGGTTCCCTGTCTCCCGAGGATCGCAAGCGCGTCGGCCGGGTCGCGAACGATGTGCGAGCCACGTTGCAGGCGGCGCTCGCGGATCGTCGCGAGCAGCTCGAACGGCAGGCCGAGGACGCATTGCTCGAAGAGGACCGGCTGGACCTGAGCCTCCCCGGGCGTGCCCCGAGGGTCGGTGCGTTCCATCCGCTGAGCATCATCGAACGTGAAGCCGTCGAGGTGTTCACGAGCCTCGGGTTCCGGGTGGTCGAGGGGCCCGAGGTGGAAGACGACTGGCACAACTTCCAGGCGCTGAACATCCCGCCCGATCACCCGGCACGCACGATGAAGGACTCGCTGTACGTCGATGTGCCGGGCCATCCCGAGCTGTTGCTGCGCACCGAGACCTCGGCTGTGCAGGTCCGAACGATGCTCGCTCAGTCGCCGCCGGTGTTCGTCGTGGCGCCCGGTCGCGTGTACCGGCGGGAGACCTCTGATCCGACGCACCTTCCCGTCTTCCACCAGATCGAGGGTCTCGCCGTCGACGAGGGCATCACGTTCGCGGACCTGAAGGGCACCCTCGAGGCGTTCGTCAAGGCGATGTTCGGCGAACGCCGCCGCATCCGGCTCGGGCCGGCGTTCTTCCCGTTCGTCGAACCGGGCTGCGAGGTCGGGGTCTCGTGCTTCCGGTGCGACGGGGCGGGGTGCCGGGTCTGCGGCACGGGCTGGATCGAACTCCTCGGGGCAGGCATGGTGCACCCGAGCGTGTTGGAGAACTGCGGGTACGACGCCGAGCGGCTCACCGGGTTCGCATTCGGTCTCGGCATCGAGCGTGTCGCGATGCTCCGGTACGAGATCCCCGACATGCGCATGCTCGTCGACGGCGACGTCCGCCTGGTGCAGCAGTTCCGAGGGGTCGCGTGAAGATCGTCTGGTCCTGGCTCCGCGAGTTCTGCCCGACCGAGCGAACGGCGCATGAGCTCGCGGACCGGCTGACCCTGCACGGGGTGAAGGTGGAAGAGGTCCTGCGCCCGTGGTCGGGCGTACGCGGCGTGGTGGTCTCGCGCGTGGTCAAGGTCGAGGATCATCCGAACTCGCAGAAGTTGACCGTGGTCACGGTGGACGATGGCGCCGGGGAACACGTGGTTTGCGCCGGCGTCCGGAACTACGACGCCGGCGACCTGGTGCCCTGGGCGCGACCGGGCTCTCGGGTGCCGGTGCTCGCCGAGCCGCTGGCGCCCCGCGACATGGGTGGCGTCGTGTCCCACGGCATGTTGTGCTCACCGAACGAGCTGGCGATCGCCGACGCGCACACCGGCATCCTCGTGCTCGACCCCGGGTCCGCGGCCCCCGGCGACGATCTCGTCGCCGCGCTCGAGCTCGACGACGAGGTCCTCGACATCGAGGTGGAGCCGAATCGCCCAGACTTCCTCAGCGTGCTGGGAGTGGCCCGCGAGGTCTCCGCCCTCACGGGAACGCCCCTCGTCGATCCGAGGCCGCCACCGGACGAGTCGACGGAGGCCGCAGCCGACGTGTCGACGATCCGGATCGACGCGCTCGACGGGTGCCCGAGGTACGTGGCCCGGGTGATCCGGGGGGTAGGTGGCGGCGCCACCCCCATCACGGCACAGGCCCGTCTCACCGCGTGTGGGATGCGGCCGATCTCGCCGGTCGTCGACGCCACGAACTACGCGATGCTCGAGCTGGGGCAGCCGCTGCACGCGTTCGACCTGCATCGGCTCGAGGGACCGGGCATCGTCGTGCGGCGGGCCGCCGACGGGGAGCCGCTGCGGACCCTCGACGGGGTCGACCGGGTGATGAGCGAGGGCGACCTGCTGATCTGCGACGTCGAGCGGCCGGTCGCGATCGCCGGGATCATGGGCGGGGCCACCAGCGAGGTCGCGGACGACACATCCGACGTGCTGCTCGAATCCGCCTACTTCACCCGCACCGGCATCCTGCGCACGGCTCGCCGGCTCGACCTGCACAGCGAGGCCTCTCACCGATTCGAACGCGGCACGGACCCCGAGGGCCTGGAGGACGGGGCCGCCCGGGGCGCCCAGCTGATGGCGGCCTGGTCGGGTGGAACGGTCTCCCGCGGCGTCGCCCAGGACGGGTCGACACCGCCTCGGCGGTGGGTGTCGATGCGCCCGCAACGAGCCTCGCGGCTGCTCGGGTACGAGGTAGCTCGCTCCGAGGCCGAGGGGGTCTTCGAGCGCCTCCGCATGACGCACCGCGTCGCCGGCGACGCTCCTGAGGCATCGATCGAGGTCGAGGTGCCCGGATATCGGGTCGACATCGAGCACGAGGTCGACCTGATCGAGGAGGTCGCCCGGCTGCTGGGGTACGACCGCATCGGCACGCACGTCCCGTCCACGGGCCAGCCGGGCGGCGCGCCGGCCGGGTACCGCTTCCGACGGCGCGCGATCCAGGGGCTGGTGCGGTCGGGCCTGTACGAGGTCCGGCTGATGACCTTCGCTTCGTCGGACGATCTGGCGATGACCGGAGACACCGATGCGGTGCCGGTCGCCAATCCCCTGCAGGCCGACGAGAGGTTCTTGCGGACCAGCCTGCTCCCCGGGCTCGTGCATGCGATCGCTCGGAACCAGGCGCAGGGGGTCACGGAGACGCCGATCTTCGAGGCGGGGACGGTGTTCCGGCTCCACGGCGAGAACGTCGTCGAACGTCAGCACGTGGCGTTCGCGCTCGCCGGCCAGGCCGGCGAGCACTGGGACTCGCGGGTTCGATCCTTCGACGCCCTCGATGCGACCGGGGTGCTCGGGTCGTTGATGACCGATCTGGGTGTGCGCGACTGGGGGCTGGGCGACCCGCCGGGTCATCCGTTCCATCCCGGCCGCTCCGCGTCGGTGCTGGCAGCCGGCGTTCCGGTCGGCATCGTGGGCGAGGTGCATCCGCGCGTGGCGCGCGACCACGACGTCGTGGGCCGGCTGGCCGTCTGCGAACTGATCCTCGACCCGCTCATCGCCGGCGTCGACGAAGGCTCCGTGGTCGTGCGCGACGTGCCGAGGTATCCGCCGGTCCGTCGCGACCTCGCGTTCGTCCTCCCCGAGGAGGTCGCCGCCGGCGACGTCGTGACCGCTATCGAGGAAGCCGCGGGTGAGCTGTTCGCTCGCAGCATGCTCTTCGATGTCTACCGTGGGGACCCTCTTCCTCCCGGCGCGAAGAGCCTGGCCTTCGCGATCGACCTGCGCGCGTCGGATCGAACCCTGACGGGGGAGGAGACTGAGCCCGTCGTGACGGCGATCGTGGAACGGCTCCGACGCGAGTTCGGAGCCGAGCTGCGGTCGGGTTGATCCGCTTCGAGCCCGCTTCGCGGTGCCCGGTAGCACCACGGCGACCGATGCCGATAGACTCCGCGCCGTGGTTCACGACTACCTCTCCGTCGACGACCTGAGCCCCAAGGAGCTGGAAGGGCTCCTGGACCTGGCCGCCGATGTGAAGGCGCGCCCGGAACACTACGAGGGGCGCCTCGCGGGCCGCTCGATCGCACTGATCTTCGAGAAGCCGAGCACCCGCACCAGGGTCTCGTTCGAGGTCGGCGTCGCACAGCTGGGCGCCCACCCCGTCGTGCTGTCCTCGAGCGACCTCCAGCTCGGCCGGGGCGAGACGATCGAGGACACCGGCCGGGTGCTCTCCAGATACCTCGACGCGATCGTGCTTCGCACGTTCGAGCAGGAGCGCCTCGAGGTGCTCGCCGAGGCCTCCGACGTGCCGGTCGTGAACTCGCTGTCGGACTTCGAGCACCCGTGCCAGGCGCTGGCCGACCTGCTCACGATGCGTGAACGGCTCGGCGCGCTCGCCGGCAGGACCCTGGCCTACCTGGGCGACGGCAACAACGTGGCGCATTCCCTGCTGCTCGGGGGCACGAAGGCAGGCATGCAGGTGCGCATCGCGACCCCGGCGGGGTTCGAGCCGATCCCGCAGGTCGTCCAGCGGGCGGCGGAGATCGCCGCCGAGATCGGCGGAGGGGCCGCGGTGACGAACGACCCGGTCGGGGCGGCCCGGGGTGCCGATGTCCTCTACACCGATGTCTGGGCGAGCATGGGGCAGGAGGCGGAGACCGACGAGCGGCGGCTCGTGTTCACGCCGTACCAGGTGACGCAGGCGCTGGTGGATTCGGCCGCCGACGACGTCGTGGTCATGCACTGCCTGCCGGCGCACCGGGGGCAGGAGATCGCGGCCGAGGTGATCGACGGGCCAGGGTCGGCCGTGTGGGACCAAGCCGAGAATCGTCTGCACACGCAGAAGGCCCTGCTGCTCCGCCTGTTCGACGTCGCCTGAGGCGTCGCGGTGCCCAGATCCAACGACCTCGTCGAGCGGGCGCTCCAGGAATACGCGGATCTCCTGTCGATCGCGGGAAGCGACCCGTACAAGCCACGCGCGTACGAGAAGGCTGCGCGTGCCGTGGGCGGCTATCCCGAGGAGCTCGCGGAGCTCGATGAAGCCGGGGTCCTGTCGATCCCCGGGGTCGGCAGGTCGATCGCGTCGAAGGTCGTGGACATCCTGAAGACGGGGAGCTTCGACGAGCTGGACGAGCTCAGGGCTCAGGTCCCCGACGGTGTTCGGGCGATGACCGCGATCCCCGGGTTCGGTCCGAAGAAGGCGATGGCGGTCCACGTCCAGCTGGGGATCGACACCGTCGAGGCCTTGGCGGCGGCGGCCGAGCGGGGCGAGCTGGCCGGGATGAAGGGCTTCTCCCGCGCGACCGAACGCACCGTGATCGACGGTGTGCGCCGGTTGCGCTCGAGCGGTGGGCGGGTGAGGGTCGATCAAGCGCTCGAGGTCGCCGAGGAGCTGCTCGGGCGGTTGAGGCAGATACCCGGAGTGATCCGGGCATCGTACGCCGGCTCGCTGCGCCGCATGGCGGAGACGATCGGCGACGTCGACCTGCTCGTCGCGAGCGAACGGCCGTCGAGCGTGATGGATGCCCTGGTGGGGTTCGACCTCACGGAACGCGTCATCTCCCACGGTGAGACGAGATCCTCGATCGTGACGACGAGCGGTCTCCAGGTCGACCTTCGCGTGGTCGACCGGGAAGCGTGGGGCGCCGCCTTGATCTACTTCACCGGTTCCAAGGCGCACAACGTCCGCATACGCGAGATCGCCGTGCGCAGCGGGCTGAAGCTCAACGAGTACGGCCTGTTCCGAGCCAGATCGGGGAAGCTCCTCGCAGCCGAGACCGAGCAGGCCGTCTACGAGCGGCTCGGTCTCCCGTACATCGAGCCCACCTTGCGGGAGGACCGCGGGGAGATCGAGGCGGGGCTGGCCGGAGAGCTTCCCGACCTGATCACGCTGCGGCAGATCCGCGGCGACCTGCACACCCACACGAACCTCACGGACGGACTCGCGACCCTCGAGCGCATGCTGGAGGCCGCGTCCGAGCATCGGTACGCGTACTACGCGGTCACCGACCACGCGCCCAACCTGTTCATGCAGCGGATGACCGACGAGAAGATGCTCGAGCAGCGACACCGGCTGCGCGGACTGCAGGATCGTTACCCCAAGATGCGGCTGCTACACGGCACCGAGCTCAACATCGACCCCGACGGCGGGGTCGACTGGGACGACGGATTCCTCGCGGGGTTCGACCTCACCGTGGCGTCGGTGCATTCGCATTTCGGGCAGTCCAAGGACCAGATGACGCGGCGGGTGATCCGAGCGATCGAGCACCCACGAGTCAACATCATCGGGCACCTGACCACTCGCAAGATCGGGCGGCGCGATCCGATCGAGCTCGATCTCGAGGCGGTGTTCGCGGCCGCCGGGCGCACGGGCACCGCGCTCGAGATCAACGCGTACCCCGACCGCCTCGACCTGCGCGACGAGCACGTCCTGTGGGCCAAGCGTCACGGTGTGCGCTTCGCGATCGACACCGACTCGCACGCCGTCGGCCATCTCGACCTGATGCGGTTCGGCGTCGCGACGGCTCAGCGAGGGTGGCTGACGAAGGATGACGTGATCAATGCGTGGCCCGTCACGAAGCTCCGGCGGTTCCTGCGGAAGGGCCGGTCCTGAGCCGGCGGAGGCTGCCTCGATCCTTCTACGAGCGCGCCGCCGTGTCGGTGGCTCCGGACCTGCTCGGGCGGACGCTGGTGCGACGGCTGCCCGACGGCTCACGCCTGGCGGGCCGGATCGTCGAGACCGAGGCCTACGAGCCGGGCGACCCGGCGAGCCACGGCTTCCGCGGTCCCACGGCCCGCAACGCGGTCATGTTCGGTCCCGCCGGGCACCTCTACGTGTACTTCACCTACGGGAACCACTGGATGATGAACGTCGTCACGCGTTCCGTCGGCGAGGGGAGCGCGGTGCTCCTGCGAGCCGCCGAGCCGCTGGAAGGGCTCGACGCCATGGCGCGGGCGAGACGGCGTGACCGTCCGTCGGAGCTCTGCTCGGGGCCGGGGAAGCTCGCCCAGGCGCTGGCGGTGGATCGCTCGCTCGACGGGGCCGATCTCGTCGGTGGCCCCGACGTGTGGATCGAGTCAGGGACGCCCGTGCCCCGAGTCCGGGTGTCGTCGACGGCCCGTGTGGGGGTGCGAACTGGCCTGGAGCGACCGTGGCGCTTCCTCGTCGCGGGAGACCCCTCCGTCAGCCGGGGACGTCCGGGGCCTCCGACGGGGCGTCCGAGGACCTCGAGACCGTGATCGTGACCGTGCTCGTCTGGGCCGCTTCGGTGCCCGCGGAAGGCGCTTGGAAGATGACGATGCCCGCGGGTTGCGTCGACGCCTCGACGCGAACGCTCACGTAGAAGCCGGCCTGCTCGAGGGCGAGCTCGGCCGACGCCTGATCGAGGCCGATGACCGACGGCACGGACACCGACTGCACGCTCGTCGGGGTCGTGCAGACCCGGGTCGGCTCCGTGCCCTGGATGAACTGCAGGGTGTCGATGTTCTGGGGGAGCGTGTAGGCGTTCGGCAGACAGTACGGTGACTGGGTCACGTCGACGGAGATCGACAGGTAGCCCACCTGGGGGGTCGGGAACTCACGTGGGGGCAGTTTGGCCGTGGCGTGGTCCATGAACAGCCGCCAGATCTGCGCGGGCCAGGTTCCCCCGAACACCGTGATCCGCGTGCGCGGCGGTTCCATCGGGATCAGTCCCTCGTGGAACCCGATCCACACGGCGGCCGTGAGCTGGGGCACGGCTCCGACGAACCAGGCGTTCGTGTGCGTTTCGGCCGTGCCGGTCTTGCCGAACTGCGGCCGGCCGATGATCGCCGAGCGGCCGGTGCCGTAGCTCACCACGTCCTGCAGGATGTCGGTGGCCACCGATGCGACCTCCGGCTCGAGCACCTGCTTCGGATCCGGATGCGCCCCCCAGAGCGACTTCCCCTGGGAGTCGGTGACGCTGATCACCGGCACCGGGCCCACGTGAGCGCCTCCGGTGGCGAGCGTGCCGTAGGCGCTGGCCATCTCGAGGGTGTTCGATTCGTTCGTGCCCAGCACCGCCGAGAGGTACGGTGAGAGCGGTTCGTGCGGTTCGGCCACCTTGGGGCAGCACCGCATGCCCATGCGCTCGGCGGTCTCGACGACCCGCTCGGGGCCGAGGCGGTCGATCAGCTGCGCGTAGACGGTGTTGACGGAGTTGACGGTCGCGCTCTGCAACGACATCGCGCCGTAACCGCTCCCCTCGGCGTTGGTGACGTGCCAGACGGTGCCACCGTCGAGCGGGATGTCGATGGAGGAAGGTGCGGCGAAGACGGTGGAGGGGCTGAAGCCGTTCTCGAGGGCGGTGACGAGCGCGTAAGGCTTGAACGCCGAGCCGGTCTGTCGACCCAGGCCCCCCTCGCCGGTCGCGAGGTTCACGCGACCGGCGTCGGAGTCCCTCCAGTAGTCGGAGTCCTTGCCGCCCACCATCGCCTTGACGAAGCCGGTCCGGGGGTCGATCACGGTCATGGCACCGTCGGGATCCTCCGGGTAGGCGAGCACCGAACGCACGGCCGATTCGGCAGCGTCCTGGAGCCGGGGCTCGAGCGTGGTCGTGATGCGCAGCCCCCCCGTGAACAGCAGCTTGTAGCGGTCCTGGCGGGTCGGCCCGAACGCCCGGTTCGCGAGGAACCACTCCTTGAAGTAGTCGACGAAGTAGGGGTAGCGGTAGCGCATCTCCGGCTCGCCCCTGCGCAGCACGATCGGCTCCCGAACGGCGGCGCGGTACTCGGCCGGGCCGATCATGCGCTGCTCCCGCATCAGCCGCAGGACCACGTTGCGTCTGCCGTACGCGCTCTCGGGGTGGATGAACGGGTCGAAGTGATTGGGGCGGGCGATCAGCCCGGCGAGCAAGGCCGCCTGGGCGAGCGTGAGGTCGGCGGCGTCGGTGGAGAAGTAGGTCTGCGCCGCCGATTGCACGCCGTAGGCACCCTCTCCCAGGTACACGGTGTTCAGGTACCTGGTGAGGATCTGGTCCTTCGACAGCCGATCCTCGAGCTGCCAGGCGAGGGCGGCCTCGTCCAGCTTCCTGCGGAAGGTCTCGGCGGAGCCGACGTAGAGGTTCTTCACCAGCTGTTGGGTGATCGTGGATCCGCCCTCCACGACGGAGCCCTGGTTGGCGTTGACGACCGCGGCCCGTGCGATCGCGCGAACGTCGACGCCGTGATGCACGTAAAAGCGCCGGTCCTCGATCGCCACAGCCGCGTCGCGGACGGCCAGGGACATCTGGCGCTCACGCAGCACGACGCGATCCTCGGCCGCGTGCAGAGGCGTGATCAACGTGCCGTCGGCGGCGTAGAGGAACGAGGTCTGCGCGAGCGGCAACGGGTCGTAGTCGTCGAGGCTCGGCACGGAACAGCTCGCCGCGACGACGACGAGCGACAGGACCGAGCCGATCGTGGGGAAGCGTCG
>Ga0210113_1000460_pt1 | contig 10084 bp, 11 predicted proteins | sample MayberryNW_Catta_5_FD_185523 | JGI IMG/M metagenome (GOLD analysis project Ga0210113, IMG submission 185523) | Wetland microbial communities from San Francisco Bay, California, USA, that impact long-term carbon sequestration -... | ecosystem: Environmental > Aquatic > Marine > Wetlands ...
GTCCGGTTCTCGTCGGGACCGGCCAGCCTCGAATGCAGGACGAGCGGGGGCCAGTCCGCCTCGGTCGTCAGCCGTCGCGTGCCGTCTCCGACCGACGCGGCATAGGAGACCCGCGCCGGATCGAAGTCGATCTCCTCGGTCTCGCGCACGGGGACGCACGGCTGGGCGAGGCAGCGGAGGACGTACGTCGTGCGCACGAACGCGGTCGAGCCGGAGGTACGGCGCGCGGTCTCGGGAGCCCGGACCGGCTTCCAGGCGTCGTCGGACCACCGCACCTCGACCCCGTCCGGGTCGATCACCGTCCGGTCGAGCACGACGTCCACGGTGGCGGTCACCGTGTCCCCGAAGATCGCGGCCCGCGGGGAGAGGGCCGCCGTCGCGACGATCGGGTCGCGCTCGGCAGGCGACGCGACCTCGTCGGCCCCCGTCGCGACGATCGGGCCGCGCTCAAGAGACGACGCGTCCTCGTCGCCCCCGGAGCGGAGCCCCGCGGCGAGCACGACCGCGACCGCCGCCGCGACCGCAGCGAGCGCGAGGCCCACCCTGGCGGGGATACGCGTGCGCGGCATCAGGCGCCCACCACCCGCCGCGTCCGGCGCAGATCGGTCCAGACGAGGAAGCTCGCGAGGATCTCCGACCGGTCGCTCGAGCCGAGCACGATCGGGTCGATGTCGAGGAGGCGGAAGGTCTCGGTCAGCTCGTGGAGCCGCGCCTCGTTGGCAGCGCGCCTCGCCGCCGCCTCCCGCTTGCGTAGACGAACCGAGCCCGTTCGCCCGGACGCCGGGTCCCGCAGCGGCAGGACGACGCCGCTCACCTCGGGAAAGCTCTGCTCCCACGTCGGGTCCTGGATCACGACCGGCACGAGGTCCCAGCGGTGCTCGATCGCGGCCAGCCAGGTCTCGCTCGGGGGGGCGGGGATGAAGTCGGAGAGGACGAAGACGAACGTGCCGGGGCTGACAGCCCGCGTGTGGTTCGCGAGGTGTGTGACGGAACGCTCGAGCCAGTCCTGCGGGCCGCCGTACTCGAGCGACCACAGCCGGTCGTCCTTGAGCTCGATCAGCTTCCGCTCCCCCTTCGGCTGGCGCCAGTGCGGGTCACCGTCCGCGTAGTCGAGGTACCCGACGAAGCCGCCCGCGGCGCCCGCGCTCGCGAGCACCAGCTCCACCGTATGCCGCATCGCCTCGGGCTTGTCGAGCCACGGGAGCGGAGAGGCGAAGTGCGCCATCTGCGGCCGCCGGTCGCAGACGACGACGATCTTCGGCGCCTCCTCGGCGAACCGCTCGCGGACGACGAACTCGTCGCGGCCCTTGGCCGTCGACAGACGGGCGGACGCGGCCCAGTCGATCGCGTCCATGTCGTCGCCGGGACGGTACGGCCTCGACCCGGCGACGTCGGTCCCCGACCCCCGCCGCAGGCTCCGCATCGTCCCGAACGAGACCCCGTGCACGCGCCGCCGGGGGACGAGGGGGAACGTCAGCCGGGCGGTTCTCACCTCTGCCCCGGCTCTACGCGGGGCGCGGCTGTCCGAAGAAGGGGTCCTCCTCCGAGCCGGGCCTCGGCGCGAGCTCGAGGCAGCTCGCGCGGAACTCCTCGATCGCGGCCGCCCACCCGGTCGCGCGGGCGCGCGCGACGAAGCTCGGGGTGAAGACGACGCGGTGCACGAGGACCGGAACGAAGAGGCGCTCGATGTCCTCCGGCACGACGTACCCGCGCCCGTCGAGGAGCGCCCACGCCCGCGCAGCGCGCTCGAGGGCGAGGCTCCCGCGGACCGAGCTCCCGATGACGACCGACTCCTGGTCCCGGGTCGTTCGCACGAGCTCGACGAGCCAGCGGTGGAGCACCTGGTCGACGTACACGTCCTGCGCCTGCGCACGGAGCTCGTGCACGTCCTCGAGGGTGACCGCGGGCTCGAGCGCGTCGAGCGGGTGCTGGTAGCGCTGCTGCTCGAGGATCTTGAGCTCGTCGTCGACGCCCGGGTACCCGAGCGCCGTCCGCAGGAAGAAGCGGTCGAGCTGCGCCTCCGGCAGCGGGAACGTCCCCTCGTACTCGATCGGGTTCTCCGTCGCGATCAGGAGGAAGGGCACGGGGAGCTCCCTCGTCACCCCGTCGACGGTCACCTGGTACTCGGCCATCGCCTCGAGCAGCGCGGACTGGGTCTTCGGCGTCGCGCGGTTGATCTCGTCGACGAGGACGACGTTCGCGAAGATCGGGCCGGGGCGGAACTCGAAGTCGCGCGACTTCTGGTCGAAGATCGACATGCCCGTCACGTCCGTCGGCTGCAGGTCTGGCGTGCACTGGATGCGTGCGGGCGTCGCCCCCTCGATCGTCCCCGCGATGGCGCGCGCGAGCATCGTCTTGGCCGTCCCCGGCACGTCCTCGAGGAGCACGTGCCCGCCGCACGTGAGCGCCGTCAGGACGAGCTTGATCTCCTCCCGCTTCCCGTAGACGACGTGCTCGATGTTGTCGAGGAAGCGCGCCGCGATCGCGCTCGCGCGCGCGAAGCGCTCGGGGTCACGCTCGCGCTCGACGACCGCCGGCTCCACCGGCGTGATGGTAGCTGCGGGGATCTCGGGGGCCGGCATCGCCATCGCGCTCAGCTACTTCTACGCCGCATGCCCCGAGTTGTTAGGAGTCGCGCGGCGACCTGCCCGCGCAGCTGACCAGTGGAGGGCGGTTTGGGGAGACCGGGAGGTTTCCCCAGCACCTACCTACGTCAGCGCCTCTGCGCCGCCGACGACCTCCAGGATCTCCTGCGTGATCTCGGCCTGGCGGGCGCGGTTCATCTGCAGCGTGAGGCTGTCGATCAGCTCGCCCGCGTTCTTCGAGGCGTTCCGCATCGCGGTCATGCGCGCCCCCTGCTCCGACGCGGTCGACTCGAGGAGGGCGCGATAGATCTGCGTCTCGACGTACACGGGCAGCAGCCGCTGCATGATCTCCTCGGGCTCGGGCTCGAAGATGAAGTCGCCCCGGAGGGTGTCCGTCTCGCGCTCTGTCTCGTCCGTCTCCAGGATGTCCGGTGAGATCGGGAGCACGTCCTGCTCCGTCACCCGCTGCGTGAGCGCCGAGACGTACGTGTTGTAGACGAGCGTGACACGATCGATCTCGCCCCCGGTGAAGAGCTCGGAGACCCGATGGGCGATCGCCTGCGCGTCCGAGTAGGCCGGCTGGTCCGTGAAGCCCAGGTACTCGCCCGCGAGCTCGCGCCGCCGGAAGGTCAGCGTCGAGCGACCTCGCTTCCCGACCGCGATCCAGCGCACCGTCTTCCCCTCCTCTTGCAGAGAGCGCTCGAGCGCGAAGGCTCGCCGCAGGATCTGCGCATTGAACCCGCCGGCGAGGCCACGGTCGCCGGTCAGCGGCACGATCGCGACCGCCTCCACCGTCTCCCGCTGCTCGAGCAGGGGCAGGCGAACCGAGGACGACGCCCGGCCGACGCCCGCGATGAGCTCGTTCATCGTCTCCGCGTACGGCCGTAGCGCCTTGATCCGGAGCTCGGCGCGGCGCAGCTTCGCGGCCGCGACGAGCTCCATCGCGCGCGTGATCTTGCGCGTGTTCCGGACCGAGCCGATCCGGCGCTTGAGATCCTGGACGGAGGCCACGTCGTCGGGAAGTCGGCGGCCGGCTCAGCCGGCGAGCGCCTTCTCCTCCTCGACCGCGAACACGTCGACGAAGCGCTCCAGCTCGGCCTTGAGCTTCGCCTCGGTGTCATCGGAGATCTCGCCCGACTCGCGGATCGCCTCGAGGACGGAGGCCTCGGTCCGCAGGTGCTCGCGCAGCTCGTCGTGGAACCGCGGCACCTGCGCGACCGGGACCGCGTCCAGCCAGCCGTTGATCCCCGCGTAGATCGCGATCACCTGCTCCTCGAACGGCCACGGCTGGTACTGCGGCTGGTTCAGCGTGGCGACCATGCGCTCGCCGCGCCCGAGGGCGCTCTGCGTCGCCTGGTCGAGCTCCGAGCCGAACTGGGCGAACGCCTCCAGCTCGCGGTACTGCGCGAGGTCGAGGCGCAGCCGGCCCGCGACCTGGCGCATCGCCTTGCGCTGGGCGCTCCCGCCCACGCGCGAGACTGAGGTGCCGACGTTGATGGCCGGCCGGACGCCCGAGAAAAAGAGGTTCGACTCGAGGAAGATCTGGCCGTCCGTGATCGAGATGACGTTCGTCGGGATGTAGGCGGCGATGTCGCCGGCCTGCGTCTCGATGATCGGCAGCGCGGTGAGCGAGCCCCCGCCGAGGTCGTCCGAGAGCTTGCAGGCGCGCTCGAGCAGCCGCGAGTGCAGGTAGAAGACGTCCCCCGGGAACGCCTCGCGCCCGGGTGGCCGGCGCAGCAGCAGCGAGAGCTGCCGGTAGGCGTCCGCGTGCTTCGACAGGTCGTCGTAGATGAGGAGCGCGTGCTTGCCCTGGTACAGGAAGTACTCGCCCATCGCGCAGCCCGCGAACGGGGCCATCCACTTGATCGGGGCCGCCTCCTGCGCGGGAGCCGAGACGACGATCGTGTACTCCATCGCGCCCGCGTCGCGCAGGCGCTCGACCACCTGGGCGACCGTGGACCCCTTCTGCCCGACGGCCACGTAGATGCAGACGACATCTCCCCCGCGCTGGTTCAGGATCGTGTCGATCGCGATCGCGGTCTTGCCGGTCGAGCGGTCGCCGATGATCAGCTCGCGCTGGCCGCGGCCGATCGGGATCATCGAGTCGATCGCCTTGAGCCCTGTCTGCAGCGGCTCCTTCACCGGCTGGCGGTTGATCACGCCCGGCGCCTTGAACTCGAGCGGCCGGCGCTCCGAGGCCTCGATCGGCCCGAGCCCGTCGAGCGGGTTGCCGAGCGGGTCGACGACGCGGCCGAGCATGCCCTCGCCGACCGGCACGCTCATGACCTCGCCCGTACGCCGGACCGGCTGGCCCTCCTTGATCTTCTGCCACTCGCCGAAGAGCGCCACGCCGACGTTGTCCTCCTCGAGGTTGAACGCGATCCCGGTCACGCCATGCTCGAGCTCGAGGCGCTCGAGGGCGACGCACTTCTCGAGCCCGTGGACGCGGGCGATGCCGTCGCCGACCTGGAGGACGGTGCCGACCTCGCTGAGGTCGGTCTCGACGTCGAACTCGCGGATCCGGTCCTTCAGGATCGCGGTGATCTCTTCCGGGCGTAGTTTCACTGCTGCTCCTTTTGTGCGCGAAGGTGGATTCCGCCAGCGCGGAATCCACCCGCGCGAATCCCCTGAAGGCGTCCGCTGCGCGGCCGCTGGATTGCCATTTTCATGTCAGGCGGTGGTCGTCCCAAGGTCGTGGCGGAGGCGCTCGAGCCGTCCGCGGACGCTGCCGTCGGCGCGGAACGAGCCGACCTGCAGGACGATCCCGCCGATGAGGTCGGGGTCGACCGAGCGCGTCGCCTCGATCTCGCGGCCGGAGGCCTGCTCGATCGTCCGCACGATCGACGCGGCTTCCGCGTCGGAGAGCTCGTGCGCCGTCTGCAGCTCGACGGTGAGACGGTTCCTCTCGCGCGCGACGAGCGCCTCGAGCTCGGCGCTCATCTCCACGATCTCCCCGGCCCTGCCCTTCTCGGCGGTGAGACGGAGGAAGTTCCGGGCGAGCTCGTCGGCGCCCTGGGAGATCTCCTCGAGAATGCCCGCCTTCCCCGCCGGATCGACCTCGGGGTTGCGGAGGAACGCAGCGAGCTCCGGAACCTCTGCGACGGCAGCCGCCACCGCCGTCAGGTCGGCCGAGACCTGATCGAGCCTCCCCTCGTCCCGCGCAGCCTCGAACAGCGCGCGGGCGTACATCCGCTGGGCGACTGCCATCTAGTCGGTCTTCTCCAGCGCGGAGAAGTCGAGCTCGGCGATCGCCTCGTCGATCAGCCGCCGCTGGTCCTCGGCGTCGAGGACCTTCCCGGTGACGCGCGCCGTCGCGGCGAGCGTCAGGTCGGCGACCTCGGAGCGGATCTGGTCGAGCGACCGCTTCGTCTCGGCGTCGATCTGGCGCTTCGTCTCCTCGAGGCGCCGCTGGCGCTCGGCCTCGGACTCCTCCTTCACCCGCTCGAACTGCGCGTCCGCGACCTTGCGGGCGTCGGCCAGGATCCCGGCCGCCTCGCCCTTCGCCTCCCCGATCAGGCGGCGGTGCTCCTCGAGCAGCGCGCGCGCCTCGTTGCGTGCATGGTCCGCCTCCTCGACCGCCTTCGCGATACGGTCGCGGCGCTCGTCGATCGTGCGCTGGATCGGACCGAACGCGAACCGCCTGAGCACGTAGAACGTGATCCCGAAGCAGATGAGCGTCCAGATCATCAGCCCCGGGACGACGTCGATCAGCCCGCCCGAGGACTCTTCGGTGGCTGCAAGGAAGAGCGACGGCATGGCTCAGACGAGGACGTAGGCGAGGAGCCCGCCGATGAGGCCGTAGAAGACGACCGCCTCGGTGAGCGCGAAGCCGAGCCACTGGATGCCGGTGAGCTCGCCTCGGAGCTCCGGCTGCCGGGCCACCGCCTGGATCATCGAGCCGAAGATATTGCCGATGCCGATGCCGGCGCCGAGCGAGCCGAGGCCGATGCCAAGCGCGAGGGCGATCGCCTTGCCGGCATCGGCGCCGTCCTCGGCGGCGGCGAGGAAGAAGAACGAAGAGAGCATGAGTGGGGCTCCTCCTTAGTGCTCGGGCTCGATGGCCGAGCCGATGTAGATGGCTGACAGGGCGGCGAAGATGTAGGCCTGGATAGAGACGACGATGACGACCTCGAAGAGGTAGAAGACGCTGCCGAGGACGACCGAGATCGGGAAGACCCACGGGGTCACGAGGAAGATCAGACCGATGAAGGTGAGGATCAGCATGTGGCCCGCGAGCATGTTCGCGTAGAGACGAACGGACAGGCTGACGAGCCGCATGAACTGTCCGAGGATCTCGAGCGGGACGATCATCGGCAGCATCCCCTTGGGCACGTCGGGGATCCAGCTCTTGAAGTACTTCCTCGCGCCGTTCTCGCGGATGCCCTCGACGTGGGTGAAGACGAAGGTCATCAGCGCGAGGGCGAGCGTGACCGAGAGCGTCGAGGTGGCGGCGAAGATGGCCAGGGTCGGGACCTCGAGGCCTCCGATCTCCCAGCGCTCGTCGGAGAGAGGGAGCGGGATGAACCCGAGCATGTTCACGACCCAGATGAAGATCATCAGGGTCGCGACGTACGGGAACCAGCGGCCGATCGCCTTCGTCGGCAGGCCCTGCTCGGCGACCTGCACCTGCGCGACCTCGTAGATCGTCTCGCCGAGCGCCTGGCGCCGGTTCGGTCCGCGACCCGTGCGGACTCGCATCAGCACGAGGCCGAGGAGGATCGAGCAGAGCGTCCCCAGCAGGAGGTACGCGACGGCCTTGTTGATCGACATGTCGATCGGGCCGACCTTCAGCTCCGGGCCCCACGTCTGCAGCTCCCATTCGTGGGACGGGTCGAACTTCGCCTCCTCCGGATCCGTCTGGGCGAACGCGAGCGAGGGAACGGTCAGTGCGAGCAGCGCCGCGATCGCGAGTGCGCGCTTCACGCCTTCGCCTCCCCGCCGAAATAGGTGGCGATCCCGACGAGCAGCTCGACGGTGAACGCGACCGCGTAGAGGAGCGCGGCGGCGATGCCGACGGACTCGTTCGAGACCGTCGCGACGACGAGCGGGATCCCGACGAGGAGCGCCCGAGAGGTTGTGCCGATGCCCCGCATGCCTGCGGCGGCGAGGTTATCTGCGTCGACGGGGAGGCGCGCAAGTAGCAGCGCGAAGGCCTGGGCAGCGGCCCACAGGACGGCCGCGAGCGCCCAGCCGGAGAGCGGCCAGCCCGCGACCGCGAAGACTGGCAGCGCCAGCGCCACGACGGCGCCGCCCGCGAGGACGGGCGCGAGCTTACCGGGTACCGCCCTCGGCGTGGAGAAGATCCCTGCGTTCATGAATCCTGCTTCGAATACACGAGGTAGACCACGCCCACGCCGAGCGGGATACCGGCGAGCGCGCCGACGAGGAGCCCGATGCCCCACGAGCCGAGCGCCCAGCCGACGAGCGCCCCGAGCGCCATGGCAGCGCCGAGCGCGCCCAGCAGGAGCCCCGAGGCGGTGGCGAGCGAATGAGGTGAGGAAGCCGCGTCCGGCGTCATCCCGAGCGGGAGCATACCACCTGCTTGTAACAGCACTTTCCGGCTATTCGGAGCCGAAAACGGGCGAGTTCGTTACAAGCATAGAATCACGGTGATGGAACGTCTCGTGCTCGTCCACGGGAGCGTCGCGGGGGCGGCGTCGACGTGGGCGACCCAGGGTCCGCTCGCCGAGCGCTTCGAGCTCCTGCTGGTCGAGCGCCCGGGCTTCCCCCCCGGCCCACCGGTCGAGCGCGTGGACTTCGAGCAGGACGCGCTGCTCGTGAGCGCGCTGCTCCGGGACGGAGACCACCTCGTCGGGCATTCGTACGGCGGCGTCGTAGCGCTGCTCGCGGCGGCGGACCGGCCGCAAGCGCTCCGGTCACTGACCGTCAGCGAGCCACCCGCGACGCGCATCGCACTCGGCGATCCGGCTGCGGACCGGTTCGGGGAAAGCGGACGCAGCTACTGGGAGACGGGGCCGAAGGACGATCCCGAGGCATTCCTGCGCGGATTCCTCGACGCTGTCGGCTCCGCGTGGCACCCTCCGTCCCCACTGCCCCCGGACCTCGAGCAGGGCGCGCGGGCGCTCGTCGTCGAGCGCGGGCCCTGGGACGCGGAGATCCCGCTCGACGTGCTGCGCGAGGCGCCCTTCCCGAAGCTCGTCCTCTCCGGCGCACATCACCTCGGCTTCGAGGCGATCTGCGACGCGCTCGAGCGAGAGCTCGACGCCGAGCGGGCGGTGTTGCCCGGCGTCGGCCACACGATCCCGCGCCACCTGGACTTCAACCGCGTGCTCGCCGACTTCGTCGAGCGCGCGGCGGCGGGCTCGTAGCGGTCTTTCGCGACCGCTGCGGCGGGACGGAGAAAGAGCCCAAGTTACAAGTTGCAGCTTGGCGCTCTCTTGGCGCAGATCGGAGACGGGAGAAGGGATTCTCGGCCCGATACTGAGAGCGTGTATGCGGCCGGGCCACGCCTCGATCGACGGTATCTGCGAAAGATCGGGCGTCTCGACGACCCCACCGTCCCGATCGCGGAGACCTACCGCCTGGTCCGCCAGCTCGCCTCGGAGATGGACGTCCCCAGGCCGAGTTACGAGCGGGTCCGGATCCATCTCCATACCCTCCGATCGCGCGAGGCCCGACGCGCCGAGGCGCGCGAGCTCGCACTCCAGCTCGCCTGTAACAGCCGACCCGCAGACGCCGTGATCGCGGATCTCCTCACCCTTATCGAGTAAGGACGACGAGGCCCAAGTTACAGCTTGTAACTTGGGCGATGGCGCCTGAGCGGGGGTCGCCGAGGCTGTCGGAGCTCTCAGGCGCTGATGCGCTGCGCCGGCTCGCCCTGCTCGCGCTCGCGGCGGCGGACGCGGGGATTCATCAGCTTCACGATCTCGAGCAGGTAGACGACATAGACGGAGAAGGCGACCGCGGAGAAGCCGATCCCGAAGACGAGGACCGTCTCCCAGACGTGCCAGTCACCGCCTTCGCGGAAGGGGAGGAAGCGGGTCGCGAGAGCCGCGCCGGCGAGGCTCGCGCACCAGAGCCACATCGTCAGCGCCGCACGCCGCTGCGAGAAGCCGATGCTGAGGAAGCGGTGGTGCAGGTGGCTGCGGTCGGCGCCGTAGATCGGCTGGCCGTGCTTCAGCCGGCGCGCGACGACGAAGGAGGTGTCGAGGATCGGGACGGCGAGGACGAGGAGCGGGAGGAGCAGCACGACGGTGGACGCGGTCTTCAACAGCCCCTGGATCGAGACCGCGGCCAGGATGAACCCGAGGCAGAGCGCCCCCGAGTCGCCCATGAAGATGCGGGCCGGGAAGAAGTTGTGGCGCAGGAACCCGAGGCAGGCGCCCGCGACGATGGCCGACAGGATCGCCGGGTCCGGCTTGCCGAGCGACAGCGCGAGGATCGCGTACGTCACGCCCGCGATCCCGCACACCCCGGCCGCGAGCCCGTCCATGCCGTCCAGGAAGTTGACCATGTTCATGACGGCGACGATGAAGAGC
>Ga0210113_1000461_pt1 | contig 10078 bp, 9 predicted proteins | sample MayberryNW_Catta_5_FD_185523 | JGI IMG/M metagenome (GOLD analysis project Ga0210113, IMG submission 185523) | Wetland microbial communities from San Francisco Bay, California, USA, that impact long-term carbon sequestration -... | ecosystem: Environmental > Aquatic > Marine > Wetlands ...
GACCTCCCGGGCCGTACCCGGAAGATCCTCTCCCTGGAGTCCGGCGCCAACGACGGTCTCGCCATGCCTTTGGTCCTGTTGGCGCTGGCCGTTGCCGGAGCCGACAGCTACGGTGCCGCGCTGGCCGAATCCGTGTGGCAGGTGGCCGGCGCGGTCCTCCTGGGCGTACCGGCCGGCTGGCTCGGTGCCCGGGCGCTCACTGCGGGGGAGGAGTACGGGTCGACCAGCCCTGCCCCGCGACTGCTCTTCACGGCGGTCCTCGCGTTTGCGGTCCTGGGCACCGCCGGGCTGCTGCACGTGGACGGCATCCTTGCGGTGTTCGTCGCCGGCCTTGTCTTCAACCTCGTCTCGACCGGCTCCGACCGTGCCGATGACGTGCCTGTTGACGAGGCAGTCAACCGATTCCTGGTATTGCCGATGTTCGTCGGTTTCGGGGTGGTCCTGCCGTGGTCGGCTTGGTTCGGCCTCGGCTGGCAGGGGGCGGGCCTGGTGGTCGGCGTCCTCCTCCTGCGCCGGTTGCCGGTCCTGTGGCTGCTGCGCCGTCCTCTCCGCCTCGGTGGGGCCGACGATGTCTTCCTTGGCTGGTTCGGGCCGATCGGTGTATCGGCGTTGTTCTACCTCGCGATGGAGGCGGAGCGGATGGCCGTGGAGGTCGTGGTGCTCACGGCCGGGAGCCTCGTCATCGCGGCTAGCACCGTCGTGCACGGGGTGACCTCGGCGCCGGCACGGGTGCTGTACCGGCGTGCCAGCCTCAGCCGGCACCTGCAGGCGTCGGTGGACCTGAGCGGGTAGGCATAGGGGAGTGACATGCTCGACGTCACCTTTGTCGCATGCGGAACCGCCCTGGTCGTCGGCGTCCTGGTCGACGTCCTGACCACCACGTTGACCCTGGGTGAAGGCGCGGGACCGTTGACCCGGCGGGTGCTGAGGGTCATGTGGCAATGGTCGTTGCGGCTCCGGCCGCGAGGAAGCCAGTCGAGGCTGCTCTCCAACGCCGGTCCAGCTCTCCTCGTGCTCACCGTGGTCATCTGGGTCGTAACCACGTGGGCCGGATGGTGGCTCGTCTTCCTTGGGAGCGGTTCGATCCAGGACGCTCGGACCGGGAATCCGGCCTCTGCGGGGGACGTCGCCTACTACGCCGGGTTCTCCGTATTCACCCTCGGAGTCGGCGACTTCGTAGCCGACTCCCCGGTCTGGCGAGTGATCACGTCCCTGGCCAGCTTCGGCGGCCTCGCCATCATCACCCTGGCCATCACGTACCTGCTTTCCGTCGTCTCCGCCGTGGTCACCAGGCGCGCGCTCGCCACCCAGATCCGCGGCCTGGGGGCATCGCCGACAGACATGGTGACCCGAGGATGGTCTGGTAGCGCATTCAGCCCAGCCTTCCTGCAGCACCTGGTGGGCTTGACCGGACCACTGTCGACCGTCGCTCAGCAGCACTTCGCCTACCCCGTCCTGCACTACTTCCGTAGCCGGGCACCAGAGGAGTCCGCGCCGGTGGCCATCGCCGCGCTCGACGAAGCCCTGCTGCTCGACGTCGCGGTCGCCACGTCGGTGGCTCCCGACTCGCTTGCCGTCCAGCCGGTGCGCCGGGTCATCGCCCGGTACATCCGGACGGCGGGTGGCCCATCGGCGTTCACCGGGGACGAGGGCCCTCCGCCGCCCCCGTCGGTCACGCCGCTGGTAGAAGCAGGCATCCCACTGGCCCCGAGCACGCAACTCGAGGTCGGCCTGGCGGTGGACGTCGACCGACGGCGTGGGCTTCAGCGTCTCGTCCATGAGGCCGGCTGGTCGTGGCCGTCACCTTGACCATTGGCTGGTCGTGGGCGCCGGACGGCACAGGAGGTCAGTTGGCGTCGAGGGAGCGGAACAGCTCGAGGGCCCGCTCGCGGTCCCAGCGGACGCTGGACCCGACCGGAGTCGGGTAGTTGGGATCGGCCACCGGGACGGTGATCCGCCGGCCGTCACCGCCGGCGACCTTGCGCATGGTCAGGGCGAACTGCACGAGCGACCAGGGGCCGTCGCCCTCGTCGATCGTCAGCGCGGTCGTCGACGCGTTGCCCAGCGCCACCCACCGGAACGGGTTGAGCAGCACTGCGGGGCCGGTCGCCTCGTCGAACACCGCGCCGAGGAACTCCTGCTGTCGCTCCACCCGGCCGAGGTCGCCCTGGGGGTCGAAGTAGCGCGCCCGGACGTAGGCGAGCGCGGTCGGCCCGTCCATCTCCTGGCAGCCCTTCTGCACGTCCAGCCCGCTCTTGCGGTCCTTGATCCGCCGCTCGGGGCAGAGCTCGACCCCGCCGACGGCGTCGGTCATGCCGACGAAGCCGCCGAAGCCGATCTCGGCGTAGTGGTCGATGCGGACGCCGGTGACCGTCTCGACCGTCTGGACGAGCAGCTGCGGACCGCCCAGCGCGTAGGCCGCGTTGAGCTTGTTGCGGCCCTCGCCGGGGATCGGGACGTACGAGTCGCGGGGCAGGCTGACCAGCGTCGGCTTCCCGCTCGCCGGCTTGTGCAGCAGGATGATCGTGTCGGTGCGCCGGCCCTCGACCTTGCCCAGGCGCAGGTCCTTGATCTCCTGGTCCGAGAGCCCTTCGCGGCTGTCGGAGCCGACGATGAGCCAGTTGGTGCCGGAGGCGGGCTCCGGACGGCCCTCGTAGTCGGTGATCGCCTCGACCTTGTCGATGCGCGAGTAGAAGTACAGGAACAGCACGAACAGCAGGACCACGAGGCCGCCGAGCACCAGCAGCGTGGTGCGCAGCCAGCGCCGGGACCCGCCGCGGCGCTTCGGCCGGTCGGACGGCGGCGGCGGGTGCGCCCCTCGGCGCGGCGGCGCCTCCGGCGCCCGGGTGGCGCTGCCCCGTGCCGCGCCGGCCGTCGGCCGCGCCGGGCGCAGGGTCCCGGCCGGGGGCATGATCTCGGTCGCGTCCGTGTCACCTGCCGAGCGGCGGCCGCCGCCGACCGACCGCCCGGCGTCGCGCGACCAGCCCTCGGGCCAGTCCTTCGGTCCGCTCACGGTGGACGACCGTACCCTTGCCGCCTGTGAACGAACCGAACCCGGCGGCCGAGGGCCGGCCGACCAGCGCGGCCCGCGGCCGGCTCAGCCGGATCATGACCGTGCTCGACACCAACCTGCTCGGCACCGTGCACGGCGGCGTCGTCATGAAGCTGGTCGACGACGTGGCGGGGGTCGTCGCGCAGCGGCACTCGAGCGGCGCGGCGGTGACCGCCTCGATGGACGAGATGGCCTTCCTCGAGCCGGTGCGGGTCGGCGACCTGGTGCACGCCGAGGGCCAGGTCAACTGGACCGGCACGACGTCGATGGAGGTGGGCGTGCGGGTGCTGGCCGAGCCGTGGGACCGGGCCGGTGTCGAGCCGGTGCGGGTCGCCACGGCGTACCTCGTCTTCGTGGCGGTCGACGACCAGGGCCGCCCGCGCGCCGTGCCGCCGGTGCTGCCCGAGACCGACGAGGACCGGCGGCGGGTCGGCGAGGCGGAGATCCGGCGCACCCACCGGCTGGCCCGCCGGGCCGCGATCCTGGCGTCCCGCGGCGAGCCCGGCTGAGGCCGCGGCCGGACTCAGGAGCAGGGGCCGGCCGACGCCGTGCGCGGCGTGCCGGCCGCGGACGTCGCGCCTGCGGCCCCGGCCGGGGCAGCCACCCTGACGGCCCGGGTGCCGGCGTACGACCGACCGACGACCACCTGCAGGGTCCGGCCCAGCCCGGGCACCGACACCAGCCGCGCACCCGGCACCGCGGCGGCGACCGTCTTGATGCTCTCGGTGTAGCGCGAGTCGTAGCGCACCGTGGTCCGAGCGACGCCGGTGCGCCGGTAGTCCTTGGCCGGCCCCGCGACGGCGAAGCCGCGCCCGCTCAGCTCGGCGGACACCTGGGTCCCGAGGCCCGGCGTCCCGACGCCGTTGTAGACCTGCACGCTGACCTGCGACGGGGGCACCGTCGGCCGGTCCTTGCGGGGGAGCCGTTCGCGGGCGACCTCGCGGTCCTCCCGCATCGAGGCGAAGAGCTCGCCGGCCGCCGCGTCGTCCCACAGCGCCACCGACTCGCCGGCCGGCGACCGGAACGACGGGTTGGCGACGGGGACGGTCTGGAACCGGATGTCGTCGCCCGAGACGTGCCGCAGCCGGGTGCCGAGCTCCACCAGCTCGGACTCGGTGAGGCCGGGGTCGGCGCGCACCGCCGACATCGCGGCGTCGAGGAAGCGGACCAGCGAGCGCGGGTCGAGCAGCACCTCGCTGCTCATCGCCCGGTGGGCCATCGCCGCGAGGAACCGCTGCTGGCGCTCGACCCGGCCGAGGTCCGCGCGCGCGTCGACGCTGCGGGCCCGGACGTACGCCAGACCGGTCTCGCCGTCGACGTGCGTGGTGCCCTTGGGCAGCCGCAGCCCGGCCTTGCGGTCGCGCATCCGCACCGGCGTGCAGACGTCGACGCCACCGACCGCGTCGACCAGCCGGACGAAGCCGAGGAAGTCGACCTCCAGGTAGTGGTCGACCCGGACGCCGGTGGTGCGCTCGATGGTGGCCACCGTCAGTGGCGGGCCGCCGTAGGCGTAGGACGCGTTGAGCTTGCCCTTGTGCTCGCGCACCGCTGACCCGTCGGTGCCGGTGTGCGCCGGGATCGTGACGTAGGAGTCGCGCGGCAGGCTGACGACGCGCACCGTGCCGTGCCGGGCCGAGACGTGCACGAGCAGCATGGTGTCGGCGCGGCGGCCTGCGGCGGTCACCGCGTTGCCGACGTGCAGCCGGCGCATGTCCTCGTCGGACATGCCGGTACGTCCGTCCGAGCCGACCAGGAGGAACGTCGTGGACCCGGCCGCGCTGGTGCCCGGCCGGTCGGTGAGTCCCTCGAACGCGTCGACCCGCTCGATCGAGCCGGCCGACCAGGAGATCAGGGCGTAGCCCGACCCGGCCACCACCAGCACGAGGGCCGAGGCGGCCGCTGCGGCGACGAGAGCCAGCCGGCGGGACCAGCGGCCGAACGAGGGCGACACGGGGATCGAGGCTAGGGCGGCGGGCCGCCGGACCCCGGCAGGCTCGCCGCTACCGTGGGCGCCTGTGTCCGACGTCTCTGCCAGCCCCGGGGTCTCCGTCGTGATGCCGGTGCTCGACGAGGAGGAGCACCTTCGCTCCGCCGTCGGGACCGTGCTCGGCCAGGACTACGAGGGCGACCTCGAGGTGGTGCTTGCCCTCGGGCCCTCGCGGGACCGCACCGACGAGGTCGCCCGGGACCTCGCTGCCGGCGACCACCGGGTGCGGCTGGTGAGCAACCCGACCGGGGCGACCGGCACCGGGCTCAACCGCGCTCTCGGAGTGGCCCGGCACGACGTCGTCGTGCGGCTGGACGGGCACGCACTGGTGCCCGCCGACTACGTGCGGGTGGCGGTCGAGACCCTGCAGCGGACCGGCGCGGACAACGTCGGAGGACTGATGGCCGCCGAAGGGGTGACCGACTTCCAGCGGGCCGTGGCGGCCGCCATGACCAGCCCGATCGGCGTCGGCCAGGCAGCGTTCCACACCGGCGGCGAGGAGGGACCGGCCCCGACCGTCTACCTGGGTGCGTTCCGCCGCGACGTGCTCGACCGGCTCGGCGGCTACGACGAGACCTTCCTGCGGGCCCAGGACTGGGAGCTCAACCACCGCATCCGCGAGGCAGGCGGCCTGGTGTGGTTCACGCCGCGGATGTCGGTGACCTACCGGCCGCGGTCCACGCTGCGCGCCCTCGCCCGGCAGTACCGCGACTACGGGCGCTGGCGGCGGGTCGTGATGCGCGAGCACCCCGGCACGGCCAACGCTCGCTACCTGGCGCCGCCAGTCGCTCTCGTCGGCGTCACCGCGGGGACGGTCGTCGGGCTGGTCGGCTGGCGGCCCGCCCTGTTCGCGCCCGGCGGCTACGCGGTCGGCGTGCTGGCCGGGTCCATGCTGGCGGGGCGTGGCCTGCCGCCGCGGGCCAGGGCCTGGCTGCCGCTCGTCCTGGCGACGATGCACGGGGCATGGGGCTTCGGCTTCCTGTCGAGCCCGTCGGGCCTGCGCAGCGGGGCGCCGGGCGCCGAGACCGGGCGCGATAGCGTCCCGGGGTCCCCACGAGAGCGTCCCGACCGAGGAGAACCCTGATGATCGGCATGGTGCTGGCGTGATCGGCATGGTGCTGGCGGCCGGCGCCGGGCGGCGGCTGCGGCCCTACACCGACACGCTTCCCAAGGCGCTGGTGCCGGTCGACGGTGAGACCACGATCCTCGACATCGGGCTGCGCAACCTGTCCGCGGTCGGGCTGACCGACGTCACGGTGGTCGTCGGCTACCGGGCCGAGGCGGTCGAGTCGCGCCAGGCGGAGCTCGAGGAGCGCCACGGCGTGCGGCTCACCCTGGTGCACAACGACAAGGCCGAGGAGTGGAACAACTGCTACTCGCTCTGGCTCGCGCGTGACCACTTCGCCAAGGGCGCGCTGCTCGTCAACGGCGACACCGTGCACCCGGTCGACGTCGAGCGCACCCTGCTCGCGGCGGCCGAGGAGCCGGGCAGCGCCGGCATCCTGCTCGCCCTGGACCGCGCCAAGGTCCTCGACGAGGAGGAGATGAAGGTCACCCTGGACGAGCGCGGCCTGATGAAGCGGATCACCAAGGTGATGTCCCCGTCGGAGGCGCACGGCGAGTACATCGGAGCCACCCTGATCAAGCCGGACGCGGCCGACGCACTCGCCGCGGCGCTGAAGGAGACCTGGGAGCGCGACCCCGACCTCTACTACGAGGACGGCTACCAGACGCTGGTCGACTCCGGCGGCGACGTGGGCGTCGCGCCGATCGGCGACCTGCCGTGGGTGGAGGTCGACAACCACGACGACCTCGCCAAGGCGCGGGAGATCGCGTGCCGCTACTAGCCCGGATGCTGCTGAGCCCGCTCTTCATCGACATCAGGGCGGGCGCGGTCTCCGACCTCGGCGAGCTGCTCACCGACCGGCGGATCTCTGCCGAAGGGCACGTGGCCGTCGCCGTCGGCCCCGGCCAGGGCGAGGCCGTGGTCGCGGACATCGGCCCGGCTCTGGACAACGCCGACGTCTTCACCGTGCGCGCCGGCAGCATCGACGCGGCAGGCGAGCTGCAGGCCCAGCTGCGCGGCAAGCAGTACGACGCCCTGGTCGGCATCGGCGGTGGTCGCACCCTCGACGTGGCGAAGTACGCCGCCACCCGCTCGGCACTGCCGATGGTCGCGGTCGCCACCAACCTCGCGCACGACGGCATCGCCTCGCCGACTGCGTCGCTGATGCACGACGGCGGCAAGGGGTCCTTCGGCGTCAGCATGCCGATCGCGGTGGTGGTCGACCTGGACTACGTCCGTACGTCGCCGCCGCGCATGGTGCGCTCGGGCATCGGTGACATCGTGAGCGACCTCACCGCCATCGAGGACTGGCGACTGGCCCACGACGTGCGGGGGGAACCGGTCGACGGTCTCGCCGTGACCTTGGCCCGTGTCGGGGCCGAGGCAGTGCTCCACCGCACCGACGGCATCGAGGCGGATGCGTTCGTCACCGTGCTGGCCGAGGCGTTGGTCCTGTCCGGCATGGCGATGGCGGCGGCCGGGTCGAGCCGGCCCGCCAGTGGCGCCGACCACGAGATCATGCACGCCATCGACGTGCTCTTCCCGGGGGCGGCCAACCACGGCGAGCTGGCAGGCGTGGGGGCGCTCTACTCGGCGTTCCTCCGCGGGAACGAGACACTGGCCGGCCAGATCGACGAGTGCCTGCGCCGGCACGAGCTGCCACGGGTGCCGGCCGACCTCGGGCTGTCCGCCGAGCAGTTCACCGAGGCGGTGCTGCTGGCTCCCTCGACCCGGCCGGACCGCTACACGATCCTCGAGCACCTCGACCTCGACGAGGGAGCGACCCGGGCCCGGGTGGACGAGTTCGTGGCGACGTACGGCCGCTGAGGGGCGGGTCCGTCCGTTCCCAGGAGCCCGGCCGCGCCCGCAGTGCCATGACGTCCCGGTGATAGCGTTCCCCGGTCCTTCACGAGCGTCACCGGTGAGCATCTGGTTGGAGAGCAGTGGTTGCCCTGGTCGATCCGACGACCCGTCTGGGCACCCTCTGGCAGAACCGTCGCGTCCTGCAGCTGCTGATCTCGCGGGACCTCAAGGTCAAGTACGCGTCGTCGGCGCTGGGCTACGTCTGGACCATCCTCGACCCGCTGATGATGGCGTTCGTGTACTGGTTCGTCTTCACCAAGCTGATGGAACGCGCCATCGGCGAGGATCCCTACGTCGTCTTCCTGCTGTGCGCGATGCTGCCGTGGCAGTGGGCCAACGGCGTGCTGCGCGGCTCGATGCGGGCCCTGTCCAAGGACGCCAAGCTGGTCCGCTCGACCAGCCTGCCGCGCGAGATCTGGGTCCTCCGCACGGTGGGGTCGAAGTTCGCCGAGTTCCTCTTCGCCATCCCGGTGCTCGCCGCGTTCGCCGTCTTCACCGGAGCGCAGCTGCACTGGCAGGTCGTCTACTTCCCGCTCGCCGCGGGCATCCAGGCCGTCCTGCTGACGGGCGCGGGGCTGGCCCTCGCGCCGTTGGCCACGCTGTACGGCGACGTCCAGCGGCTGATGCGGATCGTGCTGCGGCTGCTGTTCTACTTCTCGCCGATCCTCTACGGCATCAACGACATCGCGACCCGCTTCGACAAGGAGGTCGCCGGGGTCTCGATCGCCGACGTCTACGCGTTCGTGAACCCGTTCGCCGGGATCTTCGACCTCTACCGCATGGCGTTCTTCCCCGACCAGTGGGTGGGATGGTCGGCCGTGCTGTTCAGCGCGGTCTTCGCCGTGGTCATGCTGCTCGTCGGCATCCGGGTCTTCCGGCGCTTCGAGGGCCCCGTGCTCAAGGAGATCTGAGTGAGCCCCGTCATCGAGGCCGAGGGGCTCGGCATCAGCTTCCGGCGCAACCGCGCGCGCAACCAGCGGCTGCGCGACGTCGCCCGCGGCCGCACCACGTCGCGCAAGGGCGAGTTCTGGGCGCTGCGCGACATCAGCCTCCAGGTCGGCGCGGGCGAGGCCGTCGGGCTGGTCGGCGGCAACGGCCAGGGCAAGAGCACGCTGCTCAAGCTCATCGCGGGAGTGCTCCTCCCCGACGAGGGCCGGCTCAAGGTCCACGGCGGCGTCGCCCCGCTGATCGAGGTGACCGGCGGCTTCGTCGGCGACCTGACCGCGCGGGACAACATCTGGCTCACCGCGGGGCTGCACGGCCTGAGCCGCCGGCAGATCGCGCGGCGCTTCGACGAGATCGTGGACTTCGCCGAGGTCGGCGACTTCCTGGACACGCCCTTCCGGCACTTCTCCTCGGGCATGAAGGTGCGGCTCGGCTTCTCGGTCGTCACCACGCTGGACGAGCCGATCGTCCTGGTCGACGAGGTGCTCGCCGTCGGCGACCGGGCCTTCCGCGAGAAGTGCTACGGCCGGATGAGCGACCTGCTCTCCGGCGGCCGCACCCTGTTCCTGGTGTCGCACAACGAGGCCGACCTGCGGCGCTTCTGCACCCGAGGGCTCTACCTCAAGGCCGGCTCGCTGGTCGTCGACGGGCCGCTCGAGGACGCGCTGACGACCTACCGCGCGGACGTCGGGCGGCGCCGCAAGAAGCGCAAGGCGGCCGCGGCCCAGGACCCGGCGACCGGCGAGGCCCAGGCGGGCGAGCAGCGGCGGCCTGGTGAGCAGCGGCCCGGTGAGCAGCAGCCCGGCGAGCAGCAGCGGCCCGGTGAGCAGCGGCCCGGCGAGCAGCAGCGGCCCGGTGAGCAGCAGCGGCCCGGTGAGCAGCAGCGGCCCGGCGAGCCGGCCGGGTGACCGGCCCGGCCCACCCCCCGGCCGCGGCCGGCCTCGAGGCGCTCGCCGACCGCCTGGCCGACGGCTCCGGTCCCGCGGTGCTGGTCGCCGAGGACCTGCAGCTGCACCCGGCCGCGCTCGACGAGCTGGTGCAGGACCCCCGCCCCACGACGGCCGCGCTCGTCGCAGGCGACGGGGCCGGCGCCGACCTGCGCGGGAGCGGCCCGGCCCGGCTGCGCCGCCGCGGCGGTCGGGTCGTCTCGGCGGGCACGCCCGAC
>Ga0210113_1000462_pt1 | contig 10075 bp, 11 predicted proteins | sample MayberryNW_Catta_5_FD_185523 | JGI IMG/M metagenome (GOLD analysis project Ga0210113, IMG submission 185523) | Wetland microbial communities from San Francisco Bay, California, USA, that impact long-term carbon sequestration -... | ecosystem: Environmental > Aquatic > Marine > Wetlands ...
CCGCCGGTCCCAGACGGCCTTCTCCTGAGCCTTCGGCTCGCTGCGAAGGTAGATCCCCGCCGCGATCCCGAGTCCGAGCGCGAGCACCACGCCGAGGGCAACGTCGCCGCCGCCGAGCACGGCCGCGATCGCGACGGCGGCGAAGAGCGCCACGGCGACCAGCACGAACCCGAAGGCCTCGGCCTCGGTGCGGAGCGGGTTGCGCGCGGCGAGCCTCCCCTTAGAGCACGTAGACGGCCGTGAAGACGACGATCCACATGACGTCGACGAAGTGCCAGTAGATGCCGGGGATCTCCACGCCGAGGTGGTCGTGCGCCGCAGGCCCGTAGTGCCCGCGGATCGAGCGGACGAGCGCGAACATGAGCAGGTTCAGACCGACGAAGACGTGCGCTCCGTGCAGACCGGTCAGGCCGAAGAAGGTCGAGGCGAACGCGTTGTCGTGGGGCCCGAAGCCGACGCGGGTGTACTCGCGAATCTGGATGAGGAGGAACGTCAGGCCGAGCAGGAACGTGAGCGTCAGGCCGGCGATCAGGCCGGCGCGGTGGTTGCGCTTGATCGACTGGAGCGCCCAGTGCATCGAGAAGCTCGAGGTCACGAGGATGATCGTGTTGACGAGCGCGAGGTAGACCGGGAGGTGGAAGCCCTCCGGCGGCCACGTGTCGTTCCCCACGATGACGCGCGCGAAGAAGAGGGCCGTGAAGAACGACCCGAAGAGCATGATCTCCGACGCGATGAAGAGGTAGATCCCGAGCAGGCGCGCGTCGACGCGGGAGCTGACGTTCGCCGGCGGCGGCCCGTGGTGGTCGTGCGCCTCGGCATGGCCGACCGCGGTCACGACGCGACCCCGGCGGCCTGCGATTCGGGCACCTCGATGTGGTAGACCGGCAGCTTCGTGTCCTTGCGGATCCGCCCGACCACGCCGCGTCGGAGCCAGCCCGACGTCGCCTGCGGGAACGTGGAGACGATGATCTCGTCGATCCGCTCGTCGTGCGTCGCGTTGACGGCCGCGGCCACCGGATCGGGGTCGCCGACGTGCCCGGTCGCCTCGACGCCGGCCGCCTGGAGCTGCGCGACCGCGCGTCGCATGCGCTCCTCGGCCCCGGGCGGGTCGGCCGGGACGACGATCGTGAACTCCGCCGGCGAGGCGGCCGCGCGCTCGCGGACGGCCTGGAGCAGCCGCTCGCCGACGACCGTCTGGCTTCCGATCACGAGGACGTGCGCACGTTCGCGCGGCTCCTCGAGATCGACGACGACGTGTTCCACCGGCAGGTCTCCGGCAACCTTCCGCGCACGGTCGATCAGGTTCCCGCGGAGCCAGCCGGAGCGCTGCTCGGGATGCGTGGAGATGATGATCTCGTCGGGCTCGTACTCCCGGATGCCGTCCCGCAGCGCCTGGAGCGGGTCCGGGTCGACGACGCTGCCGCGGGCGGCGATCCCGGCCTCGTGGAAGAGCTCGAGCGTCTTGCGAAGCCGGCGCTCGGCGGCCGAGCGGCGCTCGTCCTGGTACACGACGTAGCCCGCGCGGGGCGCGTTCTGCGGCGAGAGGACGGTGACGCGGATCGGCCCCTCCGCCGACCTCGTGCGGACCGCGTCGAGCAGCGAGCGCCCCGCGACCGTCTCGTTGGCGAGTACGAGGATCTGGCGAACGTACGCCCCGGGCGCGCTCGTCACGGGACCGTCTCCTCCATCGGCGCCGCCTCCCGGCCCTCGGCCGTCCGGTGGCCGTTGCCGCTCAGGATCGCGTGCCGGGCGCCGGGTACGCCGTACTCATACGGGCTGCCGACGACCTGCGGGATCTCGTCGAAGTTGAACACCGGCGGCGGGGAGGACACCTGCCACTCGAGCGTGAGCGCCCGCCACGGGTTCGACGGCGCCGGCTCGCCGCTCCGCCACGAGACGACCATGTTGTAGAGGAACACGAGCGTCGAGATGCCGAGGAAGAAGGACGCGATCGAGATGACGAGGTTCCAGTTGCCGAACATCGGGTCGTAGTCCGCGACGCGGCGGGGCATGCCCCTCGTCCCGATCCAGTGCATGGGGAAGAACGTCGCGTTGAAGCCGACGAAGGTCAGCCAGAAGTGGATCTTCCCGAGGCGCTCGTTGTACATCCGCCCGGTCATCTTCGGGAACCAGTAGTAGAAGCCCGCGTAGATGGTGAAGAGCGAGCCGCCGAAGAGGACGTAGTGGATGTGGGCGACGATGAAGTACGTGTCGCTCACGTGGATGTCGATCGGCACCGAGCCGAGGTAGACGCCGGAGAGCCCGCCGATCACGAACATCGTCACGAAGCCGAGCGCGAACAGCATGGGTGTCCTGAAGTGGATGCGCCCCTCCCACAGCGTGGCGAGCCAGGAGAACACCTTGATGCCGGTCGGGACGGCGATCACCATCGTCGTGACCATCATCGGGATGCGCAGCCACGGCGCCATGCCGCTCACGAACATGTGGTGCGCCCACACGGAGAACCCGAGGATCAGGATGGCCATGAGCGACAGGGCCATCAGGCGGTAGCCGAAGATCGGCTTCCGCGCGAAGACGGAGATCACCTCCGAGACGATCCCGAAGCCGGGCAGCATCATGATGTACACGGCCGGGTGCGAGTAGAACCAGAAGATGTGCTGGTAGGCGATCGGGTAGCCGCCGCCGGCCGGGTCGAAGAAGTTCGTGTGCAGGACCCGGTCGAAGAGGATGAAGAACTGCGACCCGGCGATGAACGGCGTCGCGAGGACGACGAGCGTCGAGGTCGCGAAGTTCGCCCAGACGAGGAGGGGCATGCGCCAGAAGGTCATTCCGGGCGCACGCATGGTGATGATCGTGACCAGGAAGTTGAGCGCGGTCATGATCGACGAGGCCCCGGCCCACTGGACGCCCATCTGGAACATGAGGTTCCCGTCGGGTTGCTGCACCGCGAGCGGGACGTAGTTCGTCCACCCGGCCGCGAAGGCGCCGACGAAGTAGCTCGAGAGCATCATGAGGCCCGCGATCGGGAGCAGCCAGAACGAGAGGGCGTTCAGACGTGGGAACGCCATGTCCGGCGCGCCGATCATGAGCGGGATCACGTAGTTCCCGAGGCCGGCGAAGGCCGGGATGATGAAGAGGAAGATCATCAGCGACGCGTGGACGCTGAAGAGGCCGTTGTAGGCCTGCGGGTTCACGTACTGCATGCCCGGCTGCGCCAGCTCGGCGCGCATGAACATCGCGAGCAGCCCGCCGGCGATGAAGAAGACGACCGTGGTGACGACGTACTGGATGCCGATCACCTTGTGGTCGGTGTTGACGCGGAAGTAGTCCTTCCACGAGTAGGCGCCATGGCCGGAGTGGTCCTCCGGCAGGGTCGGTCGGCCGGAGACGTAGCGCGCCCAGTAGTCGAAGCCGCCGATCCCGATCAGGAAGCCGAGCGGCACGACGACCATGAGCACGGTGAGCCAGACGGCCTGGAGCAGGAGCGGCTCGTAGCCGAACGCCGCGCGCGCTCCGGCGACGAGCCCGGTCGCGAGCAGGAACGAGAGCGGCACCGTCCAGAGGACGCGGAACCAGCCGGGCGCGGTGAAGCGGCGTAGACGGCGGCGGCGCGGCGGCGGCGCCTCCGGCCCGGCATGAAGGTGCTCGTGGACGGTCGTCGTCACGAGCTCCCCGTCGAGTCGAGGAGGAATTGCACGAGCGCGTCGAGGTCCTCGTCGGTGAGCCGCTCCTCGTAATCCCCCGGCATCACGTTCGGCTGGTATCCCTCGGCGATCTCGGCGTTCGGATCGATGATGGACTCGCGAACGAACGGCTCATCCGCGCCCGCGAGGACTGTATCGAGATCGGGACCGACCTCCGCGGTCGAGCCCGCGGCCGAGAGCGTGTGGCAACCGCCACATCCAGCCGAGTCGAAGACGGCCTTCCCGTCAGCCTCGCCGCCGGTTCCGGTGCCGCCCGCCTGACCACCGCCCCCGCCGGCTTCCTTCTCCCACGCCGCGTAGTCCTCGGAGGAGAGGACGATCGCCTTGGCGCGCATGACCGAATGGCCGAGGCCGCAGAGCTCCGTACAGATCACGTCGTACTCCCCGACCTTCGTGGGCGTGATCGCGGTCGTCGTCTCGATCCCCGGCACGGCGTCCTGCTTCATCCGGAACTCCGGCACCCAGAACGAGTGGATGACGTCGTTCGCGTGGAGGACGATCTTGACCGGCACGTCGACCTCGAGCACGAGGTCGCCCGAGGTCTTCTCGACGCCCGGGTACTGGAACGACCAGGCGAACTGCTGCGCGGTCACCTCGACGACGCGCGCGTCCGAGGGGAGCGCCTCGGCACGCGAGAGGTTGATCCCGCTGAACACGGCCATCGCGACGACGAGCGCGGTCGGGATCGCCGTCCACCAGATCTCGAGGCCGGTATGGCCGTGGATCGGCGAGCCGTCGTCCATGTCGTCGTCCGCCACGCGGAACTTCCAGCCCGCGTAGAGCGCGACGCCGGCGACCAGCGCGAAGATGACGACGCAGACGATCGCGACGAACCAGTAGACCTCGTCGATCAGCCCGGCCTGCACGGACGCGGCGTCCGGCAGCCACGGGACGAAGTAGGCGACCCCGCCGGTCACGATGCCGGCGAGGACCCCGATGACGATCATCTGGATGATCGCGCGCCTTCTCATCGCTCAGGCGATGGCCCTCAACCCGAGCGGAACCCTAACGGACGCGCATCCGCGCCGAGGGGTCAGGTGAGAGCCGATCGGAACTAGCTCGGACGCCGGTTTTCGCGCCCTCGCCAGGCGGGAATACACCGTCCATGCCGCGGGCCCTCTGGTCGGGGAGCATCTCGTTCGGACTCGTGAACGTGCCGGTCCGGATGCTCTCCGCGATCGCCGAGCACAAGCTCGAGTTCCACTATGTGCACGCGCCCGACTCGAGCCGGATCGGCTACGAGAAGGTCTGCAAGGAGGAGGGCCGCCCCGTCCCGGACGACGAGATCGTGAAGGCGTTCGAGTTCGAGAAGGGCGAGTACGTCTACATGACGGACGAGGACTTCGAGGCGGCCGCGGCGGACGGCGTGCGCACGATCGACATCCGCGACTTCGTGCCGGCCTCCGAGATCGACCCGATCTACTTCGAGCGGACGTACTACCTCGCCCCGCAGGACGGCGCGGAGAAGGTCTACGCCCTGCTGGCGCGTGCGATGGAGCGCTCGGAGCTCGTGGCGATCGTCAAGTACGTCATGCGCGACCGGCAGAACCTCGGCGCGCTCCGCGTCCGCGACGGCGTGATCGCGCTCGAGCGGATGTACTTCGCGGACGAGATCCGCCCGGCCGACGACATCGCACCGCAGAAGGTCGAGGTCTCCGACCAGGAGCTCGACATGGCCGCCCAGCTGATCGCGACGATCACGGGCCGCTTCGAGCCCGAGAAGTACGACGACACGTACCGCGACGCCCTCTGCGAGATCATCCGCGCGAAGCGCGAGGGCAAGGAGGCCCACGTGCCGGAGCCGGCGCGCGAGGAGGCCGAGCCGCCGGACCTCCTGTCGGCGCTCCGCGCGAGCGTCGAGGCGGCGCAGGGGTCGCGCTCGAGGACGCGCGGCGGGAACGGCAAGGCGTCGGGCAACGGCGGCTCCGAGCTCGAGGCGCTCTCGAAGGACGAGCTCTACGAGCGCGCGAAGCGCGCCGACATCAAGGGCCGCGCGGACATGTCGAAGGACGAGCTCGTCGCCGCCCTGCGCGCCGCCTAGCTCCGGTCGTCGCGCACGACGATCCGGTGGCCGCGCACGCTGACCACCGCCTCCCAGGGAACGACGTCCCCGCCCACCCGCGTGTGGGAACGAAGCGCGCGCAGCTGGACGATGCCCAGGCGCTCGAGGAGTCCGCGCCGCGCCACGACGATCCCCGTCACCTCGAGCCGGCCGGGCCTGAGCGCGGCCCGCAGGTCGAACGCCCGTCCCAGGTACTCGCCCGACTCCGTGACGACCTGCCGGTCGATCAGGTCGGAGAAGCGCATCACGCCCACGGCAGCCGTTCGATCAGCGGCCGGAACCGGTCGTCGCCCCGGCCGAGGCCGAGCTCGGAGGCGGGCCGGGCGAGCTCGACGGCAGACGTCACGCGCTCCACGTCGTCCCACGAGACCTTCACGCCGTCGCCCCCGCCGAGCCGGGCCAGCAGGCGGCCGATCGGCCCTCGCACGCGGCCGGGCCAGTACCGCGGCCCGACGAGCACTGCGGTCACGCGGGCGGGCTCGCCGATCTCGACCTCGAGCTCGAGGTCGAGGTCGTCGACCTTGCCGCAGCGGCGGCCGTCCGGGTCGACGAGCTGGTGGTCCAGCACGCCGAGCGCGAGGTCGAGGGCCTTCGGGCGGCTCATCCCTGTCCCATGTTCGTGATCAGCATGAGCGGGATCGCGGCGAGCGCGACGAAGAGGATGACCACGAGGTAGACGACCCCGAACACGTTGGCGAGGCGCCCGTTCGCGTACTCCCGCATGTAGGCGCGGTCGTTGGCGACGAGCAGGATCGGCAGGTACGTGAGCGGCAGGGCCACGGCCGAGAAGATCACCGCGTACTCGGTCAGCATGACCGGGTCGATGCCCGTCGCGATCACGCAGCACGCGAGCACGAGCAGCACGAGCCAGGCGAGCGTGAAGCGCGGTGCGCGTGCAGGGCCTCGGTACTTGCCCCACTCCCAGCCGAAGAACTGCGCCAGGTTGTAGGCGAACGAGAAGCAGGTGTCGATCGCGGCGCCGCCGACCGCGAAGAGGATCCCGACCAGGGCGAGCAGGAGCCCGACCTGGCCGAGCGGCACCTCGGCCCCGAGCGCGACGGTGCCGATCAGCTGCGGCTGGATGCCCTGCGGGAGGAAGAGCGCGCCGGCCGTGATCATGAGCGCGAACGAGAGCAGGCCGCCGAGCCCGTAGCCGATGACGGTGTTGAGCCGGTTGAGCCCGAGATCCTTCGGCGTCCAGCCCTCCTCGATCGCGCCGGACGAGTAGAAGTACACCTCGTAGGGCGTCATCGCCGCGCCGAGCAGGCCGACCATGAAGTAGAGGTAGACGAGCGGGTCGCCAGTGTCGATCTGCGGGACGAACCCGTGCGCGACGCTGCCCCAGTCCGGCTCGAGCTTGATCGCGGCGACGACGAAGACGATCAGGCAGAGGCCCGCGTAGCCGAAGAGCCGCTCGATCCACTCGAACTCGAGGAACCAGATCGCGGCGAGCAGCCCGATGAACGCGAGCGGCACCAGCGCGAGGAACGGCAGGTTCGAGAGCAGCTGGAGCACGATCGCGATGCCGCCCACCTCGGCCGCGAGGGTCAGAAACGTGACGAGCTGCGCCGCGACGAGCGCGACGAGCCCCACGCCGAACCCGAGCCGTTCCCGCACGGCGTCGAACACGGCCCGCTTGGAGACGGCGGCGACGCGGCCACACATCTCCGAGTAGACGATGATCCCGACCACCCCCACGACGACCACCCAGAGCAGCGAGAAGCCGAACTCCGCGCCGGCGGCGACGTTGAACACGAGGTCGCCGATGTCGACGAAGCCGCCGATCGCGGCGAGGATGCCGAGCGCGACCTGGAAGATCGCCTTCACGGGTTGCCGAGCTCCTCGGCCCGCGTGGCGGCCTGCCCGAGCTCGTCGGCGAGCCGCCCGGCCTCCGCCGGGTCGGCCGCGGAAAGCCGGTCGAGCAACCGGGCCACGTCGTCGGCGAGCCGGGCCAGCTCGGCGGCCCGGCTCTTGACGCTCCCGCTCGCCTGCGAGGCTCGCAAGGTGTCGGCCTCCTGGGCGACCGCCTCCTCGAGCGCGACCGCATGAGCCTCGCGGAAGCTTCCGCTCGTTTCGCCGGTGGCAGCATCCTCGGCCAGAAGCGCGCCCTCGGCCGCGGACGAGTGCACGGCGTCTGCGGACTGGCCGAGCGCCTCCGCATCGAGCGAGCCCGCGCCCCCGCACCCTGCGGCGAGGAGCACGAGCGCCGCCGTGCCGGCCACGAGTTTTCGACCCGCACGAAGCGGTGATCCCTTGCCTGCGATGGAAACGCTCGGCACGCGGAGAGAGGTGTTCCCGTGCGCGTGATGTTCACGCTCTACCTCACCGTGATCGTGGCCGGAATCGCCCTCTACACGGTCGTCGGCCTGCGCCACCTGTGATGCGCCGGCTGCGCGACAATTCCCTCTCGATCGTCTTCTTCGCCATCTTCGCGGCGAGCCTCTTCGGGCAGTCGCTGGCCGGGCATCGCGTCTACAACGAGGAGGCCGTCGTGCACGGCTCCGAGACGATCTCGTACGCCCGCTACCTCGTGTCGTCGAACTTCGGCCAGGCCGTGCTCGAGAACTGGCAGTCCGAGTACCTGCAGTTCTCCCTCTTCATCCTCGCGACGATCTGGCTCTACCAGCGGGGCTCGAACGAGTCGAAGCAGGCGAAGGATCTCGGGCGCGAGTCGGAGCAGCGGCAGAAGCTCGGCCGCCACACGGGCCGCGGCTCGCCCGCCTGGGCGCGCCACGCGGGAGGGTTCCGCCGCTGGCTTCACTCGAACTCCCTCCTCCTCGTCATGACGGTCATCTTCTTCGGCTCGTGGTTCGCGCAGTCGGTGACCGGCTGGAGCGAGTACAACCAGGAGCAGCGCGACCACCGGGAGCAGGCGGTCGGCTGGGAGGCCTACGTGACGAGCCCCGACTTCTGGGAGGACACGCTCCAGAACTGGCAGTCGGAGTTCCTCGCCGTCGGCTCGATGGCGGTCTTCACGATCTACCTCCGCCAGCGCGGCTCGCCGGAGTCGAAGCCGGTCGGCTCCCGGCACGACGAGACCGGCGCGGAGGGCTAGACCGTCAGGAGGAGACGAGCGGGAGCGGCTTCACGATGCCGACGCCCTGCTCGCGCTTCGACTCGTTCACGGCGCGCGCGAGGTCGAGGATCGCCTGGGAGACCTCGGCCTCCGGCTCCGTGAAGACGATCGGCTCGCCCTCGTCGGCACGCGCAGCCAGCAGCGGGTCGAACGGGATGCGCGCGAGCAGCGGCGCCTCGATCTCGGCCGCGAGCGCCTCGCCGCCCCCGGCGCCGAAGAGCTCGTCTCCGGTTCCGGTCATGTACGCCATGTTCTCGACCACGCCGAGCAGGCGCATGTTCGTCTTGCGCGCCATCTGGGCCGCGCGGACGGCGACCTGCTGCGCGGCGCGGTGCGGCGTCGTGACGACGAGCGCCTCGGCCCGCGGTAGGAGCTGGCCGAGCGAGATGGCCACGTCTCCCGTCCCGGGAGGCATGTCCACGACGAGCACATCCAGCTCGCCCCAGTGAACGTCGGAGAGGAACTGCTCGAGCGCGCGGTGGAGCATCGGGCCCCGCCACATGACCGGCGCGTTGTCCTCGAGGAAGAAGCCGATCGACATCACCTTGAGGTCGCCCTCGGCCCGCACGGGCGGGACGATCATCTTGTCGACCGCGATCGGCCGCTGGTGGACGCCCAGCATGTGCGGGATCGAGTAGCCGTACACGTCCGCGTCGAGCACGCCGGCGCGCTTGCCGAGCGACGAGAAGGCGGCCGCGAGGTTCGCGGCGAGTGAGGACTTGCCGACGCCGCCCTTGCCGCTCGCGACCGCGATCACGCGCGTCGCCGCGTCGACCGAGATCCCGGGCGTCCGCTCGGCGACCCCGCCGCGCAGCTTCGTCGTCAGCGTCTGCTTTTCCTCGGGGGTCATGACCGTGAAGGAGAGCGAGACGGACTCGAGGCCGTCGAGCGGCGCGAGCGCTCGCTCGACCTGCTCCTCGAAGCTCGCCCGGAGCGGGCAGCCGGCGACGGTGAGCGCGAGGAGGACCCTGGCGTGGCTCTCCTCGACTTGAACGTCCCGGACCATGTCGAGCTCGACCACGGAGCGGTGGAGCTCCGGGTCGATAACGGCCCGCAGGGCCTCGTAGACGTCCTCGCGCGACGCGCTCACGTCGTCTACCCTAGCAGGGCCCTTTCGCCGGAAAACCCCTGCTAGCGGGCACCAGGAGGCGCGCTTGAACATCCAGGCGGTCGCGCAGAGGACCGGCATTCCGGCCGCCACGCTGCGCAAGTGGGAGCAGCGGTACGGGGTGCTCAAGCCAGAGCGCACGGCGGGCGCACATCGACGGTACT